>Ga0187771_10002119_pt1 | contig 13626 bp, 16 predicted proteins | sample 0116_SJ02_MP15_1_FD_133139 | JGI IMG/M metagenome (GOLD analysis project Ga0187771, IMG submission 133139) | Tropical peat soil microbial communities from peatlands in Department of Meta, Colombia - 0116_SJ02_MP15_10_MG | ecosystem: Environmental > Terrestrial > Soil > Wetlands > Peat | place... | reverse complement strand
TCAAATTTGGCTTCCGGCATCAGGTCGGGACGCGGCATCATAGCATGTTGAGCTAATGCGATCTGGGATAGTTTCAGCAGTTGCAGTTCAACTGCCGATGAATAGGTTTCATGCAAACGCACGTGCATCCGCACGCGCGCAAGCACTTCCGCCAAGTGGAAGGGCTTCGTGATGTAGTCGACGGCGCCCGCTTCAAAACCTGCCACCTTGGTATCGGCATCGCCATCGGCGGAAAGAATAAGCACGGGCGCATCCGTTGCCAGCGACCCGTTTTTCATCAGGCGGCACAGGTCGAGTCCATTGCCATCCGGCAGATGAACGTCGAGGATCGCAAGGTCGAAGAAAGGCGCTTGGGCAATCAGGGCTTTCGCTTCCTGGACCGAAGCAGCCTCCTGGGTCTCGAAACCCTCCCGTTTTAGCATGCCGGAGAGCATAGCCCGTGCGCTGGGGTCATCTTCGACCAACAAAACTACGGGTGACGAATCCATGCTATCCTCCACTTGCACGGCCCTCTCCGCCCTTCTCACGCTCAAAATACTCCCGTGCAAGGTCTTGGCCCTTATCACCGAGTGTATGGAGCATGTTCTCGATCTGTTTCAACGCAAGCGGCGATGGCTTTGCTCGACCATGCTCCCATCTGCTGACGGTTGGCAACGTGACGCCGAGCTTGGCCGCAAATTTTTCCTGACTGAGCCCTGTGGACTCCCGGATCTCCCGGATCAATCTGGATATGTCATTGCTGCTATTCAACTATTCTCTCCTTTCAAGGCGGGCGGCCTCCTGATCCCACCCCGGTTTTTACAGACGGTTTATCGGGTGATATGTCTTATGTCGGCAAGAGGCGGGCAAGACTTAAGGAATTTTTAGCCGTTTTCTGCCGTCCGGGTTGCGTTTTGCATTGCCGCTCGACGTTGCCCCGCGCAGCGCGGGGGCGCCCTATGGCAGAGCGAAATCACTCCTGCTATAATATCACTGCACCGGCATAATGATTTTGACCGTTATCAACTGTTAATGGATTGGAATTGGGCAACGAAGCGCTCCTGATCTTTTTGAGATATCCTGAAGCCGGGAAGGTGAAAAGACGGCTTTCCGAGGAGGTCGGACCTGCGAGGGCGGCCGAAGTCTACGAGAAGCTTATCCGAAGGACGTTGGGCGTAGTCTGCGACTTCAAACGCCGTGCCCCTGCAACTCGCATACTCCTTTTCCACACGCCTGAGGACCCTGTTGAGAAATTGAAGGTCAAATTCCGGGGTCCATGGGAGTTCCGTGCTCAGGAAGGAGAACATCTAGGCGCGAGGATGGCGAACGCCCTTCGAGCCGCATTCGCAACCGGCGCCGACAAGGCGGTTCTTATCGGGACCGACCTTGCCGATATAGAAGCAACAGACATAGAGAGCGCATTTCGGGAAATTGGAGAAAAAGTCGCAGTGCTTGGCCCGGCTGCCGACGGCGGCTTTTATCTAATCGGGACGGATCGACCGGTTGACTCTGCTTTGCATTTTGACAGGTGGGGTACCGGCGAAGTCTTTTCCAGGACCGCGCAGGAGCTTGAGGCCTGCGGGTTTGCGGTTCGGCAGGCAGCGGGAAGACACGATGTGGACTGCATGCGGGATTTGGGCCGGCTGGAGGACGATTTTCTGTTTGCCGGCTCCATTTCAGTAATCATTCCCACCTTGACCGAACCGCAAAAACTCTCGCCTTTACTGAGGCACCTGGAGAATTTGCTTTGGCCTGGAGACGAAATAGTAGTCGTGTGGGGAGGATCGTTCGAAAAGATGGGCCTGCAGCGGATATCGCATGCGCTCACATTTGTGAACGCGCGGAGCGGGCGCGGCATCCAGCAAAATATCGGAGCGATGCTTTCCAGGGGAACGATTCTTTTCTTTTTGCATGACGATACGATACCCTCTCCGGAGTTCCCCTACCTGATACGGAGGGCCTGTCGTGACAAGCCTGCGGCACTGGGCTGCTTCAGGCTGTGCTTCATGCCGTCCAACCGGGCGCTCGAACTGATTGCCGCATGGGCCAATCTCAGAACGGCCCTCTTTAAGCTTCCCTACGGAGATCAGGGGTTTTTTTGCAGAAAAGAGCTTTTTGAAAGGGCGGGCGGTTTCGGACGAAATTACCTGATGGAAGATGTGCAGCTGGTACGTAGACTTCGTAAAATGGGCGGGGCCGGCCGCACCATCTCCATGCTCCAGAGCCATGTCTTTTCTTCCTCGGAGAGGTATTGCCGCGAGGGGATTCTCAAAGCTTCGCTCCGAAACCATCTGGTGTTCCTGCTCTCTTCGCTCGGCTGCGGTGAACGGATGCTCTACCGAAAATATTACGGTTTCGAGCCGCCGGGGGTCTAAGATTCCTCTTTGATTGACAATCGAATAAGCACTCTTATCACTTGTTTATGTATAAAGGATGAAAGCAGAATGTCTTTCATTTCGAATAAAACGCCGGGAGGACTCTAAATGGCGGAGGAGCAGTGGTGAAGGAACGCGCGTTTCTTGTCTCATTGATAATATTGTCGGTGTTGTGCGCATTCATCCGTTTTGGGTCAGGGGCGGCATCGGCTGCCGACAGCCGAGATCCAAAGCCGAATGTGACCTGGACTCCGAGGGTGATAACGGAAAAAGAACTCGCGAATCTGTCCGTAAAGGACATGGATCTAAGTCCCGATGCGGGCTTGAGAATACTTGCCAAATTGAACGCCCGGGACTTCGACTACATAGCTCAGGACATCGGGAACGGAAGACCCATAAAAGTTCCAAACGATTTTCCCGCATTTAAGAACTGGACGCCGCTCGAATGATACATACCCGAGGTGGGCGATCTACCCAGATTCATTCTGATCGTCAAGGATTTGCCCCACTTAGGCTGGTATGAAAGAGGCAGGCTGGTTGGGGACACCTATGTCTGCGTCGGCAAAGTTGACGACACAACCAGGGAGGGACTATACACCGTAAAGGAAAAAGACCTGCACCACGTGTCCAGGAGCTATCCAAACGCGTTCGGGGAACCTGCGCCAATGCCGTGGGCGTTGAGGATATATGGGACCGTCTGGATACACGCAGGGGACATCATGAGCGGTCATTGCTCGCATGGCTGCATCAACCTCCCGATCTTTCCAGCAATGAAACTGTTCGACTGGGCAACCCCCGGTACGCCCGTGCTGATAGTGGATTCACTGGGATCGGCGTCTTCGGTTCTGGCTCAAAACCGTTCCAGCTGCACGCTGCATGCTTCAGCGTGCAATCCGGTTCGCAAGGTTGACGCAGGAGGTTGAGCACACTGCTCAAATCCCGGCCATTACACCCGTTATGTTGTCCCTGCCCCCGGCTGCCAGGCATGCGGACACCATTCGTTGCAGTTTTTCCTTTATGGCGGTGTCAGCGGATATAATGGCGGCGATTTGCTCGTCTGTAATGAGGTCATGGAGTCCATCGGAAGAAAGCAGGACAAAATCACCTTCGGCCAGGTCAAAAACGCCTGAATCAGGTTCGTAGCGCTCACATCCAACGCACCTTGTCAAGATGCTGCCGTAAGGATGAAACCGTGCCTGTTCTCTGCTGATCTCGCCCCTTTTTAAGAGTGCGCCTGCAACCGTGTGGTCCTCTGTTATCCTCATGAGAGACCCGTTGTGGTGGTGATAAATGCGGGTATCGCCTACGTGCACCCAGAATGCAGATTTTCCGGCGATAAACAACGCTGTGAGCGTTGTGCCCATTCCTCGAAAGGATGGAACCGCCAGAGAGCGTTCCATGATCCTATTCTGAGCCTTCTCTACGCGATCCAACAGCTCGATGCCGATGTCAGGACCGCAGGGTCTGAAGTCTTGAAGACTCTCCAGGGCAAGCTGGGCTGCCACTTCGCCTGCCGCGTGTCCGCCCATCCCGTCGGCAATAACCAGAAGGGCACGGTCATTATCAAAGATGTTGACCATGTGCCGGTCTTCGTTATTTTCCCTGTGAAGACCCAGATCGGTAATTGATTCGATTCGCATTCCCTTTAAATAAAGCAAAGCGACGAGATTTGTCAAATGCGGACTGGATTGCTTTTTTTAAAATCCAAAGTTTTGAATGTCTCATTAGGCGGAATATCGGAGAGCCCGGCTGGGAGATTTGGAAAGGGGTACCAAGTCATCGGTCGGCCTTTTCTTTCTTAGGCTGTCCCCGGTGGCTATTTTCATAACGAATATATCTCTGAGTTAAACATATGTATCCAATTTGCTTTTAATACGTTAACAGCTTCTTCTGTTTTATCCACACCAACCATAACAATAGGGTTACCGCTTTCACCTCTTCCAAGGAACGGATAAAAATAGAGGACATTGATATTTGCTGATTTGAGGGGTCTTAAGATAGCTTGAAGACCGCCAGGATGGTCAGGAACTTCCACAGCGATTACAAGCGTTTCCTTCACGACATAGCCGTTGCTCTTGAGTACATCCATAGTCCTTTTCGGATCATCAGTAACAAACCTTACAGTACTTATGTCGGATGTATCGGCTACACTTATTGCACGAATGTTGATTCCTTCAAATCCCAGGCATTCACTGACATGTAAGAAACTTCCTGGCACATTATCCAGACTGACAGAAATTTGAATAACAGGCATCTATTACTCCTGATTACGTTAAATGAATTCGTACCCGACAGTCAGAGCATCTTTATTAAAGCTGATAAGTTTTTGATTACCCTTTAACACAACAGTCAAACTTTCAATAAGACTACTGAGACTGACCAGATTGCTTTTTTTTACAAAAGCCCCTAATAGCACCATATTAGCCGACTTGACGTTACCCATTTTTTCTGCGATGGTATTAGCCGGAATGTTTACAACCTCAATATCACCGCGATCAGGCTGCTCTTTAATCAAGTCTGAATTAAGGAACATCACGCCGCCGGACTGAATTTTGTTTTGAAATCTGACCATGGAAGGCTCGTTTAGAGCAACAACGAAAGCCGGCGCGTAAGCAACCGGGGAAGCAATCTCTTCATCCGAGATGGACACCGTGCAGTTGGCGGTGCCCCCGCGCACCTCCGCTCCATAAGCCGGCAAGTAAGTGACATGCCTGCCTTCGAGCATGGCGGCATGGGTCAGATTGAGACCCATGGACAAAACGCCCTGCCCCCCGAAACCTGAAAATACTGTTTTAATCAGCATCGCTCTTCCCTGTCGTGTCTTTAATTATCCCTAGAGGAAATTCTTTGGCCATCACTTCGCCAACCCACTTCCAGGCTTCGACGGGGCTTTTTTTCCAATTGGTCGGACAAGGAGAAAGGATTTCCACCAGAGAATAGCCGAGTCCGTCAATCTGGCACTGGAAAGCCTTTTTGATGGCTTTCCTGGCCTTGCGGATATTGGAGGGTGAATTAACCGCCACGCGTTCAATATAGCACGTGCCCCTCACCTGGCCCAGAATCTCACTCATTTTGATGGGGTAGCCTTCAAATCTGTCATCTCGCCCGTAAGGCGAGGTGGTGGTCTTCATGCCCAGCATGGTGGTGGGAGCCATTTGACCGCCGGTCATACCATAGACGGCATTATTTATAAAAATGGCTGTTATATTTTCGCCCCGATTTGCAGCGTGCAACGTCTCAGTAGTACCGATCGCCGAAAGATCCCCGTCACCCTGATAGGTAAAAACAATGGCTCCGGGATAGGCTCTTTTGATTCCGGTAGCCACGGCCGCGCCGCGGCCATGAGCGGACTCAACCATATCTACGTCAAAATAATAATAGGCGAAGACCGAGCATCCCGGGGGCGGCACACCGATCGCTTTCTCCTGAATGCCCAGTTCATCAATAGCCTCGCATGCAATGCGATGAATGATGGAATGACCGCAGCCGGGGCAATAATGGAAAACGGCTTTCTTCAACGATTTTGGACGACTGAATATCTTTTTCATCTATTCAACCCAAACCCTTTTGAGAATATATACGAGAAATCACGCGCAGCAGTTCGGTAGAAGTGGGAATGACACCCCCTGGCCGCCCATAGAATGACACTTCCCCGGCTCCTTCCAGAGACAGCTTCACATCGTCTATCATCTGACCCATATTCATTTCAAAATCCAGGAAATAGGAAGTCGTTTTGGCGAGCTCTTTGAGCTGTTCCCTGGGAAAAGGGAAAAGGGTAATGGGCCGGAATAACCCAACCTTCATCCCATATCCGCGGGCTTGTTTGATGGCGCCCTTAGCGATTCTGGCTCCGATACCGAAAGCGGTCACGATCAGCCTGGCATCCTGCGTCAGGTAATTCTCAAAAGAGACCTCTTCTTTCTGAAGCAGCTGGTAGCGACGAAATAGACTCCAGTTAAGCTCTTCGAGTTCGGAAGGATTGGAGGTAAATGTGCGCACAAAACGGCTCGGACGTCCTTTGGCCCCTCGAAGGGCATCCGCTCTGACAGGCAGTACCTCGGGAGCTTCATATTTGAATTCCACCGGCTCCATCATCTGTCCCAGCATCCCATCACCAAGAATCATAACCGGAATAAGATACTTATCCGACATTTCAAATGCCCGGTAGGTCAGGTCGGCCAGTTCCTGCACCGATGAGGGACCCAGCACTATGGTTCGGTAATCCCCGTGTCCGCCTCCATGAGTGGCTTGATGGTAGTCCGACTGGGCAGCTGCGATGCTTCCCAACCCCGGCCCGCCGCGGGACATGTTGACAATTACTGCCGGAAGCTGACAGGCTGCAAGAAAAGAAATCCCCTCCTGCTTCAGGCTGATGCCGGGACCCGAGGAGGAAGTCATGGCCCTGACCCCGGCGACGCTGGCGCCGTAGACCATATTAATGGCCGCGATTTCACTTTCCGCTTGAATAAAAGTACAACCGGGCCGACGGCTCAGGTTATTTGCCATATACTCGGTCAACTCATTTTGCGGAGTGATCGGATAGCCAAAATAGCATTGACAGCCGGCTCTAACAGCCGCTTCTCCGATAGCAGCATTTCCAGTAAATAACATTTTATTCACGGTAAACCTCTATCGCTACTTCCGGGCAAACCACGGCGCATGAAGCGCAGCCATTGCAATCACCCCGGTCATTGAAAGAAGAGGGTAAGTACCCGGCGGCATTCAGTTCATCAGAAAGTGTGATTAACTGCTTGGGACAGAAGGCGATGCAGAGTTCACATCCCTTGCAGAGCATCTGGTCAATAACGATTCTGCCCTTCATAAATGTACTATCCTCACCTGATTCCCCAAAGCATTAAGAATATCTACTGAAGTCGAGCACCTCGGAGCTTCGAAATCGAGGCGAGACATTATAGTTCATTTTTCTTGCGGATAGCCAGAGTTTTGTCATGTATCACCGGAGAAAGCTGGTCATGAGAGACTGCATTCATCTCAGACCGGTCCCTGGGGCAGGCGAAGTTCTCAGTGATCGGAGACAACCCTTTCCGGATTGGTGGTTTGGGTCTTAGGGTCAGGCCACGAACCGCCCACCTCCTAAAAGAAAATGTCAAAAAAGCATGGCCCTTTAGCGCTTAGAATCACGGTTTTGTTTTAAATCGCCACCTTATGGCGGGACGGCAACCGTGCGGGAGGATGGACTCGTGATTTCATCCGGAGTTGCAGTTCCACTTACATTGATATAAATTCAATAATGATTATCTTTACAGTCGCAAAGAGACGGATTAACAATCTGAACCAGCCTCAAGGAGGTCCGTTCGAGACGGAATCAAATAAGGGTCCGGGAGAATGACATGGCAAACAAATTCATAAACGATAAATTCGAAACGACCTGTTCCCCGTTCGCCAGCAGCGATATGGGCCAAAAGCCCTTGGATGAGCACGCCGGAAGAAGTTTCGAGCAATACTCGCAAACTTTCGGGAAATACCTCTCGGACAAGCACGGGGAGAAGAATTTTCCGGAAGAAGAAAAACTGAGAAGAGAACGCGCTAAGAAGGCGAACAGAATTTACAGGCAGGTCTGTGAAGACCTTCGTTTAACCACAATCTTTTTCAATAACTTCGGAGACTGGAGCGAATACGTTGAAGGCAGGATGGACGATGCGGAATTTTATGGCCACGCAATGACGCGCGCTCGGCAGATGATGGCGGAGCAGAACTGAGGGGGCATCATTCCGGATGGTAAAAAAACCGGGCACATTGTCGATTGCCTCATGGTAAATGAGCCGCATTCTCATGTAAAGTGAAAATGCGGCTCATTTACTATTGTCGGACGGGGTTTCTGAAATTCGTAGCGCCCGGCAGTCTGAATTTGAACACCACTCCCGAGGGGTCATCCTGAAAAGGACTATAGGGCTCCCTTACTTCAAACTTTCCTTTCGGAGCCATGTCGCCGATATTGAGGCTCTTTCGCCAGAGAATCCGGGTCTCCGACCGATTTGTCGTCCACATATCCAATTTCACCGACTTGAGGGGATGATTTGACTCATTGATAATAAAGCCCGTGACGTAGCCGTCCTTGGTAATCTCGAAATCCCTGTAAACCAGGTCCCTGTGCGGCGTTCCGGAGCTATTGTCAACCACCCCGTCACTGTAAAACGACTTGGCGCCGGCATGAAAGTTAAGAATAAGTACGCTCAGCAAAAGAAATCCGACAGTCAACTTCGCGTTCATGGCGGGGTTGTCCTTTCAGGAGAGTACAATGATACAAGAAATACTCACGAGGAGCTCTCGATTGCCTCGCCTGTAGTCAGGTCCTTTTGGACCTTTCCAGCTTGAGGGTCACACGGTTTTCCGGGTCAGAGCATTGGACCTGGATAGTGTCACCGCTCCACCAGGGGAGATTACCCCCAAATTGAAAAGTCTGCAAGGCAGGGAAAATGTCATGAAAGAAGAATCCGCATAGCCCACCCGGATTATGGCAACTGATCTCAAAGGTTTCTTTCTCCTTATGACCGGCATTGCAATATCCCTTGGATTCGATAACTGTCGCGACTACTTTGTATCCAATACCTGGGTCCTGAGCCATTTCACGATCTCCTTTCCATATGATTTTCTTTCCGTCAGTTTGTTGTGTCTATCCTGTTTCCGATGCCGTTCCGCCGTCCACCAACATGTGGACAGAGGCTCCTTTTGCAGTCTTGCCGTCAGCGCAGGTTGTCCACATCGAATACGATCTGAGACGCAAGCCCGTTTCGGGATGCGCCGATTACGATCTGGACCGGAGTTGCGTCAGACGGCGTAGTGTATTGCATCGGAAAGGTCTCGAAGTCTTTTGTGCTGTCCTCCTGGAAGAATAATCCACGTCATTCCAATAGTTCTCGCCAGGCGTACGATCGGTTGCGACATGGCCCGCCTCAGTTTTGTCCTCCTTGCGATTTTTGCCCGGATAACGCGCCGGGCAAATCCGGAAGAACAGCGCTGGGAAATGATCTCCAAGAAGGGCAGTATGCTATGATATAGAAAGTTCTCGTCAACCAGGAAAAAACGCCAGCCCCTCAAGCCGCTGGCTGGCGTCATCCTTAGATTTGTTGGAGGGTGAGTGATCGGGCTCGAACCGACAGCCTCTGGGGCCACAACCCAGTGCTCTGACCAATTGAGCTACACCCACCGGAAATAACAAGGGTCATTAAGATACCACCGGAGGGGAAGGAAATCAATAAGCAGTGAACAGTCCATCATCTTATCGGGATGAATTCGCGGTAGTCAGTGAGCGGAATAACACTTAAAACAGCATAAACTCGGTGAACAGCGAGCAGGAGATAAGCGTGGAAAGAAAAGAAGACATCATGGAGGCAGCCAGGGGTTTTATGCGAAGCAGGATTATCCTCACCGCCGCCGAACTCGATCTTTTTACCATCATCGGGGACTCCCTCGTGAGCGCCGAAAAGATTGCCGCCGGATCCGGCTTCGATCGCAGAGCCCTCGAAAGGGTCCTGGACTGCCTGGTTACGTTTGGACTGCTCCTGAAGGAAGAAGGGGCGTATTCACTAACGGATGAAAGCGTTCGTTATTCATCCAAACACCCGGCGTCCGTGCTTCCGATGCTGCTGCATATGAGCCATTTGTGGCCGCGTTGGAGCGATTTGACCGAGATCGTCAGGAAAGGCCCCGGGCATCAGCGGAAACCGGGTGGGCCCATGGAGGATACGGAGAGCAGGCGGGCCTTCATCGGCGCGATGCACGTGGTTGCCAGGACTCTGTCAGAGGAGATAGCAGGTTCTCTTGAGTTGAGCGGCTACCGCAAGATGCTGGATATCGGGGGTGGATCGGGGACTTACACTATTGCTTTTCTCAAGCGCAACCCTCCGTTGAAGGCAATTCTGTTCGACCTGCAAGAGGTAATTCCAATGGCGAGGGAGCGGCTTTCCTCGGAAGGCCTGCTGGACCGCGTGGAACTGGCGGCAGGCGACTTCTATGCGGACGATCTGCCCGCAGGATGCGATCTGGCGCTGCTTTCTGCGATAATTCACCAGAACAGCCGCCAACAGAATCAGGAACTTTTCAGGAAAGCTTACCTGGCTCTCGACCCCGGCGGCATGCTCCTGATTCGCGATCACATAATGAACGAACAGAGAACCTGGCCCCCGGATGGGACTTTGTTTTCCATCAATATGCTGGTCATGACCCCCGGCGGAGGCACCTACAGTTTTCATGAAGTGGCGCAAGACCTGGAAAACGCCGGCTTCATCGATGCCAGGCTCATTAGATCGGGGGAGAAGATGGACTGTATTGTCGGGGCGATTAAAAAGCCAAGACTGAACCGGTAAACTAAAAACTACCAACCAACAACCAAAAACTCTTCATGACCGAATGCAAATAATCCGATTTTTCTTCTGATGCCTTATGGTGCAGGCGCTGACTTCGATCCACGGAGGTTTTTCCGACAGTGGCCGGTTTTGGAGAGTTGGACGAGGATAAGTTTTATCTTTCACTGAGAGAATACGCCAGGGTAAGCGCATATCTGCCCGTAAAGGTTCGTGGAGTCCCTGAAGAAGAACGGCAGAACCTGGTGTCTCGCGTTGTGGTGGAACCCGCTCTTAGAGAGCATCCTCAGATGCCCCAAGTTCAGGACGAGGCGCTCTGGGCCTGTTTGGAGATACTCAACTCCAAGCTCGATTCGATTATCAGGATGCTCGCATTCCCCTCGGACAGCCACAGAGAACTGGGTTTCTCGAAGGTCAACATCAGCGCAGGGGGACTGAGCACCTCATCGAAACAGGCGTATGCTCCTAACGACCCAGTGGAAATAAAACTGATGCTGCCGACCGCTCCCTGCGTGCTTTTCTACGTCTATGGAAAAGTGGTCAATTGCGACGGGGCTGACCAGGACTATGAAGTATCCGTAGAATTTACCGACATTGACGACGATATCCGCGAGCAGATCGCAAAATTTGTTTTCCACCGGCAGCGCGAAATTCTTCGCAAAAAGAGGAGCCGTAGAGCTTAATGTTCATATTCATTGGATTTACGATAGTTCTGGGTTCGGTTATCGGCGGCTATCTGATGGAGCAGGGAAATCTCAATCTCCTGATTCAACCGGCTGAGCTCGTTATTATTTTCGGGGCTGCGATAGGCGGTTTTCTTATTTCATCTCCCATGAAAGTCATCAGAGCGGTTCAGGGCGGTTTCCTGCGCATGTTCAGAAGCAGGGCCTACTCCAGACGTGACTACATTGACGCTCTGGTGCTGCTTAGCGAGATATTTTATAAGATCAGGAAGGAAGGGCTTGTTTCGATAGAAGGCGATTTGGACGAACCGGAAAAAAGCCTTATTTTTCAAAAATACCCGACCTTTCTCAGGAATCATCATGCTATGGCCTTTCTTACCGATACCCTGCGCACTCTCACCATCACAGACATAGAAGCGCACGAACTAGGATCTCTTCTGGATTATGAAATCGAGGCGCATTACGAGGGGGCCATCATCCCGGCGAAGAGCATAGCCAGCGTGGCTGACTCCCTGCCGGGGCTTGGCATCGTGGCTGCCGTTCTCGGGGTGGTGCTCACGATGAAAAAAATAAGCGAACCTCCCGAAGTGCTCGGCCACAGCATCGGCGCTGCATTGGTCGGCACCTTCCTGGGTGTTCTGCTGTGCTACGGTTTTGTGGGGCCGATGTCTCGCAACCTCGAGCATATCGCCAACGAGGACAGGGAATTTTTGACGGTTACAAAAGCTGCCCTGCTCGCCTTTGTCAATACCCCTTCTCCGCAGGTTGCCATTGAGTTTGCCAGGCGGGTTGTTCCGGACGAGCTGAGACCCTCATTTCTGGAGCTCGAAGCCCTGGTGAAGCAGGCCAGGAAGAAGTAGACAGACATGGAAGAAGATAAGCCCAAAAAGGTCATCATAAAAAGAGTAAAAAAAGTCCACGGGGAAGGTCACAGTGGAACCTGGAAGGTGGCTTACGCCGACTTCGTCACCGCCATGATGGCTTTCTTTCTGTTGATGTGGCTTCTAAACATGACCTCAGAGGAAAAAAGGGCGGTCCTGGCCATGTATTTCAAACATTTCAGCCTTTTTGACAGAAGCGGCAAATCGTTTATGCAGGAAGGCGGGCCTAGACCCGTGGGGCGCAACATCGGAGGCGAAGATGTGGTCGATACCGGCGAGAACCAAACCGGCGTCACCAACGATGAAGTGGCCACGAAACTGATGACCGGCATTGATCAGAATGTGGGGATAGGCAAGGAACAGTTTTACATCGCAATAACAGAGGAGGGAATCCGGATACAGATCGTGGATTCGAATAAAAATCCGATCTTTGCCGTCGGAAGCGCTCAACTCACAGAAACGGCCAGGCAGATGATTCACTCGGTTGCCTCCGTTCTTAAGAATTTTCCAAACGAAATCGCGGTGGAAGGGCACTCCGATTCCTCGCCGACGCGGAGCGAACAGATTTCAAACTGGGAATTATCAGTTGCAAGGGCCTCATCGGCCAGGAGAGAACTGGAACAGGCCGGCATCGAACCGACCCGGATTTGCAGAGTCGTTGGTTTTGCAGACAGGGTGCCCCTTTTTACCGACCACCCCGATGACCCCAGGAATCGCAGGATCAGCATCGTTTTCCTAAAGAACAAAAAACTGCAACCCCCCGACCGGCTTCAGTGGCTTATGAAATCGGCTGAATAGGCCTATGCCATTTCATAAAAGAGGGCGGCTGCGGAGAGAATTGCCCGATGGAAATCTTCGAGGCGAAATCGTTCGTTAGGGGAATGAGCGCCGTCGTCGGGGCTTCCCCAGCCAAGGAGCAGGATATTCTCCTGGCCGAGATGTTTCTTGATCAGATTGACCACGGGGATTGACCCGCCCTCCCTTATGAACACCGGTTTCCTGCCGAACCCTATCTCTATTGCCTTTTCGGCCGCCAGCATGGCGGGGGTGTTTCTTGGGACCAGGACCGGATCGGCGCCGTGGAGACGGGTAACCTGCGCGCTGACCCCGGCAGGGCAGTTGGCGGTTATAAAATCGTTAAACAGTTGATCCATTTTCTCGGGAACCTGGTTTGGAACAAGCCTCATGCTCACCTTTGCCCCTGCCTTTGCCGGAATTATCGTTTTTGCCCCTTCGCCGCTGAAGCCGCCCCACAGCCCGTTGATATCCAACGTAGGTCTGGCTGTTCGGCATTCGATCACAGAGTATCCCGGCTCGAAAGCCAGTTCGGCAACGCCGAGGTAATCCTTCAGAGACTCAACATCGAGAGGCAGAGAGGCCATTT
>Ga0187771_10002118_pt1 | contig 13629 bp, 11 predicted proteins | sample 0116_SJ02_MP15_1_FD_133139 | JGI IMG/M metagenome (GOLD analysis project Ga0187771, IMG submission 133139) | Tropical peat soil microbial communities from peatlands in Department of Meta, Colombia - 0116_SJ02_MP15_10_MG | ecosystem: Environmental > Terrestrial > Soil > Wetlands > Peat | place... | reverse complement strand
GGCACTGTCTCGTGGACCGTGATCCCGGTGATCCGCTCGACGACGTCCTTCACCGACTCCAGGTGCTGGATGTTCATGGTGGTGATGACGTCGATCCCGGCATCGCGGATGTCCTCGATGTCCTTCCAGCGCTTGTGGTGCCGGACACCGGTGGCGTTGGTGTGGGCCAGCTCGTCGATCAGCGCCACCTGGGGATGGCGCCGGATCACCGCCTCGACGTCCATCTCGCTGAGTGAGGTGCCGCGGTACTCGACGGTGAGCCGGGGCACCACCTCGAGGGTCCCGATCGCCTCCGCGGTCCGGTGCCGGCCGTGGGTCTCCACGAATCCGACCACGACGTCCTCACCGGCATCGCGGCGGTCGCGTCCCTCACGGAGCATCGCGAAGGTCTTGCCGGAGCCGGGCATGGCGCCCAGGTAGGCCTTGAGCCGGCCGCGCTTCGGGGCGGGCAGCTCAGCCGTCTCGGGGGCCCCGGCGAGGCTCGCCGCGGCTCCCGACGGAGGTGTGGAGGCGATCGAAGCGGGGGGATCGGTCATGGGCTTGCCGGCGTCGGGCTCGGGTCCCCGGGAGAGGGGATGATCCGAGTGTACCCGTGGCGCGCCAGGCCACCCGCCACGTCGGGACGATCCCGGCTGGACCTGGCCCGGCACGGGAGGGATCCACGGAGCCCGATGAGGCCATCGGGACGGGGCCGGCCGCCACGTCCCAGCACGGCTCAGCCTCCCGCCGACTCGGCGTGCACCGGGGCGGGCGGCGCTCCGTACTTCGAGTTCAGAGCCAGGTTGAGCTGGAGGACGTTGACGTGGGGCTCGCCGAAGACGAAGAGGATCCTGCCCTGGAGCTCGGAGTTCACCAGCGCGGTCAGCTGCGCCGGGTCGATGTGCCGAGCCCTCGCCACCATGGGCACCTGGACCAGCGCCGACGCCTGGCTGATGTCGGGGTCGAACCCGGTGAAGTCGGAGGTGACCAGGTCGATGGGAATCGGTCCGGTCACCCCCTGGGCCCGGTAGGCAGCCACCGCCGCCTTGGTGTTCTCGAGCAGCAGCGGGTTCGAGGGCCCGTAGTTGCTGCCCACCGAGTTGGCGGCGTTGCAGGGCTCGAGCGCGCCGGTCGACGGGTTGGTGGTGTAGGAGAGCCGGCCCTGGAAGTACATCGGATCGATGGTGACCTTCAGGCTGCCATCCTTCTGGAGGCTCTCCTGGGGGCAGAACTGACCGATCAGCTGCGCCCCCACCACCTTGCCGTCGACGGTGATCAGCCCGCCGTTGGCGTTGGAGTTGAAGGCCACCTGGGAGATGCCGGTCACCACGAAGGTGTAGATGATCACCATCGCCGCCGCGGCCACGGTGAGGCGGAGGCCGACCAGCAGCTCGCGGGGGATGGAGCCCCGCTCGGGTGGCTTGGGGGTGGATGCCTCGCTCATACCCAGTGCACCGCGTTGACGAATAGGTCGATCAGCTTGATCCCGATGAAGGGCGCGATCACCCCGCCGACCCCGTAGATGAGCAGGTTGCGGCGCAGCAGGGAGGCGGCCCCGACGGCGCGGAAGCGCACCCCGCGAAGGGCCAGCGGCACCAGCAGGATGATGATGATGGCGTTGAAGATGACGGCGCTCAGGATGGCGCTGTGGGGGGACTGCAGCTTCATGATGTTGAGGGCTGAGAGGGGCTTCAGGGCCGCGTAGGCGGTGAACATCGCGGGCACGATCGCGAAGTACTTGGCGACGTCGTTGGCGATGCTGAAGGTGGTCAGCGCTCCCCGGGTGATCAGCATCTGCTTGCCGGTCTGGACGATCTCGATGAGCTTGGTCGGATCGCTGTCCAGGTCGACGAGGTTGCCCGCCTCCTTGGCCGCCTGGGTGCCACTGTTCATGGCCACCCCGACGTCGGCCTGGGCCAGCGCGGGAGCGTCGTTGGTGCCGTCGCCGGTCATGGCGATGAGGCGCCCACCGGCCTGCTCCTTGCGGATCAGCTCCAGCTTGTTCTCCGGGGTGGCCTGGGCGAGGAAGTCGTCGACTCCGGCCTCCTTGGCAATGGCCGCCGCGGTCAGGGGGTTGTCGCCGGTGATCATCACGGTGCGCAGGCCCATCCGGCGAAGCTCGGCGAAGCGCTCGGCGATCCCCGGCTTGACGATGTCCTTGAGATGGATGGTGCCGAGCACGGTGCGGTTCTCCGCCACCAGGAGCGGGGTGCCGCCGGAGCGAGCGATGGTCTCCACCTGGGCGGTGACCGGCTCGGGCACCGCGCCCTTGGGGCCGCTCCCGTTGGCGCACCAGGTGGCGACCGCGTCCACCGCCCCCTTGCGGATGCTGAAGGAGTCGCGGTCCACCCCGCTCATCCGGGTCTCGGCGGTGAAGGGGACGAAGGTCCACCGCTCGGCGTCCGGGGTCTCGGCGATCCCGAGGCGGCGGGCCAGGGCCACGATCGACCTGCCCTCGGGGGTCTCGTCGGCCCGGCTGGCCAGGTCGGCGGCGCTCACCAAGCGCTCCATGGGGATCCCGGGTGCCGGCAGGAACTCGGTGGCCTGGCGGTTGCCCAGGGTGATGGTCCCGGTCTTGTCCAGGAGCAGCGTGTCGACGTCGCCGGCGGCCTCCACCGCGCGGCCGGACATGGCCAGCACGTTCTTGCGGAGGAGCCGGTCGATGCCGGCGATGCCGATGGCGCTGAGCAGGCCGCCGATGGTGGTCGGGATGAGGCAGACCAGCAGGGCGATGAGCACCGGCACCTCGATGGAGGCGCCCGAGAACACCGCGTAGGGCTGCAGGGTGACCACCGCGATCAGGAAGATCAGGGTCAATCCCGCCAGCAGGATGTTGAGCGCGATCTCGTTGGGGGTCTTCTGCCGGGAGGCGCTCTCCACCAGGGAGATCATCCGGTCGAGGAAGGTCTCACCCGGGTTCTGGGTGATCTCGACCACGATCCGGTCGCTGAGCACCCGGGTGCCGCCGGTCACGGCGCTGCGGTCGCCGCCCGCCTCCCGGATGACGGGCGCGGACTCCCCGGTGATCGCCGACTCGTCGACGCTGGCGATCCCCTCGATGACCGTGCCGTCGCTGGGGATCACGTCGCCGGCCTCGCAGACCACGATGTCGCCGCGGCGCAGCTCGGGAGCCGGCACCGGCTCCTCCTGGCCTCCGATGCCGCCCTTGAGCCGGCGGGCGACGGTCTCGGTGCGGGTGCGCCGCAGCGCCTGGGCCTGGGCCTTGCCGCGACCCTCGGCGATGGCCTCGGCGAAGTTGGCGAAGAGCACGGTGAACCAGAGCCAGAGGGCGATCTGGCCGACGAACCCGGTGTCCGACGCGCCGCCGGCGATGCTGGCGAAGAAGGCGTAGGTGGTCATGGCCGCGCCGACCTCGACGACGAACATCACCGGGTTGCGCGCCATCCAGCGGGGGTCCAGCTTGATGAAGCTGCGCCCGATGGCGGGGATCAGCAGCTCGGGATCGGTGACGCTGCTGCGCCGGCGGCGGGGGTGGTGCGCGGAAGCGAGCGCCATGGCTAGTGGGCCACCTGGGTGAAGTGCTCGAGGAGCGGCCCCAGGGAGAGGGCGGGGAAGAAGGTCAGCGCCGCCACGATCAGGATGGTGCCCACCAGCAGGGCGGTGAAGAGCGGCGTGTCGGTGGGGAAGGTGCCCTCACTGGCCGGAACTATCTTCTTCTGGACCAGGTTGCCGGCCAGGGCCATCACCGGGATGATGAAGAGGAAGCGCCCCATCCACATGGCCCCCGACAGCATCGTGTTGTAGAAGGTGGTGTTGCCGCTGAGGCCGGCGAAGGCGCTTCCGTTGTTGCCGGTGGTGGAGGCGAAGGCGTAGAGGATCTCGGTGAGCTGGTGAGGCGTGCCCTGGGTCGCTATCGGCCCGGCCTGGCCCGCCGGAGTCAGCACCGCCACCGCCGAGAACCCGAGGATCGAGGCGGGCAGGACGAGAATCGCGATGGCCGCGTATTTGACATCGCGACCCTCGATCTTCTTGCCTATGTACTCGGGCGTTCGGCCCACCATCAACCCGGCGATGAAGACGGCGATGATGGCGAAGACGACCATCCCGTAGAGGCCGGAGCCCACCCCTCCCGGGGTGATCTCCCCCAGCTTGAGCAGGACCAGCGGGATCATCCCGCCCAGCGCGGTCCAGCTGTCATGTGAGGAGTCGACGGCGCCGGTGCTGGTCCCGGTGGTGGCGGTACCGAAGTCAGCCGACTGGATGGCGCCGAAGCGGACCTCCTTGCCCTCCATGTTGCCGCCCTCGGACTGGACGGTGGCCACCTGGGTGGCGCCGGTCCCGACCAGGGCGGGGTTGCCTGACTGCTCCTGCCAGGCGGCGACCCCGGCGGCGCCGATCAGGATGACCGCCATGGTCGCCCCCAGGGCGATGCCCTGCTTGACGTTGCCGACCCACCTGCCGAAGGTGATCACCAGGCCGAAGGGGATCAGCAGCACGATGAAGATCTCCATCGCGTTGGTGAAGCCGTTGGGGTTCTCGAAGGGATGGGCCGAGTTGGCGTTGAAGAAGCCGCCGCCGTTGGTGCCCAGGTCCTTGATCGCCTCCTGGGATGCCACCGGTCCCTGGGCGATGGTCTGGAGCGGCCCCGCCAGGGTGTGGGCGATGCTGTAACCGCTGAAGTTCTGGATGGCGCCGTTGGCGACCAGGATGATGGCGACCACGAAGCTGATGGGGAGGAGCACGTAAAGGGTGCCGCGCACCATGTCCACCCAGAAGTTGCCCAGGGTGCGCATGGTCCGGCGCGCGATCGCCCGGATCACCACCACCGCCACCGCCATGCCCATGGCGGCGCTCAGGAAGTTGTGCACCACCAGGGCCACCATCTGGGAGAAGTAGCTCATGGTCGTCTCGCCCGAGTAGTTCTGCCAGTTGGTATTGGTGGCGAAGCTGACCGCGGTGTTGAAGGCGAGGTCGGGAGCCACTCCCGGCAGGTTCTGGGGATTGAGGGGGAGGTGGTCCTGGAAGCGAAGGATCAGGAAGGTGAAGAGGATGCTGACCGCGGTGAGGGCGAGCAGCGAGACCAGGTACCAGACCCAGGTCTGCTCGCCCGCCTCGTCGACGCCGACGAGGCGGTAGGTGATCCGCTCCACGGGGCGGAGCACCGGGCTGAGCCAGACCCGCTCGCCGCGATAGACCTTGAGCATGTAACCGCCCAGGAGCCAGGCGCCCACCGCCACCGCGCCGTAGGTGATGACCGCCGCGATGATGTCCAGCACCATCAGAAGCGCTCCGGGTTGACCAGGGCCACGATCAGATACGCGGTGGCCAGCATGGCGATGATGAAGGCGACGATGAAACCGACCAGCGGGCTCATCTCAGACCTTGGTGAGCCCGATGATCATCAGGGCGCTGACCAGCAGCATGCCCGCCAGGCAGAGCATCACCAGGAGATCGAGTGGCATCGATATCGGCTCCTCGGCGCGCGGTTGCTCAGCGCTTGGCCAGCGACGTGACCGGGGCCGGGCTGACGGTGACCCGATAGAGGCGGCGGTGCAGGCGCCGCCAGAGGTTGCCGGCGCCGTCCACCTCGACGTCGTCGAGCGAGAGCCGGAGCACGCGTCCGCGGGGCGAGTCCTCAGGGACGAGGAGATCGACGCCCCCGTCGGCGCGGAGCAGGGTCGCCTCGACCGCGCCCAGTCTCCGCCCAGCGCCGTCGAGGAGGATCCGGCCGCGCAGCTGGCCGAGGCTGAGGAAGCGCCAGCCCAGGCGCCGCTCGATTGCCACGCCTCGATGGTGCGGCGGCCAGCGTCAACGATCCGTCAACGATCCGAAAGGGACGGGCGGCTCAGCCGGCGGGCCGAGACGGTAGCCGCGCCGGCCCACGGTGACGATCACCTCAGGCTCGGCGGGGTCCCTCTCCAGCTTGCGGCGGAGACGCTGGACGAAGGTGCGCAGGTAGTTCCGGTCACCGGCGTACATCGGCCCCCAGACCCGCGCCAGCAGGGTCCGATGGTCCAGCACCACCCCCGGATGCCGCGCCATCTCGGCGAGCAGGACGTACTCGGTGGGTGACAGGCGCACCTCCTCCTCCGCCCGGGTGACCATCCGGGCTCCGAGGTCGACGACCACGTCGCCGCAGCGGACCACCCGGGCGGCGCCCGCCGTGCCCCGGACCCGGCGCAGCACGGCGCGGACGCGGGCCAGCAGCTCGCCGGCCCCGAAGGGCTTGGTCAGGTAGTCGTCGGCGCCCATGTCCAGGGCCCGCACCTTGTCCCGCTCGTCGCCGCGGGCGCTGATCACGATGACCGAGGGCTGACGGCGGCCCTCCAGGGTGTCCAGCAGGCGCCAGCCGTCGACGAAGGGAAGGCCGATGTCGAGGAGCACCACCTCGTAGCCGCCCCGGGACAGCTTCTCCGCGCCGACCAGGCCGTCCTCGGCGCTGTCCACCCGGTGGCCGGCGCGCTCCAGGGCCAGGCAGAGAACCCGGCGCAGGGAGGCGTCGTCCTCGATGACCAGGAGCCGCCCGGAGACGGCCGGTTGGAGGGGCTCGGCGACGGTCATCGGTGCAGGATTGTCCCGCTGGGCGGACCCCTCTGGGCAAGGCGAAGCCCCTCGGTCGAGAGACCGCCCGGCCCGGGTCTGATCAGGACCCGGCGAGCGTCTCCCTCATCGCCTCGACGTCGAGCAGCTGCGAGTAGATGATCAGCTCGTCGTTCGGCTCGACCAGCAGGTCGGGGCGGGGGATGACCGGCTTGCCGGCCCGGACCACGCAGACCACCATGTCCCCCTCCGGCAGGCTGATGTCGGCCAGCCGCTTGCCGATCTTGTCGGAGACGTCCGGCAGCGCCAGGTCGACGAAGGCCGCCCCCGAGGATCGGACCGCCACTCCCCGGACGGTGTCGGCACCGCCCAGCTCGGCCTCGATGAGCCCCATGAGGAGCTCGGTGGCGGAGACGGCCACGTCGATGCCGAGAGCCTTGAAGACCTGGACGTTGCCCGGGTTGTTGACCCGGGCGATGGTCCGGGGGACGTTGAACTTGACCTTGGCGAGCTGGCAGGCGATCAGGTTGTCCTCGTCGTCGCCGGTGACCCCGACCACGAAGCGGGCCCGCTCGATTCCGGTGGTGGCCAGGAAGGCCATCTCGTCGCCATCCCCGACCATCACCGTGTCCGGACCCAGGTGGTGCTCGATCCACTCCGCCCGCACCGGATCCTTCTCGATCACCGTGACCTCGAAGTCGCGGTCGATCAGGTGCTTGGCAAGATGGAAACCGAGCTTGCCGCCACCGACGATGATCACGTACGGCGACTCGCCCGGCTGGCTCATGAGAACCTTCTGGCCGCTGCGGGATCGGGGACGACGGTCCGGCCGATGTTGACGCCGTTGAGGAAGTAATTGCGGACCAGGTCGGCCCCGAGGGTGGTCGGGCAGAAGCTCTCCAAGCCGAGGTCGTCGTAGACCTCCTGGCGGATCGGGTCGTAGAGACGGGTGATCACCCGCCGCACCCCGAAGATCCGCTTGGCGATCTGGGAGGCCATCAGGTTCCGGTTGTCGCCGTTGGTCACCGCCGCGAAGCAGTCGGCCGACTCGATGCCGGCCCGGCGCAGCACCCCCTCGTCGATGCCGTTGCCCAGGACCATCTCGCCCTTGAAGTCACGGCCGAGCCGGTCGAACGCAGCCATCCGTTCATCGATGATCGCGACCTTATGGCCCTCGGCGTCGAGCTGGCGGGCGAGACGGGCCCCGACCCGGCCGCAACCCAGGATGACCACCTTCACGGCGGCGATTCTACCCGCCCCCCGGCCCCTCCCCCGGTTCGCGACGGGAACGGCACCCGACCGGTTCGCCCCGGGCCCTCCTCACGTTCGCGACGGGAATGCTAACCCGACCGCTTCGCCACCCGAGCACCCGACCATTCCTGGCGGGACTAGGATTCAGTCGGCCTCATGGTCGAGAAGTTCACGCCCCGCCGGATCCTGGTGCCGGTGAACGGGGCCACCAGCGACGAGGACGCTCTCCGCTTCGCCTTCCGCCTGGCCCTCCGCCAGCGCGGCAAGGTCTTCGCGGTGGCCGTCGTCGAGGTGCCCCGCGGGCTGCCCCTGAGCAACGTGCAGGGAGAGGTCGTGACCGCCGCCGAAAAGGTCCTCCAGCGAGCCGAGGAGGTCGGTCGCGAGTACGAGGTGGAGACCCGGGTCGAGGTGCTCCAGGCCCGCGAGGCGGCACCCGCGATCGTGGAGGAGGCGACCGCGCTGAGCGCCGACCTGGTGGTGGTCGGGCTCAGCTTCCGGGAGCGGTTCGGCGAGTTCTACCTGGGGCGGACCGTCCCGTACATCCTCCGCCACGCCCCCTGCCGGGTCATGCTCCTGCGGGAAGAGCCCCCTGGGTGACCGCCGGAGCGCCGGCGGGTGTGCTGAGCCGGCCGGCTCCGCCCCTCCCTAGACTCCGCTGTCGTGGCTGACGCTCTGGCTCCCCAACCTCCCGCCGGCCCGCCAGCCCAGCTCCCTCCCGAGGAGGTGGCAGCGCTCCGCGAGGCGGGCCGCGCCTGGGCCGCCCTCGATGCCTCCCCGGCCACCGGCTTGATGCCCGGACTGGAGGGGACCCAGGCCAGGGGACGCCCGGGGGAGAAGTACGTCAGGGTCTTCCGGCCGCAGACCCAGGGCTTCGAGACGGTGGCCCCCGGCTGGCTCGAGGCCACCCCCCGGGCCACTCAGCCGGACACCGGCTTCGGCCGCTTCCGCCGCCGCCTCCGGACCACCGTCCTGGGCCAGCCGCTGGCCAGCAGCCGGGTCCTCCACGAGCGGCTCAACAAGGTGCGTGCCCTCCCCGTCCTCTCCTCGGACGCACTGTCGTCGGTCGCCTATGCCACCGAGCAGATCGTGGTGGTGCTGGCCGGCGCGGGAGCGATGGCGGTGGGCACCGACCTGCTCCCGATCATGGGGGTGATCGCCTTCCTGATCGCGATCGTCTGCCTCAGCTACCGCCAGACCATCAAGGCCTACCCCCAGGGCGGGGGTTCCTACATCGTGGCCAAGGACAACCTCGGCCCGGTCGCCGGCCTGATCGCCGGATCCGCGCTGATGACCGACTACATCCTCACCGTGGCGGTCTCGGTGGCGAGCGGCTACGACCAGATCCAGAGCGTCATCCCCGCCGCCGTCCACTACCGGGTGCTCGCCTGCATCCTGGTGGTCGTCTTCATCGCGCTGGCCAACCTCCGCGGCCTGCGCCAGGCCGGCAACATCTTCGCGGCGCCGACCTACATCTTCATCTTCGCGATCCTGCTGACCGTCGCGGTCAACTTCTTCCGGCTGTTCACGGGGAGCATCCATTCCACCGTCACCACCGTGAACATCAGCCAGGAGAGCAACTTCGCGGACATGGGTGGCCTGCTCCTCGTCTTCCTCTTCCTCAAGGGCTTCTCGTCGGGATGCTCGGCGCTGACCGGGATCGAGGCGATCAGCGACGGCATCCTCGCCTTCAAGGTTCCCGAGTGGCGCAACGCCCGGACCACGCTGACCGTGATGGGGTTGCTCAGCGTCGTGATGTTCTGCGGCATCACCATCGGCACCGGGGTGCTGGGCGTCGACATCCGCGCCGCCACCGACCCCTGCTACCAGTCGGTGATCGCCCAGCAGGCGGCCCACGCCTTCACCGCACCGCTCCAGTGCGTCCACGGCCACCCGGTCTTCCCGCCATCCAGCCCCCTCGGCCAGGGGCTCTTCGTCTTCGTCGGGGTGGCCACCACCGCCGTCCTCATCCTGGCCGCCAACACCTCGTTCTCCGACTTCCCCCGGCTCTTCTTCTTCCTCGCCCGCGATGAGTACGCGCCTCACCAGTTCCGCCGCATGGGCGACCGCCTCGCCTACAGCAACGGGATCATCATGCTGGCGATCCTCGCCTGCCTGCTGCTCTTCATCTTCCAGGCGGACGTCACCCACCTGATACCGCTGTATGCGATCGGCGTCTTCGTGGCCTTCACCATGTCCCAGACCGGGATGGTGGTCCGCTGGCTGCGCCGCCGGGAGCCGGGATGGAAGCACGGCCTGCCGATGAACGCGGTCGGCGCCGTGATGACCTGCATCGTCTTCGTGGTGACCGGGGTCTCCAAGCTCCCTGAGAGCCTGATCGTGTTGGTCATCGTGCCCAGCGCGGTGCTCCTCTTCCTGGCCATCCACCGCCACTACCAGGAGGCCCGCGAGCAGCGGACCACCGAGATCCCCACCGAGCCCGGCCAGGTGCACCCGGTCTGCATCGTGCCCATCGACCAGCTCAACAACGTCGCCTTCCAGAGCCTGGCGCTGGCACGGTCCCTCTCCAACCAGGTGGTCGCCGTGCACGTCTGCTCCACGCCGGACCACATGAAGCTGCTGCGGGCCCGCTGGGACGCCTGGGGCAACCACGTGCCCCTGGTCATCGTCGAGTCCCCCTACCGCTCCGTGCTCCGCCCCCTCCTCCACTACATCGACGCGGTGGACAAGCAGCTGAGCGACCGGACCCTGGTGGTGGTGCTGCCGGAGCTGGTGGCCACCCGCTGGTGGCACCAGCTGCTCCACAACCAGTTCCCGCTCCGGGTCAAGGCGGCCCTGCTCTTCCGTCCGGGCACGGTGGTGGTCAGCGTCCCCTACCACCTGCAGCGGCGGCGCCGCCGCCGCGAGGCCGAGCTGGAGGCGATCTAGGCAGGGGCGGTCGCCGGCCACGCTGGGCCGGCACGAGCTTCGGTGGCTGCCGGCGTGTCAGACTCCCACGACATGCGCCGGCTGCTCCTCGCCGTCGCGGTCTGTGGCCTGCTTCCGATCTCCGCCACGGCCGCCGACTGGCCGACCTTCCACGGCGACAACTCCCGGCAGGGCAACGACAGCGGCGATCCCGGGCTCGCCAACCCGGCGGCGGCCTGGACCTCCCCCCAGCTGGACGGGCAGCTCTACGCCGAGCCGCTGGTGGTCGGCGACCAGGTCGTCGCCGCCACCGAGAACAACACGGTCTACTCGCTCGACGCCGGCAGCGGAACGGTGCAGTGGTCGACCCACCTCGGCGCGCCGCGGACCACGGCGATCATCTGCGGCGACATCAAGCCCCAGGGCATCACCAGCACCCCGGTGGTCGACGGCGGCAACGTCTACGTGGTCGCCAACATCCAGACCGGCCCGTCGAGCTTCTTCTTCGAGCTGGCCAGCCTCAGCCTGGCCACCGGCGCGGTCAACTGGACGGCGAACATCGACCCTCCCGACAACAGCAACCCCTCGGGCGTCACCTGGAGCACCGAGGCGCTCACCATGGAGGACCGCGGCGCCCTGCTGGTCACCGACTCCCGGGTCTTCGTTCCCATGGGCGGCAACGACGGTGACTGCGGCAGCTACCACGGCTACGTGGTCAGCTATCCGGAGGCAGGCCCGGGTGCCGGGAGCCTGGCGTGGTGGGCCTCCACCGAGGTCGACGCCGGCGACAGCCAGGGAGCGGACTGGGCCGCCGGCGGTCTCTCCGTGGACCCGGCCGGGTTCCTCTACGTCGGCACCGGGAACAGCAACCACACGAGCTCCAACGACCGGTACGACTACAGCGATGGGGTCATCAAGCTCGATCCGCAGAGCCTGGCCCCCGGCGCCCCACTCGACTACTTCGCGCCCTCGACCTGGGCGCAGGACAACGCCGGCGACGCCGACCTCGGTTCGACGACGCCGCTGCAGCTTCCCAACGGCCGCATCTTCGAGGTCGGCAAGAGCGGCACCGGGTACCTCCTGAACAGCGCCGCCCTGGGGCACATCGGCGGCCAGGTCGCCGCTCACCAGGTGTGCCACGCGAACCACGACGCCGCGTTCGGCACCCTGGCCTACGCCGGCGGGATCGTCTACGTGGGCTGCAGCGACGGCCTGGCGGCAGTGCAGCTCAGCTGCGGTGACGACGACTTCGCGCCGCTCTGGTACCAGACCGCAGCGGTCGCCAACCACCCTCCGACGGTCGCGGGCGGCCTGGTGTGGTCGGTCAGCTCGGGGGGCGGCCAGCTGCTGGGGTTCTCGGCGGGCACCGGGGCCCTCGCCCACAGCCTCCCGATCACCGGCTCCACCCACTTCACCACCCCGACCGCCGCCGACGCCCTGCTCCTGGTGGCCGGCGGCACCCGGGTGGACGCGTTCGCCGGAGATCCGCCGCCCGCAGCCTCCGGCCCTGACACCTCGTCAACCGCCACCCCAACTGCCTCCCGATACCAGCCGCTCAGCCCGTACCGGGTGCTGGACACCCGGGCCGCCTCCTGCGCGCAGTGCGACGGCGGGGCTCTCGGACCGGGGGAGACGCGCACCATCCAGGTCGGCGGGTACGCACCCCCTGGCTTCACCGGCGCCACCGTTCCCACCTCGGCCACGGCGGTGGTCCTCAACGTCACCGGCGTCGACGACTGCGTTGGCACCTACCTCACCGTCTTCCCCGCGGGCGGCGCCGTGCCGCCCACGTCCAGCCTCAACCCCGGCCCCGGCCAGGTGATCCCCAACCTGGTGACCGTGGCCCTGGGAACCTCCGGGGGCAGTCCTGGCTACGTCGGAATCTTCAACGCCGCCGGGAGCATCGACGTCGTCGCCGACGTCGAGGGGTACTACCAGAGCGGCGGCTCAGGATCGGCCGGCGAGCTCCACGCCCTGTCGCCGCCGGTGCGGGTCTGCGACACCCGGGGAACCGAGCCCGCCAATCCCTGCAACGGCGGCGGGGCCCAGCCGCTCGGCCCCGGGGAGAGCCGGCTGGTCGCCGTCGCCGACGGCCCAACCGGGGTGATCGCCCACGGTGACGCATCGGCGGTGGTCCTGAACCTCACCGCCGTGGGGGGAACCGCCGGCACCTACCTGACCGTCTATCCGCCCGCCGCTTCGGGCTCGGCCCCGCCCACCTGCGGGTCACCTCCGCTGGCCTCCAACCTCAACCTCCCCGCCTATGCAGTCCAACCCAACCGGGTGATCGCGCAGGTCACCGAGTATCAGGGAACCGGCTACGTCTGCGTCTTCAACGACCTGGGGAGCATCGACGTCGTCCTGGACGTCGACGGCTGGTTCGGCAACGGCTCCGACAGCGGTGGGGCTCTCTTCTACGCCTCCAACCCGTTCCGGGTCTGCGACACCCGGGGTGGGTCGGGGACGCCCTGCGCGGGCGGGACCCTCGGGCCCGGGGAGGTCCTCCCGCTCCCGGTGGCCGGCGCCGGACCCCTGCCGGCCGCCGGGATGGTGGCCCTGGCCGCGAACTTCACGGCGGTGGCGGGCAGCTCGCCGACCTTCCTCAGCGTCTACCCGGACGCATCCACGCCGCCGGCGACCTCCGACCTCAACTCGGGGCCCGGCCAGATCATCGCCAACCTGGGGATCGTCGCCGTCGCTCCCGACGGGATCATCGACATCCTCAACGACCTGGGCAGCATCGACGTGGTGGTCGACGCGGTGGGCTGGTTCGCCTGATCACGATCGGCCTCCCGGCGACGAGGCTCAGCTGAGATAGGGAGCCAGGCCCTCGGACTGCTCGGCGGCGTCCATCACCAGCTCGCTGACGGTGGGGTGAGCGTGGATGATGTCGCCGAGCTCGTCGACGGTCAGGCCGTCGCTGATCGCGATCCCGACCTCGTGGATGATCTCGACGGCGTGGACGCCCATGACCGTCGCGCCCAGGATCACCCCCGTGGAGGCGTCGGCATAGATCTGGGCGAGGCCGTCGGG
>Ga0187771_10002117_pt1 | contig 13634 bp, 7 predicted proteins | sample 0116_SJ02_MP15_1_FD_133139 | JGI IMG/M metagenome (GOLD analysis project Ga0187771, IMG submission 133139) | Tropical peat soil microbial communities from peatlands in Department of Meta, Colombia - 0116_SJ02_MP15_10_MG | ecosystem: Environmental > Terrestrial > Soil > Wetlands > Peat | place... | reverse complement strand
CCGGCAATTTGCCGGGCCGCTCTTCCGTTTCTGCCGGCGCGTGTTGCCCGCGCGCGAGGACGCGGAGGACGCGGCCATGGACGTGTTTGTGAAACTGCGCAGCAAACTCGGCCAGTACGATCCCGAGCGGCCGTTCACCGCCTGGCTCTATAAAGTGGCGGCGAACCACTGCTGGGACCTGCTGCGCCGGCGCAAAACTCGGCAGGATCTGGAGACCGAGGAGGCCGAAATGCTGCCGCTGGAACATCCCGACCCCGGCCAGCTCGACCAGATGATTTCTGAGCAAAGCGGCAAGGGCGTGCGGCAGGCCCTCGCGCGGCTGTCCGACCGGGCGCGCATGGCGCTCGTGCTGCGCTATTACTCGGAAATGAGCTACGAAGAAATTGCCGAGGCCCTGGGGCTGCGCCGTGCGTTTGTAGGCGTGGTGCTGCTGCGCGCCCGCCATGAATTGCGCGCCGCGCTCGCCCAGGGCGCGGACGCCCCGCCGGAAGCGGCGGGGGCGCGAGGTGGGCGATGAGCACCACGCCCGCGAATCCGGCGAATCACGTGGATGAAGTGACCGGGCTGCTCTACATCGAGGGCCAGCTCGAGTCTGCGGCCGCTCGCGACGTGGTCGCGCACCTGGATCGCTGTTCCGCATGCCGCCGCTTGCTGGACACGATGAAGCGGGAGTCGCTGCTGCTGCGCCAGGCCCTCACGGAAGAGGACGAGCCGGTTCCCGCGCGCCTCCTCGTTCCCCGGCTCTCCGAGGGGCATTCCTGGGGATGGCTGGTTGCCCTCGGTCTGGCGGCCGCCGGTCTCTACACCTTCTGGAACGTATACGTCTCGCCGTGGCTGGACAGCCTCCAGGAGTCCGGATTTGGCGGCCAATTCGTGTTCACCTGGCTCGCGTTCAGCGGAGCCTTCTGGAAAGGATGGAACAATATGCTGCAGCTCATTATTTTCATTTCGCTGGGAGTGCTGGGAGCCGTGCTGCTCTTCCTGCTGCGCAGGAACTTGCGCCGGGTGTCCTCCCACTCTCTGTTTCTCGGCGTCCTGCTGCTTGTGGCGCTGGCCTACTCGCCGGGCGCGCAGGCCGCCGAGTTTGTGAAGCAGAAGGGGCAGTACGAGGTTCCCGACGGCCAGACCGTGAAAAACGATCTGTATGTGATGGCCCAGTCGGTGCGCGTGGCCGGAACGGTGGAGGGCGACCTGTTCTGCTTCTGCAGCTCGCTGGACATTGATGGCCGCGTGACCGGCGATGTTTTCGCTTTCTCCCATGCGGTGCGCATCACGGGAAAAGTGGACGGCAGCCTGCGCTCCTTCAACGGTAACCTGATGATCGAAGGCGAGGTGGAGCGCAATGTGCTCAGTTTCGTGGGTGTCTTCCACTCCACCCCGCGCTCTCATGTGGGCGGAAGCGCCACCATGTTTGTCGGCGAGATGCAACTGGAGGGTCCGCTCGGGCGCGATCTTGCCGCCTTTGTGGGGGAGGGGAGCATCAATGCTCCCATCGGAGGCAACGTGCGCATTCGTCAGAGTCGCGGAGAGCACGAAGGGCACTACGCGCGGGCCGACTCTGTCGTCCGTGTGGGTTCACATGCCGACATCAAAGGCAGTTTCCAGTACAAAGGACCAGAGAAGCCCGAGATCTCCGAACAGGCGCACCTGGCGAGCGCGCCCCGGATCGAAATCGTCCAGCCGGTTTCCGAGTACCGCAAACCAATCAGCTATTGGTACAACGCCATGATCTGGGGCACCGCTTTCGTCATGGGCCTGGTTCTCATCGCGCTGATGCCGGGCCCCATGCAGGAAGCCTCGCGGCAGGCGAGCCGAGTCGGCGTCCCGCTTGGGATCGGTTTCGTGACCTGGATCATGATGCCCGTGATGGCCGTGCTCGCTTGCATCACCGTGGTGGGGTTGGGCGTAGGTATTACGCTGATGACTCTTTGGATTTTCCTGATCTTTTTCGCTCAGGTGATCGCAGCTATGTGGGTTGGCGAAGCCATCCTCGGCACCGGCGGGGGCACCTGGCCCTTGGTCGGACGAATGGCGCTGGGATTGCTCCTCATCCGGCTTGGTGCGCTTATCCCCATTCTGGGAATCTGGATCAGGTTCCTGGCGTGTGTGCTTGGAACGGGCGGACTCGCCTTGGTGATCTTCCATCACTTGCAGCGGCGCAACAAACCGCCGCAGCCTGCGCCGGCGCTGCCGGCTTCTCCCGCCGTGTGACGCCGCGCAGACGGCCAACCTGGTCTCAGTGGATGATCGCGAGCTTGCTGGCCACGCGCCCGAGTATGTCCAGGGCTTTCTCTAGCTCTTTGCGCGTGTGCGTCGCAGTCACAATCGCGCGCAGCCGCGCCTTGCCCTCCGCCACCGTCGGGAAGCCCACCGCGGGAGCATACACGCCCTGCTGGAACAGCTCGCGCGACAGCTCAAACGCTTTCCCTGCGTCCCCCACCAGAATCGGCGATATCGGTGTTTCACTCTCGCTCGGCGGAAATCCCTGCTCCGTCAGCCCTTTTTGAAAATACCGCGTATTCTCCCAGAGCTTCCCGATCAGTTCCGCGCCAGTGCGCGAGGCCAGCAGCGAAAACGCCGCCTGGCACGTCGCGGTCACCGAAGGCGGGTGTGAAGTGGAAAATAGGAATGGCCGGGCGCGGTGGTAGAGAAATTCGATCAGGTCGCGTGACCCGCACACGTACCCGCCCATCGCCCCGATGGCTTTGCTCAGCGTCCCCACCTGGATATCCACGCGGCCGTGGCAACCCAGGTGGTCTACGGTTCCCCGCCCGTTGCGGCCCAGCACGCCCGAAGCGTGCGCGTCGTCCACCATCATGATGCAGCCGTAGCGTTCCGCCAGTTCGCACAGCGCCGGCAGCGGGGCGATGTCTCCATCCATGCTGAACACGCCGTCGGTGATCAGCAGTTTTCTCCCCGGCCAAGCCTTGGTTTCCTCACATATCTTTGCGCACTCCGCGATGTCTTTGTGTTTGAACACGCGAATCGCGGCTTTCGACAGCCGGCAGCCGTCGATGATCGAGGCGTGGTTCAGCTCGTCGGAGATGATCAGATCGTCTTTCCCCAGGATGGCCGCCACCGTTCCCGCGTTGGCCGTAAACCCGGATTGAAACACCACACACGCCTCCGTGTGCTTGAATTTCGCGATCTGAGCCTCCAGCTCCATGTGGATGCGCATCGTCCCCGCAATGGTGCGCACTGCTCCCGCCCCCACTCCATATTTGCGGATGGCTGCGCTCGCTTCCCGGCAAAGTTTGGGGTGGCTGGTCAGTCCCAGATAGTTGTTCGAGCTGAGGTTGATCACCTTCTTCCCGTCAAATGTCGCGACCGGCCGTTGCTCCCCGGCGAGCACGCGCAGGCGGAAGTAGCGATGCTGCTCTTTCAGCTCTTCGAGCGCGGTCCCGAGGTAGGCGAGCTGCGGGCGCACTGGCGTCGGCATGGTTCCTCCGCGTCCCCAAGGAGCGGGACAGGCCGCCCATTATAGTCTGGCTTGCTGTCTGGAAACTTCAGGGAGGTGGATGGAGCTCGCGAGCGCAGGCGCGAAGCCGTTCGTCTACTTCGCGCCGTCGGGAACCAGCAACACTTTTCCCGCCGCGCCCTGCTCGAGCAACTGGAACGCTCGCGCGTACTCTCCAAGCTGCAGGCGTTCCTTGAACAGCGGTTCCAGGTTCAGCCGGCGTTCGCGCAGGAGCGCATCCATCTGCAGCCAGGTCTCGAACATCCTTCGGCCGTAGATGCCCAGCACCGTCGCGCCCTTGAAGATTACGTCCGGCAGCAGGTCAAGCGTCACGGGCTCGCCGGGAATCCCCAGCAGCGACGCGCGTCCTCCGGGCCGCAGCATGTGGAACCCCTGGCGAATGGCCCCGGGATTCCCGCTCATTTCCAGCAGCACGTCCACGCCCTCGCCGTGAGTTTCGGCCAGGACGCGAGCTGCCGCGTCCGTCTCGCGCGGGTTCAGCACAAGGTCCGCGCCCATCTCTCGCGCCAGTTTTTCGCGGTGCGGAGAAACTTCCGTGGCGTAGAGCGTCGAGCACCCGCACGCCTTGGCCACGGCAATGCACATCAGCCCGATGGGGCCGCAGCCCGTCACCGCCACCGTGCATCCGGTGATCGGCCCGGCCAGCACGGAGTGCACCGCGTTTCCCAGCGGGTCCATGATCGCCGCGTAGTGATCCGGAATCGCGTCGTTCAGCTTCCACACGTTCGTCGCTGGAATGCGCACGAATTCGGCGAAGCAGCCGTCCTGATCGATCCCCACGATGCGCACGTTCTGGCAGAGGTGTGGCTGGCCCGCCCGGCAGGGCCGGCAGTGATGGCAGGCCAAGTGCATTTCCGCGGTCACGCGTTCGCCCGGCCGGAATTCGGTCACGCCTTCGCCCACCGCTTCCACCACCCCGCAGAATTCATGTCCGAAGGTAAGCGGAGGATGCAGTCGCGAGGCGGACCACTGGTCCCAGTGGTAGATATGCAGGTCCGTGCCGCAGATGGACGCGGCGCGCACGCGGACGAGAACTTCTCCCGGCCGCACCGCCGGAACGGGAACGCTTTCAATCTGCGCCCCAGGCTCGGGACGCGGCTTCCGGAGCGCCTGCATCGTTCCAGCGGTCATGCTTCTCCAGGGCACTGGCCCGATGAGGGATGCTAGCACAGGTAGCACAGGCTTTCAGCCTGTGCGCTTTTTCGTTCCAGTAGCACAGCTTGCCCGTCGTGGCCGGACGATCCGGTTTGTGTGCACTCAATTCCCTCAAAACAAGCCAGCAGCGGAGAATGTTGCCCGTCTCCAAGCTCATCAGGGTAAACTGACCCGCTTCCTCGGGGAGGAGCGAGTTGAGTTTTCGCCAAAGACTCGAAGAGATTCGCGCGGGATTCCATCCGTCGTTTTGGGTGGCGAACTTCACGGAACTCTTCGAACGCCTCGCCTACTACGGCACCACTGCGGTCCTCGCAATTTACCTCAACGAACAGCTCCATTTTTCTTCCGAATTGACGGGATGGCTCACCGGCACGTTCGGTTTCGTGGTGTGGTTTCTGCCGGTTCTCGGCGGTACGCTCGCGGACCGCTTCGGTTTCCGTCGCGCCTTGCTCTTCGCCTATCTCGTCATGTCCGTCGGCTACTTCCTGCTCGGATCGCTTTCGGCTCCCTGGATGCAGTCCCTGCGCTCCACGCTCGGCGACAAATGGCTGGTGCTCGCCATCCTGATGATCCCGGCGCTCGGCCCAGCGGTTGTGAAGCCGTGCGTGGCCGGAACAACGGCGCGCGCCTGCTCCCAAAACGTTCGTTCCATGGGCTACTCGATCTACTACACCATCGTCAACGTCGGCGGCACCCTCGGCCCCATCATGGCCTGGCTCGTGGGCGACAAGTTCGGTTGGGGAAACGAGAATGTCTTTCGCGTCTCGTCCGCGAGCGTGTTCCTGATGTTCTGGTTCACTCTCTTCTTCTTTCACGAGACGCCCGCGGAGTCCCGCGCCCAGGTTGCCAGCATCGCCGCTGCGCTCCGCAACATGTTCAGCGTGCTCGCCAATCTCCGTTTCGTGCTCTTCCTGCTCATTTTTTCTGGCTATTGGGTGATTTTCTGGCAGCAGTATATCGGGGCGCCATTGTTCGTCCGCGGATACGTTAGTCCGAAGGCGCCGGTGGCCTTGCTGCTCTCAACCGACGCCGCCACAGTCATCTGTTTTCAAATCCTGGTGAGCTACCTCACCCGGCGCATCCCCGCGATTCCCGCCATTTCCCTCGGCATCCTCATTTCCAGCCTTTCCTGGATCATTTTGGCCGTGCATCCCGCTTCCCCCGGGCTCGCCGCGGCGGTCGGCTCGCTGTTCGCCGTTTTCGGCAGGCACGTCACCATCGATCCGGCCGCGCCCATGTTCGTCCTGACGATGTTTTTTCTCGCCCTCGGCGAAATCACCCAGTCGCCGCGCTACTATGAATATGTTTCGCGTCTCGCCCCGCCAGGGCGTGAGGGCCTGTTCATGGGCTACGCGTTTTTGCCCATCGCCATCGGCTATTTCATCGCGGGGGTGCTGGGAGGCGCCCTGCTTCACCATTTCGGCGAAGTCCTACATCAGCCGCAGCGCATGTGGTGGGTGATCTGCGCGGTGGGGCTCGCCACTACGCTCCTCATGGTCCTTTACGACCGCGTCCTCAAACCCGCCGCCGCTCCGCCCCCCGCCTCCTGATCCCTATCCCGACTCCAGCACCCGCTTCCAGGCGGTGGGGGCGGCTTTATGCCGCCCTCCTCTTTAGGGGCTCGGTGCTTCAGTTCCGACAATCACGGCCCGTATAGCGAGGGGTTTTAACCCCCCGGCGTGGCCTTCTGCCTCCGGCTTCTGCCCTCCCGCCTCCAGAAAAGACAAAACCCCCGGCGGCCCTGCAGCTCCTCGAAACGGAGCCACGGGCACCGGGGGCCGGTATCCTGCAAGCCGAACGTATGGTCTTACGTTCGAGCCTACTTGGCTCCCAGTACGGCGTCCTTGAAGGCCTTGACCGCGAAAATCTTCACCACGGTCTTGGCCTTGATCTTGATGGCCTCGCCCGTCTGCGGGTTGCGGCCCATGCGCGCCGCGCGATGGCGCTTCACGCACCGGCCGATGCCGGGAATCACGAACTTTCCGGCTCCGCCCTTGCACTCCTTGGCTGCCAGCGCGGCCAGCGCTTCAAAGAAGCCCGCTGCCTGCTTCTTCTTCATCTCGCACTTTTCGGCCATCGCCGCAACGATCTGGCTCTTGCTCATTGGCTTTGCTGCCATGGAATTCTGTTCTCCTCTTTAGAAAATCAATTTGGGATTGTTCCGGCTGCGCTAATCCCCTGCAACCGAGTACGGCGCACTATAGCCGCCGAACCCGCATAAAGCAAGGGAAATATCGCCATGGCCAAATTCCCGCGGGCGCGTCATGCGAACCTTGTGCGGATGATTCGCCCGCCCGGTCCTTTCGCACCACCGGCAAACGTCGAGGGCAACCGCAGGCTAGGAACGGGTGGCCTCGCCGGTCGTACTGTATCTTTCGGTTTCTGGCATCGCCGCCGGACCGGGAGTCCCACGCTTTCCTTCCTTACGGCCAGGGTGGCGCGCCACCGTATCATACCCTGCGGTGAAGTCCACGGACTGGTACCATAGCTCATCGGTTGAGGCAACCCGGCCGGACAACTCAACGAGCCAGGAGGGGTGGGATAGGCCACCCTCCTCGTCAGTGGCTGCAGTTGCCGCGAAAGCCGCATAGGGCCGGGGTGAATTTCGGAGAAACAGGTGTGAGACACGATCTTCGCATGGCTCGACCGCTGCTTGAATCGCTTGTTGTTTCCCTGTTGGTTTTGTCGCCGGCGACAGCCCAGCAGACGTCTCAACCCACTCTGCTCATTCGCTCCGCGAACACAGGCAGGGTGGCCGACATGGCCGTTAGTTTCGACGGAAAATGGTATGCGACGATCTGCCAACTCTGCGAAGGAAGCGGGAAGGTTACGATCTGGTCCGCAGAGAATGGATTTGAATATCGGTCCTTTCGCGTCGGAGAGCGTGGAATTGCATGGCCCTCCATCTCCATTGCACCGGATAACCGCACCATCGCCGTTGCCGACCGGGAAGGCGTCCGGCTATTCGACGTAAACACGGCAGAACCAACCAGCGCCTATGGGGTCATCGCCGGCGCCGGCATCGTCCGGCTTTCCTTTCATCCGAAGCGTATGCTGCTGGCGGTGCTGGATTCGGCGGGAACTGTGCGGATCCGGGATCTCGCCGCGAATGCCGAAATTTTCAGGAAGCCTGCCGCTCCGGACAGCAACATCCTGCACTTTTCGCCGGATGGCTCGCTGTTAGCCGTTGGCTCGCCCACAAACGCGCATATCTGGTCCTGGGAGCAAGGCAGGGAAATCGCTGCATTCGATGCCCATTCGCTGCACTCAGCCAACCTGAATCGTACCCTCAGGTCCAGAGTCGTGACCCCGTCCGGTTCGAGCTTGCAAGAGCAAACCGCAGAGCAATTGGGGTTCTTTCATTTCGAGGATCTGGTATTCAGCGCTGACTCGACAAAGCTTGCTTTAGTTCACAGCGACGAAATTAATATCGTGGCGCTTCCCGGGGCCAACAGACTCGAGACCATCCCGGTTGAAGCAGGCGGAGTTAAGAGTTGCATCTTTACAGCGCCGGGCACGATCATCGTCGGCGGCCTCGGGGATAGTTTCCGCTACGACCTGGACAGACATGAACGAAGTAAGTTTCCCGCTTGGAGCGCGCAGCAGTTCCTCGCCATTCCGGGCGGCAATCACTTGCTCATAAGTCTTGGCGACAGGGTGGGGATTCGCGAGAGTACCGGCAGCGGCAAATGGCTTTCCTTCACCGCGAATAAGCTTACATCGGTCAGCCGGTGGCAATTTTCTCCAGGCGGAAACGAGCTGCTGACCGGCACTTTCTGGGGAACTTCGCCCATGACGGTGTGGGACTCCTCCCTGGGGCAGGCCGACACCCGGGCAATTCCGGCGCCCGGCGTGGGTATTTTCGCAATCAGCCCGGATGGAGCGCGTATTGCCTACTATGGTTCCGAAGGATATCCAAACTTTCGAATTCACATATGGAACCGCGCCAACCGCTCCGAAGAATTCAGCATACCGATCGTTGTGCCTCCCTCAAAAGGGACATACGAGCAACTGGCCTATTCCCCGGACGGAACGCGGCTGGCAGCCTTCACGGGCGAGCCCAACGCAGTGAAGATATGGTCGGTTTCTGACGGCAAAGTTATCGCCACGATTCCCAACGAGGATGGTTTGCTCAAGGACTTTTCATGGAGTCCTGATGGACGCACAATCGCGCTTTTGCATGAAAAGTCGGGTGTGCTGATCTTCGATGTCGGTCAGAGCAGAGTTGTTCGGAGTGTGGACCCGCTGCCGCGTGACCGGGCATTTCGTGCTTTCTTTGCTCTCCAGTACTCGCGCGATGGAAAGATCCTGGCGGTCTCCGAGACCCATGATGTTTACTTCCTGGATGCTTCCGATTGGTCGGTGCTCGGAAGCGTTTCGGACGCTTCCGGGATGTGCTTCAGTCTTTCGCCGGACGGCCATTTTTTGGCTTACGATTCGTCGCGAATCTCCGATGGGTTGCGGCCGCAGCACGGCTTGACCATCTGGGACCTGCAAGCGAAGAAGATTGCCGCGCAGGACTCCACTGGCTCCACGGGCTGCCCCATCATTTACCGTCCGGACGGCAAGCTGTTTACAGTCCCCCGCGGGGGAGGCATCGGAATCCTGTCCGCCGCTTCGGCAGAGACTCTCGCCACTTTGTACCGGTTCGGCAACGATCAATCGGCTGACTGGCTGGTGGTGACACCGGATGGTTTGTTTGACGGCACAAGCGGAGCCTGGAATCAGGTTAGCTGGCGTTTCTCCGATCGCACGTTTGATGTGGCGCCCGTGGAAATTTTCTTCAACGAATATTTCTACCCCGGCGTCCTCGCCGACATTATGGCCGGCAAGCGGCCCCAGGCGGCCGCCGGAATAGCAACCAAGGACCGGAGGCAGCCACAAATTCAGTTGTCGCTCGGGGACCAGTGGCCGGTGGGAAAGCAAGTCGCTGCCAGAAACGTGAAGGTCAAGCTTGAAGTCACGGAAGCGCCCCCGGACAAGGAACACGCCGAGAAGGGCAGCGGCGTTCGTGCCGTTCGTCTCTTCCGCAATGGGTCGCTGGTCCGTGTGTGGCGAGGGGAGATAAAACTTGACGCACAGGGCAAGGCCACGCTGGAGGCCGGCATTCCCATCGTTGCGGGCGAGAACCAGCTCACTGCCTATGCTTTCAACCGCGACAACATCAAAAGTTCCGACGCGGTTCTCACCCTGACCGGCGCCGACTCTTTGAAGCGCCCGGAAACCTTCTACGTCCTCGCCGTCGGCATCAACAAATACGCGAACCAACAGTTCAATCTGAATTACGCCGTGGCCGATGCCCGTGATGTGGGCCAGGAAGTGCAAGCCCAGCAGCAGAAACTGGCCCGGTATGCCCGCGTCGAAGTCGTCCCGCTTGAAGACCAGCAAGCCACAAAACAGAATCTGTTGCTCGCTCTCCAGCGTCTCGCGGGTGAAACACAGTCACTGCCCGCCGATGCTCCTCCCCCATTCAGCAATCTTCAGCCCGCCCAACCGGAAGACGCTGTGCTGATTTATTTCGCCGGCCACGGCGTCGCCTACGGCGATCGGTTCTATTTGGTCCCCCACGACCTGGGCTATTCCGGCTCGCGGGAGGCCATCTCCGCGGCAGACTTGACGCAAATCCTGGCCCACAGCATTTCCGACCTCGAGCTTCAGGCTGCGGTGGAGAAAATTGATTCAGGCAGATTGCTGCTGCTGATCGACGCCTGCAACTCCGGCCAGGCGCTGGAAGCGGAAGAAAAGCGGCGCGGGCCCATGAATTCGAAGGGCCTCGCCCAACTCGCCTACGAGAAGGGTATGTACATCCTTGCCGCGGCCCAAAGCTCGCAGGCGGCCTTGGAAGTGGAGCAGTACGGCCACGGCCTGCTCACCTTCGTTCTGGTGGAGGAGGGGCTGAAGACACGCGCCGCGGCGCGCCAGGGGGAAAACCAAGTGGACGTGCGCGAGTGGCTCGACTTTGCAGTGAATCGCGTGCCGCAGTTGCAGAAAACGATCATCGAAGAGCAGCGCCGCATCGGTCGCGAGTTGCGATTTACCGTAGGCGGCAAGCGCGGCCCAGGCGAGGGCGTACAGACCCCTCGCGTCTTTTACCGCCGCGAGCCGGAAGCCGATCCGCTCGTCGTTGCTCAGGTTCCCTGAGGCCAGGGCACGCTCAGAGAATTTCTTCTCACCTCCAGCCGCCCTCCCGTCACCCTCGCGCTTTAGGGCGCGTGCCGGGCGCGCCGTTTGCGTCCCGGCGAATTTGGTCCGGAGGCCCCTCCCCGCCTCAGTCGGCCACTTTCGACTTTGAACCTTCGGCTTTTGACCCGCGGGCGCTTTCCATTTACTCCTTGACTAACTACCCTACCTGTGATAAAGTCCACGCGGGTCATAGTCGGTGGGCCACGCCAAACCAATCCGAGTCCCCCGGCACCGAGTTTCGGCTAACTCCTTTAGAAGCAACTCTTCCGCGGCCTGCTCCGCTCAGTCCTTTGTTGGCGACTCTACCGCGAATCGTTACATTTCGTTACGTCTAAGTCCTTTAGTTGCAACTCTTCCGAAAATTGAGGGAAGTTGGCGCGGTCATATTGTTAATTTGCGCCGCGGTCTTCAGCACTTCCGGCAGACTTCAGTCTTCGCTGCTTCAGGCTTCTCACTAGCCGCCAGCCATCGGAGCCCCGTTTCGGGGCGCAGATCCCAGCCCGTTCGGGATCAGCTACGAGCCACTGTTTTACGCCCTGGCCAGTTCCTGGTAGAAGTACGCGGCGGATTTGATCCCGCCGAAATAATTTTCCAGCGAGATGTGCTCGTCGGGAGCGTGTGCGTTCTCGTCGGGCAGGCCGAAACCCATCAGGATGCAGGGAATCCCGAAGGCGTCGTACATGTCCGTGACAAACGGGATGGAGCCGCCCTCGCGGATGAATACAGCTTTCTTCCCGAACCCCTTTTCCAGCGCGCGGTGCGCCGCCTCGAAGTACGGATGGTGATAGGGCGCCACCCAGGGCTTGCCGGAGCTGAGCACCTCAAACTTGCAGGTGACCGTCTTCGGAAGCAGCTTGCGGATGTGCTTTTCCACCTGCTTCACGATTTTTTCGGGCTCCTGATTCGGCACCAGCCGCGTGGAGAATTTCGCCCAGGCCTTCGCGGGGATCACCGTCTTGGCCCCTTCCCCGGTGTATCCGCCCCACATGCCGTTCAACTCGAGGGTCGGACGGCACCAGAGCTGCTCGATAATGGAATATCCCTTCTCGCCCGCCAGCGCTGGCGAGCCCACGTGCTTCTTGAAGTCGCTCAGTTTCCACGGCAGCGATTTCAGCGCCTTGCGTTCGGCCTTGGAGATCGTGGCCACGTCGTCGTAAAAACCCGGAACGGTTACGCGAAAATTCTTGTCGTGCAGCTTCGCGAACAGCTCGGAAAGGATGGTCAGCGGATTTGGAACCGCTCCCCCGAACACCCCTGAATGGAGGTCCTGCGCCGGGCCGGTCAACTCGATCTGGTAATAGTTCAGCCCGCGCAGCGCGTACGTGACCGACGGCACGCCCGGCCCCAGCATGCTCGTGTCGGATACGATCAGCACGTCCGACTTCAACCGCTCCTTGTTGGTGCGTACATACTCGTAGAGCGACGGGCCGCCCACCTCTTCCTCGCCTTCGATGATCACTTTCACGTTCACCGGCAGGCGCCCTTCCGTCTTCTTCAGCGCCTCGAACGCGGCCAGATGGATGTGCACCTGCCCCTTGTCGTCGGCAGTGCCGCGGCCGTACAGGTTTCCTCCCCGCACCGCGGGTTCAAACGCGGGAGTGGTCCACAGGTTGTCCGGCTCGGAGGGCTGCACGTCATAGTGGCCGTAAAACAGCACCGTGGGCTTCCCGGGAATCCGATGGCTCTGCGCGTACACCAGGGGATGGCCTTTGGTGGGAATGAGTTCCACGGTGTCGAACTGGCCGCGCAGCTTCTGGACCACCCACAGGGCCGCGCGCTCCACGTCCGCCTTGTGCTCCGATTTGGTGCTGATGCTCGGGATTTTCAGGAATTCGACCAGGTCGGCCAGATTTGCGTCACGGCGCGAGTCGATGTACTCGATAGGATTCATCCCGGATCTGCTCCCTGTAGAAAAAGCCCTGGGGTGGGCGAGATGCCAATTCTACGCATCGCCCTCCCTTTGCGGCAAGAGGGCGCGGCTCCCCTTTCACTCCATCGGGCAACAGAACGATTACCCCACCCCCCCTGCACGTCGCGCCCCGGCGTTCATCCCCCGGAGGCCGCGCGCCGCTACTGCTTGCCCTCCAGTTGCGACACCAGTTCCTGGAACCGTGGCTCCTCCCGCAGCGGCGCCAGTTCCGGGGAATCCCTGAGCAACGAAGGGTTCTTCAGCCCCTTGGTGACTGCCAGTTCCAGCGCATGGAGGGCGCGTTTCTTGTCGCCCAGCTTGACGTAAACCTTGGCCAGCTCGAATTGGGGAGACGCGGCCTCGGGAGCAACCTCCCCAGCCACCTGGAAGTAAAGCTCCGCGGCCCGCGCATCTCCTCGCGCCAGGCGTCCCTCCCCGGCTTCGTAGGCAGTGGCAAACAGCTCGCCCACTGCTCGCCGGGTCACGCGAACGTCCCGCGCGGATTTGGCGTGCTTGGCGGCGTCGCGCACCTCCGCCACCGCGGGAATGATGTCACTCAACCGCGGCCCCAATTGGTTGCTGCCGGAGGTGAGCGAGGTGAGCTGCTGCTCGATTCCCTCCACCATGCGGTGCTGCCGCGCCATATCTTCCTGCTCCTGCTTTTCGGCCTTGCGCAGTTCCGGCGAATTTTTCATGCCCGCGGCGCGGTTCGCAAATTCGGCGGAATCGGCCAGGCCCTGGAAGTCTTCCGCGGATTTGCGGTATTCCTCGTAAGCGCTGAGCAGATCGCCGGCCTGCTCATCTGCCTTCGCGCGCTCCAGCGCGCGAGCGCGCGACTCGGCAATCCGGGCTTCCTCGATGGGCCGGCGGTTCTCCTGCATCGCTTTCAGGCCCAGCCAGTCCACGGCT
>Ga0187771_10002115_pt1 | contig 13638 bp, 13 predicted proteins | sample 0116_SJ02_MP15_1_FD_133139 | JGI IMG/M metagenome (GOLD analysis project Ga0187771, IMG submission 133139) | Tropical peat soil microbial communities from peatlands in Department of Meta, Colombia - 0116_SJ02_MP15_10_MG | ecosystem: Environmental > Terrestrial > Soil > Wetlands > Peat | place... | reverse complement strand
GGCAGTCTTGAGGAATGCGCCGACCTGGGGCCTTTTAGCTGCGTAACCTTATGGCACAGCCTCGAACACATGACCGATCCGCGGGCGATGATGGCGAAAATTCGGCGGCTTGTGGCAGATGACGGGGTTGTTTTTATCGCTGTTCCGGACTTCGAGGGATTTCAATCGAAGGCGTTCGGAGAGAGCTGGTTGCACCTGGATGTGCCCAGGCATCTCTATCATTTCACCGCGGCTTCGATGGATCGCATGCTGAAGCAGATGGAGTTCGTTCCCGTGGCGCATTGGCATCAGGAGTTCGAATACGATTTGATTGGCTGGCTGCAGAGTGCGCTGAATAAGGTGCTGCCCACGCCTAACGTCTTGTTTGATTTCCTCTCGCGCAAGAAAGTGCGCGGCACCTTGATGGATCGAGTGGTCAGCGGCATCGCAATGCCGTTTTTTTCCTTTGTTTCTTTGCCGCTGGTGTGGCTCGGTGCGTTCGCCCGTTCAGGAGGAACGCTGCTGGTCGCCGCGCGCACCAGCGGACGCCAACTGACCAGCCCGACCGGGGACTGATCGCGCCAGAGTCAAACCGTATCGCGTTCTCGGCTCGTGCTCGTCTAACAGAGCTTCGTCTCAGGCCAATCGCTCACACGGCGGTGTCTAATAACCAAGTACACTAATCTTTTCGCTGGAGGTGTATCTTGTTTCAAGAATCTGGAGCAATACCTACCGGACCGATCGTCATCGATGGAGAATTATGGGTCGGATATAGGATTTATCTGCTGTTCCAGTTCATCACATGTTGCTGGACGCTAGCCAAGGTTCTCAGAATTTGGTTTCGAGTGCCGCCGTTTACCGCGCGGGCGCAAACATCGTCCGATCCTCATTATTTTGTGACCCTGCAGCACTCGGCCGTCAGTATCAGCAGATGGACTGGATTGGTTCTCCTTGCCTGCTGTTTTGTCGCGGCACTGGCAATCGCGCGTATGGCCAGTAATCTACCCCAATTCAGCGTTGCCGTGTCCGAGGTTCTGGCAACAGTGCGCGACCTCTCAGCATCTCTGGCAGCAGCTCTTTGCGTGACCGTGTTCCTATATCTGACCCGATGGCACCTGCTCCTGCGAATCGAGCGCAGTCAGCGCTAGCCAGAAGGATCTACGCGGGCGTGGGCGCCCGCGCCACAAATGCTAGTCGTCCGCGCTGACCGCCGACTGCGGCGTCTCGGGGCTGCCCACCGGAATTTCCTGATCCTTGTACTGCAGCTGGTATAGCTTGTAGTAAATGCCGTGGTTGGCCAGCAGTTCCTGATGCGTGCCCATTTCGCGCACCTGGCCTTTGTGCATGACGATGATCTTGTCGGCACGCTGCACCGTGGAAAGCCGGTGCGCGATGATCAGCGATGTGCGGCCTTCGACCATGCGGTCGAGCGCGTCGCGCACGCGGAATTCGGTTTCGGTATCCACGCTCGAAGTGGCTTCGTCGAGAATGAGAATCCTGGGATCGTGCGCCAGAGCGCGGGCGAACGAAATGAGCTGCTTTTGCCCGGTCGACAGCGTCGATCCGCGCTCGTGGACTTTCTCGTTCAGACCATTGGGCAGCGCACGAATGAAATCGCCGAGATTCACGTCTTCGGCCGCCTGTTCCACATGCTCATCCTCGATACGTTCGGTGCCGAGCCGGATGTTGCCGCCGATCGTGCCGCTGAATAGAAACGGGTCTTGCAGCACGACGCCAAACCGGCTGCGCAAATCCGACAGCTCCATTTCTCTGACATCAACCCCATCGATGCGAACCGCACCCTTCTGCCCGTCATAAAAACGCAGCAGCAAAGAGATCAGCGTAGTCTTGCCAGCGCCAGTATGGCCGACAACGGCAATGGTCTGGCCCGGCTCGATAGTGAAGTTGACATCGCGCAGAACCCAGTCGGGAGTGTTTGTGGCTGCCCCACCCTGCGCAATTTTCGAAGGGTGGGGAGAATCATTGCCGGCAGCGTACGTGTCCAGCACAGCGTCAATCTCCCGATAGGCGAACCAGACGTGGTCGAACTCGACGCGTCCCGGGCCAACGGACTTCTTCGTCACAGCAGGGGAGACAACTTGTGCCGGCGTATCGAGCATTTTGAAAATGCGCTCACTGGCAGCCATTGCCGACTGCAGAATGTTGTATTTCTCGCTGAAATCCATGATCGGCCGGAAGAAACGCTGGGCGTACCAGGTGAAAGCGATTAGCACGCCAAGTGTCGCCGGACTTTTGACCAAATGAAGGGACACGAGCGTTCGACGGCTGAATTCCACGGAAACGCTGGTGGCCACAATACTGCGAAGCACGTCCTGCCCGCCGAACCAGATCACGCACGCAATCGCGACCGCCGAAAGGAAATCAACGACCGGGTAATACGTGGCATAGGCCAGGATCGCATCCTTGAACGCGTCCATGTGCGTGCGATTGATCTCCGAAAAGCGTTTGTGGGCCTTGCGCTCGCGGTTGAAGAGCTGCAACACGACCATCCCACTGACGTGCTCCTGCAGGTATGCGTTGATGCGGGCAATGGCGACGCGGATGCGGCGGTAAGAATCCCGGACGCGATCGCGGAAGATTTTGGTCGCGAACACGATGAAGGGCAGCACCGCAAACGTGATCAGCGCCAGCTTCCAGTTCATGCACAGCATAATGCCCAGGATGCCCACCAGCACGAAGAGATCTTCGAAAATCGAGACCACGCCGGAGGTAAACATCTCGTTCAGCGCGTCCACGTCCGTGGTTACGCGCGTGACCAGGCGGCCGACCGGATTCTTGTCGTAGAACGCGACATGCATGCGCTGCAGATGGCGGAAAATCTGGCTGCGCAAGTCGAACATGACCTGCTGGCCCGTCCACTGCATGAAATATGTCTGCAGGAATTCCAGCAGGAAGATCAACAGCAGCATGACCAAATAAATGGCGGCAATCTGCGCGATGCCGGTCAGCGGGCGCGGGCTGAGCCAACTCCATACTCCCAAGGCGGCTCCCTTTACCGGCGCGAGGTAGCGGTCCACGGTGACCTTGACCAGGTAGGGGCCGAGCACGTCGCAGAGCGACTTGAAGGTAATCGAGGCGAGAGCAATTGCAACCTGCCAGCGATACGGACGCAGGTAGACGAGCAGCCGCCGCATCAAGCGGCTATCGTATGCTTTGCCGAGTACTTCCTCTTCCTGGGGCATCGTGATTCAGACGCAGGATGCGCTCTTTTCAGATTACCTCAAATGGATGGCCCGGAGAGCAGGCTGGATGGAAAAGGTCTGGCGGAAATCATGCTATGGCTTCAACACACCGTGGGAGCCGTTCCCCAGTTGTTTGGTAATTGGAATGTGCGGGTCACCGATTTCCCAAACCTCAGTGTCTATGCGCCCCTTTTCCACTGCCTCTCGCACACTTCGCTGAACACCTGACAGTCGGCTGCGGCCACATTTTACCTCGACAAACGTGATTTGCCTGACCTGACGTTCGACTGTCAACCCATCGAACAGAACATAATCCACAGGATCGCAAATGCAGCGCATATCGCGAGGGTCATAGGGGAATTTCCGGAAGCATGGAGCGACACGTTCCAACAGCTTTCCCAACAGAGTCGCTCTTGACCGCAGAACAGCCGCTTTGTTCGCCTCTCGAATAAGTGCCTGCACTTCAGTCTTGCTTCTCAGAATTTCACGTACACGATTCTTGGCGTCACGTTCGAGGTGGTCCTCGCGGTACCGAAGATCACGCTCGTTTTCCCTTAATTCCTCTTCACGGTCATTAAGGTCCGCCTCTCGATCTGCAACCTCGTCCTCTTTGTCAGCCAGTACCGACTGCTGCCGCTCCAGACGCCGAAGCCAGTCCCTAGGGGCTTCAGGGCTTGAGGAAATGACGGCATCTGACAGCCTAAACGGCGACCCACAACTTGGGCAGCGCCCCCATAGATGGCGTGCCGTCTTGAAAAAAGCAATGAGATTCTTCGCTAATCCATCTGAACTCATTTGCCACTCTCCCCTGAGGGTACGTGACTCGAACATCTCGACGGTGCAATCGACATCGCCCCTGCTCATTATCCGGCAGCCCCAGCTCGGTGACCACACTCAAAAGTAACTTGCTCTTATAGGTCGGGGACGCTCGTCCAGATATTTCGGAATGGGATAACCTAGGAACTGTGCCGCTTGGAATCTACATCTCGGTCCCGTTCTGCCGCACCAAGTGCAGCTATTGCAACTTCGCGTCGGACGTGTTTTCGCGGGCGGTGTTTGAGCGCTATGTGGAGCGCGTGTGCGCGGACATCGCAGCCGCGCCGCAGGCAGCGCATGAAATGGGCGGCCAGATTGAGCGCGAAGTGGATTCGATCTACCTCGGTGGCGGCACGCCCACGGTGCTCGAAGCCGCACAATTGCGGCGCATTTTCGATGCGGTACGAGCGCAGTTCGCCGTGCGTCCGGACGCTGAAGTGACTGTCGAGTGCGCTCCGGGAACGCTTGCGCCGAATGTGCTCGATGGACTTCTGCGCTGCGGCGTGAATCGTGTGAGCCTGGGCGTGCAGTCGTTTGTCGACGGCGAGGCGGCAGCCGTGGGCCGCCTGCACAAGCGCGCCACAGTGCTGGATGAAATTGCGCGCCTGCGGGATGCTGGAATCGTCAACATCAACATTGATTTGATTGCTGGCCTGCCGCACCAGACCGCCGAAAGCTGGCAGGCATCACTCGCTGAAACGGTCGCGACCGGCGCGCCGCATGTGAGCGTCTACATGCTCGAAGTGGACGAAGATTCTCGTTTGGGGCGCGAACTGATCGCCGGCGGAACGCGGTATCACGCGCACTTTGTCCCTGATGAAGAAGCCACGGCAGATTTCTATCTTGCCGCTTGCCAGACGTTGGAAGCGGCCGGCATCGCACAGTACGAGATTTCCAACTTCGCTCGCGTTGGCTTCGAGTCGCGGCACAATCTCAAGTACTGGACGCGCCGGCCCTATCTCGGCTTCGGCGTAGACGCACATTCGATGCTGCGCTCGACCGTTCGTGAGACCGAAGCGGTGAGGCTGGCAGCCCCGGATTCCCTCGATCATTACGTCGCCGGCGCACCGCTTCAGCGGACCGAAATTTCACGAGAAGCAGCTCTGGAGGAGTGCTTCTTTCTCGGATTACGATTGAACCGGGGCGTTGACCTCGCGGAGATCGCCGCAAGTTTTGGACAGGAAGCCATCGCGAACGTCCAGCCCAGGATCGTGGAGTTGGCGGCCGAGGGACTGCTCCAGCAGGAAGGTGATCGCATCCGCCTCACGTCGCGCGGGCGATTGCTTTCGAACGAAGTATTCCAGGCATTCCTGACGCCAAGCGTGCCCGATCAACGGGTGTAGACGAGCGCTCCGCTCTAGGCGTTGAAGAACCCAGGGGCGGAAATTTGCCAAACCATCCGGTCGGTTGGGTGGCATCGGGAAAAATGCAGAATCTCCAGTATTCAAGCGGTTCGTCTTGTCTTACTTCCCTCCCTCCGGAGGTAACTTCTTTCTCTTTGTAGTACTGTGCTCTAATCACAACCGGGCCTTGAATCGCACTGCCTAGCGCTGGGATTCGAGCGCAACAGTGTCGGGGAGGAACCTTGGATTTCCAGTTGAACGAAGAGCAGTTGCATTTGAAGAAATGCGTGCGCGAGTTTGCCGAGCGCGAGATCAAGCCGCACGTCATGCAGTGGGACGAGGCCGCCGAGTTCCCCCTCGCCACCATCAAGGAGCTCGGCAAGCTCGGGCTGATGGGCACGATCTTTCCTCACGAGTACGGCGGCGCGGGCATGGGATACGTCGAGTACGTTATAGCGATCGAGGAACTGTCACGGGTGGATGGCTCGATCGGCATTATCGTGGCGGCGCACACCTCGCTGTGCACGAATCATATTTTTCTTGCCGGCAACGAAGCGCAAAAGAAGAAATACGTCAGCAAGCTGGCGACCGGAGAATTTATCGGGGCCTGGGGGCTGACCGAGCCGTCGTCGGGTTCGGACGCCGGTAGCGCGCGCATGACCGCCGTCCGCAAGGGGCGCGAGTGGGTGCTCAACGGCACCAAGACGTTTTGCACCAACGGCCACTATGCGGACGTGATTGTCGTGTTCGCCGTGACCGATCGCACGGCGCACACGCACGGGCTGTCGGCCTTTCTCGTGGAAAAAGACGCGAAAGGATTTCGTCCGGGCAAGAAAGAGAACAAGTTGGGATTGCGGGCCAGCGATACGGCCGAGTTGATATTCGAAGACTGCGTGCTTCCGGCGGAAAACCTGCTAGGCGGCGAAGGCCAGGGATTTCCCGATGCCATGCGCGTGCTCGACGGCGGCCGCATCTCGATTGCGGCACTGTCGCTGGGCATGGCCGAGGGCGCGTTTGAAGCGGCACTGAAGTATTCCAAGCAGCGCAAGCAATTCGGCAGGGCCATCAGCGATTTCCAGGCGATCCAGTGGAAACTGGCCGACATGGCCACAGAAATTGACGCGGCCATGCTCCTCACCATGCGTGCGGCCTCGATGAAAGACGCTGGGATGAAGACCACGCAGGAATCGTCCATGGCAAAGCTCTTCGCCAGCGAAGTCGCGGTGAAGTGCGCCAACGAAAGTGTGCAGATTCACGGCGGCTACGGGTTCATCAAGGATTATCCGGTGGAGAAGTTCTACCGCGACGTGAAGCTGTGCACCATCGGCGAAGGCACCAGCGAGATTCAGCGGCTGGTGATTGCCAGGCAGTTGCTAAGGGACTAAAGGGGCACCTTCGGCAGTCCCCGACTGCCACCGCGATCACTTCTCTGATCCCTACCCGTGTGATACATTTCTGACCAAATGGCAGAGGCGGCGCCAATTTCATCTCCACCTCTGGATGGCTGCACCACACAGGATGAGCGCACCATGGCCGTTCTCGCGCAGGTATTGCAGCTTGTGGGCGGATGGATCGCGCCGCTGGTGATCTTTCTCCTCAAGCGCCAATCGCGATTCGTGTCGTTTCACGCTCTCCAGGTGCTGCTTTTACAGGGAGTGTTCATTTTGGTGACGATGATGGCAGTCATAGGTTTTTTCTTCGCGATGGCTTTGGGGATGTTTTCTGCGGCGTGGTCCGCGCAGCGCAGTTCCCCTGTTCCGGTGGCTTTCTTTTTTCTGTTTTTCTCGTTCTTCTGGTTTGCAATCGTCCTCGTTTGGGCGCTCAAGCTCGTCTTTGCCATCGTGTATGGCATCAAGGCCGGGCGCGGTGAGTGGGCGGAATATCCGTTGCTGGGTCGGTGGGCGCGGCAAATCCTGAACATCGGTCCGGGTGGCGGGCCCATGGCGTGATCTGGCATCGCTTTCCTGTTTCTTCCTCCTCTGCTTTACACTGATCGTTTGAATCCCGACCTCCAGTCCTGGATTTCTTCACTGCGCGCCGGCGATGCGCGGGCGCTCGCTCGCGCCATCTCGACTGTCGAAAATCGTGCGCCGGGGTGGTCTGATCTGTTGAAGACGCTCTTTCCCTACACCGGGCATGCGCGCGTGATCGGGCTGACGGGCGCGCCGGGCGCGGGGAAGAGCACGCTGGTGGATCAGTTGGCGCGGTTGTATCGGTGTGCGGATTCCCCACCCTGTCTCCGCAAAGAACGCGGAGACAAGGGTGGGGCAACCGCGGCGAGAAGTGGGGCACCCATCGAGGACAAAGCACCCAGCGACAACCGGTGTACTGTCGGCATCATTGCCGTCGACCCGACCAGCCCGTACACCGGCGGCGCGATTCTGGGCGACCGCATTCGCATGCAACAGCACTTCTCTGATCCGGGCATATACATCCGCAGCATGGCCACGCGCGGGTCGCTGGGCGGATTGGCCCGCACCACTGCCGACGTTGCCACCGTGCTCGATGCTTCCGGGCGCGACGTGATCCTGATCGAGACCGTCGGCGTGGGGCAGGATGAAGTCGACATAGTGCGCCTGGCCGACATCACGATCGTGATTCTCGTACCCGGCATGGGCGACGATGTGCAGACGATCAAAGCGGGCATCATGGAAATTGCCGACATTTTTGTCATCAACAAGAGCGACCATGAAGGCGCCGAGCGCGTGGAACGCGAGGTTCGCGCCCTGCAATCGCTGGACACCCGGCATGACGGTTGGACGCCGCCCATCGTGAAAACCGTGGCGAGCGAAGGGAAGGGCGTCGCCGAACTGGCGGCAGCGATTGCCGAGTATGAGAGCTATCTGCAGAAGGAAGGCCGCGCCCTGAAGAAGAGCGTTGAAAACTGGCAGGAGCGGCTGGTCGAGATGCTGCGCGACGTCATGCTCGAAAAAGCGCGCGAGCAGCTCGGCGACGGCAACATCGCGCGGCTGGCGGCCGAGGTCGCGGAGCATAAGCGCGATCCGTACACGCTGGTGGAGGAGATCGCGCGGAAAGCGGGACGAGGTTGACCAATGTCGGCTGCCGAAAAGCGGGAAGAAGTTATCAAGCAATGGATGTTAACGATTGTGAGTGATAGCGGAGTGCGCCGCTTTGATGATCTTCACGTCGACCAAGTTGATCCGGATTGGAAGCACAGAAATCAATGGATTGTGGGCGGTCTGGAAGCGCTTCGCATAGCCATAGACATACGAAACCGGAACCAGCTGCCATTTGCTGTTGGCCTCGGCTTTTCGCTCCAGTCCGGCGATCATCCCCGTGGGATTGACTTTCATACGAAGGAAGAGTTTTGCGAAAGGCTCGATTGGTCGCCGCCCTCGCTCTATCTGTTTCATCAGGGAGAGGAACCGCACACGCAGGGCGAATCCGCCGAGGTTCGGGGCTTGAACTCTTCCATCCTGGGCGTGGGCGATTTGCGTTGCTATTGTTTGGAGTTCAGGCAGCCAGATTCCGACGAATACTTCCGGAGTGTTTTCGTGGAGGGTTAGGGAGCAGATGTTTCAAATCGATCATCTTGGCATTGCTGTGAAATCGCTGGCCACAGCCAAGGCGATTTACGAGAAGCTCGGCCTCAGCGTATCGACCGAGGAAACCATCGAGCACGAGCAAGTGCGGCTAGTTATGGTTCCGGTGGGTGAGAGTCGGCTGGAACTGCTGGAAGCTACGTCGGAAGATTCGCCGATCGCGAAGTTCATCGCCAAGCGCGGCGAAGGCCTGCATCATGTTTGCCTGAAGGTTCCAGATCTGCCAGCGGCGGTCGAGCGGCTGAAAAAAGACGGCGTGCGCCTGGTTTCAGAAGAGATCAAGATGGGCGCTGGCGGGCACAGGTATGTTTTTGTGCATCCTGAGAGTGCGGGGGGTGTACTGCTGGAACTCGTGCAGGCGGAGAGCGCCGGACATTAAATGCCGAAAGCGGCAGCCAGAAAAGCAGAGCTTGCCCTGAGCGAGCGCAGCGAGCCGAAGGGTTTCTCGACTTCCAGGATTGCCCGCGTTGCGGGCAATCCTGCGCTCGAAATGACAAACTATTGAGTTGAGCTTCCAAGCAGATGCTTCTTCTCGTCACCGACACTTCGGGCAAACATGGCAGCGTGGCGCTGGCTCGCGCGGGAGCCGAGCCAAAGCCAGACGACGTCACGATGATCGAGGCGGTACCCCTCGTTGGCGGCACTTTTTCAGCGCAACTGGTCCCACAGATTGCGGCATTGCTGGCGAAGCACCAGCTCAGCAAGACCGATATCGGCGCGTTCATCGTCGTCTCCGGCCCGGGGTCGTTCACCGGCTTGCGCGTCGGGCTGGCCGCGATCAAGGCGCTGGCCGAGATTCTGCACAAGCCCATCGTGCCGGTGTCGCTGCTGGAAGTGGTGGCCCAATCCGTTATATTTGTGGCGGCGAGCTGTGCCGGTGCGACCAAGCCAACGTCGGTGCTGTATGCCGTTGCCTTAGATGCGGGGCGGGGGGAAGCTTTCGTCGGCCAGTACGAGATCACCGTAACGGGAAAGAAGACGAGCACGTTCCGATGCACTCGAGAATCGCTGCTTCCTCTGGAGGAATTGGCCGTTCTGGCCGAGTCGGGTTCGGTGCAGTGGATCGCGACGCCCGACGCAGCCGTCTTGGATTTCCTCCGCAGAAGGTCGGCGATCACGGCAAAGCACATCTTGAACCAGCGGGAACGGCCGCGCAGCGCGGGAGTCGTCAAAGTCGGCTGGCGCAAGCTTCAAGCGGGCGAAACCGTCACGCCCGAACAATTGGAAGCCAACTACATTCGCCGCTCCGACGCTGAGATTTTCTCGAAACCAGCTTCTAGCTCTTAGTCTTTAGCTTCTGGCTCAAACAAGCCTTGGAACGCGATTGCCCGGTAACGATCCGCTTTGCCACTCCCTACGACATTCCTGCGATCACGAGTCTGGATCGCGCCTCTCCGACCGCTGCCCACTGGACGGAAGCCCAATATCGGCAGGCGGTCCAGCCCAACGTGGGCGATCCCGAGAGGCTCGTTCTGATCGCTGAAGCTTCCGAGGCAACGGCTACGGCTGCCAAAGAGGCAGGCCTAGGCTTTCCAATCCTCGGATTTCTGGTCGCCAGGCACTTGGCTCCAGAGTGGGAGTTGGAAAACATCGTTGTCGCTCCAAGTGTCCGCCGCAAAGGCCTGGGCAGGCGGCTTCTTGGTGCTCTGCTAGCCCGCGTCCAGGAGACACAGAGCGAGTTCGTGTTTCTCGAGGTACGGGAGTCGAACACTGCGGCCAGGAGGCTCTATGAAAGTGCGGGATTTCGGCAAACTGGCCGCCGCAGAGCCTACTATGCGAATCCCGCGGAGGATGCTATTCTCTATCGCTGGAGCCCAGTGTAGAGCATTCTCATAATGAGATTGCACCACCTTGGGGCATTGCCGCACTTCTAGTGCTGTGCTAAGTTTGGAGTAAATCACCCGGTTTGGAGGTCTGCTGGATGCTGACTCCGAGAGACCAACTCCTGACCAGCCACGAGGAGTTCCGCCGGCTGGCTCAGGAGCACTCGCAGTATTCTCAACGTCTCGATGCACTTACTCAAAAACGATATCTAAGCGAAGACGAGAAGCTGGAGGAAGTCCGGCTGAAGAAGTTAAAACTGCGCCTAAAGGACCAAATGGAGTCCATTGAGCGGCAGTTTCGCCAGCAGTACGGCGTAAGCGTAGCGTAAGAATCTGGCCATCCCCCCCGCGGCTACGACCGCAGAGCGTATGTGTATCTTTCCCAGGGCGCGATCTAGCGCCTTTTTTTATTTGCACTTACCGGCGCGGAGGGATAATCCAGATTGAGATCTGACCGGGGACTATAATTAGCAGGACTCCGATGGTTCGCGATGGCTACTTTTACGCGCTGCCCTTGATTGCCGCTGCCGTCCTGGTAGGGTGGCTGGCCAGTGCACCGTGGGCAATCCTACCTCTTCTGCTTGGCTTGTTCTTTTTGTGGTTCTTCCGTGATCCTGAGCGGGCCATTCCGCAGGAGCATGGCGCCGTGGTCTCTCCGGCAGATGGCAAGGTCACTGACGTCTCGACGGTGACCTTGCCCGACCACAAACAGACGCGGATCAGCATTTTTCTCAGCGTGTTCGACGTGCATGTCAACCGGTCGCCAATTGCAGGCGTGGTGCGCGAGGTCCGCTACCAGCGCGGGCAATTCCGGAATGCGATGAACAAGGCCTCGGCCGAGCAAAATGAGCAGAACATTGTCACGTTGGAGGGCGACGGCCAGAAAGTCGTGTTCAAGCAGATTGCCGGTCTGCTAGCGCGGCGCATCGTTTTCCATCCGAAGGTGGGAGATGCGCTGGAGCGCGGCCAACGCGTCGGGCTAATAAAGTTCGGCTCCCGCGTAGATGTGCTGCTGGACGGCTCGGCCCTGGTCGGCGTGAAGGTAGGCGATCACGTCAAGGGCGGGTCCACGGTGCTGGCATATGCACAACCTCGGAAAGAGCTGGCAGCCGTCGGGCATGCCGCCTCGCAGAGGGAGCCTTGATGGATTCCCCTATCCCCAGGCCGCGCCGTCGGCTGAGCAAGGGCATGTACATCCTTCCCTCGCTGTTTACCACGGCGAATATGGCGGCGGGTTTCTACGCCATTCTGCAGGCTCTGGGCTACACCACCACTCGTGAGTACTGGCATCTGGATCATGCCGCAATCGCTATAGGGTTCGCAGTGCTGTTTGATGGTCTGGATGGCCGGATCGCGCGGATAACCGGCACCAGCAGCGACTTCGGCCGTGAGTTGGATTCTCTGGCCGATGTGATCACGTTTGGCGTTGCTCCGGCCATGCTGGCCTGGACCTGGGGATTTTACGGGATCCCGCCGGTCCTGCTGACCGAATGGCACATCAAGCTGACACAAGTGGGCGCGATTGCTAGTTTCCTGTTTCTGATGGCCGGGGCCAGCCGCCTGGCGCGCTTCAACATCACGACCAACGCGCAGCCCTCCAATCCAGGACGCCCGGGCAAAAAGTACTTCGTTGGCATGCCGATTCCGGCGGGAGCAGGTGTGATTGCGGCCGTAGTTCACTTCTGGGCCGGGGAGCCCATTCAATCCTGGTACACGGCGCTGACCTGGGTCGCCATGGTGACGACAGTCGCTTACCTGATGGTCAGCACGTGGCGCTTCTATAGCTTCAAGGATATTGACTTTAAGTCACGCCATCCCTTCCGTCTCATCATCCTGCTGGGCGCACTCTTCTATGGCATCCTGGTTTTCTCTGGACCGGTGTTGTTCGGGGTTGCTCTGCTCTACATGGTCTCGGGCGTTTTCTGGCGTCTGCAGTGGATCTTCCGCCGGAGAACCGGCCCGCCGCCCCCGCCCTACCACGAGGTTTCGCAGCCGTCATGAGCGAGCCGGTAAAGTCCGCTTCTCCTTCACCCAGCGTCGCGCCTCGCGGCAATCTTTACCGTGCTGCTATTGTTGGGGCGGCCTCGCTCCGGGGGAAGGAAGTGGCCGAGATGCTGAACGAGCGCGGCTTTCCCGCCGTGGACGTGCGCCTGCTCGATGATGACGAATCTCTGGGCCAGCTTGAGGCCATGGGCGACGAGATCAGCTTTATTCAGAGCCTGCGGGCCGAGCAGTTTGAGCACGTGGACTTCACTTTTTTTGCCGCAGATGCGGATTGCACGCGCAAGAACTGGAAACGTGCGCGCGATGCTGGCAGCGCCATTATTGACCTCTCCTCCGCCTTGGAGGGCGAGGCCGGAGCCAGCGTGCGGTCCTTATGGGTCGAGCGCGAACGCGGACAAATCGTCCCTCCAGAGCTGCAGCCGGGGCCATGCGTGACCGCCCATCCGGTGGCCGTAATGCTTGCGTTGCTGCTGTTGCGGGCACAGAAGGCAGGCGCGGTCCGGCGAGTCGTGGCCACGGTTTTCGAGCCGGCTTCCGAGCATGGGCAGCGCGGCATGGACGAGTTGCACCAGCAGACCGTGAATCTTCTCTCGTTTCAACCCCTGCCGAAAGACGTCTTTGATGCGCAGGTGGCCTTCAACATGGTGGCGCGCTACGGGCAGAAGTCGCAACTACCGCTCGATTCCGTGGAGGCTCGCATTCTCCGGCACTACCGCAAGATTGCCGGTGACAGTGCTCCGCAGCCGGCCCTCATGCTGTTGCAAGCTCCCGTTTTCCACGGCCACGCGATGGCTGTTTTTCTGGAGACAGAGAACACCGTGGATTTAACTGCTTTGTCGCAGGCGCTCGCCGGGGATCACGTCAGCATTCCCGGCGCGGAGCAGGACTCGCCCAGCAACGTTAACTC
>Ga0187771_10002114_pt1 | contig 13640 bp, 10 predicted proteins | sample 0116_SJ02_MP15_1_FD_133139 | JGI IMG/M metagenome (GOLD analysis project Ga0187771, IMG submission 133139) | Tropical peat soil microbial communities from peatlands in Department of Meta, Colombia - 0116_SJ02_MP15_10_MG | ecosystem: Environmental > Terrestrial > Soil > Wetlands > Peat | place... | reverse complement strand
CCGCCCGGCCCGCTGCTCTACGCCGACCATCTCGAGACCGACGGTGAGGCCCTGTTCGAGGCCCTCCGGGAACAGGGACTGGAGGGGATGGTCGGCAAGCGGGCCGACTCCGTTTACCAGGCGGGCCGGCGCAGCGCCGACTGGCTCAAGGTGAAGGCCTGGCGCACCCAGACGTGCGCGATCGCCGGCTGGACCCAGGGCCATGGCCGGCGCGGGCACCTGGGCGCCCTGGTCCTGGCCGTCCGCCGCTCCGGGCCAGAGGCCGCCCCCCAGCCCCACTGGGACCACGCCGGTGAGGTGGGCACCGGCTTCAGTGATTCCTCGATCACCGACCTGCTCCGCCGCATGGAGCCATTCCGCCGTCCCACCCCGGTCTTCCAGCCGGCTCCGAAGCTGGCCGAGCCGGTCACCTGGGTGGAACCTGAGCTGGTCTGCGAGGTCCGCCATGCCGGCTGGACCCGGGCGGGAGCTCTCCGCCACCCCGCCTTCCTGGGCCTGCGCTCCGACCTCGGCCCGGAGGACTGCATCCCCGAGGAGGCGGCCGACGTCGAGGCGGCGCTCCCGGCCTCCGAACCGGGGGATCGCCAGGTTCCGAGGCACGGCTCTGACCCGGAGGGCGCCGAAGGCGCGGTTCGAGCCTCGGGTCAAGGGGCCGCCCGGGGCGAGGCGGGCCAGTCCGCGGCGCCCAGCTCGGCCGGCCCGGCGGGCCTCTCGTCAGCGGCCGGGGGCCCTGGCCGGAAGGCCGGACCGGGGGCCGCGAGGCGAAAGACCGGGCCCTCCCCCTCGATGGCGCCGGGGCTCGAGCTGCCACCCGAGGTCGCCGAGGCTCTCGAAGCCCTGCCCCGCCTTCGCCCCGACGACTGGTGGCGGATCGGCTCGCGGCGGCTCCGCCTCACCCACCTCGACAAGCCGCTCTGGCCCACCCCGGTGATCACCAAGCGCCAGATGATCGACTACTACGTCCGGATATCACCGCTGCTCATCCCCTACCTGCGCGACCGTCCGCTCTCCACTCAGGTGTTTCCCGACGGGATCACCGGGCACTCCTTCTGGCGCAAGGACAAGCCGGCCCACGCCCCGGATTGGATCGACTCCTGGGTCTTCCCCGGCGAAGGGGGAACCAAGAGCTGGATCGTCGTCCGGGAGCCGGCCACCCTCGCCTGGGTCGCCAATGCGGGGGTCATCGATCTCCATCCCTGGCACTCGCGGATCGATGCTCCGGAGCAGCCGGACTGGGCCGTCTTCGACCTCGACCCCTTCGAGCCGGCCACCTTCGACGACGTGCGGGACATCGCCCGCCTGGTCAAGGCCGCCCTGGACCATCTGGGTCTGCGCGGGCTGCTCAAGACCAGCGGGCAGACCGGTCTGCAGATCTACGTGCCGGTTCGCCGCGGCCCCGACTACGACCAGGTGCGGGGCTGGGTCGAGGAGGTCGCGCGGGCCATCGGCAAGGTGGAGCCCGACCGGATCAGCTGGGAGTGGACGGTGAGCCGCCGGGCCGGCAAGATCCGGATCGACTACACCCAGAACATAATCAACAAGACGCTGGCCGCCCCCTACTCGCTGCGCCCCGCCCCAGGCGCCCCGGTGTCGACGCCGCTCCACTGGGAGGAGCTCGACGACCGCCGCATCCGCCCCGATGGCTGGACGATCGCGACCATCTGGGACCGCCTGGCCGAGGTGGGCGACCTCTTCAGCGGGGTGCTCCTGGGCGACCAGGACCTGCCCGGGTAGCCGGCGGCCGCCGCCGGGACCGCGACGCACCCGGCCGCGCGCGGTCGGGCCCGCCGCTGACCGGCCCGGTCTCGGCGCCAGCTCCCCACCGCCAGCCCGGCTGCTCCCTGCCGCCAGCCCGCTGCTCCCCGCCACGACCTCGGCTGCTCCCACCGCCAGCCCGCTGCTCCCCGCCGCCACCGCGGCTGGTCGCGGTCCTGCTCGCTCGCCGCGCTGGGCTCGGCCCGGACGGGCGGGGCTCGGCCACCGCCGCTTTTCGTTCCGGCCATACAATTCCGCCATGGCAGTCCTGCTCCTCAATGCCTCACTACAGCCGCTCAACGTGATCAGCCATCGGAGGCTGGTCGTGCTGCTGAGCAAGGAGCGGGTCGCCTTCCTCGATGAGGAGGCCCAGATCCGGGCGATGGCCGCCCTCCAGGACCGCCGGCTGCCGGAGGACGTGGTGATCGTCCGCTTGCTCCGCAACATCCACGTGCCACGCCGCGTGCTCCGCCCCAACCGGCGCAACCTGCTGCTCCGTGACGACAGCACCTGCCAGTACTGCGGCTTGGTCGCCGCTCCCGCGGACCTGACCGTGGACCACGTGGTGCCGGTCTCCCGGGGTGGCTCGCCGGACAGCTGGGAGAACGTGGTGGTCGCCTGCAAGCGCTGCAACTGGCGGAAGGCCGACCATCTGCCCATCGAGGTGGGCATGCACCTGATCCGTTCGCCCCAGCCCCTGACCCAGGAATACGCCCACATCATCTTTCTGCGCTACCCGGCGCTGAAGGCCGCCTACGACGCCTTCTGCGCCTCGGCGGCGGCGTAGCCGGCACCGGACTCCGCCATACCTCGGCGGTCCGCGTAGCCCGCACCGGACTCCACCATACCTCTGCGGTCCGCGTAGCCCGGACAGGACTCGGCACAGCTCAGTCGCCGTCTCCTCCCGGTCGTAGTTGTGGACGACTATGGCTAAAACGTTGGCGGGCTGACACGGGCTCACCGCGGATGACCCTCTCCCTCTGCTGCAACCGTCCACGGGGAGACGGACGCCGAGCGGGCCCGGCCCCGGCCGCCTGGCCCCCCGCGCCCCACCGGCTCGCCCTTCACTGGGCTCTCAGCCTCGTCTCAGGGAACCATCAGGTTGCTCTCATCGAATCGAAACCTTGAGCGGGTAGCCTCAGGCCCATGAGTCGCCGCCGGGCTACCGTGCTCGGGGGGGTGACTGCCATGGGCCTCGCCGTCGCCGGCATGGCGCTGCTCAGCCCGTGGGACGCCGGGGTGGTCGCCTCCCCGGGGCTGGCTGCCACGACAGGATCGACCCCGTCGACGGGATCGGCCGCCGGAACTGGAACCGTGGCAGCGGCCGCCACGCTCGATGGCGACGGGGCGGCGACGGGGGCGCTGGCGGAGGCGCTCTCCGGGTCACGCGCGACCCCTGCTGTCGCTGCCGCGCCCACCCCTCCCCCGCTCGCGCCCCTGGGGGGCGAGGTTGCCGTGACCTACCACGCCCAGCAGGACCCGGATTGGTGCGACCCAGCGGACATCGAGATGTGGCTCCAGGCTGACGGGATACCCCTGCCCGCCTCCGACGACTACGACGTCCAGCAGGCGTTCTGGAGCTACGAGACGGACAACAACGACGGCTACACCATCAGCGAGTGGAACGCCTCACCTTACGCGGTCGCCGTCACTCTCGACGACTACGGCGGTTGGAGCGACATCGGCGACGCGCCTCAGCCGTCGGCTGACGCCGCCGGGGTGGTGATCTCGAACAGCCTGGCGGTGCAGCACCAGCCGGTGATCGTGATGGTCGGAGGCGGCACCCACTACGTGCTGGTCACCGGCGTGACCCTGAGCAGCAGCGGCGCCGATGCCCCGCCGGTCCAGGTCAAGGTCGCCAACCCGCTCGCCTTCGGGGTCGGTGGCAGCCCGCCGGCCGGCTCCGACGGCACCAGGACCATGAGCTGGAACGACTTCACCGCCTGGTACACCGCCAACACGGCTCACGGCGGCGTCTGGTCCGGCCAGTGGGTGCTGATCGCGCAGGGGATCCCACTGGTGGGCTGACGCGGGGCGGGATCGCACTTTCCGCGGCTCCCTGTTCTTGCCAACAAAGTCCACAACCACTCCGGCGGACATGATGGTCGCCCCGAGCTCACGGCGTCTGACGAGCTCGGGCCGCGCTCCCATCGAACCAGCTGGCAACCCGGCTGCGAAAGGGGGTCGCGCCGGGGATCCCGGGGACAGCCCCGCCGGCTCTGGACACCGCCCCGATAGATAGTTAGACTATCTAAATACAGCCGGCCGGGGCGGGAGCCGCGGACCACCGGCGAGCCGAGCCACCCAAGGCGGGTGCGGCGTGTCGGCCGCGAGTCGCACCATGGAGAACGTCATCAGGGTTGGGAGGTGAGCAGGCCATGGCGGAGGATCGCTTCGGGGCTCGGGCCCAGCTCGGCGACGGGCTGAGCTACCAGCGGCTGGCAGCCCTCGAGGAAGCCGGCGTGGGCGCCGTCTCGCGGCTCCCGGTGACCGTGAAGATCCTCCTGGAGAACCTCCTGCGCCACGCCGGCGATCGCTTCGTGACCGACGACGACGTGGCCGCGCTGGCCCGCTGGGACGGGCGCGCGCCCGAGCACGACAAGGAGCGCGCCTTCGTCCCCGCCCGGGTCCTGCTCCAGGATTTCACCGGGGTCCCGGCGGTGGTCGACCTGGCGGCGATGCGGAGCGCGGTGCAGCGGTCGGGCGGCGACCCGCGGCGGATCGACCCGCTGGTCCCGGTCGACCTGGTCGTCGACCACTCGGTGCAGGTCGATGCCTTCGGCAGCCGGGATGCCTACAGCCGCAACATCGAGCGCGAGTACGAGCGCAACCACGAGCGGTACACCCTGCTGCGCTGGGCCCAGCAGGCTTTTCGCGGCTTCCGGGTCGTCCCCCCGGGGATGGGCATCGTCCACCAGGTCAACCTCGAGCACCTCGCCGAGACCGTCACCGTCCGGGAGCTCGAGGGCGCGCGGACCGCGGTCCCCGACACCGTGGTCGGCACCGACTCCCACACCCCGATGGTCAATGGCGTCGGCGTCCTGGGCTGGGGCGTCGGCGGGATCGAGGCCGAGGCCTGCATGCTCGGCCAGCCCCTCTTCCTGCTCACACCGGTGGTGGTCGGGGTGCGCTTCCACAACGCGCTGCCGCCGGGGAGCACCGCCACCGACCTGGTGCTCACCCTCACCGAGATTCTCCGCAGGCACGGCGTGGTCAACAAGTTCGTGGAGTTCTGCGGCAGCGGGCTCTCCTCGATGTCGGTGCCCGACCGGGCCACGCTCTCCAACATGTCGCCGGAGTTCGGCGCCACCGCCTCGCTCTTCCCGGTCGACGACCGGACCCTGGGCTACCTGCGCGACACCGGGCGCAGCGCCGAGCACGTCGAGATGGTGGAGCGGTACTGCAAGGAGCAGGGTCTCTTCAGGACGGACCAATCGGCGACCCCCGTGTTCTCGGAGCTCCTCGAGCTGGACCTCGCCACCGTGGAGCCGTCGGTGGCGGGTCCCCGCCGGCCCCAGGACCGGGTGCCGCTGGGCGCGGTCTGGGAGTCGTTCGAGGCCGTCCACGGCGCTCATCGTTCCGATGGCAACGGCGGCAAGGACGACCTCTCCCGACTGGTCGCCGGGGGCGGCAACCCCGAGCGGACCCCCGGCAACCCGCATCCCGGTGAGCCGGGTGAGGCGTTCGCGGCCCCACCGCGGGGCGCTCTCCGCGGGCTCGACAACGGGTCGGTGGTCATCGCCGCCATCACCTCGTGCACCAACACCTCCAATCCATCGGTGATGGTCGGAGCCGGGCTGCTCGCCCGCAACGCCGTCGAGCGCGGGTTGCGCCCGCCGGCTCATGTCAAGACCAGCCTGGCCCCGGGGTCGAGAGTCGTGACCGGATACCTGGAACGGGCCGGGCTGCTCGGCCCACTCGACGAGCTGGGATTCAATCTCGTCGGCTACGGCTGCACCACCTGCATCGGCAACAGTGGGCCCCTTCCCGTGGCGGTGGCGGCCGAGGTGGAGAGCCGCGACCTCGCCGTCTGCGCGGTGCTGAGCGGCAACCGCAACTTCGAGGGGAGGATTCATCCGCAGGTCAGGGCGTCGTACCTCGCCTCGCCGCCGCTCGTGGTCGCGTTCGGTCTCGCCGGCACGGTCGACATCGACCTGACCAGGGATCCGATCGGCACCGGTTCGGACGGGCGGCCGGTGTACCTGCGCGAGATCTGGCCGAGCCCCGAGGAGGTCCGCGAGGCGGTCGCTCGCTCGCTGGGTCGCGACCTCTTCGACCGCGAGTACTCGCGGATCTTTGAGGGCGACGAGCACTGGCGCGAGCTGCCCTCGCCGGCCGGCGCGATGTTCGAGTGGGATCCGGACTCGACCTATGTCCGCGAGCCGCCCTTCTTCCAGGGGATGGAAGCCGAGCCGGCGCCTCCCCGCGACATCGAGGGCGCCCGGGTCCTGGCCCTGCTCGGCGACTCCATCACCACCGACCACATCTCGCCGGCGGGAAGCATCTCGCTCAGCTCCGCGGCCGCCGCCTATCTCCGCGAGCATGCGGTGGAGCCCCGGGACTTCAACACCTACGGCGCCCGTCGGGGCAACCACGAGGTGATGGTGCGGGGCACCTTCGCCAACATCCGGCTGCGCAATCGCCTGGCCGGGGACCGGGAGGGCGGGTTCACGACCTATCTCGGCCCAGGCGCAGCGCCGGGAACCGGAGACTCCGCCAGCGAGCCCGGCTCGGGCGATACGCCGGCCACAGCCGGCCCCCCCGCCGGCCCCGACGAGGTGATGAGCATCTACGACGCGGCGATGCGCTACGCGGCTCAGGGGACGCCTCTCATCATCATCGCCGGCCGCGAGTACGGCTCCGGGTCGTCGCGGGACTGGGCCGCCAAGGGCCCGTACCTGCAGGGTGTGCGCGCCGTCATCGCCCAGTCGTTCGAGAGGATCCACCGCAGCAACCTGGTCGGCATGGGGATCCTGCCGCTGCAGTTCCGAGAGGGCGAGAGCGCCGAGTCGCTCGGAATCGATGGCCGCGAGAGCTGCACCATCAGCGGCATCGCGGGGGTGCGGCCCGGAGGCACGCTGCCGGTCACGGCACGCCGCGAGAACGGCCTGGAGGTGCGCTTCGAGGTCACGGTGCGCCTGGACTCCGAGACCGACCTGGAGTACCACCGCCACGGCGGCATCCTCCAGATGGTCCTGCGCCAGCTGACCGCCGGGTGAGAGCCTGGTGGCGCTGCGACGGCTCGGCCTCTCGGTCGCAGCGCGCCAGGACTGCTGAGGTTTCCTGATGCCCGGGCCACGGATCGGCATCACCTGCAGCGGGCTGAGACCGCCCGACTACACCGACCCGTACCTGAGGGCGCTGGAGGCCGCGGGGGCGACGGTCGTGCGCCTGACGCCGCCGGGTTCCGACATCGGCGAGCAGGCTCACCTCCAGCTCCCGCCCGGCTCGGGCACCGGCGAGCAAGCTCGTTTCCGGCTCCTGCGGGAGCTGGAGGCCCTTCTCCTGCCGGGCGGCTGGGACATCGAGCCCCAGGTGTACGGGGAGGCCCCCGGTAGTGTCGGCGACCAAATCGATCCGGCCCTCGACCGCATCGAGATCGCGCTGACGCGGTCCGCCGCAAGGGTCGGCGTGCCGGTGTTCGGAATCTGCCGCGGCCAGCAGATGGTCAACGTCGCCCTCGGCGGGACCCTGCACCAGCACGTGGACGGCCACGACCTCCACCACCGCCCCCGCAACTCCCTGGCTCATCCGGTGGCGGTGGAGCCCGGCTCGAAGCTGGCCCGCGTCACCGGACCGGGACCCCTGATGGTCAACAGCCTCCATCACCAGGCGGTGAAGGCGGTGGCCCCCGGGCTCCGGGTAAACGCCCGCGCCCCCGATGGGGTGGTCGAGGGCCTGGAGTCAGCGGACGGGCTGATCGTGACCGTGCAGTGCCACCCCGAGGAGCTGACCGCCGAGCACGCCTGGGCGCGCGCCCTCTTCACGGCTTTCGTGGATCGCGCAGGGGGGCGCTCCAGGACGGGCAGAGCGTCCGCCTGAGGCGGTCAGCCGCTGCCGCAGACGGCGACCAGGGCCGAACGGCTCTGCCAGCCTGGAGGCGCCCATTCTTCGACCTTCGACCTCGGGTGCCGGCCGGGTCGGGCGGACGGGCGGTGCGCCGTGGGAAGCCGGATGGATACCTGGGCTGGGGTCGGGCTCTGGGTTGGCACCGGTGGGCCCTGTATTCTGCTAGACCCGGTTTAGGCCACGATTGGCCCAAAGGCACCCCCGCTGAGAAGGGAGGTCCCCGGTGGTGGGCGATCGGGTCGAAGGCGCTGCTGCTCGGGTTGGTTCAAAGTGACCGAATCCTCCATGGGAGGACAAAGTCACAGAACTCCTAGCGAGGACGTGTTCTCGGAACACTCACAGCGTCAAGGTGCAGCCCTTGCCACAGCTCCCGGCTGCGGGCTAGACTCCCTGGCAATCTCGAACATCCGTGCGCCACGGAGGCTCCGTGAAACCCGCTCCCCGGCGTTGGGAGATCTGCGACGCGGTGCCCCTCGACGGGCAGCCGCCGATCCTCGGCCGGCTCCTGGCTGGCCGGGGACTGGACATGGAGGCGGCGTCGGACTTTCTCCGCGGCGGGATCGAGCTCCTCGATCCCTTTGGCCTCGAGGGGATGGCCGACGCCGTGGTCACCCTGGGGGTGGCGGTCGGCGAGGGCCACCGGATCGCCGTCTATGGGGACTACGACGCCGACGGGGTGACCGCCTGCGCCATGCTCACCCGGGCCCTCAGGGCAGGCGGGGCAGACGTGGTTCCGTACATCCCGAACCGCATGACCGAGGGCTACGGGCTCCACGCGGCCGCCCTCGAGGAGCTTGCCGGCCGGGGCGTGCGCTGCGTGGTCACCGTGGACTGTGGCACCAGCTCGGAGGAGGTTGCGGCGGGCCGGCCCCAGGGGATGGCCCTGATCGTCACCGACCACCACCTGCCCCTGGCGCCGGACGGCAGCCCCGCCCGGCTCGCCCCCGCCGACGCCCTCATCAACCCCAAGCAGCCCGGCGACGGCTACGGCTTCGACGGCCTGGCCGGCGCCGGGGTGGCCTGGAAGCTGCTCTGCGCGCTGGAGGCCGAGGGCATCGTGCCTGCGGGCCAGGCCGAGGCCGCAATCGGGCTCGCCGCCCTGGGCACCATCGCCGACATGATGCCGCTCACCGGGGAGAACCGGACCATCGTCCACCGCGGGCTGGGCACGATCCTGGCATCCCCGGGCTTGAGTGCGCTGGCGCAGCAGGCCGGCCTGGACGCTCCCCTGGCGGCCTCGGACATCGCCTTCGGCATCGCCCCGAGGATCAATGCGGCCGGTCGCATGGAGGATGCCCGGCTCGCCCTGGAGCTCTGTCTCACCGACGATCAGGAGCGGGCCCGGGAGCTGGCGCGCTGGCTCGACGAGCAGAACCGCAGCCGCCAGGACGCGGTGGCGACGGCGCTCGAGGAGGCCGAGAGCCGGGTCGCCGACATTCGTGATGATGCGCCGGCGATCGTGCTCGGCGACCCCGGCTGGCTGATGGGCATCGTGGGGCTGGTCGCCGGCCGGCTGATGGAGCGGTATGCGGTCCCCGCCTTTGTGGTCTGCCTCGACCCGCGGGAGGCCAAGGGGTCCGGGCGCTCGGTCGCCGGGGTGCACATCGTGCGTGCCCTCGACCGCGCCGCCGGAACCCTCCTCCGGTATGGCGGCCACGCCGCGGCGGCCGGATTCAGCCTCAGAGCGGACGACCTGGAGCGCTTCCGGGATCAGGTCTCCGAGGCGTGCGCCGAGCAGCTCGGCGGGCGGCCCAGGGAGCGGGTGTTCCGGGTCGACGGTGAGATCCGCGGTGCCGATGCGACCCCGGAGCTGTGCCGCCAGCTCGAGGCCATCGAGCCCTGCGGGGTCGGCAACCCTCAGCCTCTCCTGGTGCTGCGGGACTGCGAGGTGCTCTCCGCCCAGCCCTTCGGCGGTGACGGCCAGCACCTCAGGGTGGCGTTGCGGGACGGGGGCGGCGGCATCGTCGAGGCCATCGCCTTCAACAAGCCCGGCCTGGCCGGCCACCTGCCACGCGGCCGCCGGATCGACATCTGCTTCGGGCTGGGGCTGGATGCCTGGCAGGGGCAGCTGCGGGTGCGCGCCCGGCTCCGGGATCTGCGCCCGGCGCGGGGTGCTGCGGCCGCGGCCGAGCCCGCCGCCGAGGTCCTCGCCACGGTTCCGGCGGTGGCCGGCTGAGCTGTCAGGGGACCTCGCAGCTCAGGGTCAGGGGGAGGAGCTTCCCGTCCGGGACCTGGACCGACTGGCTCTCGCAGGGGGTGTTGCCCGGCGCGTTGGGATCGCCCATCCACAGCTCCACCTGGTAGAGGCCGGGCTGCAGAGGCACGCTCACGATCGTCCCGCCGGCTGAGGCCGTCACGGTGCGGGTGGTGATAACGGTCTCCGGATTGGGGGTGGCCACGACCAGGGTGACGGTCGCATCGAATACGGCACCGGGGGGACCCCCGGCAACCACCAGCGTGGCCGTCATCCCTGACTCCCTGGACGGCCCGGGCCACGGCTGGACCATGACGATGACCAGAGTCTCGACGATGAGCACCGCCGCGATCGCCAGTCCGACCACCCATCGGGTCCGGCGACTTGAGGAGGTCGCTGGCTCGATGGGGCGCTCCACCTGGGGGAACGCGGCCCGGCGCGGCATGGCAGCAGAGTAGTCGGGAGCGGGCCTGGATTGTCGGCGTTCATGGAGCCTTGACGGCACGCCTCAGCATGGAGTCGCCGGCGGCAGGGCGCGGCCCACGATACGGGCATGCCGAGCGCCTCGTCCGATCGCTGGCTCCGGATGGTGCGGCTGCTCGAGGGGCTCGCCGCCGCCCGCATCGGAGACACCTTCAACCAGTACCGGGAAACCGGAGGCGACGACGTGAGCCGTGAGGCGCCCGCGATCAGGCGCCAGAACCTGCTCCGCTACCTCGCCCAGCGCCAGCGGGCGCCCGTCCTCGTCGCCGCCGAGGCGGCGGGTTGGCGCGGGGCGCGGTACTCGGGGCTCTGCCTGCTCTCCGAGCGGCAGTTCGCGGCCTCGCCGGAGGACCCGGACGGCTACCAGCGCAGCTCCAACCACCCGAGAGGCTGGGCAGAGCCGTCCGCGGCGGTGGTCCAAGGGGTCCTCCGGGAGGGTGGGTGGAACGGGAGGGTGCTGCTGTTCAACGTCGTGCCCAGCCATCCCGCCGGCCCCACGCCGCACTCCAACCGCCGGCCCACCCACGCCGAGGCGGTCGAGGGCTCGCGCTTCCTGTTCGCTCTGCTCGACATCGTCCGGCCGCGCCACGTCGCCGCCATCGGCAGGGTTGCGGCCGGCGTCCTCGGCGAGGTTCCGGTGATCCGCCATCCCTCCCACGGCGGAGCGGCCCGCTGCCGCACCGGACTGCGCGAGCTCCTCTCCGTGTGGCTGCCGCCCACGGATCCCGCCCCGGGGGATGCGAGCCGAAGCACATCGCGCCAGCCCGAGAGTGCGATCCCCAGCCGCGGGGTTGTGAGGCAGGCCTCGGGTCCGGAATGATTTCCAGACCGTGACCACCGCCGCGATCGACTGGAAGGCCTGGCTCGCCAGCTGGGAAGCCCAGCAGGGCCGTCACAATCCGCGCCGCGAGGAGCGCTTCCTGGTCATCGTCCAGGCGGTGCGCAGCCACTGCGGGGCTGACCCTCGGGTGCTCGACCTCGGTGCGGGCCCGGGATCCCTCTCCCTCCGGCTGGTGGAGGCCATCCCCGCCGCGCGGGTGCTGGCGATCGACCGCGACCCGCTGCTCCTCGAGCTGGGCCGGCGGGCGCTGGCCGGCGAGGGCCGGATCCGCTTCGTCGACGCCGACCTGGGCGATCCCGACCTCATCCAGCTGGGCAGCGATTTCGACGCCGCGGTGTCCACGACGGCCCTCCACTGGCTGCGCCCGGAGCCGCTCCGCCAGCTGTACCGCAGCCTGGCCGCGATGCTCCGTCCAGGCGGGATCTTCCTGAACGGCGACCGGCTCGCCGGCGGGTCGGAGCTGGACGACCTGGCCAGCGTGGTTCGCCACCGCCTCGAGCCGGAGGTGATGGACGACCCGGCCGACCCCGGCACCTGGGAAGGCTGGTGGCGGGCGGTCGAGAGAGAGCCGGGGTTCGCCGCCGCGCTCGCCGAGCGGGCCCGCCGGGACCACGGCCACCCCCAGATGCACGGCCAGGCCCCCAGCCTGATGATCCACGAGGCGGCGCTGAGGGAGGCTGGGTTCCGCGAGGTGGGCGCCCTCTGGCAGCACCTCGACGACCGGGTGCTCGCCGCCCTGCGCTAACTCCGGGGCGGCTCGGTTGCCCTGGCCGCCTCGACGCCGCCCTCTCCGACCGCCTCAGGGGTGCCGCCGCGGCGCGGGGCATCCCCCCGACCGGTTGGCGCCGCTCTCCGGGAGCTCCCCACCCTCGCCGGCCGGCCTCGGACCTGCTCCTCGACCTCGCTTCGCTCCGGGTGCTGGTGGTCGTTGGCGGCCTCCTCAGCGGCCGCACGAGCCGCCCGGCGCTTGTCCCGGACCTTGATGAGCTTGGCTCGCTCGTCGACCAGCGGAACCCGGTGGGCCGGCCGGGCCGGACGGATGATCTCGTCGCGGCCGCCCCGGCGCGGCCCGGACCAGAGGGCGGGCGGGGCGTCGAGATAGAGGGCGAGGCCGTAGGCGGCGGCCTCGTAGTTCACCCTCCAGCCGCGGAAGTGGGGCCAGGCGTCCTCCGGGTCGCGCTCGATCCTCCATCCGACATCGCGGAGCCTTTCCACCGCGTCGTCGTAGTCGGAGCGGGTGAGCTGGATGGGGTCCGCCGGGTCGGGGTCGGTGTCCACCCGTATCCTCACCGCGGCCGCCAGCTGCCAGAGGGCCGTGTAACCCATCCGCAGCATCGGCCGGGCCGACGCCGGCGCCGAGATCGGGGAGAGGCTGAGGTGGAGCGCGGCGGCGTCCATGACCGCGAGCAGCCCGATGACCCAGGAGCGGAAGGGGTTCGGGGAGCGGAAGTAGAGGAGCTGGGGGTAGGTGGTGTGGGACTCCGACACGTCCGCCGCCCACTCGGTCCAGCGCTCGTAGAGCCAGCCCAGCCGCTCGGTGTTGTCGATCAGCTCCTGGCGGATCAGGACCTCGGGCCCCCACGCCGGGACGCCACCCAGGAACTCCAGCATGGTGACCAGGGTCTCCCGGCGGTTGAAGGCCGCGTACAGCGTTGGCAGGTAGGCGATCTGCAGGGCCACGATCACCAGCCCGCTCATGGCGCAGAGGAAGGTGAGCGCGGTCGGGACCGCCCCCAGCGGCGCGGCGAAGCCCAGGGTGAACATCGAGGAGCCGGTGATCACCAGCGCCGGCACGAAGTTGCCGGTGAAAGGCCAGAAGAGGAGGGCGTAGCTGGCGTAGGTCAGCGCCACCCAGGCGAGCAGCAGGATCGCAAGCAGGGCGGGGCCGCCGAGGGCCGCGAGCCGGTCCCGCTGCCGGTAGTCGTCGATCCGGTCGGTGATCAGCTGGAAGGCGCCGTGCACCACCCGGGTGATCAGCACGGTCAGCCGCGGCGCGGTCGCCCGGGGGACCACCAGCGTGCCCAGGACGCTGGAGGCGGTCAGCACCAGGATGGCGATGCCGACCGCGAAGCCGGCCCAGGAGAGCGCGGTCACGGCTCCGAGCATACGGGCAGAGGCCCCGAGCACGGGGCCGGCCAGCCAAGCCGCCGCCGGGCGCCATGGCCACTTCGGCGGCAGCCCGTGTTAGAGACAAAATCGACTCTAACTTGCCCTCGCGTCGCGCTCCTGGCCGCCCGTCTCGGCGACCATGGGCACCACCACGGCACCGCGCCGCTCGTGAGGTGGCGCCGGACCGGG
>Ga0187771_10002113_pt1 | contig 13641 bp, 12 predicted proteins | sample 0116_SJ02_MP15_1_FD_133139 | JGI IMG/M metagenome (GOLD analysis project Ga0187771, IMG submission 133139) | Tropical peat soil microbial communities from peatlands in Department of Meta, Colombia - 0116_SJ02_MP15_10_MG | ecosystem: Environmental > Terrestrial > Soil > Wetlands > Peat | place... | reverse complement strand
CCAGACGTTATTCTTGAAGTATTTCTTGAACGTCTTTTCGACATCTTTAGGATACTCCATTTGTCCGAGACTTACTGCAGGTGGTAAAATCTCCTGTCTATTGATAATGATTTTCCCTTCCGGCTTCACCCAGTTTATGTACCGTGCAGCTTCGAGCAGTTCAAAGGATATGAGAAAATCAACGTCGCCGTACTTGATAAGGGGCGAGTAAACCTTTTTCCCGAACCTGAAGTGAGTGGTGACATCTCCGCCCCTCTGGGCCATTCCGTGGACCTCGCTTTTCTTCACATCGTACCCGGCTTTGAGAAATACTTCACCAAGGATATTACTCGCGAGGATTGTTCCCTGGCCGCCAACACCTGATAAAAATATATTTGTCACTTTATTTTCTTTCATGGCTCACCCCTCACTTTGTACCTGGTATGGTGGCCTCGAATTTGCATATCTGAACACAGACCTCGCAGCCAACGCACTGATCTTTGTTAATGAACCCTATTCCCTTCCTCTTGTGGCCGTCTTTTGTCTGGCCTGCACCCTCCTGCCAGCTTATGGCAGGACAGTTGATCTCGAGGCACACCTTGCAGCCCCTGCACTTGTCGGTGTCAACCACATAGAACGGGTTTTTGAATTTCTCTAACGGTTTCGCCCTTCGGAGCAGTATACAGGGACTGTTCTCTGTGATAATGACAGAGGCGTCATCCCTGTTCACTTCTTCTCTGATCACTTCCATGGTCTCTTTAATCTTATAGGGATCTACTTTTTTCACGTGCTTAACGCCGACAGCTCTTGCTAATTGCTCATAGTCGATCATCGAGGCAGGTTCCCTTTGTATCGTATATCCTGTGCCCGGGTGTTCCTGTTGCCCTGTCATGGCCGTAATGCTGTTATCGAGGATAAGTGTGGTGGAATAGCCTTTATTGTACACTGCATCCATCAATGGTCCGATACCGCCGTGGAGGAATGTGGAGTCACCGAGTACTGCGCAGATCTTTCCAAGCCCATCTCTTCCAAGCACTTTTCCTGCACCATAGGCACCGCCGATACAGGCAGCCATACACGTTGAGGCGTGCATGGCAGAGAGCGGTGGCGCGACGGCCAGTGCATAACAGCCGATATCACCAAACACATAAAGCCCGAGCTTTTTCAGGGCATAGAACAACGGCCTGTGGGAACAACCGGCACAGAGATTCGGCGGTCTTCTCGGTAGGTCTTCTGGCTTGATCCGTATCTTCGGAGCCTTATAATTCTTACCTTCCACCGCCTTTCTGAGCGACTGTTCGATGAGACTTGGTGATAACTCACCGATTGCCGGGATAAGGTCTTTGCCGTGCCATACCTTGTAACCCATGGCCCTGATCTCCGTTTCAAAAAAAGGATCAAGTTCCTCCACCACGACCACCTTTTTGACCCTCTTGAAGAATTCCGCGATGGTGTTCCTCGGAAGAGGCCACACCATGCCCAGCTTCAAGAAGGAGTAGCCGGGGAAAACCTCTCTGGCATAAAGATAGGAAACACCCGACGAGACAAATCCTACGGAAGGATCGTTGATCTCCATGGAATTGTACGGAAACTCTGAATCCGCATAGGCAGCGAGTTTGGTTATCCTTTCCTCCACGGCAGTCCGTCTTACCCTCGAATACATGGGGACCATCACGTACTTGGGGGTCTCTTTTTGGTCAAGGCTTTTTTGGATCGTCGATTCCTTTCTTTCTCCCAACTCTACAAGGGCATCGCAATGTGAGACCCGAGTCTCACCTCTCAAGAGCACAGGTGTATCGAATCTCTCACTGATGTCAAATGCAATTTTCGTAAAATCCTTACACTCCTCAGAATCGGCTGGTTCAAGCATGGGAACCTTTCCAAAACGAGTCCAATGTCTGCTGTCTTGTTCGTTCTGGGAACTATGCTGACCCGGATCGTCGGCTACTACAATGACAAAGCCGCCTTTAACGCCTGTATAAGTGATGGTCATAAAGGGGTCGGCGGCCACATTTAATCCCACATGTTTCATACAGGCGATCGCCCTTCCACCAGCAAGGGAAGCGCCATGGGCCACCTCTACTGCCACCTTCTCGTTAGGAGACCATTCTGTGTAAATTTCCTCGTACTTGGACAACTCAGCCATTATCTCACTGCTCGGCGTTCCGGGATAAGCGCACCCAACCGTCGCACCGGCCTCCCAGGCACCTCTGGCGATGGCCTCATTGCCCTGCATGATCTTCTTCATTCTTCCTCCTCCGACTCACTTGCTCTGTTAAATTACTCTCATTGAACAATAGAAAAACCGCTTTCTGGCCCACTGCCATTTATGATATTATATTATTGATGATCTTTCCACATGCCGTACTTCTCCCTCAGCATTCGGTGAAGGATCTTGCCGGCGCCCGACCTCGGCATTTCTTCTTCCTTGATGAAGATGACATTCTTCGGCACCTTGTACCCGGCGATCTTGCCTTTACAGTGGCTTGAGATCTCTTCGGCTGTAGCGGTCTGCCCTGCATGGAGCACAACCACTGCTGTCACCTGTTCACCCCACTTCTCGTGCGGCACACCGATGACTGCGACGTCTTTCACTTTCGGATGACTGCCCACTATGTTTTCAACCTCCGAGGGGAAGATATTCTCGCCGCCTGAGATGATCATGTTGGCCTTTCTGTCAACGAGAAATACAAACCCGTCCTCATCCTTGTAAGCCATGTCCCCTGCGGTGAAATATTGACCTTTCATAACGGATGCCGTCTTTTCCGGTTCTTTCCAATAGCCCTCGAAGAGCATCGGGCTTCTTGAATAGAGCTCGCCAACCACATTCGGTTTCGTGATGAGGTTTCCCTCCTCATCGTAAAGCCTTATCAAGTCCGTCCCGATGGCCTCCCGGCCGCAGGATCCGAGTTTTGTGAGTTGCTCCTCTGGCTTCAAAATGGTTACAATCCCTGCTTCTGTCGAGCCATAGGCTTCATCAAGCTTTGAATTGGGGAACATTTCGAGAATGCCGAGCTTTGTGTCCCTTCGGGCCGGGGCGGAGGAGATGAGTAGTTTCTTAACAGAGGTGAGATCGTATTTTTTCTTTACCTCGCTGGGAAGCGCAAGCATCATGATGTAATGAGTTGGTACAAGGGAAGTAAAGGCAATCCTGTGGTCAGAAAATGTCTTGAGCAGGTCCTCCGGATCAAAACTGACCATATTGTAACACATGACCGTTCCACCCACCCAGGTGTTGACAAAGGAGTAGTTCAGGGAATTGATGTGACAGCAGGGCATCACGAGAAGTGTGCAATCATCGAAGCTGAACTGGTGGTCGTAGATCATGATAAGATATTGCGCAAACATGGATGCATGGCTTTTCATGACCCCTTTCGGTCTACCCGTCGTACCGCCTGTGTACATGATGACCCAAATGTCATCCGCATCCACCTGTGTTGCTGGTTCACCCGGACTGGCCGCCGCAATGGCATCCTCGTAGGAAATGAACCCGTCACAATGTGGATGGTCGGCGGCGAAGGAGACGTATCTCTCCACTTTGGGAAGATTCTTTCTCATTCCGTTCACCAGGTCTATCCATGGATAATCCTTGCCGTCTCTCGGGTTTTTCCCTCCCTGAACAATGAAAATTTTTGCCTCGCTGTGATTGATGTTGTATTCCATTTCCGGTGCGGCAAGCCTGAACATGATAGGCACGCAAATAAACCCACCCTTAGAAGCGGCGGCATAGATCTCCATCCACTCCACACAGTTGTATGCGAGGACTGCAAATCTGTCGCCTTTCTTCATGCCCATATCCGAAAGAGCATTGGCAAGTCTACATGCCCGCTCATCCCACTGTTTAAAGGTGTACGCCTTATACAGGTCCTTGATGGCCGTTTTATTCGGCCATTTGAAGGCGTTTACTCTCAGTACGTCTTTAGCCGTCATCCAGTGACCGTTTTTCATAGATTAACCTCCTTAACAAGCTCTTGTTCTTGGTGAAAGACGGAGTTATCTCGTGGGCTTCCATTTCAATTGGCGTTAAGCGTTCTGTATGAGGAATACATTAACGGACAGCACAGGGTTCGTCAACAAGAATGCAAGGTGGGAATTCAAAACACATCAGGCATTGAAACTTGAAACAAACTCATGAACGTCGTATTGTAAGCCAGGGCAGGGCCAATTCGTGAGACTACACTCCTTAATATCTAACTCTGTCAATACAGGGGATTGAATGATTCGAAGATGTGAAGCACAAGACTTTGAGAGGATTTATGAGGTGATAAACGACGCTGCGGCCAGGTACAAGGGAGTCATCCCCCCAGACCGTTGGAAAGAGTCGTATATGTCAAAGGAAGAGCTCCAACACGAAATTGACGATGGGGTCGTGTTCTGGGGATATTACGATGGAGATCAATTATTGGGTGTGATGGGGATCCAGCTTGTTCAAGATGTTACCCTGATCAGACACGCTTATGTCCGAACGGCCAAACAAAATCAGGGGATAGCGAAGAAATTGTTATCGCGTCTTCAAAAAGAGGCGACGCGGCCGATCCTGATCGGCACATGGGCAGCCGCAGTTTGGGCCATTCGCTTTTACGAGAAGCAGGGCTTCAAATTAGTTTCCCAAGAAGAAAAGGATCGATTACTGAGGAAGTACTGGTCGATCCCAGAACGCCAGATTTCTACTTCGGTGGTTTTGGCAGACGAGAAGTGGTTCGAGCAGAAAAGGTGATGAGCCTCCGTTCTTTATATGACCTAATTGGTACTTGATCTGACAGAAAGTACCAAATCACATTTTGATTACCAAGTAGTAACACCTCCCACTCTTCAACAGTGTGTTCGCCTTGGAGCTGATGATCACGATTGAAAGCAAGCATTAACCTTCACAAAGAGTCAAGCGCGGAAGGTGACTTAGGAAACAGCGGATAGCTGCAAAGAGTTGGGCTGCAAACCCCTCGCATCGCCTCTATTTTATGAGGGGATCGACTACTTTTACGAAAGTTAACTGTTCACCTTTTTTCTTCTGGTCCTTGTCACCAGCCGCAAAACAATTCCCAGTAAGCGAACCGTTCACCATTTCAAGACGGACTGTGTAATAAACCTTGTCGTTATACAGAAGAACGAGATAGACTGTTCTCCCTGAGACCGTCCCTGCTACATTATAATCGCCGATAACCCCGCTTATCTTATTTTGTTCTTGGTGTAGGTAACCTTGACCCCACGTGAAGAGACCAACCCCTCGTTTATCACGCCATTTTCCGGTGATCTCTATTTCCGGTGGCCTATCACCTGATATTGTGGTGAGCCACGGATTTATTTCATTTTGTTTTAGTGGCGGGGAGGCACATGAAACTACAAAAATAAGTGACAGAGCCAATAATGCGGTCGACAATGATCTCATTTGGCGATCCCTCCTTTGTGATTGGCGATTGTCAGTCGTTCATTGGAGTATATCTATTTTATGAAAATTGGTCAACCGATGCTTTCAGAAGGGAATAATTACCATTAAAGAGTTGAACAAGTCAATCAATAAAAAGCCTTGTGAAAATTATCTTTTTTTAAGGATTATTACTGGAAATATTATATGGACGTACGATTTTGAACAATCGCGCTTTCAGGAAAAAGTAACCGGCATACTTGACAATGTCTGTATAGCAAAATGCTGACTTTCACACTTTATAATGATCCGTCCAGTTCATCGGCCACAGGTTTCTTACACGCTCTGCAGTTCCGGGCGCCCCTGAAGAGTGGCTTCGCGCACGAGGGACAATGATAGCGCTCACATTCTGACCTTGCCCACTCGATGCTGCCTTTCTCATCGCCCTGCTCAGCTACTTTAGCCCGCCACAAGGGAATTGCTTTCTTCATCACTCTTTTACCGATGGCATAACCGAAATCTTGTATCAAACTGCATGGCCACTCCTTGCATTGGTGACAGGAATAATACCCTTTCGATCTTACACAATTCCTGACCGAGCAAGATTTGCAATAACTATAAAGCTTCTTGGCAGGATCGGGCTGCATACAGCCAAGGCATTCGGTCTCTTCCGGTTTTGTTCCAAAGAGGTTGGCCATCACAGCCCTGAATTTTTCATTCTTATCCCTCGTAGCAATATAAACTCCGCAGGCACCGCAGTATAATCCGCAGGGCGCCATCAGACTCTTGTTTCTAATCTCTTCTTCAGTCCACCCCTCCATGCTGATCTTTCCTCCCGTTGTATATTCTGTTGATTGACCTTTGGGGTATTTTCTTTTATAAAGGGGCACGATGTCAATGGAAAAAAGTCAGCGATTGAAGTTGGTCATCTTTGATCTCGACGGGACACTTACTCAGGAGCGGTCCATCTGGGAATATATTCATAAGCAACTGGGGAAATGGTATGGATTTGCTGAAGAGTATCAGAATCTGTTCTTAGCCGGTCAGATTTCTTACGAAGAGTTTTGTGAGCGGGATGCTCAGGTTTGGAAAGGGATGAAGGTTGGGGAATTGTTGGAGATTGTTAGAGCGGTTCCCTTTCATCCGGGAGTGGATGAATTGATTCATCATCTTAAGCAGAAAGGGTTGAAACTCTCAATGGTTTCCTCAGGGCTTTCTCTCCTTTCCAACTGGGTTCATGAGAAATATGGTTTTGATTATTCCGTTTCGAACGATCTCCTCCATGAGAATGGAGTTCTGACCGGGAAGGTGAAGATTCAGGTCTATTACGATAAGAAAGCAGAGTGGGTGGAGAAGATTCTGAAACAATTTGGGGTGAGACCAGAGGAAACGATTGCCATTGGAGACAGTAAAGGCGATATCGATATGTTTCAAATGGTCGGGTTCTCTGTCGCTTTTAATTCGTCTTGTCAGGATCTGGATCAAATTGCCAGTGTCTGCATCCAGGGTCAAGACCTTGCAGACATGATACCGAGACTGCCTATTTAAAAACGGACATGGAGCACGGACACGGTCACGGGAAAATGATCTGGGAACTCAGATTCATGACCTGGGTAAATGAATGGTGGAGCTCACCCGTTTTTGATTATGCCTTGCCGTGGTTCACCTACCTTGGAAGCCATTTCGCGTTCATTCTTTTTATTATTCTCAGTTGGGTGATTACTCGGCAGAGAAAAGTTCTCCGGTACCTTATTTTTCTTTATGCCATTCAATTGGCGGTCATCTATGGCCTCAAATTCCTCACCCAGCGTCAGAGGCCGTTTTTGTTTCTCGAGATGGGTTCAAAAATCTCCAAGGGTCCGGGTGAGATACTCGACCCCAGTTTTCCGAGCGCTCACTCTGATTTTTCGTTCATGATGGCGGTCCTTCTTGCTCTTTGGTTTCCTCGATATCGAATCATATTCTTCATCATTGCAGGGGTTATTGGGTGGACCCGCATCTACTTAGGCCTTCATTACCCGACCGATGTCGTTGCCGGAGCTATTCTGGGCTACGGGATTACAAAACTTTTTCTCCATTACTTCCCCCTCTCCCTACGTCAGGGGAGGGAATTACAGTGAGCTTGCCATGTCACCATTTGCGTCCTCGTCTTCATCCCCCCATCGTCAGGAAGAGGAGCTGTCTTAGAAAAAGTTGTGCATGCCAAAAAAGTCTTGACAAAAACAGTGTCATTTAGTAAATAAGCTATCTAAATATTCTACCGAGCGCTCGATCGATTGTCTATGGTTAAAGCTCAGAAAAGATCAAGATTTTTCGTGGCGAACAGGGAAAGAATTTTGAAGGGTGCCACAGAACTTTTTGCATCAAGGGGGTTTGATGGAACCTCTGTGCGCCATATCGCTGAGAAAGCGGGCCTCAGTGTTCCAGGCATGTTCCATTATTTTTCTTCTAAGGAAATCATTCTTTTTGAAATCATGACTCTATTTATGGACAATGCCTACAAGAAGATCATGGAGATATACAACGTCGACCTCGGCCCGGTAGAAAAATTGAGTGAGATTTGTAAGTTCTATGTCGAAGAATACGCGGGGCACAAAGATCAATTGACCATTCTGATTTCGGAAAGGAAATCCCTTGCTCCGGGGCACCGAAAGATCTGCATTGCGAAGGAACGTGACTACGTCAAGGCATTGAAAAGTCTATTTAAAGATTTAGCAGAAAGAAAGCTGTTGAAGCCTATAAACCATTCGATCCTCGTTTTCATCTTTTTTGGTATGGTTCACTGGACATACAGATGGTACGATCCAAAAGCGAAAGGAGGGATCGGACCAAGCCAGTTGGGGAAAATATTTAGTGAGGTTTTTCTCAGAGGAATATTATCTCAATAATGCATTACGCGCTCTAAAAATTTTTTGAAAGGGGGAGGCGAGTTATGAAAGAGAAAGCACTTTTAGCCTTTGTTTTGTCCGTGTTGGTGATCTTGATCAGTTTTCCGCATACTGCGCTCGCGCAACTTAAACCCGGTGAGCCAATTGTATTTGGGGTTCCAACAGCCTTGGGTTCTATCGAGGGCCGGGATGGCTGGATGGCCATCCAGATGGCGGTGGATGAGATCAATGCAAAGGGGGGTGTGTTAGTAGGCAAGACCAAACACAAGCTTGAAGCCTATTCCATCGATACCAGAGAACATGAACCGGGCATCCCGGTTCACGACGCATTGACCGCTATGGAGAAACTCATCCTGGAGAAGAAACCCCATGCCATCGTGCTGGGTAATTTCCGCTCCGAAGTATTGTTGGCCGCAATGGATGTTATTTCAAAATATAAATTGCCTTACGTTTGTTCCATTGCCATGAGCCCGCTGATGCAGAAGAAGGTCACGGAGGAATATGACAAATACAAATATATTTTTCGAAATTGTATGAATGCTCCCTACCTTGCCATGTATTTAGGCGGCATCATGGGATTTGTCAAAAAAGAGTTTGGTTTTAACAAGGCCTTCCTTATTACCCAAGATGTGCTGTGGGCAAAAGGAACGGGCGCGGGTCTCGAGAAGTGGTACAAGGAAAATGGATGGGAAGTTCTCGCCTTCGACACCTATGCAACAGGTTCTTCTGACTTCTCTCCATCCCTGATGAAGGCGAGGTCTCAAAAAGCGCAGGTGGTCGTGCCTATATTCGACATGCCACAAAGTAGCATTCTGCTTAAGCAAGCCCGGGCAATGGAACTTCCGGCTATTCTTGCTGGCTCGATCAGCCCGCTGGCCCCTGAGAATGCCTGGGAAATTTTCAAGGGAGAAGTGGAAGGACTGATCGATACGATTTATGAAGTCGGGCCCATTCCGGTGAAGGCAGTGCCAAAGTCAGTGGCTTTCAACGAGAATTTCGGCAAGAAATGGGGGGAAGAAGCGAGGAAAAGACTTTCACATCACGGAATAGGACCGAGTTACGATGCTGTCTATATTATGACCAATGCAATTGAGCGCGCCAAGACCATCGAACCCGATGCAGTGGTTAAGGCTCTTGAACAAACAGATATGCAGGGAGTCGTTGGAAGGATAAGATTCAGCAAAGACCACCAGGTGGTCTATGGCTTTGACCCCAAAGAGACAGCTCTGGGTTGCGGGTTCCAGTGGGTCAAACCCGGGAAGAGAATGATCATCTTCCCGGAGGGCATTGCAGAGGGAAAGATTCAGCTTCCGGCTTATATGAAATAAAAGCTCCACCATCACCCTCTCCCCTTGAGGGGGAGGGGTGGGTGGGTGGTAAAATGAATTATTGCGTTGTATTAATTCGTAAGTGATAAAAGGCAGGAATGGCCTAAATTCCAAGGAGTGAATTTTTTTCTCGGTAGGTCCTCTCCATTTTGATAAAATTTTCGCCGAAGTCAACAGTATGTTTTTTCATGGCCTCAGCTGCTTCGTCGGCATTGCCAGCTACAACCGCTTCCACAATGGAGCGGTGCATTCCTGTTGGGTGCACATAATCTGGGTCGGGGTTTACTGCCTCTACGACCTTTTTTGTCAATCCCAATAAGGATCTCATGAGGGCCTCAAAAAAACGATTTCCGCACATCTCGGCCAAAATGTAATGGACTCTTTGCTTTCTATCTATATCTACTGGTAGGGATGAGATGGGGAATTCTTCAATGTTCAGAGCCTCCTTTAATTGTTCAGCATACCTGGGCGTGATGTTCGAGGCCGCCAAGCGGGCCACCTCGGGTTCAACAAGAAGTCTTACTTCGTACAGTTCGGGAATCGATATCTTGTCGGCGAGGAAGAGATCAAAGAAAGCGTTCACTAGATATTCAAAGTTCAGATCGGTCACATAAGCACCACCCGTTGCGCCTTGACGAGTCACTATGAATCCGGCATGCTCCAATTTCCGAAGAGCCTCTCGAATAGCCACGCGACTCACTTGGAACTCTTCTGCCAGGTCTCGTTCAGGAGGCAGTCTCTCTCCCGACTTGAAATGGCCCGATATAATTGTCTGTTTAAGCTGCTCAGCAACCTCTTCTGAGATTCGTAACTGTCTTATGGGCTTAAATCTCGGCATTGGGATTAGATCCTATATCCTTTCTTTGAACGAACATTAGAATATAATAAAAAGGAAAAATTAGCAATAAATTCTTTTATTGACAAAATAATTTAATTGGAATAAATATTATACCAATATCCCTTCGACAGGGTTGTCATATTGAAATCATTAGCTTTTTCTTTAACGGGACGCCTCCAAACTTAGGGATTGACAAGGGATTGAATTTCTGCAATATTAATGATCGCTTTTTCTAAATCATTCCAAAGGAGGATGGGGCTATGAAGAAGGGAATATTTTATGGTTTTCTGTTGTTTGCGTTCTTGATTAGTTTTCCTCTTGCTTCGCACGCTCAGCTTAAGCCCGGTGAGCCAATCGTCATCGGAGTTCCTACCGCTCTGGGTTCGATCGAAGGGAGAGACGGCTGGATGGCCATTCAGATGGCGAGAGATGAGATCAATGCAAAAGGTGGCGTGCAGGTAGGCAAGACAAAACACAAGATTGAAGTCTATTCGATTGACACCCGGGAGCATGAGCCTGGGATTCCGGTTCAGGACGCCTTGACAGCGGCAGAAAAGCTCATCCTGGAGAAGAAACCTCATGCGATTGCACTGGGTAATTTCCGCTCTGAGGTTCTCTTGGCATCCATGGATCTCATGTCCAAGTATAAACTTCCTTACATTTGCTCCATCGCTATGACGCCGCTTATGCAGAAGAAAGTTACGGAGGAGTATGACAAATATAAATATATCTTCCGAAATTGTATCAATGCTCCCTACCTTGCTATGTATCTGGGTGGAGTCATGGGGTTCATAAACAAAGAATTTGGTTTCAATAAGTCCTATATCATCACGCAAGATGTGTTGTGGGCAAAGGGAACAGGTGCAGGACTCGAAAAGTGGTTCAAAGAGAATAAATGGGAGGTAGGGGCTTTCGATACCTATGCGACAGGGGCTTCTGACTTCTCCCCCTCCATGATCAAAGCGAGAACCATGCAGGCAAGGGTACTTGTTCCCATATTTGACATGCCGCAGAGTGGAATTTTGCTAAAGCAGGCACGGGCAATGCAAATCCCAGCTCTACTGGCCGGTTTCATCAGTCCTGTTTCTTGTGAAAATGCGTGGAAGGTATTTGAAGGAGAAGTAGATGGGATGATCAACATGATCTACGAAGTCGGGCCTATTCCAGTGAAGGCGGTGCCGAGATCGGTAGAATTCAATCAAAACTATGGCAAAAAATGGGGAGAGAAGGCAAGAACCGAGCTCTCCGGTCATGGTCCGGGACCGAGCTATGACTCTATTTACATTTTGGCCAATGCCTTTCAGCGTGCCGGGACGGTTGAACCGGATGCGGTGGTTAAAGCAATTGAGCAAACGGATATGATGGGGGCCACTGGAAGAATCAGGTTCGACAAAGATCACCAGGCGGTTTATGGCTTTGACCCCAAAGAAACGTGTCTGGGTGTTGGGTTTCAATGGGTGAAGCCCGGGAAGAGAGTCGTGGTGTACCCAGAAAAGGTTGCAGAGGCCAAGATTCAACTTCCGCCTTACGTGAAATGAGAATTGGTCTTGGAATTCTCAGGGGCGATCCTCCGATTCCGGGTCGCTCCTCTTAGCTATTCCCCATGACATCTCAGGCACGATTTTTTCAACCCCTTTTGTCGGGAGGTTATATGAGGGCCAAAACATTTCTTTCTTCCGGTCTTTTTATTCTGGCCATGTTGATCGTTATCCCCAATCCTGCCCATTCGCAGCTTAAACCCGGCGATCCAATCGTCATTGGAGTTCCGACTGCACTTGGCGCGATAGAGGGAAAAGATAGCTGGATGGCTGCGCAGATGGCAGTAGATGAAATCAACGCAAAGGGTGGTGTCCTGGTGGGGGAGAAGAAGCATCTCCTTAGAATCTATTCGATCGATACCAGAGAACATGAGCCTGGAATTCCAGTACACGACGCCCTGACGGCCGTGGAAAAACTCATCTTGGAGAGGAAGCCCCATGCGATCGCCGTGGGCGCTTTCCGCTCCGAGGTGTTGCTGGCAACGATGGATCTTATCTCCAAGTATAAGATGCCTTATATTTGCTCAATCGCAATGAGCCCCCTGTACCAGAAAAAAATCTCGGAGGATTATGATAAGTATAAATTTTGCTTTCGGAATGGCATCAATTCTCCTTATTACGTGATGTACTTGCAGGGGGTTATGGAATTTCTTAAGAAGGAGTTTGGTTTTGATAAGGCATATATCATCGTACAAGACGTTTTATGGGCGAAGGCAACCGGGCAAGGCTTGGAGAAGTGGTACAAGGAGAAGAATTGGGAGTTGGCAGGGTTTGATATTTATGCGACAGGAGCTGCTGACTTTTCCACGTCTTTGATGAAAGTGAGAGCCCAGAAATCCCAGGTGATTATGACCATATTTGATATGCCCCAGAGCGGTATCCTCTTAAAACAGGCGCGCGCCATGAAAGTTCCCGCCGTCATCTGCGGATTCCTGAGTCCTGTTGCCCCCGAAAATGCCTGGGGCGTTTTTGAAGGAGAAGTGGAAGGGGTGTTAAACCTTATTGACGAAATTGGGCCGGTCCCTGTTAAGAGTGTGCCAAAGTCTGTGGCTTTTAATGAAAACTTCGGCAAGAGATGGGGAAAAGATGCAAGAATGAAGCTCTCCGGCCATAGTTCGCCGGGGTACGATTCAATCTATATTTTGGCCAATGCGATTGAGCATGCCAAGACCGTTGAACCGGACGCAGTAGTCAGTGCCCTTGAGAAGACAGACATGTCAGGCGTGGTGGGAAGAATCAAGTTTAGCAAAGATCACCAGGTTGTTTATGGTTCTGATCCCAAAGAGACGGCTTTGGGCTGTGTCGTGCAATGGAAGAAACCTGGCGTGAGGGTGGTCGTTTTTCCAGAGTCGATTGCAGAGGGAAAGATTGAACTTCTTCCCTATATGAAATAGATTCTGTTTCAGTCATTCGCAGGGATGCGCTTTTTGTCGAAGATCATCCCTCGATTTCGGTGGGATATGCTGCCCAGTATCATCATTTACGGCTTAGTCAATAGCGTAATATTAGCACTGACTGCCTTAGGTTTTAGCCTTACCTTCGGCATCAGCGGTGTGGCTAATTTCGCTTACGGAGGCTTCTATATTTTTAGCGGATTTGTTGTCTGGATGCTCCTCAACTATCTCAAGTTTCCATTTATATTGGCGATCATTGTAACCATTGGTGTCACAGGACTCCTTGGTTTCGTGGGTTACTGGGTCATCCTGTT
>Ga0187771_10002112_pt1 | contig 13651 bp, 10 predicted proteins | sample 0116_SJ02_MP15_1_FD_133139 | JGI IMG/M metagenome (GOLD analysis project Ga0187771, IMG submission 133139) | Tropical peat soil microbial communities from peatlands in Department of Meta, Colombia - 0116_SJ02_MP15_10_MG | ecosystem: Environmental > Terrestrial > Soil > Wetlands > Peat | place... | reverse complement strand
CGGGGCGTCCTTTATTTACCGCGAGAACAACTCGCGCTACATCGGCATCCAGTACAGCATCATCGGGCGCGACCTGGAGCACGCCGTGGCGGATGGAAAGCAGGCGGTACGGCAGGCGGTACCGCTACCTGCTGGCTACCGCCTGGAATGGGGCGGAGAATATAGCGAATTCCTGGCCGCCAAGGACCAACTCAACGTGATCGGCCCCGTCACGGTTCTGCTAATTTTTCTGATTCTGTTCGCGCTCTATGGCAATTTCAAGTTCCCGGTTACGATTGCGCTGGGGGTGGTGATGACCGAGCCGGTCGGCGCGCTGCTAGCCCTGAGGCTGACTCACACGCCCTTCAGCGTGTCCTCCGTGCTCGGCCTGCTGGCCCTGATGGGCGTATCGGTCGAGACGGCGGTCATTCTGGTTTCCTATATCAACAAGTTGCGCCTGGAAGGCAAGAGCATTCGGGATGCGACCCTCGAAGCGTCGCTCCTGCGTCTGCGTCCCATCATGATGACTGCCCTGGTCGCCTGCCTAGGCTTACTCCCGGCGGCGCTGTCCCATGGTATCGGCTCCGACACCCAACGGCCTTTCGCCATCGTAATCGTGGCGGGGCTCATCTCACGGCTTTTCCTGGGATTCTTCGTCAATCCCGTGCTCTATGAGGCAGTGGCTCGGGAAGGCGATGTGCTCCAGGTGTAGTCCAATCCCGCGAGAGGGAGGTCCCTTCGAAGCGTCTCCCTCCGCCGATCCAACGTGGATAACACCTGGCATCTGGTCTATCTTCGCCTGAGGCGCAACGGTGTTCCGCTTCTCCACAGGGGCGTTCGCAGCAACGTTTTGAAAGGCTTAGCTGCTGCGCGCGGCTTCAGCCCGTACCAACAAATTGATTTTTCGGCGTGCGGTCGGATAGAATAAACAATAGGGCTTCTGGTCTGTCCCTGTGAGGAGGTCGCAGCATTGGTCTATAGAGCACGCAGCGTTGTGAGAGTACTCGCTGGGGTCGCCGCCTTGGTAGGAGGCGCGGCGCTCCTTTGTGGACCTTCCAGGTTCAAGGCGGCCGGCGCCGACGACCCGGCCCTGGAACAGAAAGTCATCCAATACATCCGGGAAAAGTTTGGGCTGCCAGATTCCGTTAAACTCACCGCCCAACCCTTGCGCCCCTACAGCTACCCGGCTCTCGAGGAGATGCCCGTCACCGTTGATGACGGTAAGCAGGCGAAGCCCACCTCGGTTTTTCTCACTAAGGACCGGCACTACCTGATTGTGGGTGGCCTCTTTCCGGTGAGTTCCGACCTCAAAGGTGAAATCGCCCAGTTGCTCCACTCGCAGTTCAAAGTCCCGGAGACCACCACGGTGACTGCGGGCTCGCTGCGGACCTCGCCCTATCCAAACTTCCTGGCGACCACTGTGACCGTGGACAACGGTAAGCAGAAGCAAACTCAGGAATACTATGTGACCCGCGACAATCGCCTGCTTGTTCTGGGGAGCATTTACAACCTGGTTGAGAACCCCCGGCAGGAGGCCCTGCGGACCATCTCGCTCCAGAACCAGCCCACCCAGGGGCCGGCGCGCGCGCCTGTGACCATCGTGGAGTACGCCGACCTTCAGTGCCCCTCCTGCGCGACCCTGCACAGCTTTCTCGAGAATGACCTGCTGCCGAAATACGAGGGCAAAGTCCGCGTAGTCTTCAAGGAGTTCCCTCTGGTGGCGTTCCACGACTGGTCGTTGACCGCGGCGATCGCCAACGAATGTGTTTACACTATGGCGCCCGCCGCGTACGTGCCTTTCCGGACGCTCGTATACAAAAACCAAACCGCCTTCAATGCCGCCAACGTTCGCGATTTGCTGCTCAATTACGCCGACCAGACGGGGGTGGATCGGGTCCGCCTGGCAGGTTGCCTGGACGCCAAATCTTCACTGCCCCGGATCGAGCAGGACCTGGAAGAAGGGAAGAAGCTCAACGTTCGCAGCACGCCGACTACCTTCATCAATGGCAAGATGCTCGTGGGCGCCGCCCCCCCGGCGGACTTTTACAAAGAGGTTGAGGAGGCCCTGGCGGGCAAGTAGGGCATTGCCGATTTTCGATTGACGATTACTGATGGAAGGCCACCAAGTCGGAAGGAACTCAAGTTGATCATTCGTATCCCGCGCCTCGCGCTCCTAGCGGGAATCCTCTTGCTGACCGGTATCCTTGGCTGTTTCGCGCAGGCGACCGCTCCCGCGGCCAAAGAGCCCAACCACGCCGCCACGCGCGACCGGATCGCCCGCTACGTCCGGGAGCGATTCAACATTCCCGACAACGTGAAGCTGACTGTTGGGCCTTTCCGAGATTCTCCGTTCTCCGAATTTCTTGAGACGATCCTCACCCTCGATGACGGCAAGCAGCCGCGCACGCAAAGGTTCTATGTCACCAAAGACGGACGCTTTCTGGTGGATGGCAATGTCTATACGCTCGGCGCCGACCCCAAGCGGGAAATTAGTCGAGCCATCTCGCTAGAGGATCAGCCAACCCAGGGCCCGGCCAACGCGCCCATCACCTTTGTGGAATACGCCGACCTGCAGTGCCCGATGTGCGCGCGCCTGCACGAGATGCTGGAAAAGGACGTGGTGCCCAAGTACGGCGACAAAATCCGGGTGGTCTTCAAGGAGTTTCCGCTGCCCACCATCCATGACTGGGCGGTGCCAGGGGCCATCGCCTCCCAGTGCGCCTATCAAATCGCCCCGGACCAGTTCGTTGCCTTCCGCACGCTTGTCTACCAGAATCAGAACACCTTCACAGGGGACAACGCGCGCGATATGCTCTTGCACTATGGGGCTCAGGTGGGAATCGATAATCAAAAGCTGGCGTCTTGCCTGGATTCCAAAGCGAGCCTGCCGCGAGTCGAAGCCAGCTCGCGCGAGGGACAAGAGCTGGGCATCGCCAGCACGCCAACCTCGTTCGTCAATGGCCGCGTAGTGGTCGGCGCTCCCGACCCTCCGGCCCTCTACAAGATCCTCGACGAAGCCCTGGACAAGGCCAAGTAATTTCTCCAGCGCGAACCTTACAGGCCCGCCGCTCGATGATTCTCCGTTCCTCTTCCGCACATACGACGGATTCCCGATGACGCAATCGAAGCTGCTGCCTTGCATGATTTCGGCGGAGCCGGGGGATGTAGCGCAAGGCTCGCTTTCCAGCCTTGCGGCTTTTCCACCGCGAGGCGGACCTTGGCCTCGCGCCTGCAAGGATTGTTCCCCTGGGCCGCGTGAGAGCGCAGCGCGGTATGGAAGAGCCGCAGGGCCGGAGGGCGGGCCCTGCGCTACCTGCTACCAGAAACCGGCGGTCATAGACCGCCGCTACAACTGCGGGAGCGCCCCGAAGCTTCGGGGCTCGCCTACCGGGAACTATAGAAGTCGGGCAATCTGTCGGTTCTGTTGCCCTTTCGGACAAACTATCCTCTTGATTAATTAGTTAATTTGTGGTATAATATAGAAGTTATAACTTGTGGTTCGTGTCCGTGGAATGCAGCCGGCCACAACACTCGCAAACGTCGCGGCGGATAAGCGAGGAAGCGTGCTGGTGGGCAGGACATCGCGAGGAGAAAAACTCGGGGGGATCAAAAAATACAAAAGAAGCCATCAAGTGGTTGTGAATCAATACTATAGTGGCTTCAGGGTGCGAATTTCGGGCTGAAAAAAGCCATTTTAAGCCACGTTTTGGGCAGATTTTGGGGGTATTTCGAGGCCCGGCGCTGGCCAAACCCACCAAGCCTGTGAGCGCGAACTCTCACCCCTGCCGCTACGCGGCCGCCGGGCGCAGCGGACCGAGCCCGCGGAGGCGAGGGATCAAGGCCAGCAGCGTGAGGAAATAAACCAGACAGATGGCTCCTCCCAGGGCGAACGAAATCCTTGTCCCAAGCGCTTCCGCGACCGCGCCGGCCTGGAGGTTCCCGAGCGGGGCGAATCCCAGGACCGTCAGGTTATACATGCTCATTATCCGGCCGCGCAGTTCCGGCGGACTGACCAACTGCAACGTTGTATTGGTGAGGGCCAGCGCTCCCACCATGGTGGCCCCGCAGACCACCATCAGGAAGAAGCCCGACCAAAAGGTGCGCGCCTGGGAGACCAGGATGAGGCTGAGCGAGAATGCCGCCGCGCTGGCGAAGATGTAGCGGCCCTTGTGCTCGACGTCGCCTCGGGCAGCCAGCGTGAGTGCCGCGACGACCGCGCCCAGCCCCGCTCCGGCCATCAGATAGCCCAGACCCGAGGCCCCCACCTTGAGCGCGTCTTTGGCGAAGGAGGGCATCAAGGTGACGAAGGGTAAAGCAAAAAGGCTCAACACGGCCGGCACAGAGAGCAAGATAATGAGCAAGGGGTTGCGGCGCACGAAGCGCAGGCCATCCACGATAGCGCTCCAGACGCCCGAGCCATCGTGCACGACATGAGACGGCACCCGAATATTCTCCAAAACGATAATTAAGGGGAGGAAGCTGAAGGAGTTCAGATAAAAACATCCCGCCGCGCCCAACGATCCCAGCGCCAAGCCCGCGAGCGTGGGGCCGATGGCCCGCGACATGTTGAATTGCGCGGAGTTCAGGGCGATGGCGTTCAGGAGATCTTCGCGCTCCACGAGGTCGGGAACCAGCGCCTGATAGGCGGGGTTATTGAGCGCCGAGGCAAGCCCGCTGAGAAAACTGATAAGAAGAATTTCGCGGATGGTCACGAAATGGAACGAAGTCAGCGCGGCGAGCAACAGCGCTAGGAGCATCATGGATGTCTGCGTATAGACCATCAGCTTCAAGCGGTTCAGGCGGTCGGCAATCGCGCCGCCGGGGAGCGAAAAGAACAAGGACGGCGCCGAACTCAAAAATCCGTTCAGGCCCAGTAAGAAAGGGGAATTCGTTATCACCACGATGAGCCAGCCCAGGGCCAGGTTTTGCATCCAGGTCCCGATGTTGGAGAGAAAGTTTCCGCCCCAAAAAAGCAAGAAATGGCGAGAACGGAGGGAACGGAACATCAAGACCAGCCCGCGGGCCTCAACGGCTGAGCTGGCTGAAGCGGCTGTCGGATTCGTTCTTGTGGCCCCCATTGCGGCTCTCGATTGGAATACCCACAAGGATTCTACTACGTACCGCCCCAGGTTTTCGAAGGGCAGGAGGGTGCTAAGCACTATCGGGGACGTTGCAGGGCCACGCACCCCTAAGCGATAGTTCTTCCCGAAATTATGCGTAACCTCTTGGGCGGTCTTTTCGTAAAACAGAATGAGGGATGGGACCTGCCTGTGCCAGGCGGGCTGAGGAGGGATTGGACTATGAAGAAAGCGATTTCTATTGCCAGTGGATTGCTCTTGGGCACGCTTGTGATGGGGTGGACGGCGTTGGCGCAAGAATCGGCGCCAGCGCGGGAATTTCGAGCCGGCGGCCTGGAGATGCGAGACTTCGGCGGGCGCGGAGGCGAGCGCGGCGGCGAACGCATGGCCACTCGCCTGATGGCCGCGCTGGAAAGCGACCGGGTAAAAGCTTATCTGAACTTGACTGACCAGCAAGTCGACCGCCTGCGCCAGCTCCTGGTGGATACGGAGAAGGCCGGCGTGAGAACGCGCGCGGACATCGAGGTGCGCCACATCGAGCTGCGCGAGCTCCTGCGCGCCGACAAGCCCGACCACGACGCGGTCATCAAGAAGGTGCAAGAGCTTTCCGAACTGCGCGGGCAAATGATGAAACAGCGCATCGAGGCCCTGCTTGACGCCAAGAGCGTGCTGACGCCCGAGCAGCAGAAGAAGATTCGCGAGTTCATGTCGCGCCGCGAATCCTTCGGCGCCGAGCGCGGGCGGTTTGGAGCGGGGCGCGAAGGGTTCAGGCCTTCGCGTCCGCAGGCGCCTCGGCCCTCGGCCCCTCCCGCGCGCCCTGGCGAGCCGCCTGTACAGTAGAGGCCGACGGCGCCCTGGCATGATCGGGTGACCCAATCCCTCTGGGTCCTTGGCGCGTGCCCCTGCATCACGCCCGCGTGACGGGAGTCCCCGCGAATCCTTTCGCGTTATAATGGGTAGTTTGGACTTGTGTCCTTGCGCCTCGCTGTGAGTTGCTGTCGCAGCGGGGCCAGCGAAGTCAGGGTGACTCCAAGGGGAAGTCGTTGTCCACCATCCATCAACAGCGGGACGCCAACGCATCTTCGTCCGGCCAGGCCTTAGGCGGGGCGGCTCAGGCCGGAGGGGCGCTGCCATTGATCGGTGCCGCGCTTCCTCCCCCGAGCGCGCCGTCAGAATCTGGCCCGGGGGCGATTGTGGTTCGTGGGGCGCGCGTCCACAACCTGAGGAACATTGACTGCACGATTCCCCACAACAAGCTGACGGTGGTAACCGGCCTGTCCGGTTCCGGCAAATCCAGCTTGGCTTTTGACACGCTTTATGCCGAGGGCCAACGCCGCTACGTCGAATCGCTGTCGGCTTACGCGCGCCAGTTTCTGGAGCGGATGGAGAAGCCGGACGTCGACGAGGTAGCAGGCATCGCCCCTCCGGTGGCAATCCGCCAGAAGAACACGACGCGTAATCCTCGCTCCACCGTGGCCACGGCCACCGAAATTTATGATTACTTGCGGCTGCTCTTCGCGCGCGTGGGGATCACCGTCTGCCAACGTTGCGGAGAAGTGGTGCGCAAGGACCATGTGGACGCCGTCGCCGACCGGGTCTTGGAATTCGAACCGGGCAGGCGTTTCTATGTTCTCTTCCAAATCAACCCGGGGGTTGAAGGACGGGGCGTTGAAGCCGCGAGTACGTCGGTCGCGAAAGGCAAGGGAGCCCTTCGGACCTCCGGCGCAAAGGCGAAGCCTGCAATCTCAGCCATGCCCTCTCTTGCCAGCGCCCCGGCGCCTCCTGACGAATCGCTCAAACCACGCTTGTTTTCGCTTCGCCAGCATGGTTTCAACCGGCTGTATCAGGACGGCCGCGTTTTCGAATTCTCGACACCGGAATCGCTGTTGGATGTTGATTTCGCGCGCCCTGTTTACGTCCTGGTGGACCGACTGGCCCTGGGGCCGGAAGTTCGCCAGCGGCTCATCGACTCGGTGGAACTTTGCTACCACGAGACGGGAGAGGCGATTCTGGAGTTTGTTCCCCCGGATGTCGCGCCGGGCTTGAGCGTGTCTGCGCAGGCAGGCCCGACAAACGCCTCGTTAAAGGGCGGCGCTACATTGCCGGAGCGGCTGGTTTTCAACGAGCGGTTTGAGTGCAAGCGCTGCAAAATCGTCTTCCAGGACCCCGAGCCCGGCCTTTTCTCATTCAACAACCCTTATGGCGCCTGCCCGCGCTGCCAGGGATTTGGAAACACCATCGACTTCGATCTCGACCTGGTGATCCCGGACAAGAACAAGACGCTCGCAGAAGGGGCGATTGAACCCTGGACCAAACCTCGCTACCGGGTGTCCTACAACGAGCTCCGCCGCGTGGCGCGCGGGCGCGGGATCCCGCTCGACGTGCCCTATCACAAGCTCACCGCGGAGCAGCGGCGCTGGGTGATCGAGGGCGACGACGACTTCTACGGGATTCGAGGATTCTTCGAGTACCTGGAACGCAAGAAGTACAAGCTGCACGTGCGCGTCTTCTTGAGCCGCTACCGGGGGTACACGCTGTGTCCGGAATGTCAGGGAGGGCGGCTGCGCCGCGAAGCGCTGGATGTGCGCATCAAGGGCAAGAACATCACCGAAGTCTGCCGGATGTCCATTCAAGAAGCCTACCAGTTCTTCAATGAGCTCCGCCTCTCGGCCGAGCAACAAGCGATTGCGGACAAGGTGCTGGATGAGATTCGTTCGCGCGTGAAATTCCTCTACAAAGTGGGCCTCGAATACCTGACGCTGGACCGGCTGGCGTCCAGCCTTTCCGGCGGCGAATCGCAGCGCATTCAGTTAGCGACGGCCCTCGGTTCGAACCTGGTGGGCGCGCTCTACGTGCTCGACGAGCCATCCATCGGCCTCCACGCCCGCGATACCGGGCGGTTGATCGAAATCCTGAAGACGCTGCGCGACCTCGGCAACACAGTGCTGGTGGTTGAGCACGACCCAGAAATGATCGCGAAGGCGGACAAGATCCTGGACCTGGGCCCCGGCGCCGGCGAACACGGAGGCCGCATAGTTTTTGAAGGAGATTTGGCGGGCCTCAGGGCGGACCCCCATTCTCTGACCGGGCGGTACCTCTCCGGCGAGCTGGAAATTCCCGTGCCCTCCGAGCGGCGCAAGCCTGCGAAAGCCTGGCTCCGCCTGCGCGGCGCTCGCCAGCACAACCTGAAAGCCATTGACGTGGATATCCCTCTAGGTTTGATGGTGTGCATCAGCGGCGTTTCCGGCTCGGGAAAATCCACCCTGGTTCACGACGTGCTCTATAACGCCTTGATTTCCCGCCGGGGGCAGTCCGCGCCGCGCGCCGATTACGAGCGCATTGAAGGCGACCAGCAGCTCGCGGACATCGTTCTGGTGGACCAGTCGCCCCTGGGCCGCACGCCGCGTTCCAACCCGATTACCTACATTAAGGCGTTCGACGCGGTGCGCGAGGTTTTTGCTTCCACCCCCGAAGCCCGCCGCCGCGGCTACTCGCCGGGTCACTTCTCCTTCAATATTCCCGGCGGGCGCTGCGAGACCTGCCAGGGCGATGGCACCGTCACCATGGAAATGCAGTTCCTCGCCGACGTGGAACTAGTCTGCGAAGAGTGCCGGGGCCAGCGCTTTAAACCCAGCGTCCTGGAAGTTCGCTACCGCGGCAAGAACATCTACGAGGTCCTCCAGATGACGGTGAGGGAGGCTCTGGCGTTTTTCTCCAACGTTCCCAAGGTGACTCACAAGATTCGCGTGCTGGAAGAGGTGGGCCTGGGCTACCTGCGGCTGGGCCAGTCTGCAACGACGCTCTCCGGCGGCGAAGCCCAGCGGGTCCGCCTCGCCGCGCACCTGGCGCACGAAGCGAGTGAAAACACCCTCTTCATTTTCGACGAGCCCACTACCGGCCTGCATTTCGACGACATCAGCAAGCTCCTGGCCGCGTTTCGCAGGCTTCTGGAAGCCGGTGCTACGGTCCTCATCATTGAGCACAATATGGACGTCCTGAAAACCGCCGACTGGGTTATCGACCTGGGCCCGGAGGGAGGGGACGCGGGGGGCTACGTGGTTGCGGTCGGCCCTCCGGAAAAGTTGGCGAAGAACCCGCTCTCCTATACCGGGAAGTTCCTGGCCAAGTATTTGCCGAAGTCCGAGGGAACCCGTGCTTCGACGCCATCCAAAAGCTAGAGTGACGTGTCTGTCCCTCCTCCTTTTTGCCGCGGCCTCTTCGACATTGCTCGCGCAGCAACCAAAGCCCTCTCGTGCGACGGATGTCCCGGCGCTCCTCCATGAGGCTGAAGAGGCGCTGGGCCGCAAAGACTATGCCGCCGCGGTGAAGGCCTTGAACGCTGTGGTTGAAACGCAGCCGGACACCGCCGCGGCTTGGTTCAACCTCGGGTATGCATACACAGCGCTCCACCAGGATGCCGAGGCGGTTGGGGCCTACCGCAAGGCGCTGGAGTTGGCTCCCGACTTGTTCGAAGCGCGGCTGAACCTGGGCATCCTGTTGCTCCAGATGAAAGACCTCCATGCGGCTGTCGAGCAACTAGAAGAAGCTGTGAGGCTGAAGCCCGACCATCCGCGCGCGCATCTTTACTTGGGACGCGCTCTCAGTCAGACGGCTCAGCCGGAGGCTGCGGAGAAGCAATTCCTGGAGGCGTTGCGGCTCGATCCCCGCCTGGCCATCGCGCATTTCGATCTGGGCCAACTTTACTTGCAACAGAAGCGTTACCCCGATGCGCTGCGCGAGTTCCAGAAATCACTCGAGCTCGACGCAACGCTCGCCCAGGCCCAGCTTGGCTGGGCGCTCGCCTGCGAGGGCCAGAAGGATTTCGCCCAGGCCGTCCCCCATTTCGAGCAATACCTGGTTGCCCAGCCGGATGATTTGGATACGCGCTTTCACCTGGCGCGCCTCTATCTTCAGCAGGAGAATAATGAGAAGGCTTTGGAGTCCCTGCAAGCCGTGTATCGCGCCCGGCCGGAGACGCCCGGGTTGGCGGCGGCGCTGGGTGATGTTTACGCCCTCCTCAAGAAGCTCCCTGAATCCGAAAAGTTCTATCGCCAGGCCCTGACCGCCTCTCCCGGCGAGCCTGAGTTGCATCGCGCCCTGGGGCGAACCTTGCTCGACGAGGAGAAACTCGTCCCGGCCGAGGAGGAGTTCCGTGCCGCCCTGAAACTGGACCCCCACAATCGCGAGGCCGCCAAGGGCCTTGCCACGAGCCTCTACCTTCAGAAACGCTACCCCGAAGCCATTCCGGTGCTCGAGGCTTTGGCCCGTCAACCGGACCCGCCGCCCATCCTCTACTTCACGCTCGCCAGTTCTTACGATCACCTCCGCGATCGCGAGCACGCCCTCCAGGAATACGAGCGCTTTCTTTCCATGTCACACGGCGCGAACCCAACTCAGGAGTGGCAAGCCGAGCAGCGCGCGAAGCTGCTCCGACGCGAATTGCAGAAATAGCTATAATACCTTCGAGCGCCTATGATCCCTCGATTGCTCATTCGCGCCGCTGTGTGGGTGGTTCTGGTGGGATTGTGCCCCGGAGTCGCGACCGCGCGGACCCGTGAGACGGAAGAGCAGTTGCTCGCGCGCCTGCAGGCCGAGAACAACCCCGTAAGGAAGGCCAAGGTCGAAATCCGGCTGGGACGCCTCAAGCTGGAGCAAGCGATCGAGGCCTACGAGCAAGGCAACGTGGAGGCCGGCGCCACGCTGCTGGACGCGCATCTCGGTCGCATGAAGGAGGCGTGGCAGACGCTGGGAGGGTCCGGCCGGAATGCGGCGCGCCATTCGCAAGGGTTCAAGGAGTTGGACATCGCCCTGCGCGAGGACATCCGGCGGCTGGAAGACTTGAAACATCGAATTGCGTTCGATGATCGAAGGCCGGCTGAAAAGGTTTCGAAGGAGCTCGAGAGCATACGGAGCGAGGTGCTGCGGGCACTCTTCCCCGCCGGAGGGGCCCCCGCGACAGGAACTCCCGCCCCTTCCCCCGGGCCGTCCGGACTCCTGCGGACTGCACCGTGCAATTCGGGGCATGGGTTTTTGCCCAGGCCTGCGCCGCAAAGCCAAGGCAAGGATATCCTCAGCGACGAGGAAGACGAAAAGATCCGGGAAGCCCAGGACCCTTCCGATCGGATCGACGTCTACATTCAATTTGCCCAGGCTCGCCTGGAGCGCGTTGACGACTATCGCCAGCGGCCCGCCGATCCGAGCTATGACGTTGGCGCTTTCCTGGAAAAGATGACCGGGCAGTACGTTGAATTGATCGACGAGATGAAGAATTGGATCCAGGACAAGTTCGATCGCCAGCTTGATATGCGCCGGGGCTTGCAGAAACTTCTCGAGGCCGGGCCGCAGCAATTGCAGAGGCTGCGCAACATCCAGGAGTCTCCGGGTCCGTACGCCTCGGATTACCGCCAATCGCTGGGCGACGCCATTGACGACCTCTCCGACGCGTTGGATGGCGCCACCAAAGCGCTCGCGGGTCAGGTAAAAATGTTCGGCCAACTGAAGCAAGACGAGAAGGCCGACGACCGGAGCGCCAAGGAACGTGAGAAGGAAGCGAAGAAGCGGGCCAAAGAAGAGAAGAAATACCGAAAGAAAGAACGCAAGCACGGCGCGCCCACCGATGTGGACGAGGAATGATGCCCTCTACGGCGCCACCCCAGGCTGAGCAGTTGCCCCTTTTCGGCGTGCCCCCACGGGAGCTTCCGGAAACTTTTCGGAGGGTGTTCCGGCGGCTGGGCGTCAAATCCTCCGCGCCGAGCTTCGAAGTGGAATTCCGGCCGTTTGCCGGCTTGCGCAGCACGATTTCCCTGCGTAACAACCACGTGCAGGTGCGCATCTCCGACGTCCTCGCCGGCGCGCCGAGGTTGGTGTTGGAGGCGCTCGCCGAGATTCTGTTGGCCCAAGTCTTCCGGCGGCGGCCCTCGCGCGAAGCGCGCGAGTGTTACCTGGCCTATGTCTTCCAGCCGGGGACGCACCGGAAGATCGAGGATTCCAGACGCCAGCGTGGGAGGAAGAGTTTGCTGCCGCCCCAAGGGCGCTGGCACGACCTCAGCGAAATTTTTCACCGTTTGAATCGCCGGTATTTTGGTGGCAAGCTTCCGCTTCCGCGGCTGGGCTGGAGCCCCAAGCGCTCCCGAACGGTTCTCGGTCACTACGATTCCGCCCACGGCGCGCTAATCATCAGCCGGGTGCTCGATTCGCGCGAAGTCCCGCGATACCTGGTGGAGTATCTGGTTTTTCACGAGGTCCTGCACATGCGATATCCTGTGGAACGGCGGGGCCACCGGAGAGTCCTCCACTCGCGCGAGTTTCGCCAGGCGGAGAAGAAGTTTCCCCACTACGAGCGCGCACGCCGCAAGCTCAAACAGTTCTGCTTATGAGCACACAGCCTCCCAAACCCTCGAAAGACATGGTTCACGATCTTCAGGAGAACTATAAGCGCGAGCGGGAGGGCATGGCGGTCTACCGCCACCTCGCGGACCTGGAGAAAAGTCCCGCCAAGAAAGCCTTCCTGCTCAAATTAGCCAACGCGGAGGCCAAACACGCCGAGCGGTGGGCGGCGCTTCTGAAGGAGCTCGGCGAGACCATTCCAGACGAAAAACTGGGCTTGCGCGCGCGCTGGCGGCTGCGCCTGGCCCGCGCGTTGGGGATGGAGACGGTCATTCGCCAGCAGGAGGCCGACGAGGACCGCGACATCGCAACTTACGAGCGGCAGCGGCGGCACCCCTCTCCGCAGGTGCATGACGTCCTGGATGAGGTGCAGGCGGACGAACGCCAGCATCGCCGTCTGTTGAAGGTGATGGAGAAGGAAGTGGGGCCACAGTCCGCTCTCGACGCCATCCTGAAGCGCGAGCGTTGGCACCACTTCGGACGCGGCTGGGTGAGCGACGCGATATACGGAGCCAACGACGGCCTGGGTGCCGTTTTCGGCCTCGTCGCCGGCGTGGCGGGCTACACGCACGTCTCCCACTGGATTCTGGTCTCCGGCCTCGCCGGCACCGTGGCCAGCGCACTCTCCATGGCGGCCGGAGCGTACTTGGCGGCCAAGTCCACCGGGGAATTGAGCGAGGCGGAATTGGGCCGGGAGAAGGCGGAGCTGGAAGAAAACCCCGAAGAAGAGCGCGAAGAATTGGAATTGATTTACCAGCTCAAGGGATTCGCGCCCGAGGAGGCGCGCCTCCTGGTGCAGAAGCTCTCCGCGCGGCCGGACCAGTTCTTGAAGGCCATGGCCGCGGAGGAGCTCGGCATCAGCGAGCTGAACGTGCCGAGCCCAGCGCGGGCGGCGGTTTCGGCGGGAGTGTCGACCGGCGTGGGAGCCATCGTTCCGGTGCTCCCTTTCTTCTGGCTGGACGGTTTGACGGCCATTCTGGTGGCGGCCGCGGTGAGCATGAGCGCCCACTTCTTGGTGGGCGCGGCGAAAAGTATGATCACCGTGCGGAGTTGGTGGTCGAGCGGGCTCGAGATGACGGGTGTGGGGGCGCTGGAAGGAGTGGTAACCTACGGCCTCGGCCTCGCCGCCGGGAAGCTGCTGTAACAGAATGCGGAAACGGACTTTCATTTATCTCCTCACCTTTGCCCTGGGCTTGATCATATCCATG
>Ga0187771_10002111_pt1 | contig 13653 bp, 13 predicted proteins | sample 0116_SJ02_MP15_1_FD_133139 | JGI IMG/M metagenome (GOLD analysis project Ga0187771, IMG submission 133139) | Tropical peat soil microbial communities from peatlands in Department of Meta, Colombia - 0116_SJ02_MP15_10_MG | ecosystem: Environmental > Terrestrial > Soil > Wetlands > Peat | place... | reverse complement strand
ATTGTGCATACTAGAGCTAGTGAGGTCAGGGACGTAGTGCCGGTAACCGGGCTTTAGCATTGAACACGCAGTCCGCGCCTACTGTGGTCGCTTAAGCGGCGAGGCTCGCGGTCTGTGCAAATATTCTCCGCGCGCCGGGCCAACGATTTTGCCGTCATCATAGATCAACGACCCCCGGAGAAAGGTACTTTTCACGCGCCCTGTAAGCTCGATGCCCTCGAACGGCGAATAGCCTTGATGCGACTCGGATTCCGCCGCGCGCACGACAAATTTCGCATGCGGATCGACGAGAACAATGTCGGCATCGTATCCGGGCGCAATATCGCCTTTGCCGAGCAACCCAAATCGCTGGGCGGGATTCCAGCTCAGTAACTCAGCCATATGGTTGTATGACATGCCGCGCCGGCTGCCCTCGCTCAATACTCCCGCGAGCAGGTATTCGGTGCCGCCGAATCCCGATTTCGCCAGCCAGATATTGCTCGGATCGTCCTTCGACCATTTCTGCTCCGCCGAACAGCAGGCATGATCGCTCACGATCCAGTCAACCTTGCGGTCGAGCACCGCTCGCCACAGCGCTTCGACATCGTCGCGAGGCCGAATCGGCGGATTGACTTTGGCATGCACGGCACATTCGCAGCCCGTGTCCAGCAAAAGGTGACCAACCGTCACTTCACGACGGAACGCAACATGTGGAAACACTTGTTGCATGATCAGCGCCGCGTCCATCGCTTTGCGCGAGCTGAGATGCAAGAGATTGACGTTCAAACAATTGGTTTCGTTTGCGAGATACGACGCTATCCAGATTGCCAGCCCTTCGGAGTGCGGTGGGCGCGCCGCGCTGTAGGCGGGCAGTCCGGTTAACTTGCCTTCACGTTCAACAATCTTCGTATAGGCGTTTAGAATTTCCGCGAGCTCGCAGTGAAGACTGACGCTGATGTAAGCCGATTTATCGGGAAACTTTTCCATCAGGCGTTGAGCCGACCGCATGATGAATTCAAAGTGCGCGATATCGTAGCGGTCATCCGGGCCGATCATCAAAAATTCGTTTTGCTGAGACGAACGCCCGTGCAACCCATAGCCGCCGTAGAACATGAATATCTTGAAAGAGGGAATACCGTGATCGACGACGAGATCTTCCATTTCGGCGATATGAGCGGCCTCGATAGGCGCGATGTGATAGCCGTAGTCAACCCAGAACCGTCCTTTGGATTGCCTGAACACCTCCGGCATGAAGTCGCGATACGGGCCGCCACGATTTAAATAGTAATGGCCGGTGCGCATGTAATTGAGACTTGAGGTGACGCCGCCCATTGCCGCTGCTTTGCTTTCTGAAACCGCGTCTTCGGCAAGCGGCGAATAAATCCCGATATGCATGTGAGCGTCGACGCAGCCCGGAAAGGCGAGATAGTTCCTGCCATCGAAGACCCGTCCGGCCTGATCCGTCAGGATGTCGGGCGCGAGGCGATCGATCTTGCCGTCCTTGACGGCAATGTCGAGACAATCGACCGAAGTCTTGTTCGGACGCACGACGCGAGCATTTTTTATAACGACATCGAACGATTTCGACATGCAGCTTCCCTCACCCCCGTTCTGCTTTAGATCGCTTTGGCTTTAATCCGTGTCCGTTCGGGTGCCATATGCTTCATAGCGTTTGCCCAATGCCAGCATTTCCGGCGTTCCGATCAAGTCGTTGAGGCCGGTGAAATCGAGCATTCGGTCGCGAAACGGCTCGGACGTCCCGTGTTTTGCCAGCGAGGCATAGTATTCGCTCGCCAAGCGGCCGAGCGCGCGCACGATGCCGCCCGGGAAGATGACAAGCGCGAAGCCTATCGTTTCGAGCTCGGCGGCCGGCAGCAGCGGCGTCTTGCCGCCTTCCACCATATTAGCCATCAAGGGCGTCTTGCCGCCTAGCGCAGAGGCGATGCGGCTGAGATCGTCACGCGCCTTCGGCGCCTCGACGAACAGTATGTCGGCTCCGGCCTCGCGGTACATGATCGCGCGCTCGACCGCCCGATCGAAACCTTCGATGGCAAGCGCGTCGGTTCGGGCGATGATAAGCGTGTCGCCCGCCCGCCGCGCGTCCAGCGCGGCGCAAAGCTTGCCGCACATTTCGGCCGCCGGAATCACCACCTTGCCGTCGAGATGGCCGCAGCGCTTGGGAAAATCCTGGTCCTCGATCTGGATGGCATTGGCGCCGACGCGCTCGAACTCTCGTACCGTACGCGCAACATTGAGAGCATTGCCATATCCGGTGTCGGCGTCGACGATGAGGTGCGCTGCGACGCGATCGCGGATCAACGCCACTGTTTGCGCCACTTCGTTCATGCCGACCAGGCCGATATCCGGACGGCCGAGCCGCGTATAGGCAATTGCGGCGCCGGAAACGTAGAGCGTGGCGAAGCCAGCCTGAACCGCTACCAGCGCGGTGAACGGATCATAGACGCCAGGCGCCACGACAATTGGCTTGCGGGTTAGCCGGGATCGCAAGGTTTCCACGTCGGCCATTCTCACATTCCGAGATAGGCGCGCCTGAGATTGGGGTCTTTGCCGATCTCCGCCGCAGGCCCCTCTACCACGAACCGGCCATTATCGAGGATATAGGCGCGCTCCGCCACCTCCAGGCTCTGAACGACATTTTGCTCGATCAATAACAGCGCGGTTCCTTGTGCATTGATGGTCGTGATTAGCGCAAACAGTTCCTCGACGAGGAGCGGAGACAGGCCGAGCGACGGTTCGTCCAGCATCAGGAGCTCGGGGTCCGCCATCAAGCCCCGACCAATCGCAAGCATCTGCTGCTCGCCGCCGGAGAGCGTGCCGGCGCGCTGGGAATGCCGCTCGGCAAGGCGCGGAAAGATGGCAAAGACCCGTTGCCGGTTCTCGACGCGCCGGTCGCGGCCTCGGCGATACGCTCCCATGTCTAGGTTCTCACGGACCGTCATGTTCGGGAATATGCGGCGGCCTTCCGGCACATGGATAAGACCTCGCGCCACGATATCGGCCGGCCGCTCGCGCTCGATGGCATCGTCCTCGAAACGAATGCTGCCACGCCACGGCCGAATGACGCCGGAAATGGTCCGGCTCATGGTCGATTTACCGGTGCCGTTGGCGCCAAGCACGGAAACGATCTCGCCGCGATGCACGACCAAATCGACGCCGCGCAGGATTTCGGTGCCGCCGTAACCCGCATGCAGGCCGTTCACGACGAGGAGCGGCTCACGCATGGCCGACCTCGGCGGTCATCCGTTTCGCTGCGCCCTGGCCGAGATAGGCCTCGACCACCTGCCGGTCGGCGGCGACCTGTTGCGGCGTGCCGTGCGCGATGACTCGGCCCTCGGCAAGGACGAACGCCCGATCTGCAAGGCTCATGACCGCCTGCATCACGTGCTCGGTCATCAGAATTGTCATGCCCGAGCTGGCAAGCGCGCGGATCACAGGGACCATATCGCGGACTTCCGACGGGTTCAGCCCGGCCAGCACCTCATCGAGCAGAAGAAGCCGCGGTTCGATCGCCAAGGCGCGGGCGAGCTCGAGCCGCTTACTGCCTGCCACCGTCAACGTTACCGCTGGCACCTCGAGCTGCGCGCCAAGTCCCACCGACTGCGCAACATTCCCTGCGGCAGCCAGTGCTTCGCTGCGGCTGCGCCGCGACAGGTGCGAGCCGACGGCAATGTTCTCGCGCACGGTCAGACCGGCGAATGGTTGCACGATCTGGAAAGTGCGCGCGATGCCGCGGCGGGCGCGCTGGTGCGGCGGTTCGGCGGTCAGGTCCATGCCGTCGAAGACGATCCGACCCGCATCTGGCGGCAAGAACCCGGAGATGATCGAGAACAACGTGGTCTTGCCGGCGCCGTTCGGACCGATCAAGGCAGTAATGCGTCCCAACTGGACGTTGAATGACACATTGTCGACGGCGAGCAGGCCGCCGAAACTCTTTGACACATTGTCTATGATTAACAGCGCCTCAGCCATGTTTTGGCTCCGGCGGTGCGGCAGCCCCGAAGAGCCGGCCAATCGTCGTGGCGAGGAGCCCGGCAATGCCGCGCGGCGCCAAACCGACGACCCCGACCAGGAGAAGCCCGTAAATCACAAGATCGAGGCCGGGCGCATCCCCGGTTACGAACTTGGTCGTCTCGCCAATCGTCTTGATGACGAGCGCCCCCAGCAGCGACCCGAACAGGGTTCCGGCGCCGCCGACAATGGGGGCAAGCAGAGCGTCGATCGAGATCCAGGGTCCGTACGCGATCGCGGCATCGATGAAGAGAAAATATTGCGCATAGAAGCACCCTGCGGCCGCAGTGATCGCGGCGGAAATGGTCATGGCGCCGAGCTTGACCGCAAAGGCGTCGATGCCGAGGGCGCTCGCCGCATCTTCGTTCTCGCGAACGGCGACAAGGTAGGCGCCAAAGCGACTGTTCTCGATGGCGCGCACTACCACCAAGGACAGGCCGACCAGCGCGACCGCGATCCAATAGAACGGCACTCGGCTCTGAAACTGGAATGCTTCGGGCCGCAGATCGAGCCTGATCAAGGTGCCGACTCCGGCCCCGGTGATCGGCGCCACACTGGCGATGATGCGCAGCACCTCGGCAAAGGCGAGCGTTACCAGCGAAAAATACGCGCCCTTCAACCCGGAGCGAAAAGTCAAAGTCCCGATGACGGCGCCAACCAACGCGCCAGCGGTGACCCCAGCCAATAGACCGAGCCAGGCGTTGACGCCGTAGCGGGTTTGCAGAATGGCGGTCGCATACGCAGCGGTTCCGAAGAACGCCGCGTGACCGAACGAATATTGCCCGCCATAACCGCCGAGTAGATTCCAGCCCTGACCGGCAAGCGCGATCAACAACGCCATCACCAGGAAATTCAGCACCACATTCGACGTCGTGAAAAACGGCACGATGGCAAGCAGCGCCACCGCAAACGCGATCGGCAGGTACGCTTTCACGCCCGCGCGCCGAACAGGCCGTTCGGCCGTATGAGCAGCATCACGATAAACATCACGAATATGCCGATCTGGCCCAGGGATTGGCCGAGAAAGATGCTGGACAGGCTTTCCACCACGCCGACGAACAACCCGCCGATAACGGCTCCGGCAATCGAGCCCATGCCGCCGAGTACCACGATCGTGAACGCAATCAGCACGAAAGCCTCTCCCGCCGTCGGGTTGACGTAATAGGTCGGTATCAACAGACAGGCGGCGACGGCGACACAGGCGGTGCCAAGTCCGAAAGTCACGGCGTAGACATGCGCAACGTCGACGCCGCACAACTCGGCGCCGAGCTTCTCTTTCGCCACGGCACGAATGGCTTTGCCGGTGTCGCTCCATTGCATGATCGTCCACAGCGCCGCGGCAACCGCGATGACGACGCCGAGCGCGACCACGCGTGGCACCGCGACGAAGGCGGGACCTATTGCGATCACGTCGAACGCGTAGGGCACGTTGATGGTGCGAGTGTCGGCATGGAAGAAATAAAGCAGTGCATTTTCGATCACCACGGCGAGTCCAAGGGTGACCAGCAGAAAATTGCGATCCTCGCCGTGAGCGGCCGGTCCGATGACGAAACGCTGCAGCGCGTAGCCGATCAAGAAAAACAACGGTGTCAACAGCACGGCTGCCAGGTACGGGTCCAAGCCAAGCAGCGCATAGGCAAAGAATGCGGCGAACATCGCGGCAGTCAACATAGCGCCGTGCGCAAAATTGATGATGTGGAGCACGCCGTAGATCAAGGTGAGGCCGAGCGCGACCAGCGCATAGACTGCGCCGGTCATCAAACCGTTGAGCACGGCAGGTACCAAGATAACCGGCGACAGCATGGCGGCTATCTACCCATCGACGGCGGCATGCCCTCAGGCGGGGGGCATTGGGAATATCGGCTTCGCCGAGGCGAATTGGACCGGGAGGATTACCTGAATGTCATTACCGAGCACTTGGGTATTCACCGGCGCCGCACCCTGGTTTTGGCCGTCGACGAATTTGGTCGGTCCGTACGGCATGACGTGACCGCTAAAGGTCGAACTGGAAAGCGCAGCGGTGATCCCGGGTCGATCCGTACTCCCGGCGCGCTCGATTGCGTCGGCAAGCAGCAGAACGCAGGAATAGTTCATGTAGACTTCGTAGGTGTAGAACTGTCCCTTGTCCTCGACCCTCTTCTTGAGCGCCAGGGCCTTCGGGTTCTTGGGATCGAACCAATGATTGCAGTCCATTATATATTGCGCCGCTTCGGGGAATTCCTTGACGAACTTGTAGGAAGAGGCCGCGCCGCCGAGCACCGAGTAGATGCCTTTTGGACGCACGCGTTGCTGCTGCATGGTGCGGGCCAGGAGAACGTACTCGTTGTAATAGTTCGCCGGGATCACGAGGTCGGGATTCTGCGCCTTGATTTTGAGAACGACGTTGTCGAACTCTCGTGTCGGCGTCGGATGGGGAATGGTCTCGAGCACCTGAAAGCCGCGGTCCGGCAGTTGCGCGTTCAGCAACTTGGCCAGGCCAGCGCCGAACGCGGAATCCTCGTGCACGATCATCACCGTCTTGGCCGGTTTTCCGGCCTGATCATTGATCGTGACGAGGTTGTCCAGCGCGGTCTTGGCGATGACGCCGAAGCCCGGCCCGAAGCGGAACGTATTCTTCAGCCCGCGCGTAACGATGCTGTCGACCACGCCGACATCGACGACATAAGGCAAATCGTAACGCGCCGCAGTCTGGCTCGCGGCAAGACAGATCGCGCTGGCGTAACCGCCGACGATGGCGCAGACGCCGGCAGCGTTCATCTTTTCGACTTCGGCATTGCCGCCATCGGGGGTCGATTGGGCATCGCCGAGCAGCGGATCGATTTTGGCGCCTGCCAAGGCCTTGATGCCGCCGGCAGCATTGATGTCGTCGATCGCCATCGTCGCGCCAAGGCGGCCCTGCTGGCCGGAATAGGACAGCGCGCCCGTGACTGGATGGAGCACGCCGATCTTGACTGCAGCGCCTTGCGCACGCAGTACTGCCGGAGCATGCAACAACCCAGCCGCGGCGGTCGCCGCTGCGGCGGTACTGCGTAAAAGGTTGCGGCGGCTCAGATGCGACGACTTGCGGAACATGGTGCCCCTCCTCTAATGGGCCGAGCGTAACATTGGTTTGGAGCGGTATCTATACTATCGTGGCCGCGCATCCGGGCGTAGGACCCAGCCATGGGCGAGCCGCAAACCATCATCGACAAACTTTGGACTGCTCATGAAATTGTGCGCCGCGACAGTGGCGAGTCGCTGCTCTGGGTAGACCGCCACTATGTGCATGAAGGCTCGTTTCATGCATTCGGCAAGCTTGCCGAGCGCGGCGCCAAGGTTGCCGAACCGGAACTGACGTTCGGTGTCGCCGATCATTATGTGCCGACGCGTGGTCCGCGCGATACCATCGCCAATCCGGAACTCAGGCGCATGGTGCGCCAGATTGAGGACAATACGGCGAAGCACGGCATCCAATTATTCGGGCTCAATGATCCACGCCAGGGCATCGTGCATGTCGTCGGGCCTGAACAAGGCCTGACATTGCCGGGCCTTCTGATCGTCTGCGGCGACAGTCATACCTCGACGCATGGCGCACTCGGCGCCTACGCGTTCGGCATCGGCGCCTCCGAAGTGGCGCACGTGCTGGCGACGCAGACGATCTGGCAGCAGAAGCCGAAACGCATGCGCGTTACGGTTGACGGCGCAGCAGCGCCGGGAGTTTTCGCCAAGGACATTGTGCTTACCGTCATCGCCCGTATCGGCGCTGATGGCGCAACCGGATGCGCGGTGGAATTCGCCGGTTCGGCGGTCCGCGCGCTGTCCGTGGAAGGCCGCCTGACCCTGTGCAACATGTCGATCGAGGCGGGCGCGCGCTGCGGTTTGGTCGCACCCGACGGCGCCACCTTCAGCTACCTCAAGGGCCGACCCTATGCGCCGACAGGCGCGGCGTTCGATCAAGCGGTCGAAGCCTGGTCGAAGCTTGTGACCGACCAGGACGCCGCATTCGATCGCGATATTTCTGTCGATGCCACAGCCATTGCGCCGGTTGTGACGTGGGGAACGAGTCCCGAAGACGCGCTACCGATCAATGCAACGGCGCCCGATCCCGCCCGCGAGCCGAACAACGAGCGCGCCAAATATCTGCATGAAGCGCTCGACTATATGGGCATCGCACCCGGGAAAAAGCTCACTGAAATCGCCATCGATCGCGTCTTCATCGGTTCCTGCACCAATGCCCGCATCGAAGATCTCCGGGCAGCAGCCGCGGTGCTGACAGGCCGCACCAGCAAAGTTCCTGGCCTGGTTTCCCCCGGCTCCACGCCCGTCAGGCGGCAAGCCGAGGAGGAAGGGCTTGACCGAATCTTCCGTGAGGCCGGCCTTGAATGGGGCGAGTCCGGGTGTTCGATGTGCGTCGGCATCAACGGCGATCTGATAGCGCCGGGCGAGCGCTGTGCCTCGACCACCAACCGTAACTTCCGCGGCCGCCAAGGCCCCGGCGCGCGCACGCACCTGATGTCGCCGGCGATGGTGGCAGCTGCCGCCGTCACCGGTCATCTCGCCGATGTGCGTGAGTTCCTCGGCGCCTATAGGGTTTGAGCCGCCATGGACAGATTCACGACGCTCACCGGCGCTGCCTGCCCGATCGTCCAGAGTAATCTGAATACCGATCAGATTCTGCCTGCGCGGTACTTGAAATGGACGCGCGCCATGGGCCTCGGCAAGGTTCTGTTCCATGATCTGCGTTTCTACGCGCAAGAGCGCGAAAATCCCGACTTTCCGCTCAACAAGACAGCCTGGCGCAATGCCAAGATTATAGTCGGTGCGCGCAATTTCGGCTGCGGCTCGTCGCGCGAGGCCGCCGTCTATGCGCTCTACGATTACGGCATCCGCTGCGTCATCGCACCGTCTTTCGGCGACATCTTCGCCGGCAATGCCGTGCAAAATGGCCTGCTCACTGCGGTGGTCACCGATGAAGCCGTATCTGAGATAATGCAATCACTGACAAAAACGCCGGATCTCCCGGTTAGCATTGATCTGGAGCAGCAGACCATCGTCTGCGGCAACCGGAGCTACAAGTTTACGATCGATCCAGTTCGCCGCATGCGTCTCCTCAACGGCTGGGACGATATTGCGCTCACCGAGAATTATCGCGAGAGCATTGCGGCATTCAAGGCCAGGGATCAGAGCGAACGGCCCTGGGCGATTCCACGCTCGTAATTGCGAACTCTTCCGTTGCTAAGCCCTTCTCACGCTGCCGCGAGCCGGGGCCGGTAGGTTCCACCCTGGCCAACCGTGCCCAGGCGATGCGGGCCATCTTGTTGGCCAGCGCAATTGCCGACCAACGCGCCGAGGCAAACAGACGCGCTTGCGCGCTCCGGTTGGTGCCGATAGCATTTGAAATACTGCAAACGATGATTTGTCCGATGGACTCACAGTCAGTCTCACGAAGCTGCATCATGAACCTTCCGCGTCGACGATTGCTGCACTTGGTGGTGAGCGCCGCCGCGCTCCCGGTTCTACCGAGTACGGTGTTTGCGCTCGATTATCCGACACACCCGGTGCACGTTGTCGTCGGGTTTCCGGCCGGCATCGGGCCCGACATTACCGGGCGTCTCATGGGTCAATGGCTGGCGGAGCGTCTCGGGCAACAATTTGTCATCGACGATCGCCCGGGCGCGGCCGGCAATATCGCTACCGAACTCGTGGCCAAGGCGCCGCCGGACGGTTATACGCTGCTCGTTGCCGTCTCATCGAACGCGGTCAACGCCGCGCTTTATAAAAATGTCAATTTCAATTTTATCCGCGACTTTGTCCCGGTCGGGTTCATCGGCAGCACACCATTTGTAATGGTGGTCACTCCGTCATTCCCGGCAAAAACCGTCGACGAGTTCATCGCCTATGCCAAGGCCAATCCCGGCAAGATCAACATGGCCTCGCAGGGCATCGGAACTTCGCCTCATGTCGCCGGCGAGATGCTCAAGATGATGAGCGGCATAGACATAGTGCACGTTCCCTATCGCGTCGATTTGGTCCCTGATCTGATGGCCGGCCGGGTCCAAGTGTATTTCAGTCCAATGCCTCAGGTCATCCAATACGTTCGAGCCGGCCAGCTGCGCGCCCTCGCCGTCACCACTGCAATGCGCGCGGATGAATTGCCGGACGTGCCGGCGCTTGGCGAATTTGTGCCGGGCTACGAGGCGAGCGGTTGGTACAGCATCTGCGCGCCTACGGGCACGCCGACCGAGATCATCGAAAATCTCAACCGGGAAATCGCCGCCGGTGTCGCCGATCCGAATCTGAAGGCGCGCTTTCTCGCCATAGGCGTTGTGCCGAAGGCCATGACGCCCGCCGAATTCGGCAAATTCCTCGCCGACGAAACCGAGAAGTGGGCCAGGGTGATCAAGTTCGCAGGCATCAAGGTGGAGTGATCAATGTCTGCCGGCGCTATTCGGTCTGAGAATTAGCTGAAACTTCGCCGCCGCAAAGTTTCTGTGTCGGGCAGCGGGCGCCGCCGCTGATCGTCCGCGGGTGAGCGGCGTTAAAGCGCGCGGCAATCCCGAGCGTGACGGAACGACGATGCCGATGGGCTATTGCGTGATGGCCAAGCCCTCGAGCGCAAGGCCGTACGGCAGAAGCTCGTTTATTTGACGCCGCAATTGCTCCGTCAACAAGGTACGCGTGTACCGTCGGTTAAGCTCCGGCTGGCGCAGCACGGTCCGCGCCAACTCCCAGGCGCGAGGCAGCAATCGGTCGCGAGGCATGACTTCGCCGACGAGACCCATGGTTTTCGCTTCGGCCGCGCTGATCACTTGGCCGGTGAATAAGAAGTATCTTCCCCGATTCAACCCCATGAGCATCGGCATGACAATATGCATGCCGTCGCCGGGGACAAGCCCGCCGACAAAGTGAGCCGAGTCCTGGAAACTCGCGGTGTCGGCGGCGAGAACCATGTCGCACATCAACGGCAACTCGGCGTGCCGTGCGGCGGGGCCGTTCACGACTCCGATCATCGGGGCGTCGATCGATAAAAGATTCGTCAGCAGGCCTTTCGACTCCCAGCCGAGTTCGCCCCAGCCGACGGCGTCCATTTTGTGGTAGGCCTTGTTTTCAACCGGATCAGGGATCGGCCCGGAAAATTCATCGCCGGTCCCCGTCATGATGACAATCTGATTGTCGCGATCCCTGGCGATGTTGTGAAATGCTTCTTCCAGCTCCGCATGCGGCAAACGACCCCAACGCAACGGGCCCCCTTCGGTATGAAGGGTTAGTTCCAATATCCCGTCCTCACGCCGCAACCGGATTGTTTGGTATTTTTGCGCATAATCGTCGAATTTCGTCCTGAGATGCCGAACATCCATCTTATCGCTCCCTCAAGGCACATTGCGCATAGTTTCGCCGCAGGTCACTTCAAACTTTGACGACAGGCGAGCGTCCATGAGCGACGCGCAGGGCATCAATTAATTCGCTGTCGTTCAGATCGCCCATCCCGAGTGGAAGCATCTGGCCAAATACCTTCGCAGCCGCCTGACCAATGATAGATTGTGCGCCGACTTTTTCGGCCAATTCGACGCCATAGTTGATGTCCTTGATACGGTTTCGGCCGGAAAACTGTATGGGGTCTTCGTGCCGGCCCAGAGACATGTATTTTGCGTGTCGGATGACGTGTGGACTGGCTGTGGCGCCGGTTGAAAACCCTTCGGCGGCCGCACCGATATCAAGCCCCGCAGCCTCGGCCGCCAACATCGCCTCAGCAAGCGAGGCGACCTGGATAGCACCCAAAACATTGTAAATCAGCTTAAAGGAAATACCCGACCCGATCGGCCCGAAATGCGTGATAGTCTTGGTCATCGCCTGAAGAACCGGACGGACGGTCGCTAACGTTGCCGCGTCTCCTCCGACAAACATGTTCAGCTGCCCGGCAACCGCGACGTCGGGACGACCGGCAACTGGGCAGTCGAGAAATTGCAAGCCACGTTTGCCGGAATGTGCGGCAAGTTCACTAATCCAATCGTAAGAAGAGGTAGAACATTCGATCAAGACTGTGTTGGGGTTTGGCTGCGAGTCGAAGACGCCTTGTGGTCCGAGCCAGCATGTTCTGCATGCCGTATCGTCGATCAGCATGGATATGACGACATCTGCATCTTCGGCCGCAGTTCGCGGACTAACCGCAACTTTTGCGCCGAATGATTCAAGCGCGCGCGCCTTTTCGGCCGTCCGATTGAAAACAGAAACCGGGAAGCCGGCTTTGAGCAGGTTGCGGATCATGGCTTGACCCATTGTGCCGGCACCTAAGAACGCGATCTTCTGCACATGAGACTCCTTAGCAAGCGGGAGCGTATTTCTCATCGGCATGTATCACAGCTGTTTTTCGCCGCAAGTGCGTGTCGCAGGACAGCCGGGACTCGCTTTACATGAGGTGCCCCATATGTATTGTCGCTCTTCAGATAATATCGTTGGATGAATGCTATGAGCGTAAGACGAACGGTTGCGCAGACGATCGCAACGTGCCTGGTGCGACACGGAATTCGTTCGGTGTTTTCGCAGAGTCTGCCGTCGGCAGTTGCGCTTGCTTTGGAAGAGCTCGGTGTGACGCAAATAGCTTACCGGACCGAAAATGCCGGCGCCGCCATGGCTGATGGTTTTGCGCGGGTAGCCGGACGCGCAGCTGTCGTAACTGCCCAGAACGGTCCAGCCGCGACCCTTCTCGTTCCGGGCCTTGCTGAAGCGCTGAAAGCGTCTATCCCGGTGATTGCGCTGGTACAGGAAGTTAACCGAGCACAAGCGGACAGGAACGCATTCCAGGAGCTCGATCACTTTGCGCTGTTTTCCGGTGTTGCGAAATGGATTCGCAGGCCGATCGAGCCGAGCCGCATTACCGATTACGTCGATCTCGCCTTTGCGACAGCGACCGGCGGCAGACCGGGACCGGTGGTGCTGCTGCTGCCGGCCGACCTCCTGCTGGAAGAGGCGCCGGCGCAGTCGTCGCGCGGCGCTGATCTTGGCGCCTTTCCGCTTGACCGCTTCCTGCCCGACGTCGAAAAGCTGGATGCAGCGGCCGCGCTATTGGCGAAGGCAAAGCAGCCTCTCATCATCGCCGGCGGCGGGGTGCACATTTCCGGCGCAGCGAGCGCTCTCGCTGAACTGCAGGAAAAGGCGCACCTGCCTGTTCTCACGACGGTGATGGGAAAAGGCGCCGTCGATGAAAACCATCCCTTATCGCTCGGCGTCGCCGGCTATGCGCTCGGTCCGTTATCGCCGGTGCGCCATATGCGCAGCCTCGTTAAGGAAGCCGACGTCGTCTTGCTGGTCGGCACCCGAACCAATCAAAACGGCACCGATTCCTGGACGGCTTATCCGGAACAAGCCGCGTATATTCACGTCGACGTCGACGCCGGCGAGATTGGTCGCAACTACGAGGCGCTAAGACTCGTCGGCGATGCAAGAGAGACATTGCAGGCGCTGACACAGCGACTGGCCGGGCGACGTGCCGCCGACCCGGAGTTTAAACGCGTAATCGCCGCTGCCCGCACCCGACACCAGCAAGACATGCAGCCTTTGTTCGGATCCAATCAATCGCCGATACGCCCCGAACGTCTGATGGCGGATATACAAACCGTATTGACCGAAGACACAATCGTCGTCGCTGATGCCAGTTACTCGACGCTT
>Ga0187771_10002109_pt1 | contig 13659 bp, 11 predicted proteins | sample 0116_SJ02_MP15_1_FD_133139 | JGI IMG/M metagenome (GOLD analysis project Ga0187771, IMG submission 133139) | Tropical peat soil microbial communities from peatlands in Department of Meta, Colombia - 0116_SJ02_MP15_10_MG | ecosystem: Environmental > Terrestrial > Soil > Wetlands > Peat | place... | reverse complement strand
GCGATCATCTTCTGGTTCACCGGCGCTTCGATGCAGGCGGTGACCACCGGCGCTTACAGCGCGGTGGAATTCATCAAGCGCAATATCAAACTGGAAGGCGTCACCAAGGCTTCGGTGACCGACAGCAAGGCGGTGGTCGCAATCTGTACCCAGTACGCGCAGAAGGGCATGTTCAACATCTTCCTTGCCGTGTTCTTCGCCACCCTGGCCTTCGCGTTCTCAGAACCCTTCCTGTTCATCGGCTACCTGATTTCGATCGCGCTCTTTGGCCTCTATCAGGCGATCTTCATGGCCAATGCGGGCGGCGCGTGGGATAACGCGAAGAAGATCGTGGAAACGGAACTGAAGAAGAAGGGCACGGAACTCCACGATGCCACGGTCGTGGGCGACACCGTGGGCGATCCGTTCAAGGACACCTCTTCGGTGGCACTGAACCCGATCATCAAGTTCACCACGCTGTTCGGCCTGCTGGCGGTGGAACTGGCGGTTTCGCTCGGCGAGCAGCAGGGCGAAGGCCTGACAAGAGTCCTCGCGGCGGTGTTCCTTGTCGTGGCGCTGTTCTTCGTGCACCGCTCGTTCTACAAAATGCGGATCCACTCGGAAGGCGAGAAGCACTAAGGCAGCTTCAGGGGAAGGAAAGAAAAGGCCCGGCTCAGCGCCGGGCCTTTTTAATTTTTGGGGGCTTTCGTCTGTTAAGTGTTACCGTGGACTCGATGAGACCTGCCTGCGTCGCCTTTGCCTTGCTCTGCGCAGCCGGGCTGGCCCCCGCTCAGGTGGGTCCGGGGCAGCGCGCAGTTGCTTCGCCTTTCGACCTGGCGGAGTCAATCGAGTCGGGGAGGAGTATTGACTGGGACCTGGTGCTGCCAAAAGGTGCGGCCGACACGTCGCCGCGCCCCCTCCCCCGGTGCGGCGACCCGCAGTATTCACCATGTGACGTCGAGCTCATGGTGGTTCAGCACCCGGCCCAGGCGATCCTGCTCGTACAGCAGGCCGACGTTCGGGGCGACTTCTTCGTCCGCTTTATCGGGCAGGGGGATCAGTGGAGCTTCGGGGGCAGCTACCTTGCGCCGCTGAAATACTATCCGAGCCGCCATGGCATGATGCGGGTCAGTGAGAAGCCGTTCATGAAGGTCTCGGAGCAAGGGATCTCCGGCACTGGACTTGCGAGCGAAATCGAAGAATGGTTTGATCTGACGCTCCCGGATTTCGAGCCAGTCTTCTCGTTTCCGGTTCAAGGCCACCAATATCTGGTACCGAGCGACATCGGCCGCGCGATCACCGGCTTTGCCATGGAGGACAGGAGGAGCCCCGTAGAGACCATCATTGCGGACCTGACGGTGCGCTTTTCCTTTGGCGGAACGGACATCGGGCAAATGGAGTCCACTGGCATCTATGAACGGCCACCGGGAGAGCGGCGGTTCTCGCTGCGGAAGGCCCTCATCGACGGATATGGCCCCACCGCCACCCCGATTGGGACAAGCGATTTCGAGAACTTGGCCGATCTGGACCGTGGACCGGCCAACGAAAGGATACTAACCTACACCTTTTCGCGCCTCAAAGAAATTGCGTCCGGTAATGACGCCGAGGCGAAGGAAGCCATTCGGGCTTTCCTTGAAGAATGCCAGGACACACCTGAGAAGCGCGAACTGGAGGAGGTCCTCAAAATGAGATAACTCGGGCCTAAAGCGTGAAGTTGAAGCTTTCGCCCAGATACACCCGGCGCACGTCGGGATCGCCGGCCAGCGCTTCCGGACTGCCGGTGCGGAAGATTTTGCCTTCGTTGATGATGTAGGCGCGATCCGTGACCGAGAGCGTCTCGCGCACGTTGTGGTCGGTCACCAGAATCCCGAGGCCGCTGCGCTTCAGATCGAGAATGATCTTCTGCAGCTCAAGCACCTGGATCGGATCGATGCCGGAAAAAGGCTCGTCGAGCAGCAGGAATGACGGGTCGATGGCCAGGGAACGCGCAATCTCCACACGCCGCCGCTCACCGCCCGAAAGCACGTAGCCTTTGCTGCGCCGCACGGTTTCGAGGCCCATCTGCTCGATGAGCTGGTTCATTTTGTCCTTACGCTGGCGCCCCGTCATGGAACGCGTCTGGAGGATCGCCATCAGGTTCTCCTCCACGGTCAGCTTGCGGAACACCGAGGCTTCCTGGGGCAGATAGCTGATGCCGTGCCGCGCACGCCGGAACATCGGCATGTCCGTCAGGTCCACGCCATCCAGCAGAACCTTGCCGGAATCGGGGCTGATCAGCCCCACCACCATATAAAAGGAGGTCGTCTTCCCCGCCCCGTTCGGACCCAGCAGACCGACGATCTCGCCGCGGTTCACGCTGACCGACACGTCATGGACGACGCGGCGGCCCCTGTAGGACTTGCAGATTTCAACGGTTTCGAGTTTTTGCATCCGGCGGGCTATTTCTTCTTTTTGATGTGACTCTGCACCTGACGTTCCGGCACACCGTCAATGATCAGCCGGTTGTCGTTGGTGAAGTAGGTCAGGGTGTCACCCTTGCTATTACCCCGCACGGTATCCCGAAGTTGCGGCGAACCGCCGGTCAGCACGACTTTACCATCGTCGGTGTAATACTCGGCGTGCTCACCCTGGCCGATGCGGTGGTGGAGAGGCGTAACCTCGGTGATTTCGACTCTACCGTCGCTCAGGGCGCGGTTGACGCGCGAGTCCTTGCCGGAGTCCTTCGGATTCAGAAAGGCCTTCAGGGTGGCGCTCGTGACGGTCAGGCCGGGCCGGCGGAAGTCGACGCCGCCAGAGTAGTTGGCCAGCAGATCCGCATCGGCATAGGTCATTTTCTCCGACTTCACCAGCGTAAAGATTGGCGTGGGAGGAGGCGGCTCGCCCTCCTTGGGCTGATCCTGGAACTGCGTGATGACCTTGCCGTCGGCGACCACCGTTTTCTTTTCCCGGTCGATATCGACCCGGTCGCTCTGAATGCGGTTCGCCGGTTGCCAGAGCACGGCGTGGCCGATGTAGTGAATCAGGCGATTGTGATTGGTGGAAATCACGTGGTCGGCCGTGCCCTGCACCGGCTGATCGTTGTCGATGACGCCGGAGTCGGGTTTCGAATCCTCGCTGCGTTTTTGATCGGGCAGACGAGTGGTGAACACGTGGTCTTTGGCATCGAAATCGCCGGTCGCCTGGTCGATGCGGATCCGGTCCGCCATGGTGGTGCCGGTATCGTCCTGAATCCGCGCATGACTATCGAGGTCCATCTGATTTCTGTCGTTCTCGAGCACCGCGTTGTCCGCCTGAGCGCGCCGCACGCCCTGCGTATAGCGGAACCCGGTGCGCTGCGCCATGCGCTTCAGCTCGCCCTTGTCGTCGAAAGTGGCGTCAATGTCCCGGCTGGTGGTGTAGGCAACCGCCGGGCTGGCATTCTTCTTCGCGCGTTCCTCGGCGGAAGGCTGGGTTTCGGTGGAGGCCGGAACGGCGGGAGTCCCGTTGGCGTGGAATTCCTGAATTTCGTTCTTCGGCCCGTAGATCATCTGAAAGCGGTCGGCTTTGAGCAGGCGGCGGTGACGCGCGCTCTGGTTGGGCACGATCTCGAGCGAACCCGGCGCGAGGGTGTTGATCCGGTCAATCTCCTTGCCGCCCTGCTTCATATGAAGATAGATCGAATCGGATTTGACGACCCTTGTGTCGGCCGCATCCGGACCCATCGCCACGGGTTTCGATTCCAGGTCGCCGTTGCCGGACGTTTTCACGTCCGAGAGATTCCCCTGATCGTCGAATTTCAGGTCGACCTGGTGGCCGGTAATGGTGGTCTCCGAGGCCGGCGCGTGCGAAACAAGCTTCGCATTGCCGATGGCGTTGAGCGACTCCATCTTGCCATCGTCGTTGAAGTCGACATGGATGAATTCGGCCGAGTACTCGATGTTCTTGTCAGGCTGTTTGTCGGCGCCGTGGCCGTTGGGCGCGTCGATGGCCTTGAGCACTTTGTCTTTCATCTGCACCCGGCTCTGCCCGGCGTCGATCACCGCGGTATCCCGCGTGAGACGCGACCATTCGAGCAGCGTCAGCACCGACTGGCTCTCGTCCCAGATCAGACGCGCGGTCTCGACCTTCATCGGCTTGCTGTTCTTCCCGCTGCCGCGCAGGTTCAGAACCACGTTGCTGTTCAGGTTGAGGATGTGCGTCGAGGGATCATAGTCCGCGCCGGTGCAGGTGCCATCGCCATTTTCGAAGGTGAACGAGACGTGCTGGTCGGAAACGGCGTGGCCGGATTTGCTGTCGAAGTTGATGCCGGAGGTGGAGATCGAGGTGAGCTGGTGCGCCGGCGGGCCATTCACCGGAACATCCAGCGTGATCTCCGCTTCGCCGGGCGAATAAAGCTTGTTTTCGCCGGTGGTGAACTGGGCCTCGCTGGTCCGCACCCGGACATAGGTGTCGCCTTCCTTCGAATAAAGCCGCAGCTCTATATCTTTCAGCACGGCCGTATTGCCGTCGGTCGATTGCCGCATGTCCTTCGCGGTAATGTGCACCTGCGGCAGCCCGTTGCCGCTTTGACCCCACTCCCAGTCGAGCGCGGAGTTCTTCGTATCCAGGGCAATGGGCGGAGGCAGGGGCCGGCGGTGCGTTTCCTGGGCGCGGCGCAGCGAGTTGAAGGTCCCGAAGACGGCAGCCAGAACGAGGACAATAGCCGCGAGCAGCAGCCAGTGCAGACTTCGCATGGGCTCGAAATACCAGTTTAACTTTCGCGGGCGCCCGCCTGGGTGGGCGCTGCTGAGATTGGTGCCATCAATGAAGAGACGCAATTGCCGGCGGCGGTGGTTTCTTCCGCCGTTAACCCCAGGCAACTGTTAGAATTACGAGGAATTGCCTCGACATCCGGCGGTACCTTACGTCCTCCCGTTCGCGGTCTTCATCGCCCTGCTGGCGGCGCAATCCCTCATGCCCGTGCCGGTATGGCTGCGGCTGGTCCTGTCGCTGGCCGCGATTCTGGCGGTCTCGCTGCCGGTCCTGCGCACCGGCCCGTCGAGGCCGTTGACAAGCGTTCTGGTGGGCGTGGCGGTGTTCGTGATCTGGGTCGGGCCGGACTTCCTCGCCCCCTGGTGGCACCACACGCTGCCGTTCGACAACGCGCTGGTCGGCCATCCGGCGGGCAATACGCCTCCGGCATCGAAGAACGATCCGGTCTTTCTCTTCCTGCGCATCGCCGTCAGCGTGGTCGCGGTGCCGATCCTTGAAGAGCTGTTCTGGCGTGGCTGGCTGATGCGCTGGATCATCAACTCCAACGATTTCGAGAAGGTGCCTCTGGGGACGTATGCCCGCACTTCCTTCATCCTGGTGGCGCTGCTGTTCGCCTCCGAGCACGGCTCCTTCTGGGACGTCGGTCTGCTCGCCGGCATCATCTACAACTGGTGGATGGTGCGCACGCGCAACCTGTGGGACTGCATCATCGCCCACGCCGTCACCAACGGGATTCTGGCGGCGTACGTGGTCCTTGCGGGACAATGGCAGTACTGGCTGTAAATCCGGCAATAGCTTACTGAAGAACTATGATCCAACTCTCCGAGGCCGGCAAGCGCTTCGGGCCCAAAGTACTCTTTGAAAATCTGAACTGGCTCATCACCCCGAAGGACCGCGTGGGCATCGTGGGCGCCAACGGCACGGGCAAATCGACCTTGCTCAAGGTGCTCGCCGGGACCGAAACGCTCGATTACGGCTCGATCAACGTGATGAAGGGCATCCGCGCGGGCTATCTGCCGCAGGATGGCATCACGCTCACCGGGCGCACCGTCTTCGATGAATGCCTGAGCGTCTTCCATGAAGTCCACGCGCTCGAAAGCGAAATGCAGGATCTGGCGCATCGCATGGCGGAACTCGACCACGCAGGCCCCGGCTACCAGCAGATCGCCGAACGGTTTCACCACGCGCAGGCGGAGTTTACGGCGCGCGACGGCTACAACATCGAGTCGAAGGTCGGGACGGTGCTCACGGGTCTCGGCTTCAGCCGGGACGACTGGAAGAAGCGCGTCGAAGAGTTTTCCGGCGGCTGGCAGATGCGCATCGCGCTGGCCAAGCTGCTGCTCGAGGAACCGAATCTGCTGCTGCTCGACGAACCGACCAACCATCTCGATCTCGAGGCGCGCAACTGGCTCGAGACTTACCTCGAATCCTATCCGAACGCGTTCGTCCTGATCTCCCACGACCGCTACTTTCTGGACGTGACGGTTGCGAAAATCGCGGAAATCTGGAACAAGCGGGTCACGTTCTATACCGGCGGTTATTCGAAATACGAGCAGCAGAAGGCGGAGCGGAAGGCGCAACTCGAGGCCGCGTACGCCAACCAGCGCGACCGCATTGAAGCGCTCGAGGCCTTCATCAGCCGCTTCCGCTATCAGGCCACGAAAGCGAAGCAGGTGCAGAGCCGCATCAAGGAACTGGAGAAGATCGAGCGCATAGAGATTCCGCCCAATGAACAAACCATCCATTTCCGTTTCCCGCAGCCGAAGCCGAGCGGGCGCGTGGTGGCCGAGTTCCGCAATGTGGGCAAGAGCTATGGCGCGAAGCGCGTCTTCTCCGGCGCATCGTTCGCCATCGAACGCGGCGACCGCATCGCTCTCGTGGGCGTGAACGGCGCCGGGAAATCGACTCTGATCAAACTGCTCTCCGGCGAAGAGCCGGTCACCGGCGGCGAATTCACGCTGGGACACAACGTCGAGACCGATTATTTCGCCCAGGATCAGTACAAGGCTCTCGATACGGATTCGAGCATCCTCGACGATCTGGGGCGCGTCGCCCCCCGCGCGAACAACACGGAACTGCGCAACGTTCTCGGCTGCTTCCTGTTTTCCGAAGACGACGTATTCAAGAAGATCGGCGTGCTTTCGGGCGGCGAACGCAACCGCTACGCCCTCGCGCGCATGCTGATGCAGCCCGGCAACTTCCTGCTGCTCGACGAACCGACGAACCACCTCGATATGCGGGCGAAGGATGTGCTGCTCACCGCGCTCCAGGAGTACACCGGAACCGTGGTCTTCGTGTCGCACGATCGCTACTTCATCGACAAGCTGGCGACGCGCGTGATCGAAGTCGCGGACGGGGCCGTCCATCTCTACCCCGGCAACTACGAGGACTATCTCTGGCGCAAGAGCGGCGGCGCATCGCAGCCAGCCGCGGCGGCTGTCGAGACCAAAGCGCCCGAAGCCAGACCGCAGGCCAGACAGGAAGCGCCCAGACAGGAGTCCAAAGAAGACAGGCAGCGGCGCCTGAATCCCATCAAGTTGCGCCAGGCCAGAGACCGGCAGCGCGCGATCGAGGACGAGATCACGCGGCTCGAAGTCGAAATCGCGGACTTCGAGCAGTCGCTTTCCCACTTCCAGAGCGCGCAGCACAGCATCGACATCTCCGAACTGCTCGAATCGCGCCGCACGGACATGAAGAACCTGCTCGCCGAATGGGAAGAAGTCTCACAACTGATCGAGGCCAACCGATGAAACTGTATATCACCGAGAGTGAAGTGATCGCGAATCTGCCGATGGCGAAGGCCATCGAGCTGGTGGAAGGCGCGTTCCGCGAGCTGGCTGCCGGCGCCGCGATCAACCATCCGCGCCGGCGCGTCGTGCTGCCCACTGGCTCGATCCTGCATTATATGGCCGCCGGAACGCGCGAATTCTTCGGCATCAAGGTCTATTCGACGAACCCGAAATCCGGCGCCCATTTCGAGGTTCTCCTCTACCGCTCGGAAGACGGCATGCCGCTTGCGACCTTCGAAGCCAATCATCTGGGGCAGATCCGCACCGGCGCGGCCAGCGGCGTCGCGACAAAATTCATGGCGCGCGAGGACGCGAGCGTGGCCGGCATCGTCGGCAGCGGGTTTCAGGCGGAGACGCAGCTCGAAGCCATCGCCAGTGTGAGGACGCTCAAAGAGGTCCGGGTCTGGAGCCGCAAACCCGAAAAGCGCGAAGCGTTTGCCGCGCGCGCGGCGGAGCGGCTCGGCCTGAATGTCCGGGCCGTCGCGACGCCCGAAGAATGCGTGGACAAGGCCGGCATCGTGGTGACCGTGACGAACACGATCGAGCCGGTGCTGCGCAGTGAATGGATTGCTCCCGGTACCCACATCAACGCCGCCGGATCGAACTGGCCGCATCGCCGCGAACTGGATTCCGCGCTCATTCTGAATCGCGGGGCGCTGGTCGCGGTGGACTCGGTCGAGGTGGGCCGCATCGAATCGGGCGATCTGCTGATCCCGATGAAAGAAACCGGCGCAAGCGATCTGCCGGCGTGCGAGCTGGCTGACATTGTCGCGGGCAAGCGGCCCGGCCGCGCCAGCGCGGATCAGATCACCATCTTCAAATCAAATGGCCTCGCCGTGGAGGATATCGCCGTCGCCGGTTACCTGTACCGGCAGGCAGCCGCCCGCCGCGGGTGAGGCGATCTGCGGGTTCTTCCACGGGAATCTGGAGAGCAGGTCGTTCTCCGGATGAGCCGCCGGCCGCGACCCGCGGAACTCACCGGAAACAAGAGACCGGGTTTCGGCCAGCCGCACCGGCCCGCTGAACAGAAAGCCCTGCATCTCGACGCACTCGCAGGCCTGAAGCGCGGCCAGTTGCTGCGCTGTCTCCACTCCTTCGGCTGTCACGCAGAGGTTCAGGCCCTTCCCGAGACCGGTCAGGGCGCGAACGATCGCGGCGGCGCTGGGGCTGGTCGCGATGTCGCGCACAAACGCGCGGTTGATCTTGATTCGTTCGAAGGGAAAACTGCGCAGGTGATTGAGACAGGAATTGCCGGCTCCGAAGTCGTCCATCACGATGCGCGCTCCGAGTTTGCGGAGATCCTGAAGAACGCGGATCGCATGGTCCGCACCGCGGGAGAGCGCGGCCTCGGTAACTTCCAGTTCGAGACGTGAAGCGGACAGCCCGGAAGCGGCCAGCGCGCGCTCGACCGCAGCCATCGGCTGGTTGTCCTTGAACTGCCCGGGGGAAAGATTCACCGCCAGACGGATCTCCTCCGGCCAGCTCATGGCGTCGGCGCAGGCCTCGCGCAGCACCCACTCGCCGATCGGGATGATCAGCCCCGTTTCCTCGGCAACGGGCAGAAAATCGGCCGGCTGAATGTCTCCGCCCGGCAGCCCTTCGCGTTCCCGCGGACGCCAGCGCAGCAGCGCCTCAAACGCGCTCACGCGGCCGGATCGCGTGTCGCAGACCGGCTGATAAAGCAGATGGAACTCGGAGCGCTCGAGAGCTCCCCGCAGCGCCATCTCGATCGCCTGCCGCGCCCGCAGCCGCGCGCCCATTTCCGGCTCGAAGAAGCGCGCCGTGCCCGGCTCGCTGGTCTTGGCGCGATAGAGCGCGATGTCGGCGTTCTTCAGGATGGTCTCCGGGCTGTTTCCATCGGCCGGCGCGATCGCGATCCCGATCGTTGCGCACGCGGTGACCTGATGGCCGTCGAGGTTGAACGACTGGTTTACCTTTTCGAGGATGCGCTGGGCGAGGCGCAGCGCAACCTGCGGCCGGGAAATGCCGGGGATCACCAGCGCAAACTCATCGCCGCCGAGGCGCGCCACCAGATCGACGCCGCGCAGGCACCCCGAGATCTGCTGCGCGATTTTCTTCAGCAGGAGATCGCCCACCGGATGACCCAGCGTATCGTTGACCATCTTGAAGCGGTCGAGGTCCATGCTGAGGACGGCCACGCCTCTGCCGCTGTTTTCCGCCAGCGCCTGCTTCAGCCTTTCGGCAAAGCAGACCCGGTTGGGCAAGCCGGTGAGCGCATCGTGCCGCGCCATGAAGGCGATCTGCGTCTCGTCCAGCTTGCGCCGTGTGATGTTGCGGGTGGTGCCGCGGTACCCCTGAAACACGCCATTGCTGTCGTAAACCGGATTGCCGCTCGATTCCATCCAGATCGTCTCGCCATCGGGTCCGGTGATGGGATATTCAAAGCCACGGAACGGGCGGCGCGCTCGAAGGTCTTCGTGACGCAGGATGGTGCTGCGATATCCGTCTTCCGGCGATCCAGGCACTTCATAAAGACTGCGTGCGGAAAAGTATCGGCAGATGGCGGGATCGACTTCCCGGAGTTCCGCCAGTGTCCTGCCGCCGGGCATCGGAATCGCGCCGTGGATGAAGCGGTGTTCGGCGTCGGATTCCCAGAGGATATCGCAGGCCGTCGACATGAAATCGATCAGCCGCTCGTTGCGCGCACGCAGCTTCTCAATTTCGCGTCTGGCTGTTTCCAGATCTTCGATGGGCGAAACTGGCCTGTGAGCGGACACCAAAACCTGCCTCTATACTCATATCGGCAGACCGGGACCCGGCTCTATAGGGAGAACCCCAGGAAGAACACCTACTCCTGGGCGGGGGCCTGTTGTTCCACTTCCCGCCAGGCGCTGATCTTCAGGCGCCGGCATACCCAGCAGAGCTGTTCGGGAGTGGCGGAAGAGGCTTCGCCGTTGCAGACCACGCATCGCGGCACGCGCTTCGGCGGCACGGAGAGCCGCGGCTCGGCCAGAATACGGTCGCTCGCGACGGAACGCTGGGCTTGCTCGAGGATTTCAGGCGCGACGGCCGATTCGGTGCGGGCCGGGGATTTCCGTTTCATACTGCTGTATCCACTATGTCAGATGCGCGCGCGCGAACACAACCCTTCATGGCAGGCCGGTACTATTGCGGGTTGGCCGCGAGGATTTCCTCGATGCGGTCGAGCTGCGCCTTTACGGCCGTGAAATCGGCCGCCATGGGCGCCAGCTTCAGGTAGGTGCGAAGCTCTTCCGCCGCCCCCGCGTAGTCGTGCTTCTGCGCGAGCGCCATCCCCAGCAGCTGATCGAGCTGCGGATTCCTGTGCGCCGTATCCAGTTTCAGCGCTTCCCGGGCCGATTTTTCGGCGCCGTCATAGTTGCCGGAATTGAAGTCGGCGACGGCGTCGGTGAACCAGATCTGCGGGAAATCGACCGGATCCAGTTTCAGCGCGGCATCGAGAAACTGCGCCGCGTCGCGCCATTTCTTCTCCCGCGCCGCCATGATGCCGAGTTCCACCTGCGCCTCCACCAGCTTCGGATCGGCTTCGAGGGCCTTCTGAAACGCGTCGCGAGCCGGCTCCGTCTGGTTCTGCCGCTCGCGCGCGCGGCCCAGTGACAGCCAGGCATTGGCGAATTTCGGATAAAGCGCCACTGCCTTCTCAAAATCCTTCTGCGCATCCGGCAGATGGCCCTTCTGCAGGGACTGCGTGCCCTTTTCATACGCCTTGCGCGCATCGGCCGGGGCCGTATAGAGCGTCGCGCTGACGGATGTTCCTTCCACGTTCGCCAGACGATGCAGAACCAGCGTCATGGACTGGGCTTCGCCAAACACATTGTTGCGGTCGAGCTGTATGACCGTTGAACTGTAGCCGGCCAGATCGGCGCGCAATTCGCAGCCGCTTTCGAGGTTCGGGTTCGTGGAAGACCCGCGCATCATGCTGCGCGGATCGCGCGATCCCATCGGCCCCCCGGTATCGGAGGCGTCGCCCAGTACGGCGCTGTCATTCGGTGAGCCGATCTGGAAGCTGAACTGGCCCTTCGAATCCGTGAAGGCCACCGTCCGCTGGTTGGAGAAACAGGATCGCAGAATCGGGATGCCATACGGCAGCGGCTGGCCATCGGCCATCACAATCTTGCCGGCGAAGAAGGTGGGCTGTGTCAAAGTCTGCCCGTTGTCGCCGGTTATGGGCGTCGAGGGACCCTGCGTGCCGGGGATCGAAGATGGGTTGCCCGAACGGCCGCCGGATGTCGAACCGATGCCCGGCAGAGACCCGGTGCCGGAATTCTGAGCGAGGAGAAGCGGAGCCGCCGCGAAACAGAAAACGCACAGCGCAGACTTCATTCGTTACCCCTCCCTGGTTTTCGGTGATGCGCCTCGATTATGACACACCAAACGCAGCCCGACGCCTGTGCCATCGTGATCGGCTATGATGGGGCGAAGATGTCGATCGCACCGCTGCCGGCGACGCTGGAGCATTTAAGCGGGCGCCGCTTCTCGTTTTATCCGCCGATCCGGAACATCGGCCGCAACGAGTGGCTTTATCGCCGCGCCACGTGGTCGGAGTGCGTTGTCGTCAATCTCGGCACGGGCGAAGAGTTTGCCATCCCGCGCATGTTCATGGGCGACGCATCCATATTGGACGAGCCCGCTCCCGGCGAGCCCGCGACCGTGGTCGAACTGCATCTCGAACTGGAATGGCGCGCGGGTTCCATCCTGCCCTCCGAGCGCCGCGTCATTGAACTGCCGGTTGCGGTTGAGCCGGAGGAAGCCTTCGAAGCGCATCCTCAGACCGGTCACCGTGCTCCGGTCATCAACATTCGCCTCGAGCCGAAGAGCGAACCGGGCGCGGGCAAATGGATCGGCGTGGCGATGGTGCTTGGAGCGGTGGCCTGCGCGATCGTGGCCGGCATCACGGTTCAATCCGGACGGCGCGCCGATATCAACACCGTTTCGCGCGCATGGCTCGAGCTGAGCCAGGACGATGACTATCAGGCCGTGCTGAAGAAGCTTGGTCCGCCGGCGCGGGAGCATTCCTTTGAGCGCAACGGCACCGCGCTCCGCGTGCTGGTCTATCCTGGGCTGCGCTTTTCCGTGGTGTTGCGCGGCCGAAGCGTACCCGCGGCTCACTACGCCGAGACAATCGACCTGCGCGGACACGTGCTGGGCAGCGATGGCCCTCCGCTTACGCTCTTCTGACACACGTTCCCGAAGTAGGGACAGCGCACTCAAATACAATTTCCGTTGGCGCGACCCGCAATAAGACGGATCGCCCTTGAAGGCATCCCGTACCGCATCCCCCAAAGAGGAAGCGGCCGCCAGCAGGTTTTCTTTAACGAGGCCGAGCACCAGCTATACCTCGATCTCTGGTCCTGGCCAGCCGGCTCAAGCCGGCCCGGAACCCGAAAGAAACTCCAGCATCTTCCGCAACGCATTCCCGCGGTGGCTCACGCCGAATTTCCTCTCGTCGCTGACTTCGCCGAACGTGCAGCCAAACCGCTCGTAATAGAACAGCGGATCGTAACCGAATCCGCCCGGGCCGCGCGCCTCGTCAAGAATCCGCCCGATGACTTCGCCGCGAAACGTCCGCAGCACCTCGCCCCTTTCCGCCAGCGCGATCACACAGACGAAGCGCGCGGCGCGGTTCTCGACGCCCCGCAGCCGTTCGAGCAGCAGCCGGTTGTTGGCATCGTCGGTCGCGTTCTCGCCCGCGTAGCGCGCCGAAAGCACGCCCGGGGCCCCATCGAGCGCGTCGACAGCCAGACCGGAATCGTCCGCGAACACCGGCCCCGGCGCGAACCGGCTGTAGTATGCGGCTTTGAGACACGCATTCTCTTCGAACGTGGCGCCGGTTTCCTCCGGAGCCATAATCGACTTCAGTCCCGGCAGCGGCTCGATATCGATGCCGAGCACTTCTCCCGCGAGATGAAACTCCCGCAGCTTGCCCGGATTGCCCGATGCGCAGTAGAGGATCACGCGGCTTCGATGACGGTCCGCTGCAGCTCGAGCAACTGCGCGATACCGGCTTTGGCCAGCGCCGTCATCCGGCTCATCTGCTCGTCGTCGAAGCTGCGGTGCTCCGCCGTGGCCTGGAACTCGACGAACCGGCCCGTGTCGGTCATGACGATGTTCGCGTCCACCTCGGCGCGCGAATCCTCCTCGTAGCAGAGATCGAGCAGCG
>Ga0187771_10002108_pt1 | contig 13669 bp, 9 predicted proteins | sample 0116_SJ02_MP15_1_FD_133139 | JGI IMG/M metagenome (GOLD analysis project Ga0187771, IMG submission 133139) | Tropical peat soil microbial communities from peatlands in Department of Meta, Colombia - 0116_SJ02_MP15_10_MG | ecosystem: Environmental > Terrestrial > Soil > Wetlands > Peat | place... | reverse complement strand
TCTGATGGGATTGGTTCTCGTCTATAGCTGCGGATGGCCGATACTCTTACTTGGCGTGGCCGGGGTCTTCGGTGCGTACTTCTACACAGCGGCTCCGCTCAGTCTCGCTTATCACGGACTCGGCGATTTCATGGTCTTTGCGTTGATGGGACCCGGTTACGTTCTGGGTGCCTATTATGTGCAGGTGTTTCAATTTTCGTGGGTCGCGGCGTTGGTCGGAGCCTCGATGGGCTTGCTGTGTTCGAGTCTGCTCCAGGTCAACAACCTCCGCGACATCGAAAACGACCGAAGGCACGGCAAATGGACCTTGGCCGCTATCATCGGCCGAAGATCCGCGATCGTGGAACTCGTGACCTGCGATACGCTCGCCTACCTGCTGGTGGTCTCGAGTGTTGTCCTGCGGCTCCTGCCTTGGCCGTCGCTCGCGGTACTGATCACGCTACCGCGGGCGATTGATAAGGTGAGGCTGGTGTCGGGCGAGGCAGATGCAGAGGCCCATAACCGCGCGATGGCGCGCTCCGGCCAATTGCAATTCGAATTTGGTCTGCTCCTGGTTGCCGCCTTTGTGCTCAGCCGAATAGTAGGCTGGTAACGTTTCCGGCTGAGCACGTTCGCCAGCCTGCACCCCGCTGCACGCGCTGCCTGCAACGTGGTGGGCGCGCGCGATTTGCGCTATTAACGATTTCGTCGAGCGCGATGCGTCAACGAGCGACACGTACGTTGGCTGCGCAATCGCACTGGTCTCCTCGCCAACGGCGAGCTCCAACGACTGGACCGAGCGATTCTTAACCAAGCGGAGATCGAAAAAATGCCATTACAGACAGGGAGCGGCGAATACCTTTACGAGGTCGTCGAGAACTGGGGCAAGTTGCCTGATGGTTGGACCTATGACGTGGCGGGAATCGGCATCGACACGAAAAATCGCGTCTACCTCTTTAATCGCAGCGAGCGGCCCATGATCATCGTCGGCGCTGACGGGAAGTTCCTCCGTAGCTGGGGCGATAAGAAGACCTTCCCCAACGCCCATGCCGTGACCATGGGGCCCGAAGGCTCTATCTGGCTCACGGACACCTTCGACCATACGGTCCGCAAGTGCACGCTCGAGGGGGAGATCCTTATGACTATCGGAATCCCGGGCAAACCTGCGCCGCCGATGAGCGGCAAGCCGTTTTATCAATGCACTCACGTCGCGATTCATCCTCGCACCGGCGAGCTCTTCATTTCCGACGGCTACGGCAATGCAAAGGTGCACAAGTATACTCCTGACGGCCGGCTACTCTATTCCTGGGGCGAGCCCGGAAACGAGCCCGGCCAGTTTCATCTTCCGCACAACATCTGCACCGATCGCGACGGCTACGTTTACGTAGCCGACCGCCACAACAATCGCGTCCAGGTCTTTACCGCCAACGGCAAACTCGAGGCCATCTGGACCGGAATGGCGCTGCCATGCGGAATGTTCATAGACACAGCCAGCGCTGAACAGCTGTGTTATATCGGCGAGTTGAGTTCGGCTTGGTGGGCAGGACCGGGACCCCACGGCTTCTGGGACATTTGGAACGGCGCCAGAACCATGGGTCCTCGCGTCAGCATCTACAGCCTCGACGGTCGCTTGAGGGCCAAACTTTGCGACAACGGCCAAGGCGAGGAACCCGATCAGTTGATGGCTCCGCACGGCATCGCGGTCGCTCCCAACGGTGACATCTATGTCGCCGAGGTTTCATGGACCATCTCGAAGATGTTCAACCGGGGGCAGCCGCCTTCGCGACCGGTGAAGAACGCCGTAAAGCTGGCCAAGATTGAACGGGCTGACCGCGGTCATCACTAAAGACGGCTAGCTCCAATCCAAACAGAGCTGTGGTTCTGTTTTGGTACACGTCGCGATCTAGTCCCGCTTCGATCGCAAAGCGCGCATGTCTGAGGGACACCCAGGTCGCAGACTGAGACACGGGAGACTCAGGAGCCAGGTCGGCATCAAAGTTGCGGCATACACAAGCATTCATACGGGTAGAAATATTGGTGCCTAGTATGCCTGAAAGTGTATGGGCTCGCCTTTTGATTTGGGTGGTCACGGTGCTCCTGACCACTGTCATTTTTATGGCCATTCGCGAGATGATTTGCTGGTATTTGCGTCTGACGCCAATCCTGGCTCTGCTCGAGAAGATCGAACAGCATCTCGACAATATGGAAAAGCAAACCTTGAACCGAATGCTTCCCCGCGCCGAACGCCGCCGCCCGGGACTCATGCCCGAACCCTTGCAGGTTGAACGAGCGGCAGCTGCGCTGGCGGCCGAGCCCCACGTCGCGGACCGAGCCAAGCTCTAACCGTATCTCGGTGGGTCGTAGTACGAACCACCGATCACGCCTCGAAAGTGTTATCGCCAAGTTGCGGAAACGCTCGGATTAGCCTCTGTCTGACGCGCTCAAACGAAAACCGGTTGAAGGGCTTAACAATGTAGTCAAATGCGCCCTCCCGTAAAAAGTTATCGCGCGTCTTTTCGAACGGCAGAACGCTGGCAATGATAATGATTGCCTTCGGAGCCTCGCTTCTCATCAGATGAAAAGCCGTGATCGTGTTTATCCCATCAACTTCCGGCATCATCAGATCCAGTGTGATGATGTCGGGTTTCTTCTCCCTGAACAGCCGAAGAGCTTGAGAGGCGTTCTCCGCCTCGCCGACCACGGCGCAGCCGAGCTTGCTCAGATGGTGTCGAATAATCGTTCGGGCGGCCGGGGAATCGTCAATAATCAGCGCGCTTACTGGCACTGCGGGAAAACTCCCTTATTCAAAGGTGTTGGGGTTAAGCGCGTGGAGCATCGCTCTTTAGCGTCAACCAATTGGCAGTGTACTGACCGAATTTGGAACTTGAAAACGGATCTTGCCCTTCTCAAATGCTGTCCCGATTTGGGCCATTCAGCGCCACAATTGCCCTTTCGATGATGCGATATCCACTGATGCCTTCATCAATCTACCTTAGCCCCAACCCACCGTTCGCTTCCTCGTAAGCCTCCAAGGCAATTCGTCCGCGAGAGGTTCAAACAAGCGCGTCTGATTCACCAGATATGCTTCCAATGCCGCGGTTCCACGGCGGCGAGTGAGTATCAGGTTACGCAAGTAGCGAGCCGAGTTGCCGCAGCGGTGTAGAAGGCGAAACTCCCTCGACGTTTCGTATTCGAATTGGAACGGAACGTGCGTGCTGATCGTGGCCGGCAAGTCACCACATCGGCGAGTCCAATGAAATTAGAGTCCATCAATCAGGGTCCGTCGCTTTCTTTTCCAACTGAACAAAGCAAACTTCCCGTGATCGTTGCGGGTGCTGACCCGGACAAGCGCGACGAAGTGTGCAAGGTGTTGGAGTCTGTGACCGAACTCAGATTAGACATAGTAAACGGCGGAACCTCACCTGCGGAGACCAAGGAGATTGGTCCCAGCGCCATCCTTTTGTTGATTCTCGGGGGGGACAACGCCATGTGGGAGCAGGAGCTCTTGTCATGGGACGAGCGTCATCGGGTAGCGATCATAGCACTGCTCTCAATCCATTCGGCCGACGCCGCTCGCCAGGCGCTGCGTGCCGGCGCCGATGAAGTGATGTTCCTGCCGCTCGACCCGAAGGACCTGGTCCCTTCGCTGGTCAAACTTAGCGAGCGCCAGGGCACCGGAAGGGTAAGACGAGGATTTACAGTGTCATTCGTCAGCGCGGCCGGCGGCACGGGTTCGAGCAGCCTCGCAGTAGCACTGGCCTTCGCGCTGCGCCGTCTTACTGCAAAGCAGATAGTACTTGTCGATCTTGGCCTACAGACCAGCGCCCTGGCTGCTCTGCTTGACATCGAGCCCGAGCACACTATCGCCGAATTGGCGGACCCGACCAGCAAGATCGATTCGATCCGCCTCGAATCGGTGCTCTGCGTCCACGAATCGGGACTGCGGTTGCTGGCGGCGCCCAAGCGAATTGAAGAGGCCGAGTTGGTCTCGGCATCCACGATTGCATCGACACTGACGATTCTGCGGGAACTGTTCGATTGTGTCGTCGTGGATTGCGGGCATCATGTCAGCGAAGGTTCGGTCGCGGCGTGGGAGCATTCAGATCGCGTCTTCTACGTCTTGAACCAGTCGATCACCAGCGTGTGTCCGGCGCGGCGCTTCTGTGAGCTATTCGACCGCCTGCAACTCAGGGGCCCGAGGCTCGAGTTGCTGCTGAACCGCTATACCGCCGCAAATGCGATTTCCATCGAAAAGATCGAAAGTGCGCTGCGTCGGCCCGTCGAGATCCGCATTGGGCGCGACGACAAGGCGTTCGGTGCCGCCGAAATCGCCGCCGCCGATCTGGTGGTAGCCGCGCCCGGATCCGACGCTGCGATAGACATTGAAAGGCTGGCGTACTCGCTGCTTGGGCAGGGTCACAACGGTCAAGCTCTGCGTCACGGTGTTTTTAATCGGCTCCTTTCAGCATTGCGCGCATAACGGAGGCAATCATGGGATTGTTGGATCGTCTCCAGCCATCAAGCCAGCAGGCTCAACGTGCTGCAGCTCCCGGCTTGTCGCTGCTGCACGAGCCTCACCTGCGAGGTTCGGCTGAAACCGAGCAAGCGGAACTGTTCGAGAGTCTCAAGGCTCGTGTGCAGGATCGACTTCTCCAGAGAGTCGACCTTTCGAAACTGGACGAGATTGGATATGGCAGTATCCTCGCGGAGATCACCAAGGTCATCAACACCCTCATTGCCGAGGACGGTCTCCTTATCACCGATGCGGATCGAACGTCTCTGATCGAGGCCACGATCAACGACATCCTCGGACTAGGGCCGCTGGAGCCCCTGCTTCAGGATAACGAGATCTCAGACATCCTGGTCAATGGACCCAGCGAAGTGTGGGTCGAGCGCAAGGGCATGCTTCATCGAACGGAAGTACACTTTCGCGACGAGCCACATCTCTTGAGCATAATCAATCGTATTGTGTCCAGGGTGGGGCGCAGGATCGACGAAGCGTCGCCGATGGTGGATGCCAGGCTCCCTGATGGGTCGCGCGTCAACGCTGTTATCCGCCCACTTGCTATCGATGGCGCGGGATTGTCTATACGGCGCTTTGGCGGACATCACTTCCACATGGAAGACTTCATAAGAAACAAAAGTTTGAGTCCGGAGATGGCGGACTTTCTGCGTGCCGCCGTGCTCACTCGCCTCAACATCCTGGTCAGCGGTGGAACCGGCAGCGGCAAGACGACATTGCTCAACTGTTTGTCCTCATACCTGCCCGTTAATCAACGGATTATTACCATCGAAGACGCTGCCGAACTTGCGCTTCAGCAGCCTCATGTGTTCAGGCTCGAATCCCGTCCTCCGAACGTCGAGGGCAGGGGCGAAGTCACCATTCGGGATCTCTTCCGCAATACTTTGAGAATGCGTCCCGACCGCGTAATCGTCGGCGAGGTGCGTGGCGCAGAAGTGCTCGACATGTTGCAGGCGATGTCGACCGGACACGACGGCTCGATGGCCACGATACACGCAAATAATCCGCGGGATTCGCTCGGGCGGCTCGAGATGATGATGCTGTTATCCGGCATTGCCTTGCCCGAAAAGGCGATGCGGCAATATGTCGCGGCCGCGATCAACCTGATTGTCCACATCGCGCGGCTGTCCGACGGCAGCCGCAAGGTCACCAAGATTACGGAAATCACCGGCATGGAAGGTGAGACCGTCCTGACGCAGGATATCTTCGAGTATCTGGCGACCGGCACCAACCCCGTCGGCAAGGTAATTGGACAGTTCCGTCCGACGGGCACGCGACCTTTCTATATCGAACGCATGAATGCCGCAGGATTTGCGCCTCCTCCGGGAATGTTTCAGATGGCGGCCGAGGGATAGCAGCTTGGAATTCGAACTGGCGCTCTCAATTCTTCTGTTCGTGCTGCTGATGGCTACGGCTATCTTACTATATAGCGGTAGAGAGCGTGCCGTCACTGACAGAGACAAACGGGTGATGCATCGACTTGGACTCGACGCGGCCCGTGTGCGGGTTGGCCGCTACGAGCTTCTGGGAGAAAGCGAAGCAGGGCCATCCCCGGCCTCGACCCGCAATTATATTGCACGGGCGCTCGGCGAAATGATCGACCAGTCCGGCGTGACGCTTTCACGAGGCCTGCTCACCGGTATGATCCTCGGCTTGTTTCTGTTCGGGTTCGCCGTCAGCGTCGGCTACTTTCATGCCGTGCCTGTGCTCGCCTTCGCAACCTTGCTCGCATCGGTGCCCATATTCTACCTGCGATTTCTGCGTAAGGGACGGCTGAAAATATTTGGCCAGCAGCTACCCTATGTATTGGATCTGTTGAAGTCGGCGTTGGAGGCCGGCCACACTCTTCTAAGGGCGCTCGAGTTGGCCGCCGAGAATTCTCCCGAGCCGATGGCGAGCGAATTGCGCCGCGTGGTTGAACAGGTGCGGGTGGGAATCCCTCTGCCGGTGGCGCTCGAGAGCATATACCGGCGAATCCCCGAAGAAGAGCTTGGTTTTCTGGCGATTGCCGTCCGGATTCAGGCCCAGGTCGGTAGCAGCCTCGCGGAGATCCTGCACCACGTCGCCGCCGGAGTACGGACCCGCCAGCGGCTGCAACAGCAGATGAGAATGTTGACTGCGCAGTCCCGGACGAGCGCCGTGATTGTGACTCTTTTGCCGTTCGTGGTGCTTGCGGCATTCGCCCTTATTCGGCCAGGGTATGCCGCGCCGCTTTTCCGCGACCCCACCGGCATCAAGCTGCTCGAGACGGCCATTGTGCTCGATCTGATGGCGTTTCTGGCAATGCGGAGGATTGCCCGCGTCGAATACTGATCGGCTCGGCAAGCCAGACAATCGAAATGATATCCAACGAAACCGCATTGGCGATGTTCGTCTTCGCACTGGTGGCGATCGGTGCGATGAGCCTGTCGTTCGGGCTGATCAGTGGCAGGCAGCCGTCAGCCAACTTGCGGATCCCCGGTCGTCGCTCCGGCAGCGCACGAGCCTACGATATCTGGCGAAATCTGGCGGTTAGATACGAGCAACGCGTCAAGAGCGACAAGCCGGCGGTTCGACGCTTGCAAGAGACTCTGATCAACGCTGGATTCGAGCGTCTCCGTGGATTCGTAATCTTCCGCGCCCTTCAGGTACTTGCCACTCTGGTCGGAGGGTTTGCCGGGTTGGCTGTTGCGGGCAGTCTCGGCGCGAACTGGCTCGCGTCGTTCCTCGCGGGCGCATCCCTGGGTTTTCTCTTCCCCCACGTGGTGCTCAAGCGCTTGCGGCGCCATCGCCAATTGGAAATCATGCGCGAGCTCCCGGCCGTCCTGGATCTTTTGACGGTGAGTCTCGAAGCCGGCCTCAGCATTGCCGACGCGCTCAAAACCGTCGGTATACATGTCCAGCGGCAAGGGCATGTGCTGGGCCTGGAGCTATCGATCGCAGCCTCCGAAATGGTTGCGGGCCTGCGGCTTGAAGACTGTCTGCGCAACCTCGGAGAACGAACCGGCGTCGACGACCTTAGGTCAGTCGCGTCACTTTTGATTCAGAGCGAGAAGATCGGTGGCAGCCTGGGGCCGGCGCTTCGAGCCAGCGCCGAGCAAATGGTTACTAATCGCAGGCTCAAAGCCGAAGAGGCGGCGCAAAAGAGCACCATCAAAATGCTGGTGCCGCTGGTGCTGTTTACCCTTCCGTCTATGATAATCATTATTCTCGGACCGGCGATAATTCAGATTACGCGCGTGCTCGCCGGCTAAGCTACAAAGGAATGCCACGGTGTCATTTTGTGGAATTACAAATTACGCACATCTCATCGTGTAGAACGAAATAGGACATACCCACGACCATGCATACCACTGCTTGAGTGACTTCAAACGAACCATGATGCGTTAATCTGCTGGCTGGTTTTCACGATTCCACAGTTCCCTGTTAGGCACCTCTCTTGCGTCTTACCGCTGTTGAGTGGCTGAACAACGCGAGGAGGAGTGTTTATGAGGCTCGGATATCAAAAGTATGTAATGATTCGAGAGGCTCAAGTGGCCCGAGGACAGACGATGACTGAGTACGCGCTGATCCTCGCGGCGATAGCGGTCGTAGTGTTTGTAACCTATCAAATCATGGGGCAGAACATCGGCTCGCTGGTCAGCCGGGTCAACACGGCTTTGACCGCAACATAACGCGAAAGCCTGCGCGGCGATCTTAGACGGCTCGCACCCATCGATGAGCATATACGATTGACGTCGGCCGCGAGTTCCTGTGCACGAAACCACTCGCCTGCGAAGATGTGGCCGAGTGTTCATACGCCTGTCCCGAATCGGGGCGGTAATCCTGGTTCTTGCGGCGGTCTGCGGTAGCGGTCGGCGCGCTGCCGCCTCCGAGTTCGGGGTGAGCAGCTATCGGCCCGGCTTGATGGATTTGTTCGCGGGTTATTCTTTTCCACCCGGTTCCCTGTTCGTCAAAGACTTGTTCCTTTATCAGGACGCAAGGTCTCACGTTGTCGCCGAAGGGCAGGGAATTGGGTTTCACATTCATAATGTGGCGTACACCGATGCCCTATTCGCTGCTTACGCGACGAAAATACGTATTTTCGGCTCATATTGGGCATTAGCCGTTCTTCCGCAGGTCCGGATAACTGATCAAACCATAATTGGCGGGCCAGTCCGCCTGCCACATATCAAACAAACTTCTACCGTAGCTGGCCTGGGCGATCTTATTGTTCTTCCATATTTGCTCGGTTGGAAGTTCGGTGAATTCCATCTCAATACCGACTTGATGGTTTACATGCCAACAGGCAGCTATGATCGCCAACGGATCATCGACATCGGCGACAATCGATGGGCCTTCGAGCCCGACGTCGGCGTTACCTGGATGCATGAACGGTCGGGAATCGAAGCCTCGGTCTTTATCGGCTATACCGTCAATACCAAGAATAACGCCTCTCATTACCTCAGCGGAGACGAGTTCCACGCCGACTTCGCGTTGGTTGAGCACTTTCCGCACGGATTGATCCTCGGGATGGCCGGATATGCCTTTCAGCAGACAACTGGCGACTCGGGAAGCGGCGCGATTCTCGGTCCATTCAAAGGGCGGGTTATCGCGCTGGGCCCTTTGACCGGCGTAACGATTCCGGTCATGAGGCACCCCGTCACTTTTACATTCAAGTACACCGTCGAATTCGAGGCGCAGAACCGGCTCACCGGAAATGAGTTATGGCTAACCGTTAATTGTCCCTTCTTCGCAAATTAGCTCTTATCTCCTGAACGGTATCGCTTCGGGAACGAGCTTTGCGTCACTGCCAAGAACGCAGCACTGTGTCGCCTTGACGCATTATCGGACAGCCGGCGAGGCTACGTCGCTCTTCTGGGGAGATGGCATTCGATGGGCGCTAATAAGGAACGAGAATGGTCGATCGACCGCCTGCGGACCGAATCTGAGTCTGCTCCATCGAGCCAGGACGATGCATTTCGAATCGCGTTGGATGCATTGCCCGAACCGGCGATAATTTTAGATCGCGACCGAGTAGTTCTCAAAGCAAATTCAGAGGCATTGGCTCTCCTGGAAGCGGCTAGCCCGGAGCAGGTCTTCGGAAAGAGCATTTTGACCATCGTGGCGATGGGCCCACAACAAGTTGAACAAGCAATGTCGAACCTGCTGCGGGGTGAAGCGATACGTTTCGAAACCGATATCCGAACTCTCAAGGGCAACACACGTACACTCGAGATTCTGGAGGTCCCTCTCTTCGCGCCGGCCGGCGAAACGCAGAAAATTCTGGGTATCGCCCACGACATTACCGACCGCAAACGCGCCGATCGCGAACGTGCTTTGATGGCGGCGATCATCGAGGGCTCCGATGACGCGATATTCAGCCACACCCCCGGCCTGCGGATAACCAGCTGGAACCGTGGAGCGGAAAAGCTCCTCGGCTTCAGCGCGGATGAAGCAATCGGACAGTCCACGATCGACTTCATAGTTCCCGGAGACTTGCGCGATTGCGCGAAGGCGCAGATGGAGCAGGATTTCGCGGCGATACAAGAAAATCGCTCTGTAGTTCGCCGCTCGGAGGTGCGGGTCCAAAGGAAGGACGGGATCATAATCGATGTCTCCATGGTAGCCTCTGGGCTTCACGACCCGAGCGGACAGATGCTTGGCATGTCCGTCATAATGCGAGACATCAGCGAACGGAAGTCGATCGAGCACGAGCAGGCCTTGCTGGCCGCAATCGTCGCTTCCTCCGACGACGCCATATTGAGTATTTCCGCTGAAGGCAAGCTGACGAGCTGGAATCAAAGCGCCGAGAGGCTCTTCGGATTCTCCCGCGATGAAGCACTCGGCCAGCCAATCACGATATACATTCCGCCGGAGATCCACGCCCTCGCTCAGGAGCGCGTCAAGCAGCAGATTGCCTCGGCGCAGGCCGGCAGCATGAAAGTCGAGCGAGTGGAAGCGTCGCTGCGCAAAAAGGACGGAACTCCATTTGACGCCTCTATAGTCTCCTACCCAATCTACGATCATCGCAATGGTAGTCTGCTGGGACTTTCGGGAATCGTCAGCGACATTACCACTCGCAAGCGTGCCGAGCGCGAGCAGGCCTTGCTGGCGGCCATCGTCAATGCTTCCCAAGACGCCATCATCGGGGTTTCCGAGGATCAGAAGATAACTAGCTGGAATCCCGCGGCCCAGACGGTCTACGGTTACACCAGCGAGGAGGCAATTGGGAGAGGGCTGGACCTGTTCCTTCGTCCTGATGAGCTCAAACTGGCTACCGACGCGACCTCGCGTCTTCTCCAATCCGGTCAGTCTGCTACCTTCGAGCAGCTCGCTACCAGAAAGGACGGCTCGTCGTTCGTTGCCTCGGTCAACATCTTCCCGATCCGGGATTCCGCGGGAAACATCATCGCCGGCGCCGGGATCGGCCGTGACATAACGAGGCTTAACAAAATTGAGAGAGAGTTGCGCGAGGCCCAGGAGTATACTCGCGGCCTTGTCGAGTCCTCGATTGACGCTATCGTGGTCGTGGATCCTAATCTGACCATCACGGATGCCAACGAGCAGTTGGCAAAGCTCACCGAGTTGCCCAAGAAGGTTTTGATCGGCAGCCGCTTCGAGAACTATTTTACAGATTCAGCGCGCGCCGCCGCCGCAGTGCAGAAAACCCTGGCTGAGGGCTACGTCATCAACTACGATCTCGTTTTGGTCGCCGCTGGCGGCAAGGAAGTTCAGGTGTCCTTCAACGCCTCGCTTTTCTATCGCGCAGGCAGGGTCTTCGGCATTCTTGGTGTAGCTCGAGACGTGACCGAACAACGCGCGACTCAGCGCAAACTCATTGAAGAGCAAGAGTACAGCCGCCGCCTTATCGAATGTTCGCCTGAAGCGTTGCTCGTCAGCGATTCGAATCTTGTTCTGACGGATATGAACCAGTCGGCAGCGCGGCTCACAGGCTACTCACGCGAAGAGCTGCTCGGCGCCGGCCTCGCATCTTTGTTCAGCGATCCTGACCAGGCGCAAGCGCTTGTCAAAAGTTCGTTCGACCAGGGTTTTGTCGGCAACATCGAACTCGATCTTGTCACGAAATCCGCTCAACAGGTGCCGGTTGCGCTCAATGCGAGTGTTTACACCGACGCTCACGGCTCGGTCCGAGGAGCCCTGATCGGGTTTCACGACATCAGCGAACACAAGAGCTTTGAGAAACAGCGCTCGCTGCTGGCCTCGATTGTCGACTCCTCCGGTGACGCGATCTTCAGCGAAGCCCCCGACCTGACGGTGACCAGTTGGAACGCATCGGCCGAAGGGCTCTTTGGCTATAAAGCTTCCGAGATAGTCGGACGCAACGCCTCATTGCTCGTTCCTCTCGATAATCGGACCGAATTGGCCAAGCATGTCCGTCGTCTCAGCCAGACCGGCAAGAGCGAACATTTCGAAACCAGGCGGATTCGGAAGGACGGAACCGCGGTTGATGTCGCAATCACAGAGTCACCCATAGTCGATTCCGTGCAAAAGCTCACCGGTATCTCGGTGACCGCACACGATATCAGCGATCGCAAGCGTGTCGACCAGGAGTTGACCAAGGCGCGTGACGTGGCAGTCGAGGCCGCGCGGCTCAAGTCCGAATTCCTCGCCAACATGAGCCACGAAATCCGCACTCCGCTCAACTCGATTATCGGTTTGACCGGCCTCTTGCTCGACACCGAACTGAACTCCGAACAGCGCGAATTCGCCAACGATGTGCGCGACAGCGGTGAAGTTCTCCTCACGTTGATAAACGAGATTCTCGACTTTTCCAAAATGGTCGCCGGCGGAATTTCCTTTGAGGAAGCCGATTTCGAACTGACCGAAGTCGTCGAGGAGGCCGCGCAACTCGTTGCCGAGCAGGCCCGCGCCAAGGCGCTCGACCTCGCCACTTTGATAGACGGCGACGTCCCACGATTTTTACGGGGCGACCCCGCCCGCCTGCGGCAAGTTCTTCTGAACCTGGTCGGCAATGCCATCAAGTTTACTGATCGCGGAAAGGTCTCCGTACAGGTGAACAAGCTCAGCGAAACCCCGAAAGATACCGTTCTGCGCTTCGAGGTGCGCGATACCGGTATCGGCATTCCCGAGGACAAACTGCATCTGCTCTTCCGGCCCTTCAGTCAGGTGGACGGTTCGATGACCCGCCATTTCGGCGGCACCGGCCTCGGCCTCTCGATCGTTCGTGAACTTGTCGAACGTATGGGTGGAACCATCACGGTCACCAGCAAACCCGGCGTAGGCTCGACCTTTTGGTTCACGGCCAGGTTCGCCAAGCAGATCGACGTTGCGCGGCCCGCCTCCGAGCACTTCGCCATGCTGACTGGCGAGCGGGTTCTAATCGTTGACGACAACGCTGCCAGCCGCCAAATCCTTAGCCAGCAAGCGTCGTCGTGGGGCATGGAGCCCACTACCGCCAGTTCCGCACTCGAGGGCTTACAAATGATGCAGAGGGCTGCAGCCACTCGGCCTTTTCTCCTGGCTCTGGTCGACGTGATGATGCCGGAGATGGACGGGATCGAGTTCGCGCGCAAAATCAAGTCGGATCCCAACTTCGCCGCAACGCCTGTCATCTTCATCTCTTCGGTAGGTCCGAAGGTCGACTTCAGCGCGCGCTTGCAGGGGCTCGACGTGAAGGGTTGGCTCACAAAGCCTGTGCCGCGGTCTTTGCTCTACAATGCCCTGACGAAAGTGCTTTCGCATCCGCCAGCGCCTGGTGCGGAGCGCCTCTTGGCCTCGAAGAACGGTCAGCAGTTGCTGAGCCCGCTAGCGAAGATCCCTCAGGCTCGCCCGCTCAAGGCGTTGATTGCCGAAGACAACCCCATCAATCAAAAGCTGACCGTCTTGCAGTTGAAGAAGCTGGGCCTTGAAGTCGATACCGCCGCGAATGGTCTTGAAGCCGTCGAAGCCGTCATGCGCTTCCCGTACGACGTGGTTCTGATGGATTGCCAGATGCCCGAAATGGACGGTTACCAGGCAACCCGGGAAATTCGTCGCCGGCAAGGCCCCGACCGGCATACGAAGATCGTCGCGATGACGGCCCACGCCATGGCGGGCGACCGCGAGAAATGCCTCGACGCGGGAATGGACGACTATGTCTCCAAGCCCGTAAAGCTCGAAGTATTGCAGGCGGCGCTGGCGCGGGTCATTACCCAACCATCCCGTGAGTCGCCTGCGGACGAACCT
>Ga0187771_10002107_pt1 | contig 13672 bp, 14 predicted proteins | sample 0116_SJ02_MP15_1_FD_133139 | JGI IMG/M metagenome (GOLD analysis project Ga0187771, IMG submission 133139) | Tropical peat soil microbial communities from peatlands in Department of Meta, Colombia - 0116_SJ02_MP15_10_MG | ecosystem: Environmental > Terrestrial > Soil > Wetlands > Peat | place... | reverse complement strand
TGCCTCACGCTCTTCCAACGCACTTCGGGTCGCTACAGCGACGGCCCCCACCCGGGAAGGACACGCACCGCTTCGTTCTTCAGCAACCTGTTAGGATTTTCACGCAGGCTCTTACGTTTGTTCAATCAGGCGGTGGTGAATCGCGTAGAGGGCCAGTTCCAGCCTGTCGGACACGCCAAGCTTGTCAAAGATGTTGTGCAAGTGGTTCTTCACCGTTTGCTCGCTGATAAAGAGCTTCTCGCCGATTTCCTTGTTGCGAAAACCCTGGGCCACCAGTTGCACGATCTCTTTTTCCCGGTCACTGAGGAGGGGTTTCTCGCGGCGAGGACCAGTCTCGGCGGACTTGGAGAAGGCCTTCATGACCTCCGCGGTCATGCGATTGTCGAGCCAGATTTCCCCGGCGTGCACGCGATGGATGCTTTTGACCAGCAGGTCGGTGGCCGACTGCTTGAGCACTACACCCCGGGCCCCCAGCCGCATGGCTCGGACGACGTCGCGGTCATCCTCGGCGGCGGTGAGCACAATGACCCGCGTAGGCAAAGTGTCGAAATTGACTTCCTCGAGCACCGCCAAGCCATCCTTGTCCGGCATGCGCAGGTCCAACAGCAAAATGTCGGGCTTCAGTTTCGTGAGCAGCTTGATGCACTCGCCCCCGTTGGACGCTTCACCTACCACGGCAAGCTCATCGTCGGCATCCAGTAGTTTGCGCAAGCCGTCGCGGAAGATGGCGTGATCGTCGGCCATCAACACGCGGATCTGTTGTTTGTTCTTGGCCATATCAGCCTAATGGAATCTCGATGATCAAACGGGCCCCGTGCCCCGGGCTGGATTCCACGGTGAGGGACCCTCCGACGGTTCGCGCACGCTCCTTAATGGAAATCGGCCCCAACCGCAGCCGGTCCAATTCATCCCCCGAGAAACTCCCGGCAAAGCTGAATCCGTCGCCATTGTCGTCCACCACAAGTACGACCCGGCTATCGTCCTGCGAAAGTTTTACCACGACATGGGAAGCCTTGGCATGTTTTTTTATGTTATTCAGTGCTTCCCTGTATATCTGGAAGAGTTCGCGGCAAACGCGGTCGGGAGCTTGCACCTCGGCAGAGTTCACGAGCAGGTCCACCCCCAGGCCCGAGTCATTGCGGAAACGCTCGGCGAACCCGCGCATGAGGTCCACGAGGTCGGCGCTTTGCACGCGTACAGGGCGCAGGTCGGTCACCAGGTGGCGCAATTCGGCGGTTTCATTGCGCACGGTCTGCTGCAAGGCCGCCAGTCCGGCCGCGGCCTGGTCCGCAGCGCCGGGAAGCTTCCGCCTCAGGACGTCAAGCTGCATCTCGATACTCAGGAGGGTTTGCAGGATGCCGTCGTGAAGGTCCCGCGAGATACGGCTGCGCTCGCCTTCGATGGCTCTGGCGCGGAGGTGCCTCAATAGGTAGAGGTTTTCCAGCGGGGGGCCGAGGACGGTCACGGACCGTTCCAGCCGTTCCAGGTCGCTCGCAGTGAACGGTCTGACCGCGTTCAGCACAAAGACACGGCCGGCCGGCTCGCCTTGCTGCGTAAACACCGCGGTCATCAGCGACCGCCACGGAGGGTTCTCTCCCAGCGCCGCTTCCGGGAACGGAAGAACCTTCAGCGGCTCGCGGGTGTTGCGGTTCCATCCGAAGCCTTTGCGATCCCCGCTCACTCCGTTCCAGGCTACGCTGGCATTCAAATCATCCAGCAGATAGCTCTGCCCGTGAAAGAAAGGCAGGTTCTCAGGAACCAGGCGTTCGCTGAGGCCCACTTTGACCCGCCAAAGAAACACTCTTTCCAACTCCGCATCGCGATAGACCAGCAGGGCGATGGGGCAGAGGAACTCACGAGCCAGCTCATCAAGCATCAGGCGCAGCGATTCGGACATGCCCTGCTCCACTTGGATGGTTGCTGTCAGCCGCGCCAGAAACTCGTTTTCTGCAGCATGCCTGCGGCCCCTGTCGCCGAGAAGCCCCAGACCCGCGCCTCCGGCAAAAGCTCCAGCCGCCAGGCCAACCGACGTTACTGCGCCCAGCCAGTGCAGCTCCCCGGTCTCGTAAGCGCGCATCAGAACTGCCGCGGAGAAGATCCCGCACAGCCAGATTCCCCACCGCAGGCCCCAGCGCACCCCCGTGGCGTAAGCCACGAACAGGTAGGGAAACCAGACCGCCGCCATGCTGGGGCTCCACGCCACTAAGACCGCGAGGGCCAGCAGATCCACAACTAAGGGAAGATGCCAATCGCGCCCCCGCGCCAGATGTTCCACCCCTAAAACCACCAGAGAAAGGACCAGGTACCCAGCGAGAAACGACACCGTGCGCGCAGAGTCTTGTGGCCGCCTCAGTTCGACCAGGGCCGCCAGCGCCGCCAATTGAACGACAGGACGCGCAATGGCCATCTGCCGCTCAAGGCGCCGACGTTCTGCTTCATGAGAGGGCATACGCGGGGACACACTTTCTCATCTCATAATCGCGCAACACCTTGGCAGGGCGCATTCTTTTCGCTGCCCGGCGTTGCCTGGGGGTCACCCCTTGTCGTGTTGTGTGCGGACCCGGCGTGTTAAACTTTGCTGTGCCAGTGGTGGGCGTAGCTCAGCTGGTAGAGCATCGGACTGTGGCTCCGAACGTCGTGGGTTCGAACCCCATCGCCCACCCCATCAACCCGCAAAATTCACGTTGATTCGGCTGCCCTTACTCACCGCCAGGTCTTCGATTGGGGCCCCCAAAGGCGGGTTTTGCGCCCATTTTGCGCCCAAGTTCAAACCAGGGAGGTTGCTCCGTGAGCACACAAACACACGATGCTGTGATTCAACCGGACGCTGGGAACAGCAGCGGGACCACTGATTCCCGCGCACGGCGATCGCCCATTAGCTTGCCCCGACACCAAGCAGGCTGCACCGTCTGCCATCATGCGCAACGGGCAACGATTGAGGAGAAGTTCTGTGATTGGATTCCACAAACCCAAATCGCGCGGGAGCACAGAATCAGTCGGCTCGCGCTCTATCGCCATGTCAAAGCGTGCGGTGAGCTTCTCGCTAAGCGGGACGCGAACCTTCGCTGTGCGCTCGCGCGATTCATCGAGCGAGGTTTTTCTCTCCGACCCACCGGAGCAACATTCATCGCAGCCGTTGTCGCCTATAGTCGGCTTGATGCCCTTGGCCGTACTGTAGACCGAAAGGAAAACGTAACGACCGCGCAATCGCAGTTCGCAAGAATGGATCGGGCTGAGTTGCGTGCTTACGCAGAAACCGGAGATTTGCCAGCGTGGGGGGTGAGCGATACACCACGACGCACTGGGAGCCGCTAAATGGCTGAAAATAAAGGAAACGGTCAAGCCTTGCCCGACGCACTCTTGAGATCGCCGATTGGCTCGTTTGAATCAAGAGCCGCCGCCCGAATGCTGCTGCAAGATCCGCATACACCGCCGAGCCTTATCGCTGAATTCTGCGTTCCAGCCGTCCGCGATGAACTCGACAACAGGCAAGGGATACCGGTTGTCTGCGACAGTCAGCTCGCCTCCATTGCCAATCGAGAGTTGAGGAGGCATAAGAATGAGTCGCTCGAAGTGTTCAGGCAGCGTGTGAGCGATGCCTTGCCGGGCCTGGGGACGGGTTTGGCGATACTGTGGCCAAATGGGGATCGTGAATAGCGTGCCGCGCAGAATCCGCAGGATGCCTTCCAGCACCTTGCCTACCAGGTTCGTGGCCACCCGCCGTGAGGGCATCGAGGCAGCTTGGGAAGCAGGGACCGAATCTCTTCCCACTACACGTCGGTCGACGTAAGGCGGCTTCACGCGGCATTCATCACGGGCTGGCAATGCCGGGAGTGTGCACACCTCCGTTACGCATCGGAAGGCGGCACACTTGCATATCGGCCTCGAACAAGGCTAGGCAAATTCATGGCCGCCGTGGACGACTTTGCTAGACATCCCAGGCCTGAGTCGTGGTACCCCTTCGTTTTCACTGACCCGAGGCAAGTTGCGGAAGCGGGCTTGTGCGAGATTCTGCAAGGCGACTAACACTTGCTCAGCTTACCTGCAGCTTCAAGAACGTGATGTCCCGGGGTGGGGGTCGAACCACGGAGGTGCATTGCATCGACGGAAGTTATTGATTCTACTTGTCGCACTAGCCACTAGGAGAGCAGGGATAGCCGGAATAGAGTACAGTTTCGGTACAGATGTTCGCGGTGATGCCTGTGAGTTTCCGCCCACGTTGGTCGTGAGCGTCTTGATGGGTGTCAGGCTCGAAGTGAACGTCGGGAAGTTTGAGCTTGAACCAACGACCTTCGGGTTATGAGCCGTGAAAGTCAAAAATCTAACTGCTTCGTATGGTGTCGCTTATGGCTCCTTGGACCGCTTCTTCTCGTCAGTTGTCCCTAAGTTGTCCCGATCTAAACATCGCGATGGCCAAACAGTTGGTCATTATTGCTTCCGAGTCGCGCGTGATCTGAACCGTGTTAGCACTCGACGCCGCAACCGCGATTGTCTGCGGCTGCTGAAAACCTCTCCAGGAGGCCTCGAACCGTAATCTCGAACAACTTGGCTTGTCCAGCTTCCCTACGGCCGGAATCCAAGTTCTTGCTAGCCGACGCTAGGAATCAGCCAACCGCGTCGTATTGACATTTGGTCACTCATATACTAAATGAAGGGCCGACTCCGGCAGGCTCCTGCTTTGGGCGATCTTGAGCTGTGCGTGGGGCGTTCGTTATGTTATCCAGACCCAACGGGGGAACTGATTTGGGATACGGGGCCCTGGTTGACGGGACGATCGGCCAATCTCCACTCATCGAACTGGATCGCAGCCTCACTGGTGGGGCCTGCGTGTACGCCAAGTGCGAGTTCTTAAGCCCGACTGGCAGTCATAAGGACCGTCTCTATAAACACGCGATACGCACCCTCGAGAGAGAAGGGCGCATTAGACCCGGGATGACCCTGATCGACTTCTCAAGTGGCAACGCGGGGGCCGCACTGGCAATGTTAGGAACACTGAGGGGGTATCGCGTTGTGATTGTTCGTCCAAGCGGCCTTAGTCGTGAAAAGGCTGTCCAGATCCTCGCGTATGGCGCTCGGTTGGTTTTTACGCCATCCGGACTGGGCGTGCCGGGAGCACGGAAGCGTGCCTTGGCTCTCAGTAGAAGGCTAGGCGCAGAATGTTTTCTAATGTACCAAACGGATTCTGAACTAAACCGAAATGCTTACTACTCTTGCGGTCTGGAAATTGTGCGCCAATTCCAGGAACGTCGACGACGAATAGACGCGTTTGTGTGTGGGATTGGCACCGGAGGAACTCTTACGGGTGCATCGAGGGCCATTAAGGAATACTACCCGCGGGCAAAAATCATCGCCGTCGAAATGAAAGAATCTGCGGTGCTCTATCAGCGTAGGAGAGGTCGCCCTCTTCGGCTGCACCGGCATCATCTTGAAGGGCTGAGCACGGGCGAGCTGTATGCAAACCTTGACATTCGACTCATCGACGACGTGGTCCTATGCAGCGAGCGTGAAGCCATTTCCTGTCAAAAACAAATAACGAGAGGAGCGAAGATGTTGGTCGGCCCGACTTCAGGGGCTAACCTCTTCGGTGCGAAAAAGGTCGCTGTGATGCTGGGGCGACGCGCAACGATTGTGACCGTTTTCTCAGACAGTGCCTGGAAATACTTTTCCGAGACGCGGCTGCCTAGCAGCGTGGAGCAACATCTCACGAGGACCAAATTCCTATAGGGGGGTCTGATGCATGGCTAAGAAGTGGAAGCCTCTTGTCTGCTCGTCAGCCATAGTCCTTGTTGCATGGACCTGGGGCTGCAGGAGCGGACGTAATGATATCAAAATCGGTTGGATAGGGCCGCTCACCGGAGACGCAGCCCCCTATGGGCAGTCCATCAAAAAGGGTACCGACCTTGCAGTGGAGGGCATCAACGCACAGGGGGGAGTTGGCGGCAAGAAGCTGCGAGTTGTTTATGAGGACGACCAAGCTACTGCCCGCCTTGGGACCGCCGCTATGGAGAAGTTGCTGGCTGTTGATAAGCCGTCCGTGATCATTCAAGCGGCTGCGTCATCCGTGATGATTGCCAACATCCCCGTAGCCGAGAGAAACAAAGTGGTGTACATCTCCCCCTCTTGCTCAAGCGACGAAATTCGAGCCGAGAAGGTCAGGCTTAATGCCAAATACATCTTCCGAACGTGGCCATCGGATTCCTACCAGGGACAAGTTATCGCGCATTTCGTTTTTGAGCGCCTTGGAGCAAGAAGATCGGCCGTTCTGTATATCAACAATGATTACGGCGTCGGCTTGAAAGAAGCATTCGTCAATGAATTTCGAGCGCTAGGGGGTGAGGTTGTCGCCGACGAGTCCTTCGATCAGGGAGCCACGGATTTCCGAAGCCAACTAGTGAGAATCAAGCAGTCCGGACCGGGCGTGGTTTTCTTATCTTCCCATTATGTTGAGGCGGCAAGCGTGCTCAGGCAGGCCAAACAGCTTGGCTTGAAAGCACAGTTTGTAGCAGACGCTGCGCTATTCTCTCCGGAGATACTGAAACTAGCAGGAACAGCAGCTGAAGGGTTGATCGTTACAAATCCTGAGTGGGACCCGCAGAGCAAACAATCTGGAGTGCGAACATTTGTCACAGAATTTCAGCATGCCTATCATGACACGCCCGATGTATACGCGGCGTCCGGCTACGACCTAACTCGCTTGCTAGCACAGGCTATGAGGGAAAAGGGTCTTTCCTCCGAACAGATTCGCCAGGGACTCCTGGGGCTTAAGGGGTTTCAGGGTGTTACAGGGCGGATTGTTTTCGACGAGTTTGGCGAAGTTCAGGGCCATTACACGGTGTATCAGGTGCGCGATGGTGCCTTTGTTCCCTTTGGGTAGGTGCGTCTGTGTATGACCGGTATTGACGATAACAGGACGAACGAAGTATCTGGCCTAGGACGCAGGGCTGAAAGCCGTCCAGATTCCTGTGTCAATAGAGTCCGCAATGCATTGCGGGTCTCGCGGACCCGCTTTGCGGCCTATTCGAAAAAGACTGATTTTCTGCGTTGGCTCGATAGAGCGACCATAGCACTCGCGATCGTCGGCGCTGTGGGCCTTCTTTGGCGTGTATTGGCCGCCCAACGAAAGGCACCGCACTGGTTGGAGCTAATCCACGATGCGGAGCTTGTGTTGACGGTACTTTCAGCGTTCCTCTCCTTTTTCTTTCATTTGCGCCGGAGGATCGATACGATCGCGAAGTCTGGGATCCGTGCTCAAATTGAGGAGGTAGTTCCCTACATCTGGCTGAGGGCCAAGAGTGACCAGAAAGAGCTCTCAGTGCTTGGCCACAAATTACTCGCCTTATCGACTGCTTTTGTGCGTGCCGTTGACACCAACACTGTGGATTACAACAGCGAGCCACTGAAGCTTGTCTTCTCGGATGACTCAAGACATTTTGCGGAGTTTCTCTACTATTGGTTCCTCGACAGCATCTTGTGTGCGAACGCCGAGAAGGTCTGCAGACTAGACATGATGCATTATGTTCCGTGTGGGGAGATATGCCCCTTTTTTCTCCGTCGCTTCCTTCGGTGGCAGCGCAGGATCCCTTCCGACGCATTTGTGAGAAAAGTGTATAGATTCCGAACTAAGGAAGATTACGACCAGAGTTATTTTACCAAGGGACATCCACTTCAGTGGGCTCGACAAAGTTTATGGAGTGAGTTTCTGCTCGAAGAGTACGGACAAAATCATGAGATCCGGATCGGCTGCGGTCAAGAGGGAACTGGCTGGCAGGAACCGCCTCTTCTATATGAGATCGCCGATATACGGTTCCGCGAAGAGTCGAAGCGCGCGGCCGGATTCGTCATTAAGCGGCTAGTGGCTGCTGCTGAGAAGGACAACGACAGCTTTGAATTCCGAAGCGGAAGGATCTCCTGGGAGACAACCTGATGCCCATGGCGAGGAACATCTTCGAGAGGTGCGGAGAGGCATTCGAAGCGGAATTTCAAAACCTCGGGCCCGCGCTTAAGTGGGCGCCGAAGAAGAAGGAGTTGGCCGCCGTCAGCGCCACCGTCATTTCAAACGAGACTCACTTTGAGGATAGTGTTCTTGCGTTTGACTCCTACGAGTTCAAGGAAGAGGCCGAAGGAGATGGCAAGAGCAAATCGGGGGAAGTCAAGGCCAAAGGATTTTTCGTTAAAGAATGGTTAGATCAGGATGAGGCTAGACGACTCGTGTGGCATGGTTGCAAGGCGGCGATAGAGAAAGGGAGGTATTCGATCGGGGGCGATGAGCAGCAGCGGATAACGATAAGACGGGTGTTTGTTGTGGGCAGCGATGCCCTCCAACTGCACGACAAACCACTCAGTTGCGCACTCCCCGGCGCGACCGACCTTAAGTTCCCCGGTATGGAATTGCTTCTCCTTGTTATGTGGGCACAACAGATGATTGGTGTTCAGGCGTGGGTTGTTACGAGGGAGCAATACCAGCGTCAATTCCAGGACGCTATTGTCCAGTTCCGGGGTGTGCCGGATTATGCCGTGATCGCGAGCAGAGCAGGCGTGAACAAAGGACGGAAGCTTGAGGTGAAGAAGTGTATTGGATGGAATCCCGAGGGGATCTGGTATCCGGAACAAGAAGGCAAGTGGCCTCTAAGAGAACAGAATCCCGTCGAGCATTTTGAAGCAGCGCTGGAGACGTGCAAGCCACTCAGGCCGCAAGATGTCCTTGCGATGTATTTGGAACAATTAAACAAAGCAGATCACACAGCTGCGAGGACCCTATCGGAGAAGGTTTCACAATGGTCCAGATTCCTGAAGATGCTCGATCCGGATACTTTTGAAAGATTCGCATCCACATGGAAGACACAAATCGAATCTGGCAAGTCGAAAACCAGCTCTTTGGCTGCACATTTCGCCAAAAAGGAGATCAGCTGAGGCAATGATCTCGTTTTCGCCGAAGTTAATGGCGCTATGGGATAGTAGAGTTGAGTTGCTATGTGTGGATCCTAGATGCCTATGAGAATTAAAGATGAGGAACTCACTGCGGCAAATATGCCCGCCGTTGGTATCTCTTCGCTTCCGAACGACGAGGCCGTGCCACCCGCTGCACTGCGGCTTTTTTGGGAGAGGTTTTGGCTGAGAGGAAAAGGAAGATATCAACTTCAAGCCAACACCCTCGAGTTACTTACCGAAGTCAGGCCCCATCTTGTCTCACTTGCCCCTCAGAGGGCACTGGATGTTGGTTGTGGCGATGGGAGAAACATCGACTTTCTGCAAGGCATCCCATCGCTTCGTGTGCTGCACGGCCTGGACTTCAGCCTGAACGCTGTGGCAAAGGCTGCCAGGAACATGCCTGCGAACCACAACGCCGTATCGGTTTCATTCGAGGTCGCTGAATGTACGCGCCTTCCTTTTTCCGATGAGAGTATCGACCTAGTCCTGGCATGTGATTTGCTTAACCACTTGGATGGGTGTGATGACGCTTGTCACGAGTGTGCCAGGGTATTGCGGCCCGGAGGACTGCTGATCGCAAATCCTCTGTCGGAGTCGGACCCCGGAGCCGAAGAGCTTCGAGACTCCTCAATGTTGATTGGTTCGAACACTTTCCTCGTCCGTCCGGAGGATCCCGATGGACGATATACTGCTTATATCATGCGGTTTGCAACAAAATCAGAGCTTGTTAGTACGTTTGCGGAGGGATTCGATTTTCTTCTCCCACTGATAGAACGCGAGCGTTTCGATCCCCCGCACGGCTATCCCTTTAGGCAGGAGGCGCACACGCATATATACTGGCAGGTTGTTTGCCAGCGCGTCTAAAACGCAGGCCCTTTGGGGCGTAAACCGTGCTGACGATCAGTCGGAAATGACGTCAAAGTCTTATTGAAACCTCAACTCCATGCTCCTACAACTTCTGCTCAACGGCATTATAGCGGGCGCGGCGTACGCGCTTGTTGCGGTCAGTTTCGGCATCATCTATTCGACGGCACGGTTTTTCCATTTTGCGCATGGAGCCGTGTATGTTGCCGCCCCATATTGTGCCTATGTCTTCATCGTGTGGGCAGGGATGAGCCCTCTCTTTGCGTTGCCCGTCGCCATGGTGATAGCCGCCAGTCTGGGTGCGGCGCTTGAATTCGTGGTCTACCGTCCTTTACGCCGCAGGGGGGCGTCACCGCTCATTCTTTTGCTTGCGTCGCTCGGGCTGTTGATTTTCTTGCAAAACCTGATCTCCCTTGCCTTTGGTGATCAAGCCAGAACGCTCCGGCAAGGAGACGTAGTTGAAGGGATTCGATTGCTGGGGGCAAGAGTCACTCCCGTCCAAACTGTGATCGTCCTTTGCAGTGTACTGTCCTGCGCACTGGTATGGGTGTTCTTGCACCACACGCAGATGGGCCGGATCGTCCGGGCAGTCGGGAACGATTCTGAGTTGGCAAGAATGGTAGGAATGGACAGCGATCGCGCGCTGTTGGTGACGTTCTTCGTTGGTTCAGGACTGGCAGGCATGGCAGGTATCTTGGTTTCGTACGACACGGATATGCGACCAACTATGGGTCTCCAAGCACTTTTGATCGCGGTCGTGGCAGTCATTATTGGAGGAACGGGCAGTGTCGAAGGCTCTTTCCTAGGGGCGCTTCTGATTGGACTAGTTCAGAATCTTGTTGTGTGGAAAATCAGCACTCAGTGGCAAGATGCCATCACATTTCTTCTCCTGCTTTTGTTTCTCTTGCTTAGGCCTCAGGGCCTACTGGGCAGAGCTTCTAAAGGAGTGGCAGTCTGACATGCTCTATTTCCTACACATCTTGACCCTAGTATGCATATATACGATCTTGGCCGTGTCTCTTGACCTGCTCGCGGGTCATACCGGAATTCTTTCTGTCGCGCAGGCTGCGTTTTACGGTGTGGGTGCCTACACCTCAGCCCTTCTAGCAGTTCGCGTCGGCTGCACTTTCCTTGAGAGTGCTCTGGCCGGCGTGTTCGCCGCTTCCGTAGTTTCATTCATGGTTTCTCTGCCCTCTTTGCGGCTCCATGACGATTACTTCGTGATCGCGACCTTCGCATTCCAGATAATCATTTTCAGCTTTTTCAACAATTCGATGCCACTGACGAACGGCCCGCTTGGCATCCCCGGTATCCCGCAGCCCGCAATCGGCGGCTGGACGGTTCGGACCCACATGCAGTTTTTCATTTTCGCTGCTGTGATCGCTGCTCTTGCGTACGCAGTTGTCTCACGCTTGGCCACGAGCCCATTCGGTCGGGTACTGCACGCAATTCGCGAGGATGAGGTGTTCATCCGGTCTCTCGGAAAGGATACGTTGCGTTTCAAAGTGGTCGCCTTTGCGGTGAGCGCTGCTCTCGCGGCCTTTGCCGGGAGTCTTTATGCGCACTATATCACGTACATTGACCCCACGAGCTTTACTGTGACTGAGTCGATTTTGGTCATTTCAATGGTGATCATCGGTGGACCGGCTAGCCGTTGGGGCCCGGTGATCGGGGCAACGATACTTGTCATCACGCCGGAAGTCCTCCGCTTCGTGGGCCTTCCAAATTCCGTGGCCGCGAGTCTTCGACAAGTCATCTACGGAGCCCTGCTCGTCATCATGATGACGTTCCGCCCGCGCGGTTTAGTGGGACGTTATGGGTTCATGCGAAGATGATCTATGGACACGTTTCGCTGCGAGAACATGCGGAAGACATTTGACGGAACTCGGGCCCTTGCAAACTTCAGCCTCGAGTTTCCTGCTTCTGGGATCACCGCCATTGTCGGTCCGAATGGCGCCGGGAAGACAACTCTCTTCAACGTTCTGACCGGGTTCGTTCGACTTGACCAGGGCCGCCACTTTCTCGGCCACCGCGAGACGACACGACTTCCACCCCATGAGATCGCCCGTTTGGGTGTGGCACGCACCTTCCAAGACCTTCGGCTGATACTTCGGGTTCCCGTACTGGATAATGTTCTCATGGCTTGCCCGAACCAGCACGGAGAGCGATTGCTCACGGCGCTGCTGCGCTTCAGCGTGGCGGGCGAGGAGGCACGCAACCGCACTGTAGCAATGCGCCTGTTGCGCTTTGTCGGTTTAGATTGTAGGGCGTTCGAGTTGACGGGCGAGCTTTCATATGGTCAGCAAAAGCTTCTAACGCTCGCTTGTTGCTTGGCGACGGGAGCTCCGATATTGCTCTTCGATGAGCCCGTGACTGGCGTTCATCCCGAGATGGCTGCAAGGATTCTCAGCTTGCTGCAGGAATTGAGAGCCGCAGGTAAGCTAATCTTGTTTATCGAACATGATATCTCTGCGGTGAGGCAGGTCGCCGATTTCGTTGTCGTGATGGATCAGGGAAATATCATCGCCCAAGGTCTCCCTGGCGAGATCCTCGAGCGGTCCGAGATCGTCGAGGCCTATCTTGCTTAGTAATAGCAGCGTTCGGGGCTTCTCAAAGGTTAGTGCATGATGAGTCGCCTCTGACGGAGACGTACCTTGGCTCAGGTTGGCACACCCATAGAACACCAGATGTCAAGTGAAGGTCGCCTATCGATAGACGCGAAGGCCCTTAAGACGGGCTACGGAAAGAAACAGGTCTTGAGCGGCGTTAGCATCGGCCTCCTGCACGGTGAGATCGTGGCGTTAATCGGACATAACGGAGCTGGGAAGTCCACATTGCTCAAGGCCCTCTTTGGTCTTCTGCCTCTGTGGGAAGGACAGATATTTCTTGACGGGAGGACTCTTGAGGCGCCTAACCCCCGCAATCTACTCCGGGCGGGAGTGGTCTACGTCCCTCAGGGCAATCGCGTGTTCACAGATTTGACCGTCCGTGAGAACCTAGAGGTTGGGAGCATCGTGCTTCGCCCCCCCGCGCGCCTAGGGGGAACAATTCAGCATGCGATGGACTTGTTTCCAGCGCTCCAGGCTCGCCTCCACCATAAGGCTGGGACGCTGTCTGGCGGCGAAAAACAGATGCTGTCTCTTGCCAGAGCCTTGATCTTATCGCCGCGCTTCTTGCTCCTAGACGAACCCTCCCTTGGCCTCGCGCCTCCATTCGTGTCCGAGGTACTAGGAAGACTCCAGCGCGTTAGTTGCGATTCAGGTGTAGGGATCCTCATTGTGGAGCAGAAAGTCCGAGAAGTATTGAAAATCGCGCAGCGTGTTTATGTGCTTCGTAACGGACAGGTATCTTTCAGTGGCCCGACAAAGGCCCTTGATGATGACCAATTGCGCCGAGCCTATTTCTAGTCCGCCGGGTATCGCAGGACCTGATTTGCGGCCGAGTGTTTCTCGGGGCTTTCAGGGCGAAGCTACTGTTTTGACAGCGTCTGAAGAATGGTGTGGATGTGGGTCAAACGCTCGGAGTCACGAAAAAGAATGTGGTGATCTTCGAAGTCTTTCTCACTCATTCCGCCTTCCCACCATCCCACATCTTTGTGGGGCGTCACGGACAAAACGAATGAGTTGAGGATAGTTCTTGGATCGCCAAGACGCCGCTCAAGTCCCTTGATCGTCTCGCGAAAGCAAATCTTCGGGTCGTTTGGCCCTTGGAGATTCCGGATTCCCTTGGGGTCCACAAAGGTGACGTACTGACGGCCCGAAACTAGCAGCCAAACGATGAAGTCGGGGTAGGAAGCCCGTTGAATGAGAACGAGTGCAAGTTTCCGACTTGGTGGTCCTTCAGCTTTCCTTGCTCGATTTCTTCTTTGATCTGTCGGAGT
>Ga0187771_10002106_pt1 | contig 13672 bp, 11 predicted proteins | sample 0116_SJ02_MP15_1_FD_133139 | JGI IMG/M metagenome (GOLD analysis project Ga0187771, IMG submission 133139) | Tropical peat soil microbial communities from peatlands in Department of Meta, Colombia - 0116_SJ02_MP15_10_MG | ecosystem: Environmental > Terrestrial > Soil > Wetlands > Peat | place... | reverse complement strand
TCCAGTCCTGTTTGCGATGTCCTCTGCCAGCGTAAGGGTCAGGGTGAGGGTGGGTGCAAACGAGGTTGAAATAGAGGGGCCCCGGGAGGCCGTCCGCGACCTCATAGACCTTGTCCCGGAGATAGCGGCGAAGATAGCACCTTCACTGTCGCAGCCGCAGCAGGGGCCGCAAGCCCAGATGGCGCCATCACCACAGGCCCTCCCCCAGCCGGCTCCACTTCAGGAACTTCCCGAGCTGAAGGTGGAGAAGGGCGAATCTCTCCCGAGCATCATTACGAAGCTCTTTGGCACCACTTGGGGGCGCACGCCAAGGCGCCTTCTTGAGGTCAAGGGCGCCCTTGAGTCATACGGACTCGTCTACCCTCGACAGTCGGTGGCCGTCGCCCTGCTCAGGCTCGCCCAGGAGGGGAAGCTTCGGAGGTTCAAGGGCGGGGACGGAGACTTCCTTTACACCTCGTCCACGTCTCTCCTGCAGGGCACTTCGGATGTCCAGGCTGCGCTTCCCAAAGAGGCACCTTCTTCGCCCATCGCTGGGCAGTGATGCGTGGCCCATTAGCACCGATCGTCCGGAAGGTCGTGGGGTATGCCCATGACCAATATTCTTTTAACGTCGACAGAGGGCACTACACCGCAAGCCTGCAGGCTTTCATTGGAAGGTGTCTTGGCCATTGTCCGAGAAGAAGGAGGTTCGCGTGCACGTCAGCTTTGATGGATTTGATGCAGACCTCATCGGCTCTCCCGATGAGGTCGCTGCCAGCTTCAACAGGCTCATGACCCAGCAGATCCCAACTCTCGAGCTCGCGAAGACCCTCGTCCTCAATTACTCCCTTTCAGAGCTCACCAACATGTTCCAGGAGTACGTGAGGATCACCCCCGAGGGCCCGCGAATCATCACCGACGCTAAGCTAAGCGACAAGCTTCTTATCGCCCTCCAGCTCGTCGCGGCCAAGATAGGGTTCGAGGCGGCAAGGCTGAACTCCGAAAAGGTCACCCTTCAGGATCTGGAGCGGCTTACGGGCTTGAACCCCAAGAGCATCAGCTCTAGGCTCAGCGAGATGGCGAAGGCCGGTCACGCCGACCGACTGGCATCCGACAGCGGAGTCTTCTATCACATCACCACAGCCGGAGTAAACTGGCTCGCGAAATCCCTGGGCAAGCTAGGCTAGAGGGTTCTCTGGAGGCTTCTTCTGGACGTAGCGGTAGCTCCTCGGGGTCCCTTCCCTGCTGAGCACGCCCTCCCTCACGAGGTCCGTCAGGCTGTGGGAAATCGCCGTCTTGTCGTAGTGGTAGCCCATCCTTGCCAGCTCTTCATCCACGTCAGAAAGGCCCCTCAGGGAGGAGAACCACGAATCATTCCATAGCTTCTCTAAGAGTATCTTGCAGGTGACCCCCCTTTCCGGTTTATCCTGCGGAAAACCCTTCTCATCCAACGGCCCTGGGACGTTGAGGCCGGCAAGCACCTTCGAAATCACTTCGGAGACCCGGTCCTCGGGGACGTCAAGCTCGACCTCCCAACCTCCGCGCTTTAGCTTGATGTGAATTACCGTCGAGCTCAAGCCCCCACCCCTTTATTGTTGAACACAATCAAGTTGCGCAACATTTATGTAGCCCGCCAGCCTGTACTGTTGTTGGTCAAGTTGAACAAGCAATTAAATGTTATCCTCTCTTCGCCCGCCGTCAACAAGTTCGGGGAGCTCTCGGCGAACAGCTTCTCCGATCTTGACGGCAAACGCCTCGTCTTGGTCCGGAGGGGGGAGGATCTGGAGCCCATCAAGGGTTGGAGGGCTGCATGCGATTTGGCAGAGATACGTCCGATCCAGCCGAAAGGGACGAGGAGGGACGTGGCTGCCATCGACTCGAGCGTCATCCAAGTCGCCGAGACGGAAGATGGCGCCGTATACGCCGCGAAGGCCTCACTGGCCTTCAACATCGGCGGAACGAAGAACTCCGTTGTGGTCGGACCCAGTGTAATCTACGTGGGCGACGACAATGTCCACGCCCTGCTCGGGCTGCTGGAGAAACCTGTGCCCAGGAGGATCGTCCTTTCGGATACCGCGATGGCAATGAGGCTCATCCGGGTCCTAATGGAGAGGACCCTGGCGCGCGAGGTCTCCACCAGCCTTGAGCAGGGCCTCCTCCTGCTTGACGGCTCTCTGAAGCCGTCATTGTTCGAGCCCAGGGGAAGTTCCCTCAGAGGCCTAGTCGAAAGCTATGACGGAGAATTGAACCTCCTCGCAGGAGTCGCCAAGTGCACCAAGCTGAAGGTGCTACAAGGCATAGAGGGCCAGCTATACGAGGATGATGTTCCACCCTCATACGTCGACGTCACTCAGCATGTGAGGCTTTTCGTGGCCGACCTCCTCGGCAGGTCGTATCTCTCCAAGCTAGCACAGGATGGCGTCCCCTTCAGGGTGGACCTCACAAGGACCGAAGATCCGGATGTTGTGATGTCCACCACCATCGCAAGCGACGTCTTGGTCAGGGGCTACCCTGAGACGCTGAGGGCAGCCCACTTCCTTTCTATCTTCTCCGACGCGGAGGAGGCCATAGTGAAGAGCCAGCTCTCAAGGAGGGCCCGGGTCACGGTCCTCCCGTCGGACAGCCTCAGAAAGACGGTGTTGGGGCCGTTGACCATGTCCAGGAGGCGGGGCGCCAGCTGAAGATACTGGAAAAGCAGTCAAACCAGCTGCGCATCCTCACGATGCCCGAGGAGGACTTCAAGAAGGGCGACTACGTCCGCATCGCCGATGAGAGGGAAGGGCGTTCCCTGGTCGTTCAGGTCTACGACGACTCCTACCTTGACACAATGGGCATCCAGGAAGAGATGCTAAGGGACGAGCTCTTCGCCACGACGGAGCTCGTCCACAGCGATCCTCTTCAGTTGAACAGCATCTCCTACATGATCAAGGATGCCAAGGTCCTGATGTGCAAGATCAGGTGCGTGGTGGAGGGGGGAGTCGCCCTTCCCGACATGGGCTGGCTTCCGAGCAGGAGCAACAGCAGAATCACAAAGCTTTCCGCCGAGGACCTGATCAGCCTGATGGGGCGCCGTGGCACCAGGCCCATCAGCCTAGGAAGCACCCTGTCCGGCGAGGAGTTCTTCATCAACGCCGAGGACTTGGACGGCCGCCTTACCATCATTACAGGCCGAAAGGAGGCTGGCAAGTCACACATCGCCAAGCTCCTGGCGACGGGGCTGCTTGACTATGGAGCGCATGTGCTCGTCTTCGACCTGAACAACGAATACGGGGGCCTTTCCTTCTCGAAGGACGGCTCCGCGAGCCGCTATTCCGCCAAGGTGAGGGTCCTTCAGCCGGGGCACAACATGAAGTTCACGATTCGCTACCTCGGGAGGCGCATAATGATGGACATCTTCCAAAACGTGCTCGAGGTACCGGGGGCCACCCTGAGGGAGTTCCTGAGGGTCTGGGACTATCTGGAAAGCTCCGGGCGCATAACGCTCAGGGACATGGAGGACGTAATACAGCACTGGCACTGTAACGAGCTCGTCAGGGACGCGCTTCTTGCAAGATACTACTCCTTGCTCTCTTCCGGCATCTTCACAGACTCAGAGAGATATGAGGTGCGGCTTGAGGACCTTTATTCGAGGGATGGCGACGGAGGCGCCGTCATAATTTCCATGGCAGGGGTGAACCCACTGGCGAGGAGGATGCTCGTCGAGGCCGTCCTGGCAAAGGTTGTGGAGACCCTCGAGCAGAGGATCTTGCCTCCGATGTTCCTCTTCGCGGAGGAGGCCCATCTGTACCTCAGGCAGACCTATTGGGAGGATCTCATCACGCGGATGCGCCACTACGGCGTCTTCACGGTGTTCATAACCAACCAGCCCGATGCCCTGGGAACGGGCGTCTACCGGCAGGCCGACAACGTCTTCCTCTATAACTTCACCAACGACCGGGACCTCGAAACGATTGCACAGGCCTCGATGACGGACGCAGAAACCGTCAAGAGCATAGTCAGGTCGCTCCCCCCTCGCCACTGCCTGATGCTGGGCAAGGCTGTGGGAGATCTGCCGGTCGTCCTCCGGGTCAGGGACGCGAGCTTCCAGACGCTTGGCTTCACTCGACTCTTCTTCCCCGTGCAGGAAGTGACCGCTGGGGAGAGAACGGCCTCCTAATGCTAGAGACGGAATTGAACCCGCAACGTCAAATGTACAATGTTCTTAAGGCAATCGTTATATAGAAAAGGGACGGCGCGTGAAGTTCGATGGGAGAAGCCACTGACGAACTGACCGTCAGCATCGCCGGGGAGCTCACCGTTAGCGCGACTCCCGGTCGATCCATGAAACTGTGGAGGGAGAAGGCGCGGATAAGTCAGGCGCAGCTGGCCAGGGCCATGGGGGTTTCTCCTTCGGTGCTCAGCGACTACGAGAACGGAAGGAGACATTCGCCCGGGGCTGCGTTTCTAAAGCGTTTCGTCGACTCGCTCATCTCCCTCGACAGGGAAGGGAGCCGCCTGCTGACGAGCAAGCCCGCTCAGGTGGACTCGAACGCCATCTTGGGCATCGGGGAGTACGCCCAGCCTGTTACAGTTGAAGAGATCCTCAAGGAGCTCGGAGCCGAAGTCCTCGCCGGCGGCGACCAGTCCGACAGGCTCATCTTCGGGTACACCGTGCTCGACAGCATCAGGACCATCTATTCTCTCTCGGGAGTGGAGTTCTACAAGATCTACGGCAAGAGCACCGAAAGGGTGGTCGTCTTCACCCAGGTGGGCCTCGGACGCAGCCCCATGGTCGCCATAAGGGTGTCTCAACTGAAGCCGAGGGTCGTGGTGATACACGGCCTCCGCCAGCTCGACCCGCTTGCCGTCCAGCTCGCCGAGAAGGAGCATCTGGTCCTTGCCGTTGTTCCGACGGGATCTGAGAAGCAGATCGTCGACAAGCTGGCATCCATCGGCCGGCCAAAGGCTTAAGAATCATCGAAAGGCCTCCTGATGCGTGGAGGGCGTATTCGTCCAGGCGCTGGGGACGCTTGTCCTCCTCGGGATTTCGGCCGCTTCCTTTCGCTTTCATGCGACCGACGCCTGGGGTAGCGTCTCTGGATTCTTCCTTGGCCTTCTCATCGGATTAACATCCGGGTGGGCTTGGGTAGCGGTGCTGCTCTCCTTTCTGGTCATGGGCTCGGCCGCCACCCGCTATAGATACCAGTATAAGCTTTCCATCCATGCGGCGGAGGAGAAGAGGGGGGCACGCGGATTCAAGAACGTGATCGCGAATGGAGCCGTGGCTGGCTTCATCGCCGTCCTGAACTACTTCTGGCCTGCCACGCTCTTTCCCAGACTTCTCCCATCTTTCGCGCTTGCCGTCATCTTCGTCGCCGCGATATCTTCTGCGGCTGCGGATACGCTTGCCACCGAAATAGGCCTGCTGAGCTCAGCGAAGCCCGTCCTGATAACCAAGCCCTCTTCCACCACCCCTCCCGGGATGAGCGGGGGCGTGACAATTCTGGGTGAGCTGGCCGCCCTGTTGGGAGCCTCCGCCATGGCAGTCGTGGCCGCCGCCCTCGGAGTTCTACCGGTTGTCCCGGTCTCGCTCTTCTCGGCTGCAGCGGCTGGGTTCATCGGATGCAATGTGGACAGCCTCCTCGGGGGCACGATACAGACCCTCTACGTTTGTAACGTCTGCAACGCTTTCACTGAGAAGAAGGTCCACTGCGGCCAGCCGGCCCGGAAGATGAAGGGAATCAGCAACGTTGGTAACAATGAGGTCAACCTACTCTCGGACGCGGTGGCGGCAATCGTCGCTGCCGTCTTCCTGATCGTGTAGCCCGCTTGCGTCCGAAGATCAGTCGAGGGCGCAATTGGCGGAGGTCAAAGCAGGGAGGACAACCCCAGGACCCCTCCGATAACAATGCCCGCCGACATCGCCCAGTACAAGGCCATCTCCCGCCTTCCGTAGTGCTTTCCGTTCATCACGCTGGGGTTCGAAATGAGCCTGCCTAGGAGGTAGAGGGAGGGTATTATTATGATGGTGTAGATCACCATGAGATTCAGCATCAGCTTCACGTAGTTGCTCACCAGCAGGACCAGGGCCAGCGCAGGCATGCTCTCCAGGACGTACACTCCGAGGAAGGCATTACGAGACGGCTTGTCGATCGCCTCGAGGACCCCCCAGGCCGACCCGAGGGAGATGACGACCAGGGCGAGGAACCCCGCACAGAGAAATCCGATGCCCAGCAGCACAGGCGCGTTCGCCCCCAGAGGGGAGAGGGCCTTGGCGAGCTCCGCGGTCCCGAGGAAGTCACCGGAGCCGGTAAGGTGGGAGCCATCGAGGACGATGACCGCCATGAGGACCTCGGATACCGCAGCGCCTACCAGCGTCTCGAGCCTTTCGAACCTTAGGTCCGCGGCCCGAAGCTTCTTCCTCGAATCGGCGCCGGAGTGGAAGTAAAGCATCCAGGGCATCACGACGGCCCCGATGCTGGCCGCATTGAGGAACTCAAATGACGGACTTCCGTACGGTTGAATCGGGCTCAGACCGACCGACAACAACCTGCCTACGTCGACGTGGAAGAGTGAAACGGAAACTAGTATGAGGACTACGACCATGAAGCTGAGAGGGAGCAGGGCCATCTCTGCCTGCCTGTACTGCCGCCCCACCACGATGACCGAGTGAATCAAGTAAGCCACCAGCAGCCCTATCACGACGGGTAGGCCAACCAGATAGAGGCCAATGGCTATCCCCGCATACTCTGCCACGTACTCAAGGAAGTCCGAAACGGCCATCGGAAGCGCCGCCGCCACAGCCGTCCTGCGTCCGAAAAACCTGGCGATCGCTTCCCCAAGGCCCAGGCCCCCCACTGTCCCGAGCCTGCCTGCCGCATCCTGGATGACGAACAGGGGCACCGTGAGGATGAGCATGATGAAGACCATCCTGTAGCCCCAGGACGCTCCGGCCTGCAGCCCGGTGACTATCGAGGCGATGTCCACGTCCGCCATCATGACCAGCCAGGCCGGGCCGAAGACCCTCGCCCAGTTCCTCAGGGTAGTGCCATCGAAGTTCATCCGACGCTCACCCCACCCTTGCAGCACCATGCCAGGGAGTGTTCGAGGTCCCCGGAACGCGAAGCTCCTTGGATGGCACGATTCACATGATCGCGAGGCGAAAATAAGAGGTTTCCGGTGTAAAACAAATAGTTGACGGTGTGAATTTACTCGGGCGGAAAGACGGTAAAATGGGATTTTACATTGTGAAAACTTTATTTGACGGAGAGAAGGACTTTATCTCAATGGCCAAGGAGACGTTTACCGCTGAGAGGCTTGTGCCGGGCTTGAGGGCCCTAATGGTGAAGGAACTGGTCGCAAAGCGAGGGCTGAAGAAGAAGGCAGCCGCCCAGGCCCTGGGCCTCAGTCCCTCTGCGGCCACTCAATACCTCAAGGGGGGAAGGGCCTCCAAGCAGGTCAGGGCCCTTTCAAGGCCCGACGTTCTGCGGCTCGTCGACGACCTCTGCGACAGGGTCGCCCTACGAGGCGGGAGCATGATGCAGGCGGAGTTCTTTGAGCTCGTCTACACCGTGTCTGGGCTCCTGCAGAGGATGCCGGGATCTAGGGACGCACTGACGCAGGCAGGCCTTCAGGGGAGGACGAAGCTCCTGTCGACACTGAGGGGAAGGTTGCAAGCGGAGCAGGAAGCCGCGGAGCTGTTCATGGGCGTGGCGGTGTCGCTGCGGAACGACCTCACCAGGCTCCTCTTTAGGGGAGTCGCGAGCGACAGCATCAGGCACGCCGACATCGTGATGACCATCATTAGCAGCCTTGAGAAGGGTGAGTCGGTGGACGCCGACCTCCCCGACAAGGGACAACTGGAGAAGCTACTAGCTTACGAAGACACCGCCCACGTTCACAACCTTGACGCCGTCAAACAGTACTTCCCTAACAAGATAATCAGCGCCCTCCTCGCTTCAATTGAGGCCGACGAAAGGAAGCACAGCGACCTACTGAAGCGCCTCATGGCATGAGTCAGCGCACCTCCGGTATGGCGGGCTCAGGAGGAGGAAGGCGTTGATTGCGAGCGTATCGACCGCAAGAGGAATGAAAATCAAGGTCGTCAGGCGCCTGTTCGCGATTCCGCCCACATGGGAGCCTCCCACCATAGGATACTCAGGCGGGATGAGCGGCTACGGGACGAGGATGCGCAGGGGCACCTAGCTGCAGGCAGGCACGCCTAGGGACCTGCCAAAAGGCCTTTCACCATCGGAACGAGCTCCTCCTTCCCCACCGAAGTCTGACCCCATGTGTCCCTCTTTCGGACCGTGACCACACCCTTGGAGATGGTGTCGTGGTCAACGGTGACGGCCAGCGGCGCGCCGATTTCGTCCGACCGGGCGTACCTCCTTCCTATGGACCCAGACCCGTCGTAGAAGGCGGACACTCCAGCACTCTCAAGCTTGACTACGATTTCTTCAGCATGCGCGATCATCTCCTTCTTGGTCAGAAGAGGGAAGACTCCCACTTGGACTGGGGCGATTTCTGGCGAAAGCCTCAGGATGTCCCGGTCCTCCTTCTGATAAAGTGAGCACACCATGGCAGCAAGCATGACTCGGTCAAGTCCGAAACTGGGCTCAACGACATGGGGCACCAGCTTCTTCGACGCCACCACCTCCTCTTTCGTGACCTTCTGTATCATGGATCGCTCGATGACGAACCCAGCGAGCTCGTGGGGGGTTTCCCTCTCCCGCGCGTCTTCAGCCAGAGAACCATAGGCCTTCATCAGTTCCTTCCACTTTTCGGGGTACCTCGCTTTGACGGCAGGGACGTTCAGGCTCCAAATGGTCTTGGTGGCCTTCCTTGGAGGGTCGAACTGGATGGAGACCGAGTAATCGGCGCCGGTCCGTTTCATGTGTGATTTGAGGTCGTAGTCCGTCCTGTAGGCATGCCCAGCGACTTCCGTCCATCCCCATCCATCCAGCAGCACTTCGTGATCAAAGGTCTGTTCCGAATAGTGGGCCCTTTCGCCCTTGAGCTTGGCCTTGAACCGTTGCCTTTCTTCTGGGATCCCAAGCCGGCTCAGGAAGATCTTTGACAGCGTCATGAAGTACCCCAGCCAGGGAGCCTTCACATGCTGACTGTCGAGGGCCTCCTTGACCGTCTCGGTCACTGCCTCCTCCTTCCCCCTTTCGACGGACTCTTCGGTGAGGAGGTTCAGCTTTTCCTCCTCCACGAACTTCAGGAACTCGCAATCCGGCCCTCCTGGGTCGAAGAAGAGCTCGACCTCAGCCATGTGGAATTCTCTCATTCGGACGAGGGACTGCCGCGGGGATATCTCGTTCCTGAATCCCCTACCCACCTGAGCGACGCCGATGGGTAGCCTCCCCCTCCCCAACTCGAAGATGCGTTTGAACTCGACGAAGATGTTCTGAGCGGTTTCGGGCCTGAGATACCCGACGGCTTCGCCATAGGGGCCCAGCCCAGTCTGGAACATGGTCAGGAATGGCTTGACGCTCCACTTGGTCGCTTTGCAATCCGGGCAGCTCACCTTTGACTCCAGGAGCCTCGCCTCGATCACTTCGGAAGGCGTCCCCTCCCCCACGAAGATGCCAGCGTCGGCTAGCAGGTGGTCGGCGCGGAACTTCCTGTGGCAGTCGAGGCACTCCGCCATCGGGTCCTTGAAGTTCGCGACGTGGCCCGATGCCTGAAGGACCTGCTCGGGGACGAGCTCGGGACCATCTATCTCCAAGAAGCCCTGTGGCTGCACGAAGATCGTCCTCCAGAGGTCCGCTATGTTTTCACGCATCTTCACGCCGTTGTCGCCGAAGACGAATAGGCCAGCCGATCCCCCGTAGGTCTCGTATGCTGGCCAGAAGAAGCCTCGCCTTCTGGCTATGTCCAAGACCTTCTCCATGTTGCCGGGGAGGGACATCGTCGAGATTCTCCTCGTGGTCCACTCTTAAACATATCCGGTTTGGGAAACCCCTCAATTAGGGCCCTTCGCGTTTGTCTTAGCATAGGACAATGATTTCCGACGGGCAGGGAGACTATGTCACCCTCTTTGTAGAAGCCGACGGCCTGCCACTCTGCCCTTACCGTCAGAGAGCTACGATGCCACAATGGGGCATGCGAACTCTTGGATCTCGCAATCCAGCCGGGCTATCACCCGGCAGCCGGGCTCCCTTCCGGTAGTGTTCGGCACGCAGAGTGTGGATCTTCTCTCACGCCGTCTCTTGAATTGGACTCGTGGCTGTGGCCATCAACCTCTGGACCTGGCTTTGCTGACTGTGAATAGCGCTTGGCCGGAGTGCCGCGGCTTGGGGAGCCATATCAGATGACCTCCTCCCCATTTGGCATGATATTTCGCGCATTATGGCAAAGTGGAAACGGCTGGCGTCGCAGATCGCCTTTCGCGAGATCCCGCGCCTTAAGATGGTGAAGGCTGAGCATTTGGCTTCAGGTATATATCGCCTCGGAGGCCACGAACATGAGATAGTCGCTATGGCCAAGAAACTGGAATGGTATATGGACTTCGTGGACCGCCGCCACAGGCCCTCCAAAGACGAGCTTCTAGCTGTCTTCAAGGCCAGGCCCTCGGCCGAGTTCTCGGCCGACGAGGCCGCTGGACGTGTGGCATCCGAGAGCAGCGTTGGAACGTGGACTACGCTGACAACCCTCACCTCGAAGGTCAGGGAGATCATGGCGCACGCGTACAGGGAGGAGGGGGATTACGTCTTCATCTCCTACCCTGAGGAGCTCTTCGAGCTGGGCAACATGCCTCAAGTGATGAGCAGCATCGCCGGCAACGTGTTCGGAATGAAGGCGCTCAGGAGCCTCAGGCTCGTCGACGTATACTGGCCTGAAGCCATGGTGAAGTCCTTCCGTGGACCGGGTTACGGTATCCACGGCGTTAGGGCGTTCATGAAGGTCGCCAAGCGACCGCTGACGGCGTCCGTTCCAAAGCCCAAGCTGGGCCTTACATATCGCGAGCACGCCCAGCATGGCTACGAAGCGTGGGTTGGAGGCCTTGACCTGCTCAAGGACGACGAGAACCTGACCAGCCAAAACTTCAACTCATTCAACGAGAGAGCAACGGAGACCTTTAGGCTCAGAGACAAAGCGGAGAAGGAGACGGGCGAGCGAAAGAGTTACCTCATCAACGTGACGGCCGAAACAAAGGAGATGGAGCGAAGGGCTAAGCTGGTTAAGGATCTGGGCGGCGAATACATAATGATCGACGTCCTCACGGCTGGCTGGGCGGCGCTGCAGACGCTCAGGGAGACCGCCGGCGATCTCGGCCTCGCCATCCACGCCCACAGGGCCTTCCATGCGGCCTTCACGAGGAACCCCAACCAGGGGATGAGCATGGTGGTGGTCGCGGAGATCTGCCGCCTTCTTGGCGTGGACCAGCTCCACATCGGCACCGTTATCGGCAAGCTTGAAGCATCCAAGGCAGAGGTCAAGACCATCCAGAGCAAGATCACCGAAGACTCAACTCCGGGCAGCGGCCAAGTCCTGCCCAACGACTGGCGCGGTATGAAGCCCGTCTTCCCGGTCAGCTCGGGAGGTCTTCACGTGGGGATGCTGCCCGCCCTCTTCGACATCCTTGGGACCAATGTGGTCGTTCAGCTCGGTGGAGGGATCTGGGGTCATCCCTCAGGCGGGAGGGCCGGCGCGAAGGCGCTGAGAGACGCGATCGATGCCTGTCTCTCAGGGACCACGCTTCAGGAATATGCCAAGAAGAGCCCTGAGCTTCGCAAGGCCCTCGAAAGATGGGGGACTTCGTCGTACAGGTGAGTTCCGAAACAGTATGCTTGGGTCCAAAAGGCTCTGATGGTGAAGAACTCCATTTGAGAAGGCTAAAATAGCTCTCGAGGCGTTCCCAAACAGTCGGAGAACTTGGCAGCGGTCGAAGGCAAAGCATCGATCTTCTTGAAAGGACGCCTCTCCTCAAGAGACTATGCGCGAATAGCGGCGATCAAGAATGAACGCGTGCTGAAGTTCGTAGCCGAATTCGTGGAGCTTTGCGACCCTCGCAGCGTCTACATTTCCGCAGGCACAAAGGAGGACATGGCCTTCGTCAGGGATGCGGCCATAGCTGATGGGGAGGAGATTCGCCTTGCCACAGATGGCCATACGGCTCACTTCGAGAACTACAACGACCAAGGGAGGGACAGGGAGCATACCCAGATCCTCCTCCCCGGCGGGACGAGCCTTGGTCCAGGAATTCGAACCGGGGACAGGGAAGAAAGGCTCCAAGAGGTCCGCGCCCTCCTGAAAGGGATCATGGCTGGGAAAAGGGCTTTCGTTTCGTTCTATTGCCTCGGCCCCGAAGGATCTCAGTTCTCCATCCCATGCGTCCAGATCACCGATTCGAGCTTCGTCGCCCACAGCGAGGACATCCTCTACCGCCAGGGATACAGGGAGTACCTGCGGGAGGGAAGCGAAGCGAAGCCTTTCATGTTCGTGCATTCAGAGGGTCAGCTGGACGAGCGCAAGACGAGCAGGAACTTGGACAAACGGAGGATCTACATCGATCTGGACGGAGAGACCGTCTATACGGTCAACACTCAGTATGGCGGGAATTCAATCGGCCTGAAGAAGCTCGCCATGAGGTTGGCCATCGTAAGGGCGTCGAGGGAGGGGTGGCTGACCGAGCACATGCTGGTAATGGGTGTAAACGGTCCCGGAGGGAGGCGGACCTACTTCACTGGAGCCTTCCCATCGATGTGCGGCAAGACCTCCACCGCGATGCTCGAAGGGGAGAAGATAGTGGGTGACGACATAGCATACCTCCGAAGGGTGGGCGGCCTTGTCCGCGCCGTCAACGTCGAGAAGGGGGTCTTCGGGATAATTCAGGGCATCAACGCCAGGGACGACCCCATCCAGTGGAAGGTGCTGCACAGCCCTGGAGAGATTATCTTCTCCAACGTCTTGGTGACTGAGGACGGCGGAGTGTATTGGGACGGTGCAGGGGGGATTGTCCCAGCGGCGGGGCGCAACCACGGCGGCGAGTGGTGGACGGGGAAGAAGGATGAAAAGGGGAAGGAGATCCCTATCTCGCATCTCAACGCGAGGTTCACCGTGCCGCTGGACCTCTTCAGCAACCTGGACCCCGTCATCGACGACCCAGCCGGCGTCGAGGTTGGGGCTATTGTCTACGGGGGAAGGGATTCCGACACATGCGTACCGGTCGAAGAGTCCCTGAATTGGGAGCATGGGATAGTCACCTTCGGCGCCTGCCTCGAATCGGAGACCACGGCTGCCATCTTGGGCAAGGAGGGGGTGAGGGAGTTCAATCCGATGTCGAACTTGGACTTCCTTTCGATACCTGTCGGGACATATGTCGAGGACAACATCGCCTTCGGAGCGGGCATCGAAAGGCAGCCCAGGATCTTCGGAGTCAACTACTTCCTCCGCAATAAGGAGGGCAGGTTCCTCAACGATAAGACGGACAAGCGCGTTTGGTTCAAATGGATGGAGCTGAGGACGCACGGGGACGTCGGCGCGATCGATGGCCCGACGGGAAGGATGCCCCTCTATGAAAATCTTGCCAAGCTCTTCGCCGAAGTGCTCGGGAAGGCTTACACCAAGGAGGACTATGAGGAGCAGTTCACCATAAGGGTCCCCGAGCGGCTGGCCAAGATCGATCGCATCGAGAAGACCTTTCGCACGATGGATGGGGTGCCCGCAAGGCTTTACGAAGAGCTTACATCCCAGAAGCTGAGGC
>Ga0187771_10002105_pt1 | contig 13677 bp, 6 predicted proteins | sample 0116_SJ02_MP15_1_FD_133139 | JGI IMG/M metagenome (GOLD analysis project Ga0187771, IMG submission 133139) | Tropical peat soil microbial communities from peatlands in Department of Meta, Colombia - 0116_SJ02_MP15_10_MG | ecosystem: Environmental > Terrestrial > Soil > Wetlands > Peat | place... | reverse complement strand
GTCCGATTTCCTGAAAATTAACCATAAACGGCTCAAATCCGCTCCCGGTTTGGGTGGGAGCGTCAATGTCGTCGCAGTGGGTCGCGTCTCGGTCGGCGGAGGCCGCAAGACTGCACTATCCAGCGCACTACGAGGCGCCGCAATCGCATCGCGCGCGCGAGCCGGCGGCGCGCGGCTACACCATCGCGCATGCCGGCCGCCAGGTCAGGTTCGGGCCGGTCATGTTCTGGATCGCGGTCGGCACCGTGGTGATCATGGCCGGCTGGTCGATCGCGGCGGCAACCTACCTCGCCTTTCGCGACGACGTGCTGCGAACGCTGATCGCGCGCCAGGCCGAACAGCAATTCGCCTATGAAGACCGCATCGCCGACTTGCGCGCCCAGATCGACCGCACCACCAGCCGGCAATTGCTCGATCAGGAGCAGTTCGAGCAAAAGCTCGACGAGCTGATGCGCCGTCAGGCGACGCTGGAATCGCGCGCCAGCGCCTTGAGCAATGTCGATCCGACGACCACCGGTTCGCTCGGGCCGGCCGGGGCCAAATCGACCGGCGACGCGGCCGGAGCGCCGCGGCGCGATCGCGATAAACAGTCGAGCATCGCCGTGTCGCTGGGGCGGCTCGAAGCCTCGCTGGACCGCGTCGAGCGGCGGCAGGCCAATACGCTCGGCCTGATGCAGGACCGCTTTGAGGCCAAGGCCCGCAGTCTCCGCGACGTCTTCGCCCGGCTCGGGGTCAAGCCCGACGCGGCGCCGCCGGCGCCGCCGGCCAGCGGCGGCCCGTTCGTGCCGGTGAAGCTGCCGGCGCAGAACCAGGAATTCGAGCGGGCGCTGATGCGCGTCAATCTCGCCCGCGCCGACGCCGAAGGGCTCGCCACCGCGCTGTTGACCGTGCCGATCCGCAAGCCGGTGATCGGCGACATCGACGAGACCTCGCCGTTCGGCATCCGCATGGATCCGTTCGTGCATGAGGCGGCGATGCACACCGGCATCGACTTCCGCGGCGATATCGGCGAGCCGGTCCATGCCACGGCGGCCGGAACCGTCGGCGTCGCCGGCTGGAGCGGCGGCTATGGCAAGATGGTCGAGATCGATCACGGCAACGGACTTTCGACCCGCTACGGCCATTTGTCGGAGATCGACGTGGCCGTCGGCGACAAGGTCCGCATCGGCCAGATCATCGGCCGCATCGGCTCGACCGGCCGCTCGACCGGCCCGCATCTGCACTACGAAACCCGCGTCAACGGCGAAGCGGTCAATCCGCAGAAATTTCTCGACGCCGGCGACCGATTGTTCGGCGGTTAGCGCAGCATCGGTCGACCCGCACACCGGCCGGTCCGTCCGGCAGCGTCTTACCGACCGACCGATCGCGCGCCCTCAGACGACGTAGTCGAAAAATCGCTCGCCCGAGCCGCCCATGGGACTGGTCGCTTGGCCCGGTTGACCTTAGCCAACCCGGATCGGCTTCGCTGGTCCCGACCGCGGCCCCGTCCTCTCTCCGCTTTGATAGCGCTGCCACATCATCGTGTAGGCGGCTTCGATCTGCCGTGTCGTGCGCTCGGTATTGAACAGGGGGAAGGTCGTTCTGTTGCGCTCGAGCCTGTCCCTGACAGACGCCAGGTAAGCCGGCTCGCGAGCGAGCTTCAGTGCAAGCGTCTCATAGTCTTCCAGCGAATGCGTGATCAACTCGTCAAGACCGACGGCTTTGAGCAGGCTTGCCGCCACGCGGCCGACAAAACTCGCGCCCAGACAGGTCACGATCGGGACACCCGCCCACAGCGCATCGCATGCCGTGGTATGGGCGTTATACGGCAAGGTGTCGAGGAACAAGTCGGCGTGCCGCTGCCGCGCCAGATGATCGGCCACGGCCGGCATGCGCGCGGCAAAGATCAGCCGTTGCGCCGATACCCCGCATCGGTCGGCTTCGCGGCGCAGATTGGCCTGGGCGGCGGGATTGGCCTCGCTCAACCACAGCACGCTGTCGGGCGTGGCGTTTAACAGCCGCATCCAAACCTGGAATGTCTCCGGCGCGAGCTTGTACGAATTATTGAAGCAGCAATATACGAATGTATCGTCGGGCAACCCGCATTCGCGACGCGTCGGCGTGCGCTCGGATATCGCCCGCCGGTCATCGTTGACGAGATAGCTCTCGGCCAGCCAGATCACCTGCTCGGTGTAAAAACCGCATTGGTCTTCGGGAATGACCGTCGGATCGGCAACAATGTAATCGATATAGCCGGCGCCCGCGGTCCCCGAATAACCGAGATAATTGACTTGCACTGGCGCGGCGCGCCGCGCCAGGACGCCGTGCCGGCTGTGAGCGGTAAAGCCCATGAGATCGATCACGATATCGATCTCATGGCGGCGAATAAGCTCGGCAATATCGCCGTCATCTTGGCGGCGAACGTCGATGAAATGCTCGACCGCGCGCTTGATTCGATCCCGCGTAGGCGAATCCTGATCCGGCACCAACGATAGCGCCGTTATTTCGAAACGCGATTTATCATGATGCTCGAACAGACCGGCGGTCAGATAGCCGACGGCGTGCTCGCGGAAGTCGGCCGACAGATAGGCCACCCGGATGCGGTCGTGAGAATAAATCTCGCCGCGCCACAGCGGTGTAAAATTCGGCTGGCTTTGCTGGTACCGACTGGCGCATCGCAGTTGGTCGGCGGGGGACGACTCAACCGCGAGCAACCAGAATGGCGTACTCGCCAATATCTGCTCTCTGATCATCGACAAAAGCTGTGCGGTCTCGGCCTGCCGATTTGTCCAGTCGCACAAATTCAGTTTGGCAAAGAGACGGGCACCGACGGCAAAATCCAAGTCCGGCTTTAGCGCCACCGCCTTGTCGAAAGCGGCGAAAGCATCGCCGTAGCGCTTGAGTTCGTTCAATACGTTGCCGCGGCTAAACCACGCTTCGGCAAGACCGGGCGCTAAAGCCAGCGCCCGATCATGAGCGGCCAACGCATCGTCATGGCGCTTGAGTTCATAAAAAACATTGCCGCGGCCGAGCCAGGCGCCGGCCAGATCGGGCTTTAAAGCCAGCGCCCTGTCATAGGCGGCCAACGCATCGTCATAGCGCTTGAATTCATAACAGACATTGCCGCGGCCAAGCCAGGCATTGGCAAGATCAGGCTTTAAGGTCAGCGCCTTATCAAACGCGGCGGACGCATCATCGCGCCGTTTGAGTTCATAAAACACGTTGCCGCGGCCAAGCCAGGCTTCGGCGAGGTCCGGCTTTAGCGCCAGCGCCTTGTCATAAGCGGCCAACGCATCGTCATAGCGCTTGAGTTCATCAAAGACATTGCCGCGGCCATGCCAGGCTTCGGCAAGATCGGGCTCTAGCGCCAGGGCCCGGTCAATGGCGGCGAACGCCTCGTCGGACCGCTTGAGCTCGTTAAATACATTGCCGCGGCCGAGCCATGCATTGGCAAGATCAGGCTTTAAGGCCAGTGCTTTGTCATAGGCGGCCAACGCGTCGTCGTAGCGCTTGAGTCCGTTGACTACGTTGCCGCGGCCAAGCCAGGCTTCGGCGAGATCGGGCTTTAAGGCCAGCGCCCTGTCATAGGCGGCCAAGCCATCGTCATAGCGCCTGAGTTCATAAAACACGTTGCCGCGGCCAAGCCAAGCATCGGCCAAATCAGCTTTGAGCGCCAGCGCCTTGTCGAAAGCGGCAAATGCGCCATCGTAGCTCTTCAGGTGCAACAAGACGTTGCCGCGGCCAAGCCAGGCTTCGGCGAGATTGGTCTTGAGCGCCAGCGCCTTGTCATAGGCAATGGCGGCTTCGCCATAGCGCTTCAGGTTGCCGTACAGATTGCCACAGTTAAGATGCGCCTCGGCGTAGCGCGGCTCGAGCGTCAGTGCTTTCTGGAAACTCGCCAGCGCCGCATCATATTTGTTCATCGCCGCGAGCACAGAACCTCGCTCATTGATCGCCGCAATATGATTTGGTTGAAGCAGTAGAAGCCTGTCAAACCGCGCTATCGAATCTTCCAATCGCTTCAGCTTAAATAACGCTATTGCGCCGACATAGAGCAAGGCAACGTTGCTGCCGTCGAACCGAAGTCCCTGTTCGGATACCCCCAGCGCAGATTCATAGTCTCCCGACTGACACAATATCGTCGCATAGTTCTCGACGAATTGGATATTTGACGGCTGCAGCCTCAATGAGCGCGCCATGAGAGATTTGGCTTGCGCCAAATTGCCAACGCTCGCCTCGACAATTCCAAGATAATGCAGCGCCTGAAAGTTATCGGGCTCCCTTCTCAATATCTGGCGGTAGATGCGGGCAGCAGCATCGAGCTTTCCCGCTTGATGTAGCGATAATGCTGTCTGCAGGTTCGGTCGATTATCGGCGTTAGACATACCAAGCGGCTCACGTCGGTTCGACGCTGACGATGGGGACACACCCGACCTACTCCACGTCCTCGACTTCCTTCGGACCGCTGCCGAAAGCGCGCTGAGCGAGCGCGGCTTCGGTGAACTGGTCGATGTCGCCGTCGAGCACGGCGCCAGTATTGGAGGTCGACACGCCGGTGCGCAGGTCCTTCACCATCTGATAGGGCTGCAGCACGTAGGAGCGGATCTGGTGGCCCCAGCCGATATCGGTCTTGGCGGCCTGCTCGGCGGCGGCTTTTTCCTCCCGCTTCTTCAATTCGAGTTCGTAGAGCTTGGCGCGCAGCATCGCCCAGGCCTGCGCCCGGTTGCGGTGCTGCGAGCGGTCGTTCTGACAAACGACGACGATGTTGGTCGGAATGTGGGTGAGCCGGATCGCGGATTCGGTCTTGTTGACGTGCTGGCCGCCGGCGCCGCCGGCGCGCATGGTATCGACGCGGACGTCGGATTCCTTGACGTCGACATTGATGCGGTCGTCGACCACCGGATAGACGTTGACGCTGGCAAACGAGGTATGGCGGCGGGCATTGGCATCGAACGGCGAGATGCGCACGAGCCGATGCACGCCGTTCTCGGTCTTGAGCCAGCCATAGGCATTGTGCCCCTTGATCTCGACGGTGGCCGATTTGATGCCGGCCGCTTCGCCCTCGGTCTCCTCGATGTAAACCACCTTGTAGCCGTGCGCCTCCGCCCAGCGCGTGTACATGCGCATCAGCATCGCCGCCCAATCCTGGCTCTCGGTGCCGCCGGCGCCGGCATGCACTTCGAGATAGGCGTCGTTGGCGTCGGCCTCGCCGGACAACAGCGCCTCGAGTTCGCGGCGCGCCACTTCGGCCTTGAGCTTGCGCAGCGCCGCTTCCGCTTCGGCGACGACCTTTTGATCTTTCTCGGATTCGCCGAGCTCGATCAGGGTGACCTGATCGTCGAGCTCCTGCTCGATGCGGGAGAGCGCGGTGAGATTATCGTCGAGCGCGGTGCGCTCCTGCATCACCCGGCTCGCCCGCTGCGGATCGTTCCACAGATTGGGGTCTTCGGCCTGCCGGTTCAGCTCGGCAAGCCGGGCGCGCGCCTTATCGACGTCAAAGATGCCTCCTCAGCAGCCCGATCGACTGCTTGATCTCTTCGACGATGGCGGCGATTTCGGAGCGCATGGGGTCGGACGACAGAGGACAGAGGACGGACGACGGAGGACAGATAAGATCAGATCACGAATAAGACAATCACATTCCGTCCTCCGTCCTCTGTCCTCTGTCGTCCTACCTCAGTACAAGCCGCCTGTCCCAGTCCTAACTACATTGCCGGCGTCGGGCGACACCGCCGTATTCGGCGCGCCGTTCGTGGTGTCGGCGCCGATGATGGATTCGCTGTCCGGCGGCGCGGTGCCGGGCTTGAACGCTTCGAGGATCACTTTGGGGTCGCCCGGCGGCGCCCGCATGCCGGTCTTGGCGTCGACGCGGATGAGCTTGATGCCGGGCGGCACGTTGAACGGGATCGGCGGCTTGTCGGTGAGCGCCACTTTGAGGAAATCGCGCACCACCGGCGCGGCGATATGGCCGCCGGTAGCGAGCCGGCCGATATGGCGCGGCTTGTCGAAGCCCATATAGACGCCGCAGACGATGTCCGGCGAATAGCCGATGAACCAGACGTCCTTTTCGTCGTTGGTGGTGCCGGTCTTGCCGGCGATCGGCTTGCCGACGTCGCGCACCACGGTGGCGGTGCCGCGCTGCACCACGCCCTCCATCAGCGACGTGATCTGGTAGGCCGTCATCGGATCGATCACCTGCTCGCGGCGGTCGGTCAGCGTCGGCTCCGGCTGATCGTGCCAGCTCGTGTCATCGCAGCCGATGCATTCGCGCTGATCGTGTTTGTAGATGGTGTGGCCGTAACGGTCCTGGATGCGGTCGATCAAGGTCGGGATGACGCGGCGGCCGCCGTTGTCGAACATCGAATAGGCGGTGACCATGCGCAGCACGGTGGTCTCGCCGGCGCCGAGCGCGTAGGACAGATACGGCGGCAGCTCGTCGTAGACGCCGAAGCGCTTGGCATATTCGGCGATCAGCGGCATGCCGATGTCCTGCGCCAGCCGCACCGTCATGACGTTGCGCGACTGTTCGAGGCCGAACCGCAAGGTCGACGGGCCGAAGAACTTGCCGCCGTAATTCTCCGGCTTCCAGATGCCGCCGCCGCCGGCGCCCATGTCGATTTCGATCGGTGCATCCATCACGATGGTCGAGGGCGTATAGCCGTTATCCAGCGCGGCGGCGTAGACGATCGGCTTGAACGACGAGCCGGGCTGGCGCAGCGCCTGGGTGGCGCGGTTGAATTGGCTCTGATCGAACGAGAAGCCGCCGACCATGGCCAGCACGCGGCCGGTATGCGGATCCATCACCACCATGGCGCCGGAAATTTCCGGCACCTGCTGCAGCCGGTACTGGCCCTGCTGCGCCAGCGGCGCGACATAGATCACGTCGCCGACCGACAGCACCTGATTGACGTGGAGGATCGGCTTGACCGGTCCGCTCGCCGGTTTCGCCCATCTGACGCCGTCGAGCGGCACGATGCCGACCTGGCGGTCCTTGACGACGTTGCCGCCGGGGTCGCGCTCCGGCTGCAGGCCGATGCGCGCCGACTGATCGTCCACCTGCAGCACCACGGCCATGCGCCACGGCGGAATATCGTCGAGCGATTTGATGTCGGCCAAGCGCACGCCCCAGTCGCCGCCGACGTCCATCTTGGTGGCCGGCCCGCGATAGCCCTCGCTCTCGTCGAAATTGACCAGCACGTTGACCATGGTACGGCGCGCCAGCACTTGCAGCTTGGGGTCGAGCGTGGTGCGCACCGAGAGCCCGCCCTCGTACAGCTTCTTGTCGCCGTATTTGTCGTAGAGATAGCGGCGCACCTCTTCGGTGAAATATTCGGCGGCGAAAACATGCGCTCCGGTCGGCCGCACGGTGACGTCGAGCGGCTGTTTCTTGGCGTCGGCGGCGGCGGCGGCGCTGATATAGCCGTCCTCGGCCATGCGATCGATGACGTAGTTGCGCCGCGCCACCGCTTCGTCATGGCGGCGGAACGGATTGTAGTTGTTGGGTCCCTTGGGCAAGGCGGCGAGATAGGCGGCCTCGGCGATGCTCAGTTCGTGCACCGACTTGTCGAAATACAAAAGCGACGCCGCAGCCACGCCATAGGCGCCGAAGCCGAGATAGATTTCGTTGAGATAAAGTTCGAGGATTTTCTGTTTCGAATAGGTCCGCTCGATGCGCAACGCGACCAGCGCCTCCTTGATCTTGCGCTCGAACGACAGCTCGTTGGTCAAAAGAAAGTTCTTGGCGACCTGCTGGGTGATCGTCGAGGCGCCCTGCGGGCGGCGGCCGCTGCCGTAGTTCTGGATGTAAAGAATGCCGGCGCGGGCGATGCCGTACACATCGACGCCGGGATGTTCGTAGAAATTCTTGTCCTCGGCGGCGACGAAGGCATTGGTGACGAGCTTCGGTATCGCCTGGATCGGCAAATAGAGGCGCCGCTCCTTGGCATATTCGGCAAGCAGCGAGCCGTCGGCGGCGTGGACGCGCGTCATGACCGGCGGCTCGTAGTCCTGCAGCTGCGAATAGTCGGGCAGATCCTTGGAGAAATGCCATAACAGGCCGGCCGCCGCGGCGACCCCGACGATGAACAGGATCGTCCCCGCCGCGAACAGGAAGCCCAGGAAGCGCAGGAGCAATTTCACCGCAACACCGATTTCATCGCGTAGGTCCCGTCGCGCCCGCGCTCCGGCGGCAAAGGTTTAATGCTGCGCCGCGCGACCCGGCCCCAGTTTGGCAGTATTGGCCGCAAGGTGCCAGATAGCCCGCTCTCCATCGCGTGTGGTCGCCCGGTTTTTTGTTCAAACTGAGGCCGTTGCTTGCCCGAACCTCAGTTCGCCCCGGTCCGGGCGCCGGCGAGATGCGCCGAAAAATAGTCGTCGACGGCCGCCGCAATCGATTCGGCGGTGCGGTCGCGCCAGCCGTCGGACAACAGCGATTGCAGATCCTGCTTGTTGGAGACATAGCCGAGCTCGATCAGCACCGAGGGCACGTCGGGCGCGCGCAAGACGCGAAAGCCCGCCGACTTGATCGGGGCCTTGTGCAGCCGCGTCGTTTCCTTCATCTCGCCGACCAGCTTGCGGGCGAGCTGCATCGAGAAAGTCTTGGTCTCGCGTTGCGCCAGATCGAGCAGAATGCCGGCCACGTCGTCGGGCTCCTGCTTGAGATCGACGCCGGCAATGACGTCGGCGCGGTTTTCCTGTTCGGCCAGGCGCGCGGCTTGCGGGTCAGATGCGGTCTCCGACAGCGTATAGACGGTGGCGCCCTCGGCATCGCCCTCCTTGCGCGGCAACGAATCGGCATGGATCGAGACGAACAACGCGGCGCCGGCATTGCGCGCGATCTGCACCCGGTCGGCAAGCGCCACGAAGGTGTCGTCGGTGCGCGTCAGCAGCGCCCGATATTTGCCGGTTTTTTCGATCCGTTGGCGCAAGCGTTTGGCGAAGTCGAGCACGATGTCCTTCTCCAATTCGCCGCTCGCTGCCTTGGTGCCGTTGTCGATACCGCCATGGCCGGGATCGAGCACGATCAGCGGCCGCGGATCGGCGGACAGCGCCTGCGGCGCGCTGACCGCGGGCGCTTCGCCGCGGGCGGCTTTTGCCTCGGCCGCGACCCTGCGCAGGAAACTGTCGCGGTCGGTGACGGCCAAATCCAGCACCAGCCGCGCCGGGACGCCCGCGGCCGCGTCGATGACGAAGGCCCGGTCGACGCGCGCCGGCTTGACCAGGTCGAATACCAGGCGCGAGCCGCCCGGCATCACCAAGCCGAAGCGAAATGCCTTGATCAGGCCGCGACCGCTGTCGCCGGCTTGCGGCGGCAAGGCAAACCTGACCTGGGGGATATCGATGACCACGCGGTAAGGATCGGCCAGCGTAAAGACGCGTAGCTCGATCTTGCGATCGAGGTCCATGATGAACCGGGTCTGCGTCTCGTCGCCGCCGAGCCGCGCGTCAGTCGCCACCGGCAATGAGTCGGCGGGCGGGATCGCCGCCGGTGCCGCGGCCGCGGCGGCCGCGGCGGCCGTGCCGGCGAAGAGCGCACCGAGGAGAGCCCAGCGCACGGCTTGGACAGGCATCGGTTTCCACCCCATCGAGCCCTCTTACTGCATTAGGGACGCATGGTTAACCGAAACTTAAACCGAGCGGCAGACGGCGCCCGCCGGTATCGCCACATTCGTCCCCCCTTGGCCAAATCCCACAGGCGACTTGCCAATTCCCCGTCCGCGGCCTTATGAAGAACCCGCTGACGGTGAAAGGTCCCGGTTGCGTCGCGTTAGGGCATCCGGTTGCGTCCGCCAGGATTGGCTCCCCGACAAAGATGACGGGAGCGAGGCGGATGCCGCTTTTCGAACCGCTCCGGCGCCAGACGTTCGAGCGAACGCTCCAACGGGCAGGATGCCGACGACGGCGCAAAGCGACGCCGATGCCCTCGACTATGAGGACAGCCGGAACCGCGAGCGCGGCGCGCGTACCAGCGAGCACCAAGGCTCTGTTGGAACCGTGTCGCGCCAGACCGTGAGCATCGAAGAGAAATTGCGGCAGCGCCCCGCGCTGCCGCCTCATCGCGGTTGGAGTTCATGTTCGAGGCGCAAGTTAGGGTTCGGCCCAATCGGCACGGCAGCGTTCATGCGACGCTTGCCGGCTCGCGAGCCATGCCCGCTTGCCGCGCTCGCGGTTTTCCAACCGTCCCATTCACCGAAAATCGGGCTAATGCCATCCTCCCGCGCCGAACCGGCGCGGAGCGGCGGCATGCCGGCCCACAAGAGACTTGCCAATGGCCAACAAAATGCTCATCGACGCGGCCCATCCGGAAGAGACCCGGGTGGTCGTCTTGCGCGGCAATCGCGTCGAGGAATTCGACTTTGAGTCCGCACACCGCAAGCAATTAAGAGGCAACATTTATCTGGCGAAAGTGACGCGCGTCGAGCCGTCGCTGCAGGCCGCCTTCGTCGATTACGGCGGCAATCGCCACGGGTTCCTGGCGTTTTCCGAAATCCACCCGGACTATTACCAGATCCCGGTCGCCGACCGGCAGGCCCTGATCGACGAAGAAGAGCGCGCGCAGCGCGCCGCCGACGATGAGGTCGACCGGCGATCGCGGCGGCATCACCGCGGTCCTGCCGCCGCACGTCGCGACGAGGCGAGGCGCAGCGAGCCGGCCGAAGCGCCGGCAGCCGAGACGGTCGCGGTCGAACAATCCGCGCCGGAGCCTGCCGAAACCCCGCCGCTCATCGAGGACTCCGACATTGTGGCTGAGCCGGCGCCGGCGGCCGAAGGCGAAACGGCCGAACCGACCGAACCGGCCGACGTCGTACTGATTCCCGGCGATGCCGCGCTCGGCGACGATGCCGAACCGGGCGATACCGGCGAAGCAACGCTACCGATTGAAGCGGCGGCCGATGATAGCGGCGCGGAGCCCGGTGACGGCAGCGAGACCGCAAGCGCGCCACCCGTCGAGGGCGAGGCAACGACCGTCAGCGAAGTGCGGGCGCGCGACAACGGCGAAGACGAAGAAGCCGCCGAGGAAGTCGTCGAATCGGTCGGCGGCGCCGACGCGCTTGAAGAGGTCCCGGTCCGTCCCGCGCGCTACCGCCGCCAGTACAAGATCCAGGAGGTGATCAAGCGCCGCCAGGTCATGCTGGTGCAAGTGGTCAAGGAGGAGCGCGGCACCAAGGGCGCGGCGCTGACCACCTATCTGTCGCTTGCCGGCCGTTACTCGGTGCTGATGCCCAATACCGCGCGCGGCGGCGGCATCAGCCGCAAGATCACCAATGCCGAAGATCGCGCGCGGCTCAAGGAAGCCGCCGCCGAGCTCGAAGTGCCGGAAGGCATGGGCGTGATCCTGCGCACCGCCGGCGCCAGCCGCACCAAGATCGAGATCAAGCGCGATTTCGAATATCTGTTGCGGATGTGGGAGACGGTACGCGACCTGACGCTGAAATCCACCGCGCCGAAACTGGTTTACGAGGAAGGCTCGCTGGTCAAGCGCTCGATCCGCGATCTCTACACCAAGGACATCGACGACGTCATCGTTGCCGGAACCGAGGCCTATCACGAGGCCAAGGATTTCATGCGCATGCTCATGCCGAGCCATGCCAAGAACGTGAAACTGTATTCCGACACGCAGCCGCTCTTGTCGCGCTACGGCGTCGAGAATCAACTGGACGCCATGTTCTCGCCGGTCATGCAATTGCGCTCGGGCGGCTACATCGTGCTCAACCAGGCCGAGGCGCTGGTCGCCATCGACGTCAATTCCGGCCGCGCCACGCGCGAGCACCATATCGAGGACACCGCGCTGAAAACCAATCTCGAAGCCGCCGACGAGATCGCCCGCCAGCTGCGGCTGCGCGACCTCGCCGGACTGATCGTCATCGATTTCATCGACATGGACGAGAAGCGCAACAACCGCGCGGTCGAGCGGCGGCTGAAGGAATGCCTCAAGCACGACCGCGCCCGTATCCAGGTCGGCCGCATTTCGCATTTCGGGCTGCTGGAAATGTCGCGCCAGCGCATCCGCACCGGCGTATTGGAAAGCTCGACCGAGAAATGCCCGCATTGCGGCGGCACCGGGCATGTCCGTTCGGTCTCGTCGCTCGCCTTGCAGCTGCTGCGCGCGCTCGAGGAGCAGCTCATCAAGGGCGCCACGCACAATCTGATTGCGCGCACCCGGCCCGACGTCGCGCTCTACGTGCTCAACCAGAAGCGGGCGCACTTGCGCGACCTGGAGGAGCGCTTCGCCATTACCATCACCATCAGTGCCGACGAAGCGGTTCGCGCGCCGCAATCTTTCGTGATCGATCGCGGCGAACAGGTGCACACGGTCGAGGCCGCCAAGGCGCTCGCCGAGCGCAGCCAAGCGGCCGCCGCCGCGCCGCTCGAAGAGGAGGACGAACTCGAAGAAGCCGGCGCGGCGGAAGGCGGAGACATCGAGGCGGCCGAGGCGGCGGACATCGCGGCGCCGGAGGCGGTGCCCGGTGCGGCGCCCGAACCGGGCGGCGAAGCGGGCGGCTCGCGGCGGCGACGCCGACGCCGGCGCGGCGGCCGCGGCGGCCGCGGCGAAGGCCTCCCCGGCCAGCGCCACGAACGGCCTGGCGAATACGCCGACCAGGAGGCCGCAGCCGCGCCGTCGGGCGAGGAATTTGCGGCGGCGGCCGGTCAAGAGACCGCGGTTGCGGAAGCGGACGAGCTGGTCGAACAGCCGGCGCAATTTGCGCCGCAGGATGAAGCCGGTCAGCCGCGCCGCGACGGCGAACGGCGGCGGCGGCGCGGACGCCGCGGCGGCCGGCGCAGCCGGCACCGCAACGGCGAGGCCTATGCCGATCGCGGCGTGCAAGGGCAACGGCATGACTTCGAGCCCAACGACCTCGATCAGCCGAGCTCTCCCGAACCCGCGCTCAACGACGCGGTCGCCGATCTCGACACGACGCCGCGCGCTGCCACGGAAGCTCCGGTCAGCCGCGAAGCGCCGCCGCCGGCACCGCCGGAGGAGCCGGTGCGCCGGCGCTCGACGGTGCGCGAACCGGCACCCATTGGCGGCGGCGATACACCGCCGCCGCCAACCCAACAGCCCGCCGCGCCCGCAGCGGAACCGGTGATCACTGAGACGAGCGAGGAGGCCGCGGACAAAGATCGGCCGCGCCGCACCGGGTGGTGGGCGCGCCGCTTTGCCGGCGGCGGCTGATGATACGCTAGATCGTCATGAAGAGCGCCTGGATCGAGCGTGATGCCGAGGCGATGGTCGCCCAGTTTGCGAAAATATCTGGCGCCAAGTCGGGCATCGATCGCGATCTGGCGCTGCGCGTCTATACGACGCGGCTGCTTGGCCGCGACCCCAAGCTGGTCCTGCATGGCGGCGGCAACACGTCGCTGAAGGCGAGCATGCGCGACCGCTACGGCGACGAGGTCGAGGTGTTGCGCGTCAAATCATCCGGCGCCGACATGGCGACCATCGAGCCCGATCGGCTGGTCGCGGTGCGGCTTGAGCCGATGCGCAAATTGCGCGCGCTCGAGGCGATCGACGATGCCGAACTGGTCGGCATCGAGCGCGCCAATCTCGTCGATGCGACGGCGCCCAATCCGTCGGTCGAGATGATGCTGCACGCGTTTTTGCCGCACAAATTCGTCGACCATACCCATGCCACCGCGGTCTTGAGCGTGATCGATCAGGCCGACGGCGAGAAAAAATGCGCAGACGTATTCGGCGGC
>Ga0187771_10002104_pt1 | contig 13677 bp, 14 predicted proteins | sample 0116_SJ02_MP15_1_FD_133139 | JGI IMG/M metagenome (GOLD analysis project Ga0187771, IMG submission 133139) | Tropical peat soil microbial communities from peatlands in Department of Meta, Colombia - 0116_SJ02_MP15_10_MG | ecosystem: Environmental > Terrestrial > Soil > Wetlands > Peat | place... | reverse complement strand
TCGAAGCTTAGCTCTTCGAGTTTTCCTTTCCGAGCAACCTTTGAGATCTCCAGTTCGAGTTCCTGATTGCGGGCACGCAATCGTGAAGACTCAGACAGGTGTTCCTCGATCCGCCTTCGCAACCAGCTACAACGTGAGAGTCCCAGACTTCATCTCGCCCGTTGTTGGGTGGCGTGTGTGGCAATGGGATGCCAGTGGCTTGAAGTCTCTCAATGGCGAACCGTGGCTGCCCGGCAAATCGCTGCGAGCCGGATGCAGGGTTTGCGGCTCTGGGACGCTAGGGGGCAAAGTCCATGCCGCAAGGCTTGCTCATGAAGCTCCCCTTATGGATTGCACTTGCAGAATTTATGGCAGCAAAAGCCTCGACCAACTGCGCAGAAGCCAATATTGACAGTACGGCGAGGTTCACGGTGAAGTTGGTCTTTGGGGATCAGTTGTTGAGCATACGGATGGATACCGTGCCCAGTTCGCCTACCCGAAGACCCTCATCTTGCCGTCAGAAAACCTGCCAGTCACGTTGACAGCAATCCAAAGACGTATCGAGGCTCTAGTTCCGTATGGCTGCGAACTCTTCATCGCACACGATGGTTCCAGAGTTCCACTGTGGCAAGAAGAAACTGGATTCGATTCTCGTGCTCTGGAATGTCTTCTCCGTCGAAGTAGGCAGTGGTATGCCCGGCGCAAGCAGGAACGAAGCCTGAAGGGAGGAGACCGGATTGCCCTGCGCGGTCGAGGAATAGTGGTTGTCAGCCACACCGACCCAAACCAGATTTATGCCGCCAACTGGAACGGCGAAACGCTGCGTCTGCTGCGAAAAGACATTGCTTGGAACGAAATCAACTCGCGCTGGGAGACGTACGCGACGCCAACATTCCGCCGATTGAGCGCCGATACCTGCCGAACAAGGGATGGAAGCAGATGACCACTAGCGAGTGCCTTGCTTTGCTGGAATCGGCTGGGGTGATCGACCGATTCTAGCGAAGTTCATTTTGGCAGCCCAAGCACGGGGACCGGCTTCAGATTGCAAGGATCGGAGATCGTGTCAAAGTGTCCGTTTGGCATGTGACATAAATCGTGGCTTGTATTTCCCGTTTGTCCGAAGCTGTTGGCTCCCCAACAGTAGACTTCATCTGTTTCAATCAGTGCGCAGGAAACTCCGTTCGATACTGTCACCTGCCTAGCAGCCGCAGGCAGGCTCACTTTGACCGGATTTCCGGTCGAGCTTGCCAACTGCCTGCTTCCATCGCCCAGTTGTCCGTGGTCGTTTGCTCCCCAACAATAAACCTCGGCGTTCCAGATCAGGCAGCTATGGTCGTCCGCAACTCCGACATCCGTTACCGCTGATGTGAACCGATTTCCTGACGCGATACGCTTGTCGGCTTCCGAACGGAATTTCTCGGCCATGCATTTGAGCGCACCGCCGTGAGTCCAACAGACAAGACTGTTTCCATTGCCGTCATCAGACGACGCTGAGATATGTTCCGCTGTTTCAGTAACCGCGACCTTTTCCTGTGCGTCGAACTCGAATGGTGCATACCGCAGGTTGATCTTCCAGCACTTGAATCCGCTCGCGAGAATGGCGCATCGTGGAGACCCTGACGACAATCCGGCAACGTCGCTTGCAACAGTGATGAAGTCGGAGGGATTCATCGACAAACCATCCCAGCAAATCAGCCGTTTATGCACGAGACCGCACGCAAAGCTGCCCCCGGTTCCTAAAGCCTGCACGTCTGATTCAAGCCCCTTTATCGTTGTGGGCTTCAAGAGGAACCATTTCGCATCCCAGCTTTTCTGCCAGCACTTCATCGCTCCAGCATCAAGGACGCAGGTCTGGCTCCCGGAGATCGATACTGCCAAAGCACCTGCGCTGACCAGTAGATTCGGCAATGCGCGTCTGGCAATCATTCCCGGACCAGCCGCAGCTAGACTGGGCATGAATAATGCATCTCCCCAACACCACGCCCCAGTTTCTCGAAGTGCACAGCCATAGAATTCACTCACGGTAATTGACTTGATCGGTTGCTTGCCGTTCCACATCTGCTGCAACTGCCGATACTGCGCTTCGTCCAATTTCCCCAAGTGAACTGGATAGGAGCGTTTTCCGTCACCACTCTTCCACGTGCCATTAAGATGTCCGAGTCCGCCTAATTCATCCAGATGAAATTCACCGTTGGGCTTGCCATTCGTGTACTCAACAACTCGGAGCGCGCCTTCCGTAAGTAGCTCGCCTTGCAAGACAAGAGCTTGGCGATAGGCAGCGTACTCGTAGCTGCCTTCAATTAGATTGCCCTTGCGTGTCACCTTCAACTCGACTTCAAGAGTGCCATTGATGGTTCCGTGATAAAAAGCTGTTTCGCCATCGGCAATGGAAGTGATATCCGGCTTTTTGGCTTGAGAGAAAGCATTACACGTTGCAACCAGCGCGAGAAAGGCACCGATAATAAGCCGAGATTTTGAGTCTCTTTCCCCGCGCAGCACATCGGATTGTTCAGCTTCTCTGAGTAAGATCACGATCCTCCTGACATGCGCACTTCGTAAACGGTTGGAAGTGGTTCTGAGTTCGTGCGCACAAAGCTCCGAACGAGTTCAGTGCGTGAGAAATGGCCGAGACTCAAGAGCCGGATGCACTCGTCAGTAGCGCAGGACTCCCACGAAGTGCGTCTGCCCCACGGGAAACAGCTTGCCTCGACGACACGAACCGGAAGTTGTTCTCGAAAGCCAGCCTCAATCTGCTCGCGAAGCCAGCGCAGATAATCCAGTTTTTGTGCTATTGCAACCTTCGGGTCTTCTCTCACAATGATGCCGGGGAAATCCGGAATGTCAGCCCTCAAAGTATGAACGTGCCCGTGTCCTTCAATCAGAATCTCGATGTCGAGTTCCAGCAGGTGCTCAAGGCTGACGAGCCATTTTCGGCTGTCCACGTCCGGATTGGGTGTCGCGAAATAGCTACCCATGAAGGCATCGCCCGCGAGCAGCAGCTTCTCTTTGGGATCGTACAGGACGATATGGTCATCGCAATGACCGGGAGTTGCGATCACATTCAACCGTCCAGACTCGGTGTCCAGCGCATCACCCAGCAGTGCGTATGGCTCCTGCAAGTTGGGAGGTTGTCCGATGATCATTGCTCGAACCCACGGGAGCTTCTTGAAGGGTGTCAGGAAATGGGCGGTCATCTCGGAAACATAGATCGGAGCACCAGTAAGTTCGGACAGCCAATTCAGATTGCCGACGTGTTCTTCGTGGGCGTGGGTCGCGATCACCTTTTTGATTTTCGGTTTTATCCGGCGAAGGTGCCGCAGAAGCGATCTACGCATCTTGGGCGAGCCGGGATCGACTGCCACGCCATCGTACAAAACGGTCGTGAACAGTTCGCCGAAGAGCAGCGGAACTGCATTCGGCAAGAAACCATTCAGAAACACAATAGTGAGCTTGCCATCCAGCAGGTCGATCTGCTGGTGATATGTCCGGGCGAAGACGCTCAATCTTTGGATCGCCGCCTTGATGCCTGCCCACAGAACAAGCGGTAACCGAATGAAGAAGCCAAGCGTGTAGCATGACCAAAACGCTCCGAGTCGAGCTTGGCGTCTTACCGCTTCCGGCTTTGCGACTCGGCATGCCCCTCCGCGACATTTGCTGAGGGAATATCGGTTTGTGGCAACGAAGCCGTAAAGGAGCCGTCCGATATTCCTGAAGAGAAACCACTGTCCCACAGTGCCAACAATCCATGTTGATGGGAACAACCGTGCCAGAGCCGCTACCGCGTCCCAGCCAGCTAGGATTTCTCCTGCCGGGGTGACTACGTGCAACTGACGCAGGCATTCGTCCAGTCTCAGCCGAGAATCAACGGCGGATAAGACCTCCGGGCTGATTGGGAGGGGAAGTGTCTTGCTCTCATGGTCGAGAATTTTCAGCCATGCCACGCAAGCCTGACAAATCTCGCATTGCCCGTCGTACAGCACACGGTACGCGGAAGCTTTGGCACTCGCGCCGCTGGTCGTTGTAGGGATTTCCGCTAGCGATTGGTCAGCCATAGCAATAGCAGAGATCATGCGCTCGTGACCGCCTTGTTCCAAGCAACTAGGCTAAGCGCTCCCGCGCAAGCGGATGCGGGGTACGAGTCCTCGCAGGAATGGCGGGAACAAATTGCCACCGTCCTCGCTCTAACGGTAGTAGGAGCGGCACATGAAGATTACTTGGGGTACGTTCTGGCTGCGCAGCCGCAAGTGGCTAAAGACTGGGTGGTTGATTACAGCATTCTTAGTCGCGGTATATGGCGGCGTCATTCGCCCTTCGCGTGCCTTCCGTGGGATTGCGATGGAAAGAACCACTGCGCTCGCGGCAATTGAACGCAACCGTCATTGGCTGGTACCGCTACCGGAATCGGTGGACAACGCTACTCTGGCGGCGGGTGTCATTGGGGGAGTTCCGGGGGGAGTCGCACCCCATTCCGTTCAGATGATGACATACTTGCCCAAGTCGGAAAGTCTCGCCCGGCGCCAAGTGGTGCGCACATCGTCAATCGACCTATTGGTGAAAAGTCCCGCAGAATCAGTCGAAAAAATCCGCTCGCTGACCGAGCGCGTCGGAGGGTTCTTGGTTAAGTTACAAACGAACGGTGCGCAGGATGCCACGAACGCTACGCTCACCATCCGGGTGCCGGTCGCACGCTTTGAAGAAGTGGGAGCCGAAATCCGCAAATTAGGCTTGAGGGTGGAAAGCGAACAGATGGAGGCTGAAGACGTAACAAGGCAATATATCGACCAGCAAGCCCGTCTGCGCAATTTACACGCGCAGGAAGTCCAGTACTTGACCATTTTGAAGCAGGCGAAGACCGTCAAGGACACACTGGATGTCAGCGAGAAGTTGAATGGAGTCCGGGGCGAGATCGAGCAGCAGCAAGCGGAATTCGAAGCGCTCTCGAAACAAGTGGAGACTGTTGCGATCACCGTGTCATTGCACTCCGAAGCAGAAGCGAATGTGTTTGGACTCCACTGGCGACCCTTGTATGAGCTAAAACTGGCGGCAATGCAAGGTCTTGAGGGTTTGGCTGATTATGCTTCCGCCATGTTCTCCTTGGTTTTCTATCTCCCGGCGATTCTGCTGTGGCTGGCGACGATCCTTGCCGGAGCCGCATTGGGCTGGAGACTGCTCCGCCTCGGAGCGCGAGTGCTATTTACGGCGAAAAACTCTGCAAGTTTACCTGTCGTTTCATCGTAGTGCGCCTTAACGAATTGAAAGCTCCATGTACTCGCCTGCACCTACGATCACCAGCACCAGCCGCACCGGAAACGGGAACCGCCTCCGCCTATGATCACGCACGACCTTCGGCGCGGAAAGCCGGTATATCTTCTCGCGAGTCTTGAGTTCGCAGCCGCCAGCAGTGAGCACGCTGCTTGGGCAGCAAACTCGCAGTTTAGAGGCGGGTATCGAGATCATCAATGGTCCCGGGGGATAGGAGGTAGAGCGTTCTGAAACCGGACTCCTTTAGTAACTAACTAGTAAAATCGGGGCCTTTGCCGTCCTGGGGCGAGCGGGATGGGCTGCCCCCTATTGGCGAGCTATTGGCGCGGCGAGCGAGGGGCGGCGGGGGCGGGGGCGGCGGGGGGAGCGCGGGCGGCGCGGGCGGGCGAGCACAGGCGTGAGGGAGCGAGCGCGGGATTTTGAGAGTAATAGCCTTTTGTTTTCGCCAGCTACTCTACCAAATTCATCCGAATTGGTATCTAATCTATCAGCCGGAGATCTGAGTGGAAGCTCTCCTCCATGATGCGCGTTACTGCCTTCGCAGTCTCGCGAAGACACCCTCGATTACTGCCATTGTTGTGGCCACACTGGGCTTGGGCATTGGCGTAAACACCGCCATATTCGGCCTCCTGAATGCGTGGCTCTTCCGTCCGCTACCAGTCCGGGACTCGGAACAAATTGTCGTGTTGGCTTCTCAAGATCATGGAGGAGGTTCCGCCATTTCCTATCCCGCGTTGGTCGATTTACGTCGACAGGCAGACCTCTTTTCTGACGTGTTCGCGTACGGATTAGGAATTGCCGGACTCAGCGTCGAGCACAAACCCCACGAACTTGCTTTCAGCGCTGTATCAGGGAATTACTTCAGCGCCCTAGGGCTGAAGCCTGCTGTGGGTCGCTTGTTTCTTCCAGGTGAAGGGGAGCGCCCCGGCGAAGAACTCTTAGTTGTGCTGGGTTATTCCTATTGGCAGAAGAACTTTGGCGGAGCTCGGTCCGTCGAAGGGAAACAGGTGCTGCTCAACGGCATGCCCGCACGGATCATCGGCGTAGCTCCCAAAGAATTTCATGGACTCCTCTTTTCCTTCGATATCGATGGGTACGTGCCGCTGAACGCCATGTTGTCGCTTGTGCGAGTTGGGGACACGCATCAGTACTGGTCCGATCGCAACGATCGAGTGCTTACGGCCGTAGGAAGGCTCAAGCCCAAGGTTACTCTGCGGCAAGCGCAGAGTGCGGTGGATGTGATCGCAGCGCGCATGGCAGCACAGTATCCCGCAACTGACAGTGGCACACGCATTCGTGTGATTCCCGAGTGGAGGGCTCGCCCGGCACCATCTGTATCTAGCTTCGTGCCAATGATCGCCGGGTTGTTCCTGGTTTTGCCTAGTCTGGTGCTGTTCCTGGCGGGAATGAACGTGGCAAATATCCTCTTAGTCCGTGCAATGCTCCGTGAGCGCGAGATGGCTATTCGCGCTGCGCTGGGCGCTGCCCGAGGTAGGCTGATACGGCTAATGCTCACTGAGAGCCTCATATTAGCAATAATCGGCAGCATCGCAGGTGTGGTGTTGGGATATTGGTCGGTTGGCGCGAGCGGTGCCTTGCTACATCCAGTTGTCACCACATCGTCCGACTTGGGCTACCGGATGGACTACAGCCTAGACTGGCGAGTACTGGTGTACACAGCGCTGGCGACGGCCCTGACTGCGATCATAGTGGGACTCTGGCCTGCATTGCATGCCGCTCGCGCAGACTTAAGTCCAACGCTACACGGAGGTTCGGCTGCAAGGTTCCGACGCATTGGACGTTTGCGCCTCTCTGGCGTTCTGGTGGTAGCACAGGTGGCTGGCTCGATCATATTGCTGATCGTTGCGGGTCTTTTCGTTCGAAGTCTTTTGCGCGCGGAACACATCTTCCTCGGCTTTGATCCGGCTCGTGTGTTGAGCGTGATGATCACGCCTCGCCAGATCGGCTTCGATGATGCACACACCGACTTTTTCTTTCGCGAACTAGAAGATCGGCTGCGGGCTTTGCCCCAGGTCGAATCGGTGAGCATGTCAGAAACCGTCCCAATGGGAATAGGAGGGTCAACCAGTCAGATTTTCGTGGAAGGCCATTCCTTTGTTCCCAGCGAGCACGCCCCCGAGATTTCTTCCAACAGTGTCGATCCGGCTTACGTTCCGACTATGAGAGTGCCACTGCTAGAGGGGCGCAACTTCACAGATGCTGACAATAACAAATCGACCCGCGTGGCGATCATTAACCGGACCATGGCACACAGGCTTTGGCCAAATGAGAACGCCATTGGCAAGCGCTTCAGAATGGAGAGCGAAGGCGCTGAGCCAACGGAGGTCGTCGGCATTGTCGCTGACGGGCAATACCTGTTTGTCTCACCCGATCCTCAACCTTACTTTTTTGTTCCACTTGCGCAGCGGTACACTCCGTTTCGATATGTGGAGGTGCGCTCTGAAGTGTCACCCAAGTTGCTCGTCAAGGAGGTGGAGGATCGGATTCATAACCTAGCGCCTGATCTGCCGATCATTGACGCACGCTCAATGCAAGACACAGTGCATGGATTAGCCGGACTGTTCATTATTCGTCTTGCCGCTGCCCTCGCCGGAGCCATGGGGACACTCGGTCTCATTCTCGCCATTGTTGGCATCTACGGAGTCGTTTCTTACGCCGCCGCACACCGTACGCGAGAAATCGGAGTGCGGATGGCACTGGGGGCGGAGCGAATCGATGTACTCAAGCTAGTTTTCAAAGAGGGAGTCGCGCCTGTAGTTGTTGGTGCCTTAATCGGCATTCTCGTGGCAGCTATATTCACCCGAGCTATAACCAAGCTTCTGATCGGCGTAAGCGCAACCGACCCGCTCACATACGTCGTGGTCGTAACGTCACTCTCAGTTGTCGCACTGCTGGCATGCTGGCTGCCAGCGCGCAGAGCGACTCACGTGGATCCGATGGTAGCGCTACGGAGCGAGTAGCCTGGACCGTAAACTCCTTCCACCTTCGTGTGTCTTTGGCACGTCGATGTCTCCTATATCAACGTGTGCGGGGACCTTCTATTACTTGTGCAGCGTTCTGGATGGTTACAGTCGTTCTATCGTGCATTGGGACCTACGCGAGTCGATGAAAGAAGCGCACATTGAGCTGCATGAAAAGAAGAGAGCTAGGCGACCACCTCGCCAACCGCGTTCAATCGCTGTCCCACAAACAGTGCCACCGATGCCGGGCAATACAGGATCAAACCAATCCTCTCGGCCCCAGAGCGGATGCGAAACTGGCGCATGAGTTCTTTCACCTGCACAGCGATCGCAGTCGCCTCACTTCCGGACCGTACGGATGTGCTCCTCGCTCCGGTTGCCGGTTTGACGTCCACCCACAACTTGAACCGCGAGTTTTCGCTCAACAGTCTCCGAACGTCATTTGCCGCATCTCCGGTCAGTGAGACAGAAACGAGCAGATCTTTGCCAGGTCCTTCGACCGGAATCTCTGAAACTGTCAGATCAAATTGAGATGCGGGAGCGTCCGATCTCCACAAGTAGGTCTCTCCGGCGGTTGGCTGTTCGACCCGGAGTCGGAACCCACTTGCCTCTGGCAACGCCCGGCCGACAACCAGCAAAGCAGATAGCGGAAGCTTTCCCCGAAACTCGATAAAGTTCGCGCCCGGGACACCGGCGAGCTGCGCCTTTGCACGTTTTAGTTACGGGATCAATGTATCCATCCAGACCTGCTGATTCGGTATGGTGCGCGACTCGATATCGAAGAAGGGCGTCCAGTCCAATTCAACGGTGGGTGGAAGTCAAAATATCGGCGGTCCCAACCATGAATAATCAGAACCGCTTTGGGGATCTCGGTAGACTCTGCCCGCAGCCCTCTTTCCGCAATGGCCTTTTCCAGTTCCACGCTGCCAACACGCTTAGTGTCTCCACCGGCCTGAATCCAGCTACGAACGGTGCCGATCGCTAGTTCTTGAGGAACCTTCCCCATCCGCAAGCCATTAACTTTCATGCGCTCGTCGACCCGCGTTAGTTCCCCCATTCCAGCGAAGCCAAGACGCAGCCGTAAGGCCCTGCAAAACTCGGCTAGCTCCTCCTCCGTCGTCCCCAGTTGCTGGGCCCACAGTTTTCGAAGCCTGCCAGCTTTGCTCTTGGGCCCGCCCGTAAAGAAGTCTTTGGATAGAGAAAAGCTCTCGAGTAAGAACTCGCCGAGATCCTCGGTCGATGCCCAGTTGCTGACCAGCCAGATCTCGACGCCGCCCGGCTCTTGTTCCTTCAACATTCGCCAACTATCGAACAGCTTGTGCAGAACCGACCGTGCTTCCGTGGCCTGCACCTCTACCAACTTTGATCCGGAATATGCAGCGCTGTGGTCAACGTGAAACTTTACCTGGACATATTTCGCGGCGCCGGTTGTCCTTTGGGTGGTGCGTGACATCGTCGGCCGCACCCGCATGAGGGTGCTCGACGTAGCCGTAACTATACGGTGAATCCGCCGGCAGCAACTGAAGCAGTTCGAACCAACTGTAAAGATGTTGATAGTCGTCTCCGGCGAGTCGCGCAGCGCTCTGTTCTCCCATAGTGAGAGTTTAAGGATCGATCAACGGACCTGAGAGTGCCACGACAACCGGAATCGTTGTTTCAGCCAGCAAAGGTCAAATGTTCCTTTGGCTGCCAGAATTTGTCGTCGTTTCCTGGAGACAGCGGCACACAGCTCGCCCACTGCAAACGAGCAGAACATCGGTTCGGAAGCTAATTCGGCGAAAAGCCGCTGACCCGGCCGACTGTTGGAATGTCAGTCGCGCCTTTTCCTGGAGTTTTCTCGGCGCGAACACTTTCTAGGAAGCTGGGCCCATCCTTAAGTTCCGATTTGTGCGTGACCCGCCCCGATCGAGTCGAGTCGATCGAACCGATGTCGGTGACTTCTCACGGCACGACTTCTGGGCCCGCAATCTGCGGTTTGGCCGGAACTTAATTGCAGCAGCGCGCGTAACAGAGAATGTGGAGATCTCTCATTCATCCCGCTCCGGTGTCTATGTCGCCACCTACTTTGCGCTTTGGACGTTCCTTCTTCTGCTCCTCCGAATCCTCTACCACTTTGACGTCAGCGAGGCGATCACAGCACTTGTCATTCTCGCACTGGTGCTCCCAGCGCTAAGCCTAGTGGCCACGCGCCACGTTCCCGCCCTGCCTTGCGTCGTACTTCGGCCTGCATTTGAGACCACGTTCCTCATCTCCTATCTGGTGGTTATCGCAGTCGTACTCGTTTGGGGATTTGGCGCGTTAGGGCGCATCAGCACCGAGCCGGCACACACCATCATCTCTTTGGGCCTGAAGCTCGCGACGTTCGTTGTTCCTCCGGTGGTGCTCTTGGCTTCAGGCCAGTATAGAATCCGCGATCTCACTCCTGTTTCATTCATGTGGACTGCACTGAAACCAGCCCTGTGGTTGTCTTTGGCTGTTCTCCTAATGCAATTGTTCCTAGGACGCGGGCTACACGACATTCGCCAAGCTCATCTGCCGGTTTGGGTGCTTGTAGTTGCTGCACCGCTCAGCTTCGCTTGGCTGGTGATCGAAGTTGGTGTTGTCGAGGAATTCTTCTTCCGGGCGCTGCTGCAGGAACGCCTCGCAGCGGTGCTGCACTCACCTTGGGGTGGTCTTGTGCTGGGGGCTGTCCTTTTCGGCCTAGCGCACGCGCCGGGTCTTTACTTACGCACAGCAGCCACGCAGGAATCTATTGGCTCGCATCCCTCGCTCCTAATGGCGGTCGGGTATTCGATCGTGATGACTTCACTCGCTGCCTTGTTTGTTGGCGTTCTGTGGCTGCGGACGAAGAATTTCGCCGTCGTGGTTATCGTGCACGCCGCCGGCGACTTCTTGCCCAACCTCGTTCCCTGGATTAAGGCATTCCATTTGGCAAGATAGCGCAGTGTCAGCGTTGTGAGTTGCCAAAGGTCATGTCAGCAACGCTAAGATCTTGATTCTGTTTGACCACGGCAAGGGGGGAATACTGCACTCGGCGGCCCGTATATTCAAAGCGTAAGTCCCTAAACCGCACAACGTATCCCCGGCCCTCTGATTCCAATGCCTCGGTCTCGGTGATCGGAAACCGCGCCCAATTCATGAATGCCCAGCCCAAGGAACTGCGTTTAGCAGCAAGGGCGGCTGGAGTTTCCTCTGGCTTGTAGCGAATCTGCATCTCGACTTTCGGATCAAGATCCTGAGTCCGAGAATCGACTTGCACAGCAGGGACGGATCTCGGCGTTTCCACAACACCCGTCCAAAGAAATGGGTTCCACCAGAGCGCGAAGGCAGACTCACGGATCGAAACTCCGCCTTCGTATTGGCGGGCTTCGAGGGCATGACACGCTCTACGATGCTCATGATCACGAATACCCCAAATCGCAACTAAGCCGATCAGGGTCACGGTTGCCGCTAAACGCCCGCGCGGAGTCTTGCTTGTGCGGTCATATTCCTCGTTCATCAGGCCAGCACTGATCGCAGAAGTCCTCCGACTAGGAATAAAGTGACGACGGGGTCGAAGCGCCTCCGTGGAAGGGTTCAGCCTTTTCATCGTTGGCTGGGAATCGGACCTCGTACTACAAATGCGAACCTCAACGAGTAAATTGGCAGTTTATCTAGCTTCGGGTTTCGTCACCACCTGCCGCTCCGTCAAGAATCAGGGCGATCTCTCGATGGCCTGCCCTGTGCGCGATCTCGCTCAGTGTTTCGCCTTCGGGCGACCGTTCCGTCACAACCGCGCCACGTTCGATCAGCAGTCGTACGATGTCTTCACGGCCGCGCGCAATGGCGTAGGCCAGCGGAGTGTGCCATGCAGCAGCGTCCCAGGGAAACAGCCCGTAGTCGCTGAAAACCCGATTCAACGCTGCGGGGTCTTCTTCCAGGACGGCTTTGACGCGTTGTGTGATGTTGTATTGAATCGCCTCGATGATGTCGATCGGCCCCCGCAGAATCATATCGCGGGCTTCTTTGTGACCGGCGTAGTCGGCCCAGCCGGCGGGCGTGCCGTGATACTTCTCTTCGCCCGCGCGCACGTCAGCGCCGTGTCTCATCAACACGTCAACCGCGCTCACGTTCCCATGAAAGCCGGCCGCATGCAGCGGTGTGTATCCGCTCGTCGAGTCGATCGCGGTCTTTGGGTTGTCGCGTACATTCACCGACGCTCCATTGCGGATCAGCGCCTCGATCACGTCGCCAGGTGCGCGTTCGCTGGCGCGAACGATCAAGTTGCCCCATCGTCCGCCGGGCTTCAGAGCGCCGGGATCTCTGCGCAGCAGTCGTTCGAAATCCGTGGTTCGATGCAGAGCTACAGCCGCCGGCAACCGCACTTTTGCTCCGCGCTCCAGCAGCACTTGTGCCAGGTCATGCCTGCCTTCGAGCGCCGCCAGATCGAGCGCGGAAAACGGGCTTCGTCGATCGACTCCGTGTCAGCACCGAGGTCGAGCAGCGCGGTCATTGCCGCGGGTTGATTCTTGATGACGGCGAGATGCAGCGGCATGCTCCGCATGACCGTTCCGTTCATCCGGCGCTCGAGATCGGTCGGCGTGCGCGCCACCAGCTCACGAATCACCTCTACTTCACCCATTGCGACCGCGGAAAAGATATTGTGTCTCGCGCCGTGCGCAAGCAGATACGCAACGATCTCGGGATTGGGCTGGATGTAATCCCACGCCGTCGCCCACCCGATCACGCCCAACTCATGGTAGTCGCCTTCGCCGACCGTCTCTGCGCCATGTTCCACGAGAAGACGAATGATGGAGAAGCGATGCTTCTCCACGGCGAAATGGAGCGGATACGCGTTGTCACCTTCGCAGCGGATGTTGGGATTGGCGCCGCGATCGAGCAGCAGCTTGACTGCCGCCTCGCTGTTGCCGAAGACGGCCTGGTGGAGTGGCGTTCTCGCCCCCTCCCCGCCGCGTTCGTCAATAAGCTCCGGATGTGCATCAAGCAGCACATTGAGGCGCGCTAGATCACCTTTTCCAGCCGCATCGCGAAGGGATGCGACCGACTCTGCGGTCGAGCTGGCTGCTTCAAGCGTTTTGACATGCGACTGCAGCTTGGCCCAGGACGCGAATCCATATTCGCTCGCAATCACCAGCTGTGCATCCGCAAGTGCGAACGGCGACGCCGAGATCTTTTCTTCCGGCAGGTTCCTGAAGCGCGGATGGCTCTCGCGAATGCGAGTAAAAGCCTCGGAATCCGCGGCCTGCTGACGCTTCAACAGGGACTTGGCTTGTTTCTTGAGTTGTTCAAGACTGGGATTCGGCGGGAGTTGCCTTGACATGGGAATCTCCTTTCCGTTGGTGGCCTGTGTCCGCACCGCAGGCAGAAAGAAGATTTGTCAGATTGTAACCGTGCAATTCCTGCAGGGTGGGCTTTGCCCTTTCCGCGGACTGGATGCGCCCCGTGCGCCGAAAAC
>Ga0187771_10002103_pt1 | contig 13682 bp, 14 predicted proteins | sample 0116_SJ02_MP15_1_FD_133139 | JGI IMG/M metagenome (GOLD analysis project Ga0187771, IMG submission 133139) | Tropical peat soil microbial communities from peatlands in Department of Meta, Colombia - 0116_SJ02_MP15_10_MG | ecosystem: Environmental > Terrestrial > Soil > Wetlands > Peat | place... | reverse complement strand
TGAGACCCAATTTGGAGTGCGAGAAAGCCTTGAGCAGGCGGATACGGACGTTCGACGGATCAAGGGAAATGGCCTGGTTCGCGTCCGCTATGGCCAGTTCATATTTTCCGTTGTAACGATAGAGTTCAGCCCGCGTGGCAAACGCCTCAAAATCGGGTTTAAGCCTGATTGCCGCATCCATGTCATTCAGCGCAAGGTCCATCTCCGCAAGTTCGGCATGGGTCATCGCCCGAATATAAAAAGCGTGTGCCAGGTTGTCGGTATCCACTGAGCCCGGATTCGACGTGCCGGCTTCGATGATAAGAGAACATGCCGCGAGGCGCTGTTCTGTAGGAGTATTCTCCGGCCCGAAGCAGGGAAGCCATTCCGGCAGTGGGTCGTGCGAAGATCTGCCGGTACCTTTCCCACCAGCCGGAGCCGTCGAGGCGGGATTCCCGGAGATCAAAGGAGGTGTTGGGGGGACCAGCCAGGCAGTCAGCTCTGTGCCGGTATCCCTGCTCGATGCACGCACCTCCGCCTTTATGACGGGTGCGTCCTTGATGTCGGAGCCGAGATTTACCCGCGAGTTTTGCTCGATGACGATCATGCGTCCAGCGTCGAAATCGTACTCGCCGGACGATGTGTAGGAAAAATCGCGCAGTTTGAGGTCCCGGAAGTTGTCGGTGGCGATAAAAGTAGGATTCTCAGCGGTAAAAGTGATCAGCGCATGCGTTTTCATGTTTCGGGTCTCGACCCCCGACAAGGTCCCTTTTACGGTGAAATGCAAGCTGCCGAGCGCACCATACGAGACGTCCCGTTTGTCCGCCACCCAGCTCTGGCCGGTGGTGACAGGCCCCGCCGGGAAAACCATCGCGTCGCGGGCCATCGTGTCACTGGCAGTCCCACTGGCGGATTCGTTGAGGGTCTGATTGTCCGAATTGATCGAGTAGTCGACCATGCGGCCTCTGTAGTCGCGCTCGTAGGAGACAGGGGTTTTCAGCAAGGCAAGTACCGGTAGCATGGCTGGGTCGGAGCCAGCCCGAGCCAGTTCCTGCGGATCGTTAGAGTCGAACGAGATGGTGGCGCCGTCAAGGACCTTTATTTGCCGTACCCGAGTTACCCTGTTCGTCATAACACGGTTGCCGTTGGGACGTATTTCCCTGATGCCTTCGTCGAAACTCATAAATGAGCCATTCGCCAGGAACCCGGCTGGTTTTCCAGACTTCAGGTACTCCAGCACCAGTTCGAATGCCACTTCGGAAGTCCACTGTCCCACCTTTCCCTTGAACTCGAGAGAATATGGTGATGAGAGGGGGATGTCGGCTGCCCGCGCCGGAACGCCCATGATAAGACCGGTGGTCCATACGAACGACATCGTCAAATATTTGATCAGAGAGTTTCTTACGATATACGGTCTCATTACGTTATACCCCTGTTGGTCGCCTTCATGGATTGAAGTCGGTTTTTCTGTCACTTCAGTTATGAAGTGCCAGCTCATTATACGTGACTACCGGTATTTTGTAACTATTTTGATGGTCAGTTGTCCCGAAAAAGTCCTAACATACATCGCTATGATCACAGAGAAATGATAAGAGGCAGCTTCTGCTCAGACAGAGCTTTTTGTCGTTGACAGCAGCCTTTCAATGGGTGAATCTCTATCGATTGGAACACTGCTCAGGGGTTGAAGCCGATTTAAGCGGCAAAAAACGCTGAGGATTTTGATTTTGTAATGCTGACATCCTTTATAACCATCGGGGAGTGCAATGAAAAGTGACAGTATTTGTCGAGATCGTGAAAACCGACCCTATCGATATGCCGGTATGTGTCTGCTCCTGTCTGTCACCATGACCATCGCAAGCACGCCTCTTGCGCTTGCCGACGATTCCTGCGGTGCCAACGCAATTGAAGTTGGCAGAACGGAACGTGACAACGCCATTGATGTGAAGTGCAAGTGCGTTGAGGGGTTCGAGCATGAAGGAGTCGGGTGCGTTCCGGTCAAACCCAAGAGCCCCCCGAAGCCGACCGCGTTATGCCCCAGCCTGCAGAAGCAGATGGGTGCAATACGCTCGGCAGCAAGTCGAGCCGCCATCGCAGAGGATGTCTATAACTTGTACAGCCACCCTGAAAAGGGTTTTCTGATTCCATGGACCGCCCCCCCCGGTTATGATCTGCTCAGCAATGACATTAAAAAACTGCGGCAGATTTTTCCCGGACGTACAGCGCCGCAGATTGCCGGGTTGTTCGCTCCCCCGAATACCGCTTACCGCGCTGCCATATATGCCACCGATGGGGGCAAAACCCTGGTAGTCGCCTTTCAGGGGACGCTGCCCCCCTCGGAAGGTATCCGTGATTGGACCGATGCAAACGGGCCAAATTACCGGGGACATGCGTCATCATACTTCAGTCGTGCAGGGGATCTGGCAGTAGCTGTCCGCCAGTATGCAGAGGCAAAACATCTGAAACTGGAAATGGTGGGGCACTCTCTGGGCGGTGCGCTGGCAACGTGGGCCGGTATCAAGGCCGGGGCAAAAACGACAGTGTTCAACGCAGAGAATGTCCGCCAACCGGGGTTGCCAGAGGGCGCTGAAAAACAGGCCGAAAGCCTGGTGACCGATTATGTCACACCTCATGACATCGTGACCGGTTTGCAAACGGAGCATCCGGCTTTGGGCCGAGAGGTGATATTGCCCGCTGTTCCGGGTGGGCCCCAGGGCATGCTGCCACAGCACCGGATAGAATATGTCCGCAAGGCACTCGATGTGCAGGAGGAGAACCTCTCCAAGGCGCTCTCGGCCAATTCATGCAGACAGTAGAACAAAAAACACCTGCGACTGATCCGCGGGTTCTTATGGGGGCATACAAGCAAAAGAGGTCCGCAGACGCCAGAGCGGCTGCAAACTTTATCGCCATCCGGAAGTTCGGTTCTCATGGAACCAACCTCGCCAGGAAATTCGACATTGGACATGGTGTTAGGTTTGCAGCTTATGTGTGTATCGCGACCAGGCCTGCCCGGCATCATACTTATTCTGGGCTTTGTGTGTAAAATTGTCTCTAGCGGTTGTTATGGTAAGGTCGCTATAATGCCCGGTTAATACGTCTGTGTTGCTGAATCAATGGAAACCACAAGTACAGCCCGTAGCCATTGGAACCTTGACGATAAAAGGTCGAATTCCGATCCAGAAGCAACAAAGGCTGCTGTTCCCTTGATCAGAAAGCCAGCTCCAGCTCCATGCAGCCCCTGTACTTTACTGCTTCCCAGAGTTATCAATACCTGCGGATTGGAAGCAATATTTTCTTCAGTCAGGTGCATATATCCAGCAGGAATCAACAGGCGGCCATCGTTGGAAATGTGGACATAGCCGTTCCAGGTGTTGACGAGATGCGGGCCAAGCGGACCCAAGGTAGCGATGGCAACCACGCCGTCCTGTTTCAGGATTTCTTGCACTTTTTCCGGGACCATTTGATGTTCTCCTTTTGTGGTGTAGTAGCCTGATATGCAAGCATGACTGCCCCCATGACCATCAGCATAACCTGAAGGATCATTGGGGACAGAATGTTTTGACACCGATCTGCCGATGCCTTAAACTGCATCTGCGTACTTGAAAAATTCGCGTGCAGGGAACAACCATGTTTATTCTGACAAACAATGATCCCCTTCCGCTCTACAAACAGCTCTACAATCAAATCCGGTCGCATATCCTCTCAGGGAAACTGCCTTCGGAATTCAAGCTGCCGTCGGTAAGAGAGTTGGCATCCGAGCTCTCGACCAGCCGCAATACGATAGAAGGTGCCTACCAGGAACTGTACGCAGAGGGATATATCTACAGTAAACCGCGGAGCGGCTATTTTGTATCAGTGCTCGATCACAATGTAATTCCGGCACCCATATCTCTCAAAATCCATAAAAGTGAACCTCACTACGAGCCACCTGCGGATTACCGGTACGATTTTCATCCGGCGCGACTAGACCATGGAAGTTTCCCGGTCGTGCTCTGGCGGAAGTGTTTCGTAGAGGTTCTGCGCGGAAGACAAGAGTATCTTTCCAAGTATCCAGAGTCTCAAGGTGAGCTGAATTTTCGCTGCCTGATCCGGGACTACCTTGAGCGCTCACGGGGTGTAATCTGTAGCCCGGAGCAAATCGTTGTCACCGCCGGGCTCCAAAACGGTCTCGATATTGTTGCCCAGCTACTGAAAAACATCCATTCCGTGATAGCAGTCGAGAATCCCGGCTTCTTCCTACCTCGTTCCATCTTCAGCAGCCATTCATACAAGATCGTGCCGACTCCGGTCGGATCGGGCGGTATCGACCTGGAACACCTTAAAGCCGGCAAAAGCACCATTGCCTATGTGACCCCTTCCCATCAGATGCCGATGGGCTATGTCATGCCGGTAGCCAGCCGCCTGGCGCTGATTGAATGGGCGGCATCGAACGGAAACTTCATCATCGAAGACGATTATGACAGCGAGCTGCGCTACCTGGGCAAACCGCTCCCCTCACTACAAGGTTTGCAACCGGACGGCAACATCGTTTACATCGGGACGTTCTCGAAAATCCTCTCTCCTGCGTTACGTGTAAGCTATCTGGTATTGCCGTATTCACTGCTGGCAAGCTATCGCAGGCTCTACCGCGATTACTCTTCCCAGGTTTCTCTGCTCGAACAAATGACGCTGGCAAAATTCATGGAGCTGGGACATTGGGAGCGCCATGTCCGGAGAATGCGCACGCTGTATCATAAGAAACATGATGTGTGTATCAAGGCCATAGATCGCCATTTCGGCAATCGCGCCGTTGTCGTCGGCCAAGGCGCCGGTCTTCATCTTGTGCTGCAACTGTCCGGAGCAGATATCAAGGAAGCGGAGTTTATAGAACAGGCCGGTCGCAATGGCATTTATCTGAGTCCTTTCAGCAGAATAATTTCCGGTGGTGAATCTGACTCGACCTATATGATGCTCGGGTTTGGTGGTATGACTGCCGGAGAGATCGAGCAGGGAATTGCACTGCTTTCCCGAATCTGCTGACGGCAGTCACACCACTCCCTTGTATCGATTATCTGGTGGTTATGATCAGTGTTGCCCGACCAATTTCCGCATTACTGTCGTTGACCGGATTGTTGTTGAATCGGTCGAGCGTATAATACAGTCTTGCGGTTACGAGATACTCCCCTTGCTCCAGGGCCGGTTTCCAAGCCAGTATTCGTTCCTCACCGGCGCGGATTGCCGCTTCGTGCGGGCCTTGCGCATCTGCTTGCGCCTGGGCGGTGGCTTCCCAGCCGGACAGTTGTTTATCCTCCTCCAGAAATGCCTTGTTATCTGGCCGTTCGCTATGGTCCTGAGCGAACATCCATACTTTTTTGAGCTTGTTAAGGCCCTTTTTATCGGCGATCTCCGCCAAAAGAAAAACTGCCCGGGAATCTATGCAAGTCGGTACCGAATGGCCGGCGCCGATATTGGCAATGCTGAAGGAAATCCCCGATTCGCCTGCAATAGGCTGAATAATTGACAGCGCCAGAGAACCGAGATGGCGTTGCCGTGAATTGGCGCCGGTCCAGAGATGGCGGGCTACTGCTCGGGGGGCGGCATCGGATGTCTCGGCAACTTTGCGTATCGTGCGCGGCATGTGGCAATCCTGGCACTGCTGCCTGCCTAGTCCCGGTTTGGCAAAATCCTCCTGCCATTCATTAAATGTCTGGTGCTGTTTTCCCGCAATCCGGCGATCTGTGCTTCCGTCGGTATGGCAATGCGCGCATACGGCTGATGTCTGTAACTCCGGGGTGGCAACAACTTCATGCGGTGCATTGCTTGCAGGCCCGATACCCCTGATCTTGCCATCCGGCGTCAGATGACAACTGGCGCAGGTCATGATCTTGCCGCCTGTTGCCGCCTTAGCTCTGAACTTGGCGGCTTTGTCCATATCGGAAATGGCAAACGGCTCAGGGAAATGACAGCTGACACAATAGGGGTTGCCCCACGAGCCTGAGTCGGTGAGATGGAAATCCGAATTGGCGTGGGCAGTAGCAGTGGACGAGGTGTTGGCAGGTAGCGGGTGCATGCCGGCCTGCTCCGGACGGTTGGCGGCATAAGGAACATGATTGTCGCTCCCCACGCCGAACATGTATTCGCGGTAAATTGCCTGATGGCAGGCGCCGCATGTTTCTGAGGGTGTCGCCACTCCCTGTGGAAAAGAAATCTTTTCCGCGCTTGCAGGAGAGGAGGCTGCAATTATCGTGAATACCAACGCCAAGTTCAGCGGACCTGTGATTATTCTCAGGTTCATTGTCAAATTCTCCTTTCTTGTACATTCCATATCTGATATCAGATATTCACCAGCATACGCACTAATTGCACCCAACAATAGTGACAGATATGGATATAATTATAGGGGCAGAAAGAATTTGGCAACATGGGAGCCGAAATCAACCAGCCGAAATATTAACAGAATTTTTGGGCCAAAAAACAGGGCACGATCACTGGGAGAAAACGGTCATGTACCCCCGGCAACGCCGGGGGGCCTATTGTACTAAGCAGCCACAGCTGAATACCGTTTCACTTCCGACTCCTGACAGACGCAAGCCTTTGATTCTTATATTTTTGGCGATTTGGTGCGAATGGAACGGACTGACAAAACAAGCTATGAACGGCAGAATCGTTTCACTAGGAGTCTGTCTGACTTAGGGAATCATTGCGAAAATTCGGCTGGGCGAGGCCGGATTTTACCGATTTTGCTGGTTAATAGTTGCTCTATTGACCAAGAAATCGGTGAAATATGGGCCGTTCAGACGGATTTGCAGCAGATTTCTCCTAAGTCCGACAGACTCCTAGGGACGCCATGGTAAGCGGTTTTGTTACATACGGAGATCAATATGGAATTTAACCAGTTATGTCTTGCAGCTATCCAAATAATCAGCATCAATGGCAAAGTTGCCGAAAATCTTGCCAATGCTGCATATTGGGCTGATCAAGCCGCCAATCAGGGTGCAGAATTGGTATTACTTCCCGAACTGTTTTCCATTGGCTTTGAACTCAACACCAATATGTGGCAGTGCGCCGAACCGCAGGGTGGCCCGACTGAGAGCTGGCTGACGGAAACCGCTCATAGGCATAGTTTTTATATCGGTGGGAGTTATCTCGAACAACGAAGAGGCGATTTTTACAACACCTTCGTTTTGGCGGGCCCAGGCGGTATCCTCGGCCGGGTCCGCAAACGCCATCCCTGTGCGCTGGAATCTTATCTCTTCAAAGGGGGTGATGATCCACACACCATTGATACCCCTCTGGGGCGCATCGGTGTGGCTATTTGCTACGACAGCAGCCTGCGCGAAGTATGGGACCGGCTGCTGGACAATAGCCCGGATCTGCTTCTTATGCCCATGTCAGCACCGACACCGGTAAGAACTCTTCTCTACAATCAGAAAAAAATAGATGCGTATCATGCCTCATTTTATGACGGTGCCACGCAGAGCGCCCGCTTGCTCGGTATCCCGATCGCCATGAGCAACAAATGGGGCGAGTGGGACACCACGCTTCCGGGGCTGCCTGGCCGAATTTTTGGGCGGCAACGCTCATCTTTCCCCGGCTTCACCCATATTGCCAACAGCAACGGACAGGAGGCAGCGCGAATCACTGCCGATGAAGGGGTCGCCGTGGCAAGGGTATACCTGGATCCGTCTCTCAAGCGTTCTTCTTTGCCGAAGGAACGTGACCGCTTCCGCCCATGGGTCTCGCAGGTTCCGGCTGAATACCGATTCTTCGGAATCTTCGAATCAATGGGGAGGCGTTGGTATGTCAATAATAAAGGAGCATTTGGCAGGAACAAAAGCTGATTTTGCTTCCACGGATCTTGCCGGAAACGTAAAAATATTTTGCCGCCAGCCCTTCTGGAGCGCCGTGGAAGTAGATGGCATTATCGATGACACAGTAACTTAAAGGAGCTCCGTAGGGTGTGCCGTCGGCTGATACGGTTGTGAGCACGCCATATTCACCCCGCTCCGGCAGTCCCTGCCTCAGTTCCCGTCATGCCCCGATCTTCGCGGAGCAGTTCTCGTATCATGGTCTGGTCCTTTCATCGTCTTTTAACATCCGCGTCACCTCGCCGAAGAACTCCCGGCGATAATCGACAGCGCCCGCCTGCAACTGGTGATTCGCCCGTGGATACACCTTCAACGTCAGGTTCTGCTTGCCCGCCTCTTTAAAGCGCTGTTCCAAGAACAGGGCCGATTCCATCGGGACATTCAGGTCACCCCCACCAATCCCCAGCATGATCGGGATATCCAGCTTAATATAGTAGGGGAGCGGATCGAGATCCATGACGTCCGACCACCAGCGATATCGGTTGCCGAACCAGCTCTTGCGGATGCTGCGGGGATCGGCGGAGATTTTACGCCATCCCGCCGCCACATCGAACCCTGTAACGCCCTTGTCCTTGAGGTTCGTGAGCAACCGGCGCATGGAATAACCACCGCCGCCGATGATTGCCAGGTGGGTCACTTCCGGCAGCAGACCGGCAACCGTGGCTGCCACTTCGGCTCCCTCCGAGACGCCTACAAGCAGCACCCGCTTTGGGCGCTCAGAGGAGGTCCGCAGTTGGGAGCGGATAAACTCGGCATAGTCGGTCACCCACTGCTCGGGGTTGTTGACCAGGTGAAATTCGTCTCCGCAGCCGAACATGCCTGTGCTCCGGTCACTGACAAACCGCTTGTTGAGCACGAAGACCCGCGCCGGCAGGTCGAGCCCATCGGTATAGCCGGGCATCACATATTTCCAGCTCGGACAGCCGGAACCCCCGTAGAAGAAGACGAACGTGTCCGGGCGCTGATTGCCGATGGTGAAGCTGTAGAAGATGGCCGAGCCGCCGTCCTTGTAATGGAAGTTGTTCGCCTCCGGCGCGTCCCCGACATATATGTGGGCAAGGCGCTGGAAATTGGTGCAGCCGGTGGTAAGGACGAGCACGCCAATGGATATAATCATACCAATCATGCGGAGAAGAGACATCCCTTCTAGCCCCCAACCATTCCCGTCGTTGATGCCACGGGGCTTATCGCCCCCCCGCCACATCAAGCAGCGCACCGGTAGTGTAGGACGCCGCATCGGAAAGGAGCCAGAGTACCGCCCGCGCAACTTCTTCCGGGTATCCGCCACGCTTCATGGGGATGGAATCCTTCAACCGCTCCACGCGGCCCGGTTCACCGCCGCTGGCGTGGATATCGGTATAGATGATGCCGGGACAAACGGCATTGACGCGGATGCCCTCGGCCGCCACCTCCTTGGCCAATCCGATGGTCAGGGTGTCAATGGCTGCTTTCGACGCGGCGTAATCCACATATTTGCCCGGTGCTCCTAGCCGGGCAGCACGTGACGAGATATTGACGATGGCGCCGCCGCTTCCGCCATGGCGCGTGGACATGCGCCGCACCGCCTCGCGGGCGCAGATGAAACTGCCGGTGACGTTGGCGGCAAAGACCCTGCTGATCCGGGCGGCATCCATCTCCTCAACACGGGCCTGCCGCTCCAGAATGCCGGCGTTGTTGACTAGGGCGGTTACGCGCCCCAGCGATGAATCGATCTGCTCGAACAGGCGCACAACCTCGTTCTCCACAGAGACATCAGCCTGGATGGCGACACTCTCGCCTCCGTCGGCAACTATCGAGGCAACGACAGCATTGGCTGCCTCCCGGCCATGCCGATAGTTGACGCACACTGCGTACCCCTCAAGAGCCGCAAGGCGCGAGATCGCAGCGCCGATTCCACGTGAGCCGCCTGTTACAAGGAGCACATGCTTTGTCTTTGCGTTCATTAATGTCTCCTTCGGTATCCTCTTTGTTCATTCGCGGCCAAAATAGTCCACCACAATTTGAGCCGCCGCTGCAATGACATCGTCGCGCCATTTTGCGTTTTGCTCTTCTTGCGTGTAATAGATGGCGATAACAATTGGTTTTCGTTCAGGTGGGTATATTACAGCGATGTCGTTTGCGGTGCCATAGTCGCCCGATCCGGTCTTGTCGCCAATCTGCCAGTCAGCAGGTATGGCGGCCCGAATACGTTTGGCGCCGGTGGTGTTGCCGCGTAGCCACTCATTCAACAGTTTCATCAGGGGGGGAGGCAACGCATTGCCGAGAACCAGCGATTGAAGGCTGAGAGCCATTGCAGCAGGGGTGGCGGTATCGCGAGGATCACCGGGGATGCAAGAATTCATTGCCGTTTCCCAGCGGTCCAAGCGAAATTCATTATTACCGATAGAGCGTGCATACGCCGTCACGGCCGGCGGCCCGCCAAGAACTTTCATCAGCAGGTTGGCCGATGTGTTGTCGCTGTACTGAATTGCAGCAGCACAAAGTTCAGAGACGGTCATGCCGTCCCCGACATGTTTCCCGGAAATTGGCGAGTAAGCTACCAGATCGTTCTGGGTGAAATGAATTCGCCGCTGCAATAAACCATCGATTTGAGTGCTTCGCGCCAGGATCGCCGCTGCCAATATCACCTTGAAGGTGCTGCATACCGGGAAGCGCTCATCGGCGCGGTATCCGACCGACACCCCATTGTCCGTATTCAGCGCAAACACGCCGAGCCGGCCGCCCGAACCACTTTCGAGCTTCGCAAACATGCCTTGCGGAGAATCAATCTTATTTTCAGCGGCCACGGCAATAGCTGAAAGAGCAAAAGGGATAGTTACGGCGGTCAGTAAAAAAGTTCGCCGGTTCATCGATAATCCTCCCTCGGAGGAGAGAAGCAGTCCACCACCTCGCCCGGCTCAATGATCTCGATGCTGTGCTCCATGTTGTTCGGGATGGAGTATGAGTCGCCGGGACCGATCATCTGATCGAATTCCCCGAAGCGGACCCTGTATTTCCCTGAAAGCACATACCCGCTTTGTTCGTTCGGATGCTTGTGCATCGGCACTCTGTCCCCGGATTTGTACAGCATCTTTGCGATCATGGTGTCTTTCCCCTGCGCCAGGACAACAAAGTCCACTCCGAGGAAGCTTCTCCGGTTGCCATCTGCGGATTTCACTAACATGCTCTTTCCCCCTGCATCTGTCTTATGATCGATTGCCGTGAACTCAAACCCTTCGCGCATTACTCTCCGGCCAGGGATACTCCATCTGCCGGGCAGTGGCCCTGGAGATTTCCTCCCCGAAGTAACGCGCCACCACCTTGAGAGCCATGTCGATTCCCGCCGAAATCCCCGCCGAGGTTATGAGAGCGCCGTCTTCCACAACGTGCTCGTCGCGCAGGACAGTGGTCTGCGGAAACGACTCTGCCATCCAGTCAAGGGAGCGCCAGTGGGTGGTGGCGCGGCGACCTTCCAGGAGTCCGGCGAAGCCCAGCAGCATGGAGCCGGTGCAGACGGCGGTCAGAAGTTCCACCTCGGCAGCGCGGCTTTTGAGCCACCCCAGCATGACCGGGTTGTTCACCTCGCGCCGCGTGCCCCAGCCTCCGGGGGCGCAGAGGATATCCAGCTTCGGACAGTTCCCGAAGCTATAATCGGCGGCCACCCTCATCCCGCCGGAGGTGGTTATGGTCCCACCTCGCTCGGACACCAGCCTGACGTCGAACGGCGAGGACTCTTCCCGGCGTTTCTCCTCGTTCAACCGCGTTACCGAGAAGACCTCGAACGGCCCACAGAAGTCCAGCACCTCAATATCGTCGAAAATGACGATGCCAACGGTTTTTCTTTCCATGCGTTTTCATACCTCCGCGCCATGCTGGAGATGCTACTCCAGAATCCGCAACAGCAGTTCCGGCAGGGTGATCATCGTTACCTTCCCCTGGCCCGCCCGCCCGAGCGAAGACGTACAACCGTTGCACGGGGCGAGTATCGTGTCCACGCCCGACGCCACGGCACGGTCGACAAGTTCATCAGCGGCATTCATGCAACAGCGATCGTTGGGGATATCCACGATCTGCAACCCATCGATTGCCCCCAGCCGCGAGCGGTACCGTCCCCAGTCGAACGTACCAGTAGGGTAGAAGCTCTTTCCAGAGGTGTGACACCCTTCGAAATAGCCGATAGTGGTGGGTGCGATGGCCAGTTGCCGCTGATCAAGATGGTCGAAAATCAGGTCCGGCAGGTACACGTGGCTGTCGAGGGCGTCCTGAAAAACAGACCTGGCTGCATGGGCGCACCCCTGACAGCAGTAGGCAAGTCGAGTAGCCCCCTTCTGGCGTGCGAGCTCGTCGTTCTGCCGGTTGAACTCCGAACTCGCGGCTACAGCGGCATCTCGCTCCGGGCTCCGCTTCTGCGCTGCAAAGGGAAAACCGCAGCAGTATTCGTCGTCCAGGTAGGTATACTCCACGCCGAGCAGGTCCAGTACGCGTAGGTAGTCGCGCACCAGGAACGGATCAGCGAACGGCCGGTAGCAGCCGAAAATGATGCAGTTCTCTGCCTGCGCCCTCGGCGGCGCAATGCCGAGCCCTGCGAGCAACCGGGTACGAAGTACCGGCGTTGCTGCGTGATTGCCGAATCTCTTGATCGTGTCGAGTTGTTCATCCATACTGCGGCCGCAGGATAAGTACTCGGCGCCGGCCTGCCAGACTTGCAATACACTTGGTTTCATCAAAGGTACCTCCTCTGCCTTTATCAGGTTTTCGCCAATCCAAATCGCTTTCAAGCCTTTTCGAGGATGATGTCAATCATTGACTTCCTATCCTGATTAAAGAGATTCTTGACGCGGTCACGAAAATCTTCAGCTGTTATATGTTCCTCGTGTGTGCCTATCACAACTTTGATATCGGGATACGATTGTTCAATGGCTAAACGGTATTTTTCTTTGAATGGACAGAGCGATTTCACACAGTTGCTAAAATGAATTACATTAACTCCAAACTCTGTCAACGCTCGAATTCTGCCGAGCAATTTGTCGGGACCTGTAAGAGTTGGGCAACCAGGGCAATTGATTATCCCGGAGAGTATAATTTTATCCTCCTCAGGGTACTCTGCAAAACTTCCATTTCGTTTACGAAAATCAGCAAGACAACTAACCGACGAACAACCAAGTTCTTGAGTCGCATTACTGCATGTCATGATTCCGATTTTTGCCACACTACACCTCCAATCGAGTTGTTACTCAAAATCAACCAGTTCCGAAAATTGCTCTAACTAAAATATTGATAGGCATTTCCATTTGGACAGAATAATCCCAACGCAGACCAGGCTGAGTGCGGGACAATATGGAAACCGTGAACTGGCTCACTCAGCAGGGTAACGGACAGAACCACACCGAATATTGGCTTAAGGTTGATGAACAGCCCTGCACGGTTAGCTCCGATCTTAACCAATTAGCAAAGACGGCTTCGATTAATTCGTATTTTTCCCATAAATTCGGATTTGGCTAAATGACAATTTTCCTGCTAATACTGCCAAATTCGATCAATCAATGCTTTCCTGCCGCTGCCTCGGGCACCCTGTTTACCCCCTTCAAGCCCGTATGCAATTTTTGCAAAATAAAATTCAGCTGAATTCGCTCCTTGTTGTCCTGTGTATGCAACATAATATAGTCAAGACCTTTTAAATTTCGAGAGAAAAATATGAGTAAGCATATCCATCTTGATTTTCTCTCAACATTTTTCGACAAGAGAAGAGAATGATCGGCCAAGAATTGCTTTGGCAGTTTGTGCAGTATAATTGTCATTGTGCCAAGTTCGAATGTATGGGAGAAAAGCATTATGAATCACAAAGACGACTCAAAAGACTTTACGCGAACCATCGTC
>Ga0187771_10002102_pt1 | contig 13683 bp, 10 predicted proteins | sample 0116_SJ02_MP15_1_FD_133139 | JGI IMG/M metagenome (GOLD analysis project Ga0187771, IMG submission 133139) | Tropical peat soil microbial communities from peatlands in Department of Meta, Colombia - 0116_SJ02_MP15_10_MG | ecosystem: Environmental > Terrestrial > Soil > Wetlands > Peat | place... | reverse complement strand
GCTATGCCTGCATTCCGCCATCTCCCTTATTCTCGCGGGGATCAGGCGGCTCAAAGCTGACCGGCTGAAAGCCGGTGGGCTTGGACCCGGCGATGGATACTAAAATGTTGTTGATGCGGCGATGGGCGAATGCGGGGATACTGGCAATTTTGGTCGCCGGTCCTCTGTTCGCCGCCACCAATCCGGCGCTCACTGACCTCGGCCAGGCCATCAACGCGTATAACGCGCGCGATTTCGGCACCGCGGTGCAGCATCTGCGCAACCGCCACATCCCCGGCTTGGCCGATTACGTCACCTACTATCTGGCGTCGTCCGAGCAAATGACGGCCGATTACGACAGCGCGCTTGCGGTTCTTGCCGCCTACCGCGAGCATCCGGTCGCCTCCTCGCCTCTCGCGGGCAAGATCAGCCTTCTCCACGCCCGCGTCCTGCTCGATAAGAAAGACCCGGCGCTCGCCGCGCAGGCGCTGCGCATTCTCGAAGTCGACTACAGGATCCTGCCGCAGCCGGATGGCGACTACGCGCTCGGTCTGGCCGCCGAGGCCGCCGGCCAAAAGGTCCAGGCGGCGGCCGATTACGAACGGGTCTACTATTCGGCGCCAAACACCGATTTCGCGGCGCAGGCATGGACCGCGATGGAACGGCTGCGGGGAGAGATGGGCGGGGATTTTCCGGAACCATCCCCCGCGCAGCAGATCGAACGCTGCGAGAAGTGGCTGGCGGCGAAGCAATACGCGAAGGCCCGCGCCGAGTATGCCACGCTTGCCGAAACACTCACCGGACCGGAACGCTACCTGGCGCGCGTCGGGGTGGGCATCGCGGATTATATGGCCGGCGCGGCCGGCATCGCCTTCCGCTATCTCGACAACCTGCGCGTCGTTTCCCCCGAGGCCGACGCACAGCGTCTGTATTACGTGGTCGAAACGGCAAGAAAGATCGTGGATGACCAGGCGATGGCTGAGGCGGTTCATGAACTCGACCGGCGTTACCCGCAGTCACCATGGCGGATGAAAGCGCTGATCAGCGCCGGCAACCGCTACGTCTCAACCAACGACCGGGCTAATTACACTCCCTTGTTCCGCGCCGTTTCCGAAGCCTTCCCCAACGATCCCGCAAGCGCAACGCCCCACTGGCGACTCGCCTGGGACGCCTATCTGGAGCCGAGTCCGGAACGCACCAGGCTGCTGCGCGAACAGGTGGAGCGCTATCCCGCGGATAGCCACGCCAGCCCGGCGCTTTATTTCCTCGGACGCGTGGCTGAATCGGAAGGCCGCATGGCCGAAGCGCGAGCGTACTACGATGCCCTGACCGCGCATTTCCCGCATTACTTCTATACGCCGCTCGCCAAAGAACGCAGTCAGGGAGAAACCGCCGATGCAGCGACCGCGGCATGGCTCGCCGGCATCGCGTGGCCGAAGCACCGCGATTTCTCCGCGACCTCGCCCAATTCCGCCACCCAGCAGCGTCTCGACCGCACCCGCCAGCTCACGGAAGCGGGCCAGCCCGAGCTTGCCGAAGCCGAGGCCCGCTTCGGCATTCGCACCGGAAACGAACAGGCGCAGCTTCTGGCGCTCGATCTCGCGCGCACCCAGCCTTCCACCTTCAAAGCCCTGCATCTGATGAAAGGGCTGACTTCGGACTACCTTTCCGTTCCCACCGAAGAGGCGTCCACGCGTTTCTGGCAGATGCTGTTTCCGCTGCCGTGGAAAGACGACGTTTTCCGCGATGCCGAGTCCCACAATCTCGATCCTTACGATGTGGCCGCGCTGATCCGCCAGGAGTCCGAGTTCAATCCCAACGCGAAATCGCGCGCCAACGCTTATGGGCTGATGCAGCTTCTGCCTTCCACCGGCCGCCTGATGGGCAGGCAGCAGGGAATCGCGGTGACGCGCCCCTCGATGCTGTTCAATCCCGCGCTCAATATCCAGCTCGGCACGAAATATCTGCGGGCCCAGCTCGACACCTGGGCGGGCGACTGGTACCGCACGCTGGCCGCTTACAACGCCGGGCCGGGGCGCGTGCGCCAGTGGACCAGCGGCGCAAATCTCCATGAGCCGCTCGAATTCGTCGAAAATATCCCGTTCGACGAAACGCGCGAGTATGTGCAGGCGGTGCTGCGCAACGCCGACATGTACAAAGAGATCTACACGAAAGCCCCGCCGCCGGAAGCCCCGAAGCCGGCGCCCGCAAAAAAGCCGGCTCCCGCGATCACGAAGAAGCCGGCCACGAAGAAAAAGACTGCGTCCTGATCAGTTCGCCGCTCTGAGAGCCTGATCGAGATCCCAGAGGATGTCGTCAACGTCCTCGATCCCCACGGAGAGGCGAACCAGATCCGGCGTAATGCCCGCCGCTGCCTGTTCCTCTTCCTTCAGCTGCTGGTGAGTCGTCGACGCCGGGTGAATGACGAGGCTCTTCGAATCGCCCAGATTGGCCAGATGCGAGAGCAGTTTCACCGCATCGATGAACTTGCGCCCGGCTTCCAGCCCTCCCTTGATCCCGAACGTCAGCACCGCGCCGCAGCCCTTCGGCATGTACTTCCCGGCGAGGCCGTGGTATTTGCTCGAAGCGAGCCCGGGGTACTTGACCCAGGTCACGTGCGGATGCTTCTCGAGCCACTGCGCCACCGCCAGAGCATTCTCGCTGTGCTGCTTCATGCGCAGCGGAAGAGTCTCGACGCCCTGCAGAAAAAGGAACGCGTTGAACGGGCTCATGCACGGGCCGAAGTCGCGCAGACCGTCCACACGGGCTTTGATGATGAACGCGATGGGTCCGAACACTTCGCTGAACTTCATCCCGTGATAGCCGGGGCTCGGGTCGTTGATCTGCGGGAAATGGCCGGACTTCCAGTCGAACTTGCCGCTGTCCACAATGACGCCGCCAATCGAGGTGCCGTGCCCGCCAAGAAACTTCGTTGCCGAATGAACCAGAATATCCGCGCCATGCTCGATTGGCCGGCACAGGTAGGGTGACGCGAGCGTGTTGTCGATCACCAGCGGAATGTGGTGCTCGTGCGCGATCGCCGCAACCTTCCCGATATCGAGGATATTCATGCGCGGATTCGCCACCGTTTCGCCGTAGATGCAGCGCGTATTGGGCCGGATCGCTTTGCGGAAGTTCTCCGGATCGTCCGGTTCCACGAAGGTGGTTTCGATCCCGAGGCGCCGGAAGGAGACATCGAACTGCGTGTACGTTCCGCCGTAGAGCGTGGCGGACGCAACCATGTGATCGCCCGACTGCATCAGGCTGGTGAGCGCGAGGAACTGCGCGGCCTGGCCGCTCGACGTTGCGAGCGCCGCCACACCCCCTTCGAGAGATGCGATGCGTTCCTCGAACACGGCCTGCGTGGGGTTCATGATGCGCGTGTAGATGTTGCCGAACTGCTGCAACCCGAACAGCGCAGCGGCGTGGGCGGTATTCTCGAAGACGAACGACGTGGTCTGGTAAATCGGAACGGCGCGCGCCCCGGTCGCGGGATCGGGCTTCTGCCCCGCGTGCAGCGTGCGCGTGGCAAAACCCATCTGGCGTTCAGTTTGGTTTTCGGACATGAAGTCGATTGTATAAGAAGCCGAAAACGCCGTTTGTAACGCAAGTGACAAATCCGTGAAGTTTTGATGATTCACGGCCCGGCGTCCGCCTGAGGCCGCAGAATATTCCCATGCGCAGCCTTCTTGTCATTGCCTTCCTCGCCCCGGCGCTCCTCGCCCAGACGCCGCGGCCCAAACCCTACGTCACAGCCGATCAGCTCGATGTGAAGGTCCTGCTGGCTGCGCCGGTTCCGAATGAAACGGAATTGCCCGAAGTGCATCGCATCCAGGACACGCGTACCCCGGCGGACGTCAGGCAAGCCCAGGCCGACGATGCCGAAGAAGATATGTTCGTTTTCAAGACCGTCCTCGGCGACAAGTTCAATGGTGCATCCCTCCCGCTGACGGCTGCTCTCTCAGCTCGCGTGCACGCCAACGAAGGCGTGATCACGAACCCCGCGAAAGCGTACTTCAAGAGAATCCGTCCCTTCAACTTCGATCACACCGTAAAGCCGGTCTGCAAAGTGAAGGACGATCCGAACGACTATGGCTATCCGAGCGGCCACTCGACCTCCGGCTATCTCGAAGCGCTCGTTCTGATCCAGATCGTGCCGGAGAGGCGCAACGAGATCCTGGCCCGCGCCGACGCTTACGCCCACAACCGCGTCGTCTGCGGAGTTCACTATCCGTCCGATACGCAGGCGAGCAAGCTCGTGGCCTACGCCACCATGGGCCTCATGATGAACAACGTGGAGTTTCAGCGCGATCTGGCCGCCGCGAAAGCCGAAACGCGCCGCGCGCTATTTGGCGGGGAGTAGCTTCACGTCGGTTCCGGCGACAATCCACGTCTGAGCGCCAGAGCGCAGCAGACGCGGATAACCGAGATTGTGCCGGTCGCCCTTCGCCACTTCGGTCACAGGACCCGCAGTCCCATCTGCGGCAACCGTTCGCACCAGAACCCGCGCGTCTCCACCGCCGCGTTCCAGCCAGGAAACCGTGGCGCTGCCGTCGCCGTTGAGAACCACTGACGAATAACCGTAAGCCTGCCCCGTGCTGACCAGAGTCGGCTTGCTGAAGGCCGCGCCGCCGTCTTTCGAAAAAGCCATCTCGACGCGCGCTTTTTCATCCGCTGCCGTGTACCAGGCGACAGCAACGTTATCCCCGTTCGCCGCTGCCGAAGCCGCGTTGATGGGACACGCGTTGATCTTCCAGTTATCCGGGTAAATGATCTTCGACGGCAGCCATTTGCCGCCCTCGAAGCGAATCGTCGCGATGTCGCGGATATCGGACCGGGTGTGACCGCGATATGCCACCAGGAGCCCTTTCGCCGTTTTCACAATCGCCGTCGGGCAGCAGTTGCAGACGTCGGAATCGAGGCTCTCTTCTTTCAGGAGCGCGCCATCGGCGCTGATGACCGAGCGCATGAGCGACACCGGACCCTCCTCGCCCTTCAGCGCCTGCAGCCACACGAGCGACGCCTCCGCCGGACCGCTCGCCACCATGGAAGCGAGGCCATGCTGGACCATGTGCCTGTCTTTATGGGCAACCGCCGGCGCCGACCACTTCACCCCATCCTTCGAAGCCGACACATAAACGAACTCGGCTTCATCGGCGCCTTCCGGCGTCTCGATCCAGTGAGCCAGCAGAGTCCCGTTCGGAAGCGCGATCACCTCGGGCAACTCGGCCGGGTGATGAAAGAAGGGCCGCTTCGCCGCGATCGTCCGCGCCGGCGACCACGCGCCGTTCTTATAGGTCGAGTATTCGAGCGAAGTCGAGTCCCCGTCCTTCGATTCCTGGAGCCAGCTCAGCAGCGGGCTGCCATCGGCGGCGAGCGTCAGGTTGGCGGCGGAACTATCCGAATCGAGAGGGGCCTGGCAAAACGCCGGCACGGCAAGTAGTAAGGCTAAAAGGGCTGTTTTCACGGTTTCACTTCATCCAGAAGCTTGCGGTATTCGGCATCCTGCCGGCTGGCGTTGTCTGCCATCACGCCCGACAGAATGCGGCGGGCTTTGCGCCGATCGGGAGAATCCTGCGCCTGGTGCGCGTCGGCGCCGAGCTTGTGCAGGACTCCGCTCAACTTTTCCATCATCTCGGCACGCTCGGCTTCGTTATCGAGCTGGTCGCTCCAGTTCAGGATCTCGGCATCGAGCTGGCTCTCGTCCATATCGGTCTGAATATGCTTGCGTACGGCATCGATGACGGCTTTGCTGTTCGTCATCTCTTCTGCTTTCGCGGCAAACTCGCTGACAGCGCGCAGACCCTTGAAATCCGCCGCGATTTCCTTGTTCGCGTAGTATTGCTCGCCGAGGTCGGTCTTCGCCGCCAGTTCCGCCTTGCGCGCATTGAACACCCGATCGATCATCGCTTCATCGCGCGGCCGGGTTCCGGTTCGCATCGCCTGGATTTCCATCCATTCGAGAGCCTCCACCGCAACTTCACTCGGCGGCCAGGTGTGCCCGCCTTCGAAGATCCGGATGCGGTGCGGCGTGTCGAGGACGCGATCCGTCCTCGTGATCTCCAGATAGTTGAAGTCTTCCGTGCCCGCTGTGCCAAAGACGACGAACGGGAGTTCGAGCCCGCCTCCCGCTCCCGGCGGCCAGCCCGCGCTCGACGGAATCACACCGGCGAATTTGTCTTTCGAGCTGCCCACCAGATCGATGGCAAACCGGGCCCCGCCCGACTGGCCGGTCGCGTAAAGCCGCTTCGGATCGACCGAGAACCGCGCTTCCACATCCGTTTCCATTGCCTTCGCCGCATCCAGGCTGAACTTCGCCGGGCCGTTGCGCGAATTGTTCGATCCCGCCACGATCCAGCCGAATTTTTCCGCCGCGGCCTGATAGCGCCCGACCGGCATATCGCCGCGCGCGCGCGGATCGAACGCCAGCAGCACCGGCCACTTCCTGTCCGCGGAATAATTCGACGGGAGATAGAGCGCGTAGCTTTGGTTCTTGTCCGCCTTGCAGATGACCACATCGATCACCTTGCCCTTCGGCAGGTCGTTTGTATTCTGAGCCCACAGGGCGCATCCGGCGCAGGACGCGATCAAAACGGCAACAGTAAAGCCACGCAGCATAGCCAATATTTAATCACGATCAGGCACAATAAGATTCCATGACCACGTCCCGCCTGGTGACCGGACCCGGCTTCATCGACCTCCAGATCAACGGCTTCGCCGGCGCCGACTTCAACAATCCGTCCACGCACCTGGACGACATCGCCGGCGCGATCGACGCCATTCTCGCCACCGGCGTCACGCGCTGCCTCCCGACTGTCATCACGGGACCACCGGAGTCCATGGTCGCCGCGCTTGGCAATCTGCGCCGCGCCCAAAGCGAGCTCCCGCGAGGCTGCGTCTTCGCCGGTTTCCACGTGGAGGGCCCGCACATCGGGGCAGAGGATGGCCCGCGCGGCGCCCATCCGGCGCGCTGGGTCCGGCCGCCGAACTTCGACGAATTCCAGCGCTGGCAGGAGGCAGCCGAGGGCAACGTCCGGCTGGTGACGCTCTCTCCTCACTGGGAACATGCGCCGGCGTATATCGAAGAAGTCGTGAAGTCCGGGGTCGCGGTGAGCATCGGGCACACCGGAGCAACCGCCGACCAGATCGCCGCCGCCGTCGATGCCGGAGCGTCTCTCTCGACGCACCTCGGCAATGCGGCCCACGCCGTTCTGCGCCGTCACCCCAATTACCTCTGGGATCAGCTCGCCGAAGACCGGCTCTCCGCCAGCCTGATCCTCGACGAGATTCACCTCGGTGAAGCCTTCACCCGCGTGGCTCTGCGAGCCAAAGGAGTCGAACGAATCATTCTCGTCACGGATGCCGCAGCGCCCGCCAGCGCGGCCCCCGGTGCCTACCGGCTCGGCGAACTTGACGTCGATCTCACCTCCGATGACCGCGTCGTTCTCAGAGGAACAAACAAACTCGCCGGGTCGGCTCTGAAGATGAATCAGGCGCTGGCCAATCTGGTCCGGATCGGCGGCTTCACGCTTCTCGACGCCCTCGCCACCGTTACAGCCAATCCCGCCCGCCTGATCCGCCTCCCGGAGAACAGCGACCGCGTCGTTTTCCGCGAAGGCGATCCCTTCGAGATCGAAGAAGTCTGGCTGGACGGCGAGAAAATGGTTTAATGAACCCGGCCGATCTTATTGGGAGGCCAGTAGATAAACACGGCTTTCCCATAGATCTGCTTGCGCGGCACGAAACCCCAGATGCGGCTGTCGTTGGAGGAACTGCGGTGGTCGCCGAGCACGAAGTACATATCCGCCGGAACCGTTTCCCTCTGCAGCGAACGACGATCCCGGTACTCCGCCGGGACGTACGGCTCATCGATCTTCCTGCCGTTGACGTAGACCGTACCTTCGTCGATCTCGATCGTGTCGCCGGGGAGGCCGATGATGCGCTTGATGTACGACTGCGTCACGTCATACGGGTAATAGAAGACCACCGGATCGAGGCGCTCAATCTTTCCGGAACCCAGCTTGTAGGTGTACTTGTTGATGAAAATCCGTTCCTGGTCCGTGAGACCGGGCATCATGCTGGTACCCTCCACCTTCACCGGCTGGTAGACAAACACGATCATGATGATCGCGAGAATCACGGAGATCGCGACATCGCGTAACATCGACACCGCACCGAAACCCGGCTGCGGCGGCGCTGCCTGGGCTTCCTGCGAAACCAGTGGCTGGAGTTCTTCTTCCATAGTTGCTCTTGAGCCGCTGACTCGAATTATACCGACACTTTTCCTCTACGCGGCTCCCCAGAATCGGTTAGTCGCTATTTCAGGTCCTTCCCGGTCAGAAGCCGCGCAAGCACCGGCAGCGGCACCGCGCCTTCCTTCAGGGCGCGGTCATGGAAATCGTGCAGGCTGCCGCCGACCGCATCCCGCACCCGCAGCCAGTCGCGCCAGCCGACGAAATAGGTGGGCAACTGCGTGGAGGAAAGCTTCACCCGCTGCAGCTTGGCCACGGCCTCCTCATGCTCCTGAAAGGTGGTGTTTTCCATCAGATCCATGGCTTCCTGGTCGGTCATCCGGTTGGTCTGCATGCGGATGTCGATGATGGCGTTGGCGTCCACCCGCAGTTCCTGCTTGAGCAGGGTCAGGCGCAGTTCGGGGGCGTTGTCCAGATAACCCTGATCGAGCATCACCTGCGTGATGTACTGCGCCCACCCCTCGATGTAGGGATCGCTCCCGTAGAGTGCCCGCAGGATTCGCCGCCCCCTCGGCTCGATCGCGTTCGCGAACTCGAACTGCACATAGTGGCCCGGCATGGCTTCATGGATCACCAGCAACTGCAGGTTGAAGAAGTTGTATTCGCGCAGCTTCGATTCCACGCGCTTCTGCGGCCAGTCCTTCGGGACCGGCGTGATCCAGAAGAACGCACCCAGTTGCGGCTCGAGCACCGGCGCCGGATTGAACCCTCCCACGCCATAGATCCCCTGCTCGAACTCGGGCGTCGGGATCACCTCCAGGTTGCTGCTCCGGGGCAGCGTCAGCAGATTCTTCGCCGCCGCGAAGGCCCGCGCGTCGGCCAGATCCTTCCGGGCGTCGTCCAGGTAGCTGGCCGGCGTCGAATGCTTCTCCGCAATCCGGTCCAGCACTTCGCGGATGGTCTGACCCTCGGGCTCCGCGCCATGCGAGGGAAACGCCGCTCTGTGGATCGGCTTCGCCAGTTCGAGCATCTCGGCCCGCACCGCTTTGAGACGCGCTTCCGCATCGGCCAGCACCTGGTCCGGTGTCCGGTTCGTTCCGAGCGCCAGCTTGAATTTCAGCGGATAATGCTCCGGCCCGAGCTGCCAGTCGGCCCCACCCTGGCGGGCGAGGTTTTCCAGTCTGGCGTTGAAGTGCCTCAAAGCACCGATGGCGGTTCCGGCGGCGGCGTCAAAGTCGGCTTTCTCCTCGTCCGGCACCGCCGCCCGGAGGGTCTTGTCGATCAGGTCGATATTCCCGTCGTTTTCCTCCTTCGCCACCTGCGCCCAAATGGACGGAGTCTCCCGCAGGTTCTTATCCGCGGTGTCGAGGAAAAAGGGAAGCTTCTGCATCCGCGCGATGATGTGCCGGAACCGATCCGGCTTCGGGGCGTATTCCAGCACGAGCGGGTTGAAAAGCGCCGAACCGATCAGTTCCACATAGGTCTGCGGACTCCGGCGCCACGTCTGCGCCACGTCGATGTCGAACAGCGCCAGTCCGATCTGCGTATCCACAATGTCGTAATCGGCCTGATCTTCCGCCGAAAGCGCGCTTTTATCGAACCCGATCAGCTTCTGGTGCGTCTCGACGTAGTATTGACGCTGCTGCCGGATCTCGAGCGGGGTGATGTTGTCGATGGCGGCATCGAGGTTGTTGCCCTTGTAAGTGTGCAGCCCCTGGCCGGAAGCGGTCACCGGGGAAAAGGCGAGAGTCGTATAAACGAAATCGTCCACCAGAGCGGGGAACTGGCCGGCGGGAGTCTTATGAGAGCAGCCGACAGTGGTGAGCAGGAGAAAGAAGAGGAGGGCGGCCAGCGGCATGGTCCTCATTATCGCCCGCGGAAACCGGCTGAGAAAGTTCGTGACACAATGACCAATATGTCTTTGTTACGCGTTTCGTCAGGGGTTCTGTTCCTGTGCGCGGCGGCCTTCGGCCAGAACGCCGGCACGCCTCTCAAGAGCACTCCCGGCTTCGATCTCGGCGCCATCGATCGCGCGGGCGATCCCTGCAGGGACTTCTACCAGTACGCCTGCGGCGCCTGGCTGAAGAACAATCCCATCCCCTCGGATCAGGCCTCCTGGGGCCGCTTCAGCGAACTCCAGGAACGCAACGAAACCATCCTGCGCGACATCCTCGAAGCCGCCACGAAGGCCCCCAACCGCGACGCCGATACCCAGAAAATCGGCGATTACTACGCGGCGTGCATGGACGAGAAGACCATCGACTCCAAAGGGCTCCAGCCGCTCGAGGCCGAGTTGGACCGCATTCGCGCCATGTCCGGTCTGCGTGACCTGAGCGCCGAAATCGGCCGCCTGCATCGCATGGGCCTCAACGTTCTGTTCAACTTCAGCTCCGGCCAGGATTTCAAGGATTCGAACGCCGTCATCGGCCAGGCCGATCAGGGCGGCCTCGGGTTGCCCGAAAAGGACTACTACTTCCGCACCGACGCAAAGGCCGTCGAGACGCGCAAGGAATACGTCGCGCACGTCACCCGCATGCTGCAGATGATGGGCGCGGCCGATCCCGAAAAACAGGCCGACACCATCATGCGGCTCGAGACCGCCATGGCGAAAATGTCGATGGACATCACCGCGCGCCGTGAGCCCGCCAACGTCTACCACAAGATGAGCATGGCCGACTTCCGGGCTCTTTCAGATTCCTTCGACTGGACGCTCTATTTCAACGAGATCCGCGCACCGCAGATGGACTCGCTCAACGTGGCCGCCCCGGACTTCTTCAAGGGCCAGGAGGAAATGCTCAAAACGGTCCCGATGGACGACTGGAAGATTTACCTGACCTTCCACCTGCTCCACGGCCAGGCCGCCATGCTGCCCACCAATTTCAACAAGGAAAACTTCAACTTCTACGGCAAGTACCTCACCGGCGCGAAGGAACAGCGGCCGCGCTGGAAGCGCTGCGTACAGGCGGTCGATGGCGACCTCGGCGAAGCGCTGGGCAAGGCGTATGTCGACAAGACCTTCGGGGCCGAAGGCAAAGAGCGCACGCTCAAGATGGTGAACGACATCGAGAAGGCCATGGGCCAGGATCTCGAAAAGCTCACCTGGATGACGCCGGCCACAAAGAAGAAGGCTCTCGAAAAGCTGCATGCCGTCACCAACAAGATCGGCTATCCGGACAAGTGGCGCGACTATTCCGCGCTCAACATCGCCGCGGGCGACGCCATGGGCAATTCGCTGCGCTCGAACCAGTTCGAATTCGATCGCGAGCTGGCCAAGATCGGCAAGCCGGTCGATCGCCTCGAATGGCAGATGACCCCGCCCACCGTCAATGCCTATTACGACCCGCAGATGAACAACATCAATTTCCCCGCGGGAATCCTGCAGCCGCCGTTCTTCGACAAGCAGTCAAACGACGCGATTAACTATGGCGCGATCGGCTCGGTGATCGGCCACGAGCTGACGCACGGCTTTGACGATCAGGGCGCTCAGTTCGACAAGAACGGCAACTTCGAAGACTGGTGGACCGATGCCGACAAAAAAGCGTTCGATAATCGCGAACAGTGCCTCGTCAACGAATACCAGGGCTTCGAACTCCCCGGCAGCGTCCACATGAATGGCAAATTGACGCTCGGCGAAAACACGGCCGATAACGGCGGCCTGCGCCTCGCCTGGATGGCGCTGATGAACGATCTCGCCGGCAAGACGCTGCCGAAGCTCGGCGGCTACACCGAAGCCCAGCAGTTCTTCCTCGGGTTCGGCCAGATCTGGTGCACCAACGACACGGAGGAAATCATCCGCCTCCGCGCCCAGACCGACCCGCACGCCATCGATAAATACCGCGTCAACGGAACGGTTTCGAATATGCCGGAGTTTCAGAAGGCCTTCGGCTGCAAGGCCGGTCTGCCGATGGTGCGCGGCGGCGGCTCGTGCCGGACCTGGTAGCGGTTACTACGCTTCAGCCGCGTCGGGCGAACGAAACGCGACTGAGGTCCCGTGGACACTCAATGCCGTGCCGATAAATTGAACTGGTCATCGTCGGCGTGTCGTCATCGTCATCGTCGTCGGGCGGCTCGTTCACGTGGTAGTAGTACGTCACCACCCCGGCCGCCAGCATCAGGGTCAGCAACAGCGAAGCGTAGAGCAGAACCCGGCCTTTGAACTCACCCCCGTTGCGGGCCAGCGCCGCGGTCATCGCCACAATCAGCCACGCCGCCCCTACCCCCAGCCCGAGCTTCCACGGCCAGAACATCAGATCGAGATGGTACTGTCCGCCCACCTGGCTCCACAGCGTGAAGACCGCCAGAATCGCCACCAGAAACTCGAAAACCAGGAAAGGGCGGAGCAGGGAATTGCGCATAAATGAACCGGACCGGGCCGTCGTTCGTAGTTAGTTAAAGGATATCCTGAGCAAGGATATCCTTAAATCAGAAAGCCATCCTGAAGAAAAAGATGATCGAGCCTCTCTCCGGCGCAGCCCGTTTCCGCTATGACCTGCGCAGCGCCACCTCGCTCGCCCTCGATTCCATCTTCGCCCACAAACTGCGCAGTTTCCTGACGCTGCTCGGCATCATGATCGGCGTGGCCAGCGTCATCCTCGTCGGCTCAGCCATCGACGGCATGGGGACTTACGCGAAGAACACGACGGACAAGGCCTTCGGTGGCGAAACCTTCATCCTCGGGCAGCTGATTCAGGTCGGCAATATGAGCATGAAGGAGCGCTTCGAGCGCCTCAAGCGAAACCGCCAGATCAAGCTCGCGGACGAACGCTATCTCGAGTCCATCAACGGCGATTCGGTCCTCTACGGCGCCCTCCGCGGCGCCAGCGCGGACCTCCATCGCAACAATCTGACCTCCGAAGACGCGCAGATCAACGGCGCTTCCTCCGACCTGGCCGAGATTCGGGACATAGACCTCGCCGAAGGGCGTTTCTTCACCCCCACCGAAGAATCCCACGGAGCCCTCGTGGCCGTCATCGGGGACGATGTCAAAACCGCGTTGTTCCCCGGCACCGGCTCTCCCCTCGGCAAAACCTTCAAGCTGCAGGATCTCGATTTCATGGTTCTGGGCGTCGAGGAGCGGCTCGGATCGGCCTTCGGACAGAGCCAGGACAACAACATTTACATCCCGATCACCACCTTCATCCGCCTGTTCGGGCCCGGCAACAGCATCAACATCTTCGGAAAGGCGCGGCCTTCCGCCGGGCTCGATCTGCAGCAGGCCGTCGATCGTTCGCGCGTCGCGCTGCGCACACGCTTCCACCAGCGCCCCGGAGAAGCCGACCGCTTCGATTACCTCACGCCGGAAGCTATCCGCGGCTTCATTGACGGTATGCTCTCTCTGATCGCCGTCGTCGTTGTGCCGGTCACCCTGATCTCGCTCGTGGTGGGCGGCATCGTGATCATGAACATCATGCTGGTCAGCGTCACCGAGCGTACACGCGAGATCGGCATCCGCAAGTCGCTGGGCGCGCGCCGCTCCGACATCATGCGCCAGATTCTCATCGAAGCGGTCCTG
>Ga0187771_10002101_pt1 | contig 13690 bp, 11 predicted proteins | sample 0116_SJ02_MP15_1_FD_133139 | JGI IMG/M metagenome (GOLD analysis project Ga0187771, IMG submission 133139) | Tropical peat soil microbial communities from peatlands in Department of Meta, Colombia - 0116_SJ02_MP15_10_MG | ecosystem: Environmental > Terrestrial > Soil > Wetlands > Peat | place... | reverse complement strand
GAGGCCCATCCCGGCGCCCGTGGAGCCAATCAGAATTCCACCTGCTAGCCCGATCCAAAGCTCAACCATGGGCGGTCACCTGGGTTTCCCGAAAGGCCTCGGAGAGCAGGGCCGCCACTTCCGGCCGCGTGAACTCCTCCGGCAGGAGAAGCCCTTCGCGGAGGCGGCGGCGCACCTCGGTGCCGCTCAGATTCAGGCGCTCGCCGGGCGCATGCGCGCACGTCCGGGCGCTCGCCATCGAGCCACAGCGCCGGCAGTAGAAGACTTCTTCGAAAAAGATGGGGCGAATGCCCAAGCCGTCGCTAGCCAGCGAGCGCAGCAGGCGGTGCGCGTCGTATGGGCCGTAGTAGCCGCCCACGCCGGCGTGATCGCGGCCCACCAAGAAGTGCGTGCAGCCGAAATTCTTGCGCATCAGGGCGTGAAAAACCGCTTCGCGCGGGCCGCCGTAACGCATCCAGGCGGGCAAAACGGAAAACAGGACGCGGGCTTTGGGCAGGTATTCCTCGACGAGCACCTGGTAGCAGCGCAGGCGCAGCGGGGCGGGAATGTCTTCCGGCCGCGTCTCGCCGACCAACGGGTGAAGGAGCAGCCCGTCCGTCACTTCCAGCGCCACACGAAGAACGTACTCGTGCGCGCGGTGAATAGGGTTGCGGGTTTGGAAGCCGGCGACGCTCTGCCAGCCTCGGTGCGCAATCTCCACCCGGACTTCCGCGGGCCTCCGCCAGCGGGCGTCGAGACCCAGCACGGATGGATCGCCAAGCCACTCGACGGGCCCAGCGAGCGCGATCCCTCCGGCCCGAAGAAATGCCGCCACGCCAGGATGAGCCTCGTCATCTGTCTGGAAGATCTCTTTCGTCCACTCCCTTCGCGGGACAGCAAAGCGTTCCTCCACCCGCAAGGTTGCGACAACCGTGCCGCTGTAGCTCAGGGCCACTCCGGTCCCGGGGCCGAGCCTGTCGGCTTGGTCGGCCGTCACTTGAAGGAGCACGGGGATCGGCCACAACACGCCGCCGGGCAGCCGCATGTCCTTGCTGACCGAGCGCGCAGCGTCATAGCCCATGAAGCCCGTGAGAGGGCTAAACGCGCCCGTGGCGAGCAGAAGCAAGTCACTGACATTGCGGGCCGTGACCTCAATCGCCGGGAGGTGGCTCGCCTCCGCCCTGGCTTCCGCCAGCTTCTCAGCCGGTGCAACCCGGTCGATCAATTTCCCGCCGTGCGGGGGGTCTCCTGATTCCTTTCCCATGAGGCTTCTCCCTTTTAGTTTGCGTCAGGGCCTTTAACTCGTGGCCCGCTCTGGCAGCCTTTGGGGCGACTTGTGCCGCGCCGTGCCTTCGCTAGGCACGGTAAGGCTCGGCGCTACTACGCAGCGCACTCGCCGCGCCCCAGCTTGAGTGAGTACGTTTCCAGGTCGCCCCAGTCGATAAACAGGTCTTCCACCTCACCTGCCGTGTCCGCGTAAGCGTGGAGACGTTTGACGATCGCTTCATCCGGCGTGCGCTGAGCCCAGCTCCGGAACGATTCCCCCGGCCGCCGGTCCTGTTTGTAAAAAGCGAGAAGTTCGTGAAGGGCTTGAGGGATGCGCTTGCCGGGCAGGGGTAAAACCTGACGCGCAAAGCGAACGCCCTTGTCGCTCACTTCTCCGCCCAGCATCAGTTGATAGTAAGGCGCCTGGCGCTCTCCAATCCTGCGCGCGTTGCCATAAAAGCCGATGTCGGCAATGTGGTGCTGGCCGCAGGAGTTGGGGCAGCCGCTGATTTTGATGTGGATCTTCTTCACCTCGGGATCGGATTCGCCAGCGAATTCCTTAGCCAGCTCCTCGGCCAAGGTGAGCGAGCGCGTGATGCCCAGGTTGCAGGTGGTGGCCCCCGGGCAGCCAGTGACGTCGGCGATGGTGAGCGCGCCCGGCGTCGCCAGGTCCAGGGACCTCAATTCGCTATGAATCTCCTTGGCCTTGTGGGCGGGCACCCAGGGAAGGACGATGTCCTGGGAAATGGCGATGCGCACGGCGCTCAAATGGTGGCGGTCCAGCAGGTCTGCGAGCCCGCGAAATTGCCCGCTGAGGATCGATCCCGCCGGCAGCTTGATCCAGACCACAACGTAGCCCGGCTGGCGTTGCGGCATGAGGTTGTGCTGGGCCCATCGCTCGTATTCCGGTGATGCCCCATTGCCGCTGCCTGGCGCAGGTGTGAGGGTCACCAGAGGTTGCGCCACCGGCGATGGGATTGTAAGCGTCTCTGCGGGCGTGGTTACGTGCGAGCGCTTTTCCGCCACCAGACGGCGAAATTCTTCGATGCCTTTGGCGCGCAACACGAACTTCATCCGCGCCTTGTACTTGTTCTTGTAGTTTCCGTGTTCCTTGAAGACGCGCAGGACGGCTTCGATGGTGGGGATCAGTTCCTCTTCCGGCAGGAACTCGGTGAGCAGCGAGGCTTCGGTGGGCAGGCTGCCCAGCCCGCCGCCGACAAGGACGCGAAACCCTCGGCGAGCCGTTCCGTTCGAGCCTCGCACTTGGGCAATCAGCCCCACGTCGTGGATGCCGGCCACGGCGCAATTCCCGTCATCCGGGCAACCGGAGAAGGCGATTTTGAATTTGCGCGGCAGGTCGTGGAACTCCGGGTGGCGCAGGAAAAAGCGCGTTGCCGCGAGCGCATACGGCGTGACATCGAAAGCCTCGGTGGGGCAGATGCCCGCCAGCGGGCAGGAGGTGATGTTGCGCACCGTATTCCCACACGCCTCACGCGTCGTGAGGCCGGCGTCGGCGAGCAGGCGCATGATGGCCGGAACGTCCTCCATGTCAACGAAATGGAACTGGCAGTTCTCGCGCGTGGTGACGTGGCCGCGGCCCGTCGAGTAGGTGTCCGCGATATCCGCCAAAACCCGGAGCTGTTCGGCGGTTAGCACTCCGGAGGGGATCTTCACGCGCACCATCTGCACCCCAGATTGCCGCTGGCCATAAATGCCGTGCTTCAGACGGAAGGGACGGAACTGATCCTCGGTGATCTCGCCGCGCCGCAGTTGCTGAGCGCGCTGCTCGAAAATGCGGATTTCTTCCTCGATGGCTTCCCGGCTGTGCCGGCTTTCGATCTCCGTGGTCACCATAGCGTGCTCCAAAAAACGAAAAACCCACCGCCGGCTACCATGTCCGACGGTGGGTTTGGGATTAGACCAGGTTAAATCAGCTTACGCAGTTCCTCCACACGTCGGCATGGCAGTTTGACAACAACAACACATGGCCATACCGAATTGGAGGGTCGTACTCATGAACAGACTGGCAGTGTAAACCGACACTTTGTCAATGTCAATAGCAGATTTCCCTATGGGACCTATAGGGGGAACTTATGACGTCTGGCACTTGGGGTCCCAAGCTCAAGCACCGAAAACCCAGCTGATTCAACCACCCTGCCCCCACAGATTACTGCGGCGCGCTTTCTTCGGCGGGAATCACGGGCAGTTGCACGTTCTGGTGTTGGCGGGCCTCGATGTGGACGCGCGTGCCGCGGTCCTCGTAATCTTTGATGAGGTCCGGGTCATTGAATTCCAATCCCTCGCGGGGCTCCCAGGCGAAGAGCTTAAAGTCGCCGGGGGGAAGTCCCAGCAGGGTAAATCTGCCCAGGGGGTCAGCGGTCTTGAAGCTGTACAGCTCATCGCGATTGCGGTTCGGCGGGTCGGGGACAAGGACAACCAGGGCCCCACCAAACGGGTTCTGGTCGTGGAGGACCGTCCCCTCCACGCTGCCGCCATCTTTTGACAACACTATCTCAAGAGATCCGACGGGCTGTCCGCGGGTGATGGTCAGTCCCGGGCCCAGCACATCGGAACCGCCCGCCCGGGCCGATTCGACGTAGAACTCCTCCGGGAAGCCCCCGATCCGCGGACGGAAGGTTCCTTCGGAGACGTTTTCGAGGACGAATGTCCCGTCCGCGTTGACCTGGGCGGCCGCTCCTCCCATGGAGCTGTCAATCGATTGCAGCCAAACATTTAAATTGGTGAAATTCAACTCGCCATCCGCGCGCGTGCGCACCCGCCCGCGAAGCTGCAAAGCGGGGCCGATCACCAAGGCCACGTTGTCGAGATTGGAGTTCCCGACCTCCACAGCAGCCCGTCCGGAATAGGATCGATTCTCGTCATACCACCCGGCGGATATCCAATACGCTCCAGGAGGCACACCTGGGATCTCGAAGCTCCCATTTGCGTCCCGAACGGGGCTGCCGTAGTTTGTATACGGAAACCCTCCGGAACTTGTCTCCCGGGGCTCGAGTGAAACGTACATCCCTTGAAGGGACTTGCTCACCCCTGCGCAGATGACCTGTCCGCTCACTCGGACCGCGTGCACCAACCTCAGGTCCACGTCGATTCCGGAAATATCGTCACCCGGCTGGACCGAGATTGGCGTGGCCTGCCCGGGGTCCGAGGCGTTGGGATAGAAGGTAGGGAGGTAGGTATCGTCACTGGAATCGGGAGGCTGATTCTGCTGCCGCAGGGTCGCGCAGAGCAGATAGCGCCCCGGCTCGAGGCCGAAAACGCGGTACTGGCCAAGGTCGTTCGTTCCCGCTCCCCGAAAGCCATACCCTCTAGGCTTCGCTCCGGCCCGGGAGAGCCGGATCGCTTGCACGTTGGCATTCAGCACCGGATCGCCGTCCTCGTCGTAGACGGTGCCGGTAATCGCCGCCAGGGGCATCAAGCGGAAGGCGAGGTCTTTCTCATGGCTGCCCGGGGTCAGGATGAAGACTTTTCCCGCGCTCGAACCCTTGCGCTGGCCGTAGACCTGTTGGCTGTAGCCGTTCCCCGAGGCGCTGAGCATGTATCGCCCCGGCTCCAGGCCAGCAAAAACAAAGCGGCCGGAGGCGTCGGTGGCCGCGCTGCGCGGCTCGCGGCCCTCAGCCAGCGGGTTGATACTGACGGTGATTTTTTTCAGAGCTTCGCCGGTTGTCGCTTTAACGACCACACCCTCCACGGTGCAAAGTTCGTTGACCGAGGAGCCGGACGGCTGGGTGGGCTGGATGAATCCCTGGCCTGAAGCCAAGCCAACTGAAAGTGTGATCGCAAGCACGGTCCCGGCCAGACGCATTTCGGGTCCCACTCACTTTCGGATGCAGCCAAGGGCGTGGAAGTTGACCGCAAACGCCTTCCAACAACTTAATAGACAATCCAGACAGGCGGGCAGTTCCCGTTTGGGAAGCCGTTATTATGGGCGCGGGTCCGCGTCAGCGGATGGAGGCACGGCGGTTCGGCGCTATTTAGGGCGAGCAGGCTGGCTGGCGAGCATCAAGGCAAATCCTGCCAGGCTGGCGACCGCCAGAGTTGTAAGTGTGTAGAGGGGAGGGAGATGCGACAAGCCGCCGGCGACGGGCCCACCGGTGAAGCTGCCCAGGAATTGCGTGGTGTTGTAAATGCCCAGAGCGGTGCCGTAGGAACTCTCGGGCGAGGCTTTGCTGACTAGACTCGGAAGGATCGGTTCAAGGCCTGTAAACCCAATATAAAACAGCGTCCCGGCGATGAGCACCGGGACGAGGCGGTTCGGGTCCAGGCCGACGGCGGCGGGCTCAAGGAGCAGCAGGGAACTGGGCAGGAACAACAGGAATGCGAAGGCCGCCAGGGGCCGGGCCCAACCGTGATCGGCGCCCTGGGAGAATCCGAACATGGTGACGCCGCTGATGACCATCATGGGCAGCAGGAGCGCGTAGTAATGCGTGACCTTGACGTGATGCTGAACCGTCACGATGAGGGGGAAATGGAAAAAGAATGTCGCCATGAAAAAGTTCATCAGGAAGCCGCCGGCGGCGAAAGCGACTAGCGGACGGTTGTCGAGGATGGCGGGCAGCGGCGCGGGCGCGCTGGCGCGTGGGGGCTCTTCAGCCAAGTAACGGACCAGCAGATAGTCTGTGCCCAGGCCGAGGAATCCCGTGAGCCAGAATAGAAAGGCCGTGCCAAACACCCCGGCCAGCACGGGCCCGACAATGACCCCCAGGGCGAAGGCCGCGCCGATGGGAATTCCCAGCACGGCCATGGCGGTCGAGCGCCGCTCCGGCTCGATGTAGTCCGCGACGGTGGCGAAGGCTACAGAAACAATCGCGCCGCCGCCTTGCACGAGCCTCCCCACGATCAAGACGCCAATGGAAAATGACGCGGGAAACCAGTGCGGAACGGCACACAGGAACGAACCCAGACTGAACAGGGTCATCCCCAGCATGAGCACTTTCCGCCGGCCGATCCGGTCGGAGAGACGACCAAAAGGAATCTGCAGGATGGCCATCGTCAGGCCGTAGCTGCCGAAGGCAAAACCCACCAGAAATCGCGAGGAGGTGAACTGCAGGCCGTAGAGGGTGAAGACCGGGAGGACCAGAAACAGCCCCAGCATCCGCAGGCCCACAACGCTGGCGAGCGCGAATAGGACCTTCTTCTGCGTGGAACTAAACGAGAGGCGCTGGCGGGCGGTTAATGCCATCTATAGGCAGTGACGAGTAAAAAAGGACGAGCCCGGCACGAATTCTGAATTCTGAATTGTGAATTCTGGATACCGAATGCATCCTTCTGAATCGCGTCCGGTGCCCGCCGTTTCGCCCTGATCGCTTAATTCACAATTCATAATTCAGAATTCTTAATTTCGTAATGCTTTTGCCGCGGTGACGACCGATTGCATTTTGGCGATAGCTTCCTCCACGGTGCGCGTCTTCAAGCCGCAGTCGGGGTCAACCCAGACGGCCTCTTTGGGCAGCGTCTCCAAAGCCTGACGCAGTCGCTCTTCGACCACGGGTTCCGCCTCGACCTCGTGCGTGTGGACGTCCACGATCCCGAAACTAATGTCCTTTGTGTAGCGATGTTTCCTGAACAGCGCCAGCAGATCCAAGCCGCTGTTGGACATCTCCAGGTCCAGGTTATCCACTGGGAAGTCGAGCATCCCGGGATAGATCTGCTCGAAAGCGCCATAGCAGATGTGGGTGATGAAGTAAGCGGGCAGGCCGTCGGTGGTCACGTGCATAGCCTCGATCGCGGCGGGCAACTCCTCGGGACGAACGGAGGTCGCCGGCTCGTCAATCTGAATGATTCTTGCCCCCGCCTCAATCAAAGCCTCAACCTCCTTGCGGATTTCCTTCGCCAGCGCCAAACAGGCGGAGCGGCGGTCCGGATACGACTCGATAAACGACCAGTCCATGACCGTGTAGGCGCCGGTCAGCATGCCTTTGACGGGCCGGGAGGTGAGGCCCTGGGCGAACTTCCACCAGTCCACGGTTATGGGCACCTTCCAGCGGACCTCGCCGCTGATAATGGGCTTGTGGTAGTAGCGATTGCCGTAGGAACGCACCAAGCCGCCTCGCTGGAAGCCCTCCATGTGTTCGGCAAAGTACGCGACCATGTCGCCGCGGTACATTTCGCCGTCCACCAGCACGTCCACGCCGAGTTCTTCCTGCTTGCGGATCCAGAACTCGGTCGCCCGCCGCTCCGCCTGTTCGAGTTCAGAGCGGGTAATCTTCTTCTGGGCGTAGTCCGCCCGCGCCTTCATCAGGTAGTCAGGCTTAGGGAAGCTCCCCACCGAGGTCGTGGGGAGAAGCGGCAGTTCAATCCCCAACTGGTGAAGCTTTGCTCGGCTCATGCATGGCTCCCTAAGAATGTCTTTTTGATGGCGGCGAGTTGCCGGAGTTTCAGTTGGGCCCGGTCGCGGGGCAGATACTCGAGACCGCAGGAGGGATTCAAGTAGGCTTGGCTCAGGCCCGTACGGCGTGCCACTTGCTCGATCTGGCGAGCCACTCCGGCGGGATCTTCCAGCCGAGTGTTGCGCCCGTCCACCAGCCCCAGCCCAAGGACCTTCGAGGAACCCTTCTGGGCGACTGTATCCACCAGGCCCGGGCTGTAGGTAAAGTCCAGCACCAGGGCCTCCACCGGCAGCGTCTGGAAGCGGTCGTAAAGAGGAGCGGGGTCACCGAAATAAACCGCCAACCCCAGCCGGGCCGCACCGCGGCGCGCGGCCAGTATCTTAAGGGTCTGCTCGAGCCAGGTGAAATCCTTGGGGGTGCGGAGGATAACCGGCTCTTCCACCTGGATGAACGTGGCACCTGCCTGGGCAAGCGCGGCAATTTCCTCAGCCAGAGCGCCCGTGTATGCCTCGAGAAGTTTCTCAAAACTGCCGGCGCCGTCCTGCGATTGGATCGAGAGCCGAGTCAGCGTATACGGCCCCGTCAACACCACCTTGACCGGCCGGGAGGCCCTCTTGCGAGCGAAGTCGAATTCCTCCAGCAGCAAAGGCTGACTCCGGCGGGGCGGAGCTTTCACCACGGGCTGGCGAAAGTAAAAATTGGTGTCAAAAAATCGGAGCAACCCATTGATGTGCACCCCGGCGAGCTTTCCGGCCAAGTGGGAGATGGGGTCATACCAGCGAATCTGCCCGTCTGTCACCAGGTCGAGGCCCGCGGCGATTTGTTCTTCCAGGGCGAGTTCGGTCAAGCGGTCTTCTGCAGCGCGAACCTCCTGGTCCGTTTTCTCGCCTTTGTCCCGCTGGGCGATCGTGCGACGTAGAAGCTGATGGGCGGCGTCATCGCCAACGCGCGGGTAACTGCTGTGATTGGCCAGTACAAGTTCCATGCCGTGTTGAAATCTCCTCAGTCTATTCGTTGTCCGTGGTCAGTTGTCCTTGGTCATTCGCCGTTTGCCCTTCGCACCTCACAAATAACCAATGACAAAGGACCAAGGACGATCTCATTCGACAAATTCCGCCTTCACTTGGGTCGGCAGTAGGCCTTTTGTGAAAGCCCGGTCGAGCAGCGTCTGCACCGCCGTCCGGCCGCGGTCGCCGTAATCCAGCGTCCACTCGTTCACGTACATGGCCACAAAGCGCTCGGCGTCCGCCGGATCCGCTTCGCGGGCAAACTGCTGCGCGTAGGCGAGCGCCTCCTCACGGTGGTCGAGGGCGTATTGGATACTCTCCTTAAGCAACTTGGCCACGCTACGGATGACTCGCCGGTCAAGCGAGCGGCGGATGGCGTTCACGCCCAGAGGCAAGGGCAGGGTTGTCTCCTGGTGCCACCATTCGCCCAGGTCCAAGACCTTCAGCAGGCCTGCTTGGGAATACGTGAGCTGCCCCTCATGGATGAGCACGCCGGCGTCGGTTTCTCCCTTGGCCACCCGGTCCAAGATCTGGTCGAAGGGTGTAAACACCGGCTCCACCGCTGGTTCGTAAAGCTTGAGGACGAGGTAAGCGGTGGTCATTTTCCCAGGCACGGCAACGCGTATTCCGGATAAGGCGTCTGCGCCCAAGGGGCTGCGCGAGACCACGACGGGCCCGTACCGGTCCCCAAAACTAGCCCCGGAGGGCAACAGGATGTAACGGTCCGCCAGATAGGCGTAGGCGTGCGCCGAGAGCGCGGTGATATCGTACTCTGCCTCACGCGCTTTCTGGTTGAGCGATTCGATATCTTCCAAGACGTGGGTGAAGGCAATACTCCCTGTGCGGATTTTTCGGGTCGCCAGCGCGTAAAACATAAACGCGTCATCGGAGTCTGGGCTGTGGGCCAGCTTCAAATCCACGACGCGCGGCTTGGCATGATCCGTCTTATGGGTAAGCGGCACCGGCACGAGGTTTAATCCCTCATTCCCGAATTCCCGAACTGGCTGAGACTTTTGAAGTTTAGCACAGAAACCAACTCCCGCCAACTACTCAGTTACATAATTCATAAACATATAATCCGCAGAAAGGTGCTCTGAGATTAGGACACAAACGGCTCGGAGGCATGGCCTGAAGGGAGGCGAGTCCGAGTAGGCATGCGCGGACTTCGCGCGTTTCGAAGTCAGCGGGGTGTTCTCGTGAAGGAGAAACCGCAGAGTTTCCAAATCCGGGAAACTATGCGCTACCTCGCGGATCGCGGACTAGCGGCTCGTTCCTCCGCCTGAGGCCGGGGCGGCCAGTCGGGCGCGGATGGCCTGCCGGGCGCGCAAGGCTTCCGCGACCACATCGTTATTGGAATCATGGGAGAGCCGGTCGAGCACTTCCAAGCTGGTTTGGTCTCCGCTGTACATGAGGACCGAGCAAAGCCGCCTACGCACGCTGGCATCCTGGCTCTGCAGGTAGGGGTAGAGCCGGGGAAGGAACTGCGAGTTGCGAGAAAGCTCGATGAGGTAAGACTGCGCCACGTCGGCGCGCCCGCGGGTGCCCAAGTCGTTGACCAGGGCGCTCAAGTAATCCATCTTCCCCAGCGCCGTAATCGCGAATTCCACGGCCAGTTTGACATTGGCATCCTTCTCGATGGCCACGGCTTTCTCGAGCTCCGGCAGAGAGCCGGGATCAGCGGCGCGGGCCAGCCCTTCTGCGGCGCTTGTCCTCAGGTTCTTGTCGTCGCTCCAAAGCGCCTTCGTGAAGGTCGGCACCGAAGGTTTCTCACCCAAGTAGGCCAGCCCTTCCAGCGCGTTCTCCTTGTCCTTCGGGTCGGGATCGCTTTCGAAGATCGCCTGCAATTTGGGCAGAGCTGGTTCCGCGCGCAGCACCCCGACCGTCACACTGGCATTGCGCTTGACATCCTTGTTGGGAGAATCGAGCAAGTCCACCAACTGCGGCCCAGCCGAACGTTCTTTAATTTTGGTAAGCGCGTTGAGGGCTTCCAGGGACAGATCGGCATTGGAAGAATGCGCCGCGCTCACCAGGTCCGGCACGGCCTGCCGTGCCACGAGGATGCCCAGGCCCTTGGCCGCCTCGGGCGCAGCGTGGCCGGAGCGCGGGTCCTTCATGGTACCGTCCAGGGCCGCGACGACTTTGGGTTCGATGACCACTCCAGGGTCAACGCGCGTGTTGTCCACCGTGAAGTGACTCTCAGCGCGCCGCCAGCTCTTCTTCACAAAACCCGCAACTCCCGTGCTGGGTACGTTCCCGGTGTAATAGCCCACCAACGAGCGAACTGCCAGGACGCTCACATCTTCCTCCCTGTCCTTCGTGGCGGTAATGAGGCCATCGAAAGTGGAAGCGTCGTGCATCTCGGCCAAGGCCACCACCACGTCGCGGCGGACTTTCTGGCTCGAGTCCGTCACCGCCGCGGCGAGGGCGGGGATGGCAGAGGTGTCTCTTTGCTTGCCCAGATCCCGCGCCGCGCGGGCGCGTACGCCCGCATCCTTGCTCTTCAACAATTCAATCAGGGGATTCTCGCTTGGCTTCGCGTTACCCGCCGCCGGGGCCGTTGACGGAGCGGTTTGCGCACCACCGGCGCGCGCTCCAGGGATGGAAAGAGCCAGGATTGGCAGCAAAAAAGAGAGCAATAAACGCCGCATGGGCCTTCACCTCGAGTCTCGGTGTCCGGATCAGACGCACGTGTCCGCCCCAGTATAGTACAAGCTTGAGGAGGGAGGAGACTTCAATGCGGGATTTTCGGAGGGCTCTGCCATTATGATTGTAAACTGGCGGGACACTCCATTAAGCGTCTCGGCACCCGGTCATCACCAGACTCGGATTTCCTCACCTCCGAAGTTGGATCAGCTCAGGCCCAACCCCCGACGATGAATTGACAATTTCTTAACGAACCAGAATATCCCCGCAGCGTCTCTTCCCTGGAGGGCTGAGCCTTCAAAGCTTGGAGCTAAGGGCTCCTCCCTCCATCCACGGGGAGGATGGAAATGAAGCTGAAAAAAATTGTAGGAGCCGTAATTGTCCCGCTGGCTTTAATGACTGGGGTCAGCGCGAGTGCAAAAGGAAAGAATTCAGCAAATGTTCTGCTCGCATACGACGCCACTTTGTCAGGTACGCATCTTGCAAGCGGCAGATACCGCTTGCAATGGGAAACTCACAGCCCAGGTGCGACCGTCACTTTTCAGCAGGGAGATAAAGTCGCCGCAACCGTAGAGGGGAAAGTTGTGGAGCGCGGAACGAAGTACTCAATGAACGAGGTGATCTACGACCAGAAACCCGACGGCTCGCAGACCATTCTCGAGATCCGCCTGAAGGGTTCGAGCAAGGCTATCATTTTCAATGAGTGACGTCAGGAAACTCGGGGAGCGAAGCGCACCACCTGTCCTAGCCGATTTCGTAGTTGTTCAGTCGCCCGTCGGGATGATTCCGGCATTCTCTACCATCAGCATCACGGTTCGCTGGGGGGCCCGAGTTCGGTGCAGGGTTCCCCTTGGCACCACGAAGCCTTGCCGGGGCGCGAGTTCCACCGTCCGCTCATGGAGATCGATGAACAGCCGGCCTTCGACCACGTAGAAGAACTCGTCATCGGTGTCGTGCTTGTGCCAATGGTATTCGCCCTCCACGACGCCCACGCGCACGACCGATGCGTTCACCTTGCATAAAGTCTGGTTGTACCACTTGTGAGTGGACGCGTCGGCCAGCGCACTTACATCGAACACCTGAAGCGGCCCATAGAGAATGTTGAGGTGAGTTTCATACGGGTACGATTGTGCGTCGCTCATCTCGCGGCCTCCTCAGAACCAACCGCATGATCCCACCTTTCCCTCCCCGGCGCATCTCCACCGCCCAGCAGGGGAAGAACCAGCCTGAATTCGGTTCCCTCCTCCCCCGTCGAATCGACGTAAATATCGCCGCCATGGTCACGGAGAATTTTCTGAACGATCGCCAGACCGAGTCCCGTGCCCCCCTCTTTGCCATAACTCACAAAGGGCTGAAAGATGGCATGGCGGATGGGCTGCGGGATTCCCGGGCCGTTATCCGAAATGCGGATCTCCAAGCAACCCTCTCGCCCCTCAGACCTTACCTCAACCCTGCCGGTGATAGGCGAGACCGCTTCGCAAGCATTCAGAACGATGTTCGTCACCACCTGCTGAAGTCCTCCGGCATCGAACCAACCCTCGGTTAGCCCTTTATGTTCGTAACCGACAGCGATCCCCCGGAATTCCGGCCTCACGGCGACGACCTGAATACCTCGCGCGACGGTGCTTACGATGTTCGCGCGCTGGCGATGCAAAACCTCGGAGCCCTTAGAGAACTCCACCAGCAGCGAGAGGAGATCGTTCATCCGGCCCACGGCCAGACGAATTTCCTGATGAAAGTCTTCCCGGTCGGAAGTAGCCAAATCATCTTTGGCCAAGAGTTCCGAGTAAGCCAAAATGGCAGTCAAAGGGTGGCGGAGATCATGGCAAATAAAGCCCGCCAGGGGGCCTGTCCTCACATCCCAATTCAAGTTCTCTCGCCCACCGCTCTGGCTAGGCATCGAAGCGGTGTGGTCCCGCATCGGGGGGACTGTTATAACATTGACTGCCATCGTTCACCTCTAGCGCACCCGGCAACTTCCACTACATCCAAGGTTTCTTCATGCTAAGCGCCGTTCGAACAGCCCTACCGGGTTGCGAAAACGCATCGGTCCCCAAACCAAAAGCTGAGCCTCTTTCGAAGCTTAAGGCGCGCGCGAAGCAGCCGGCTCCTGACGGCTGCGTCCGTAAGCCCCAGAACGCGCGCCGTATCCTGCGAGGAAAGGTCTGCAATGTGCCGGAGCACGAACACCAGGCGAAGGGGGGCTTCCAGGCCCTGCAGGGCGTGAGATAGGATCCCGCGCAGCTCGGCTCTGCCATAGCTTTCCTCGGGGTTATCACGCCAGTCCTCGACGTCGTGCGGCTCCGACGCGGAGTCCTCGCTGTTTTCCGGCTCGTCGAGTGAAATCCAATTCGCGGCGCGGCGCCGCCGCAGCTTCGTCAAGCCCTCATTCATGGCGATGCGGACCAGCCAGGTATAGAATTGCGACTCTCCTTTGAAGCGCCCAAT
>Ga0187771_10002100_pt1 | contig 13692 bp, 12 predicted proteins | sample 0116_SJ02_MP15_1_FD_133139 | JGI IMG/M metagenome (GOLD analysis project Ga0187771, IMG submission 133139) | Tropical peat soil microbial communities from peatlands in Department of Meta, Colombia - 0116_SJ02_MP15_10_MG | ecosystem: Environmental > Terrestrial > Soil > Wetlands > Peat | place... | reverse complement strand
TTCGCCGTGTCAGAGCCTGACGGGCAAAGCCTGACGTCCTAACCATGCTAGACGACCGGCCCGGTGAATAGCCCGCCTCCGAACCCGCCTTTTATGCTTAGCAGGGATGGACCGACACCGACAAACGGCCCCGTTCGCCTATTGACGAGATGGGCTGCTTTTCATCTACTGATTAAATAAGAGGCGGGAACGCGAGCCGGTGGAATGACAGGGAGTTCTGAGCTTCAGGGCTTCTACAAGCTGCCGATGGACGAGCGAAGGGAGGTGCTGAAGGAGGCAACCTCACTCACTGACGACGAGATCAGAGTCCTGGCGAACACGGGCGGGCTGCCTGCCGAAACAGCGGACCACATGATCGAGAACGTGGTCGGCGGGTACACATACCCGCTCGGCATCGCCACCAACTTCAAGATAAACGGGAAGGACTTTCTCGTGCCGATGGCACTGGAGGAGCCCTCGGTGGTGGCCGCCGCGAGCAACGCCGCCAAGATGGCGAGGGTGAAAGGCGGCTTCGAAGTCACAAACACAGGGCCAGTCATGATTGGGCAGATTCAGGTCGTGAACGTACCGAAGCCAGAGGCGGGGAAGAAGCGCCTAGAGCTGAAGAAAGCTGACCTGCTGAAGAAGGCGAACGACCAAGACCCGATGCTCGTTTCCCTCGGCGGAGGAGCCAAGGACCTGAACGTGAAGGTTCTCTCGACGCTGAAGGGACCCATGGTCGTCGCCGAGCTTATCGTGAACACCGGGGACGCGATGGGTGCAAACGCGGTCAACACCATGGCGGAGGCGGTGGCGCCCATGGTCGAGGAGATCACCGGAGGGAGAGTGTTCCTGAGGATCATTTCCAACCTGGCAGACAGACGGCTTGTCAGGTCAACAGCTGTTTTCGACAAGAAGGCAATAGGAGGGGAAGATGTGGTAGACGGAATCGTGTACGCGTACGCTTTCGCCGATGCGGACCCCTACAGATGCGCTACCCACAACAAGGGGATCATGAACGGGGTGGTTGCCGTTGGGATAGCATGTGGTCAGGACATCAGGGCGCTTGAGGCAGGGGCCCACAGTTACGCCGCGAGGAGCGGAAGGTACAAGCCGCTTACCACGTGGGCGAAGAACAAGGACGGGGACCTGGTGGGTACCCTTGAAATGCCGATGGCAGTCGGCCTAGTTGGCGGGGCAGCGAAGACCCATCCGGCCGCCAGGGCAAACATCAAGGTACTTGGGGTCAAGACGGCCATCGAGCTGGCTGAGGTAATGGGAGCCGTGGGTCTGGCGCAGAACTTCGCGGCCCTTAGGGCGCTGGCGAGCGAAGGAATCCAGAGGGGTCACATGAAGCTCCACGCGCACAATGTCGCGTCCTCCGCTGGAGCAACGGGTGATTTGATCGACGTCATAGCTGCAAGGTTGATTCAGGAAAAGAAGATCAGATTCGATAGGGCCAAAGAACTAGTGGAAGAATACAAGAAGAAGCGGAGTTAGTTCCACCGTAGCTACCGATGACCCGGGGCCTGGTCAAGCCCGCACGGCTGTGAAATCGCTATAAGCGCACTCCGTTGGCGAGCCCCGGATTGGAGAGCGGCAGCCCACATTCGCTCGTCTCCTGGATACCAAGGAGCAAGTACCTCCTAGCGGTGGCAGTGGTCCTGCTCGTCGTGGGGACACTTCAGGCCCTCGACCTTGTCGAGCTCCCTTTCGGGACGCTGTTCTACTGGCTTTCAGGGTCCCTCCTATCGTCATCCACCCTTACTGACTTCATGTCGAAATACGGCTACGTCAGTGTGTTCACGCTGATGGCGCTGGAGAGCGCGTCCATCCCTGTCCCCAGCGAGGTTGTGCTCCCCCTTGCAGGCTATTTCGTCAGTACCAGTGCGCTGAACTTTTGGGCTGTGGTCGCCGTGAGCACCGTCGCCAGCCTGATTGGGGCGCTGGTTGACTACTACCTTGCGAAGTGGCTGGGAAGGCCTTTCGTAGCGGCCATCCTCAATCTGTTTAGGCTCCACAGGAGCGCTCTGGACAGGGCAGAGGCCTGGTTCGGTAGGTCTGCCCAGTGGACGGTCTTCGCGGCGCGCTTCGTTCCTGGCCTGAGGACAGTCATCTCCCTCCCCGCGGGGCTGTTTGAGATGAGCGTCAGCCGATTCATCATCATGACCGTGGCAGGCTGCCTCGCCTGGTCGGTCATCCTCGTCTATGCAGGCGTCCTTGCCGGGTCGCCGTCGACGTCGACTTTCGCCAATTCCTCAACGGTCATCGATGACCTCTCGGCGTTGGTGGCCGCCATGTCAGCTGTCTACGTGCTCTACTTTTTCGCCGCCAAACAGAAAGAACCGGCCGCGGTTAATCCATCATCGGTATCTTGACGCCCTTTGCTTTCGCGGTCCTTATCGCCTCTTCGTAGCCTGCGTCCACGTGTCGAGCGACGCCTGTCCCCGGGTCGTTCGTCAGCGCGGTTGTGAGCCTCGTTTCGGCTTCTGGGGTCCCATCCGCAAGGACGGCGAGTCCAGCGTGTATCGAGTAACCTATGCCGACTCCGCCGCCATGGTGCACCGACACCCATGAAGCGCCAGAGACGGCGTTGAGGAGCGCATTAAGGATGGGCCAGTCTGCGATGGCATCCGAGCCGTCCTTCATCCCTTCGGTCTCACGGTAGGGTGAGGCGACCGAACCCGAATCGAGGTGGTCCCTGCCTATGATTATTGGGGCGGAGATCTTCCCGCTCTTGACCATGTCGTTGATGACCTTCCCGAACTTCGCCCTCTCTCCATAGCCGAGCCAGCAGACCCTCGAAGGCAGCCCCTGGAACTGGACCTCCTCATGGGCCTTCCTGATCCACCTGACCAGAGACTCGTTGCAGGCGAACTCCCTCAGGACTGCCTCGTCGGTGGCATAGATGTCCTCTGGGTTCCCAGACAGGGCTGCCCAGCGGAACGGCCCCCTTCCCTCACAGAAGAGGGGCCTGATGTACTCTGGGACGAAGCCGGGAATTCGGAATGGATCCTCTACGCCTGCCTCCTTTGCCATCTTCCTGATGTTGTTGCCATACTCGAATGCGATCGCTCCCCCTGCCTGCAACTGTAGCATCGCCCTTACGTGCTTGGCAATCGAGGCCATAGAACGAGCGAGGTACCCCTTTTGGTCGGACGCTCGCAGGTCAGCCGCCTGCTGCACACTCAGCCCTTCCGGGATGTACCCACCCAGAGGGTCGTGGGCCGCTGTCTGGTCGGTGAGGACGTCGGGCTTGAATCCGGACTTTACAAGCGCAGGCAGGACTTCGGCAGAATTCCCGAGGAGGCCCACGGATAGGGGCCTGCCCTCCTTTGCGGCGTCCCTGACCATGTCGAGCGCTTCCGTCGTACTCTCCACCATGAGGTTGCAGTACCTCTTGTCCAATCGGCGCTGAATCGCCCTCCTGTCGACCTCAACCACAAGTGCCACTCCGTCGTTCATTGTGACCGCGAGGGGCTGGGCGCCCCCCATCTCACCCAGTCCAGAGGTTAGGACTATCTTCCCCTTCAGGGAGCCGCCGAAGTGTTTGGAGGCGACTGCGGCGAGCGTTTCGTAGGTGCCCTGCAGGATACCCTGTGTCCCGATGTACATCCAGCTCCCGGCAGTCATCTGGCCGAACATGGTGAGCCCCCGTTCCTCGAGCTCCCGGAAGTATGCCCAGTCTGCCCACTTCGGAACTAGCATCGCGTTAGAAATCAGCACCCGGGGGGCTGATACCGTGGTTTTGAAAATCCCCACTGGCTTCCCCGATTGGATGAGCAGGGTCTCGTCGTTCTCAAGGGTCTTGAGGGCTTTCACAATGGCGTCGAACGCCTTCCAGGACCGGGCTGCCCTCCCGGTCCCGCCGTACACGATCAGATGCTCTGGGTCCTTGGCCACTTCGGGGTCGAGGTTGTTCATCAGCATCCTCAGCGCCGCCTCCTGGTGCCAGCTCTTGCAAGTGATCTCAGACCCCCGGGGGGCCCTCACTACGTGCGTCTGCACCAACTATTGGGCGGGGTCTTACGATATAACGGTTCACCCGAGGTCGGGGCGAAAAGCGCTGAGCGGGGGAGGTTGGCCGAGCCCTTTGGGACATAGGATAAATCCCCTGCTCCCGGTGAAGGCGCCGGAATGGGTGTGAAGGAGGCCAAGGCGGCAATTCAGAAGTATGGGTTTGAGGAGGTGGCACTGCAGTTCACCGACCTTTCAGGGGGGCTACACTCCCTGTGGGTCCCTGCCCACTTCGTCCCCAAAGTAGCTGGCGAAGGGATACACATGGACGGCTCGTCGGTTGACATGGTGGACATAAGCGGGAGCGACCTCAAGCTGGTGCCCGACCTCGACACGCTGACTGCGCTGCCGTCTGCGCTCTTCCAGCCTCGTGTGGGGAGGATTGTCTGCGACATGTATGAGCCGGACTCTGACAGGCCTTTTCAAAGCGACCCAAGATACGTCCTCAGGAAGGTCATCGACGATTCAAGGAGGGTCCTTGGGCATAGTGCTGTATACAACGCCTGCAGCGAAATCGAGTACTTCCTCTTCTCCCGCGACCAGGAGGGGAACCTGAGGAGGCAGGACGAGGGGGGCTATCTCTCCAGCCCGCCATCCGACCGGGGCATCGACGTCAGGCTCCAGATCGTGAAGAACCTCAGGGAGTCGGGAGTTGTAGTAGAGAAGCACCACCACGAGGTCCCGCCGGGGAAGTACGAGCTGAACCTTCAGTACACCGACGCGCTCAAAATGGCCGACCTTGTCTACCTGGTGAAGATGGTTGTGAAGATGACGGCGGCCCGGAACGGCCTCATCGCTTCATTCATGCCGAAGCCCTTCCACGACGGATACGGGGCCGGCCTGCACACGCACGTCAGTGTGACCGACGCCCGCGGAAGGGACAACTTGTTCTACGATGCCAAGGGCGCCTACGGCGTAAGCAAAGCCGCGCTCAACTTCATAGGTGGCGTGCTTGCCCATGGCAGGGGACTCGCCGCTCTCACGAACCCTTCGGTTAACTCGTACAAGCGCCTCGTCCCCGGCTGGGAGGCGCCCGTTTACCTCTCGTGGGCGAGATACAACCGTTCGGTCCTGCTCAGGATACCTCCGGGGAAGGGGATGAACGCGAGGGTCGAGTACAGACCGACCGACGGCTCGTGCAACTTCTACCTGGCCTACGCGGGGATTCTGGCGGCCGGACTGGATGGGATAAGGCAGAAGATAACTCCCCCGAGACCCACGGAAGAGGACGTCTATCACATGACGCCGGCCGATAGGAAGGCGAGGGGTATCGAGGTCCTGCCAGCGAACCTTGGGGAGGCGCTTGACGAGTTCGCCAAGGACAGGTTCCTGAGGGAGACCTTGGGGAGGAAGTTCTGCGACAGGTTCCTCCAGATCAAGAGAAAGGAGTGGAGGGACTTCAACACGGTCGTCCACGAATGGGAGAGGAAGAAGTACCTCGACGTTTAGGGGCCGAGCTGAGAGCATGTCCAAGTCGAAATTCATCCTCGCGCACGCCAGCGAACTCGCCATGCTGAATGGGTCGAACCGGAGGCCAAGGACCAAGAAAGGGATGAGCGACCTAGGGCTGGTGGACGACGGCGCGGTAGCCGTAGCCGAGGGCAGAATTATCGCCGCTGGGCGGACCAGGGAAGTGACGGACAAGCTCGGCAGCGGCTACGAGGTCATCGACGTCAGCGGAAAGCTCGTTACCCCGGGGCTGATCGATCCTCACGTGCACCTCGTCTTCGCCGGCTCGAGAGAAGGGGAGCTCGAGGACATGGCGGTCAAGGGCGTCCCCTATCTAGAGATCAAGAGGAATGGGGGAGGGATGCCCACCACCCTGAAGAAGACCGGGGAGTCCTCGACTGAGGAGCTTCTGGATAAGACGGGGAAGATTCTCGACAGGATGCTTGCCTACGGTACGACCACCATCGAGGCCAAGAGCGGCTACGAGATGACCTACGAAGGCGAGGTCAGGCAGTTGAAGATAATCGCCAGGCTGGCAAAGACGCACCCGATGGGTATAGTCCCCACGTTCCTTGCCCAGGGAATCCCGTTCGGATATGAGAATAGGGTCGACGAACTCGTGGACGATATCGTCGGGAGGTGGCTCCCGGAGATAGCGAAGAGGAGGCTCGCGGAGTACTGCGATGTATTCTGCGAAAGGGGGTACTACAGTGTGGCCCAGACCCGTCGAATCATGGAGGCGGCACGGAAGCTGGGGCTGAAGCTGCGGATACACGCCGACTGGCTCGCCCACAGCGGTGGGGCAGAGCTTGGGAGCCAACTGAAGGTGGTTTCAGCCGATCACCTGATATTCACTCCCAAGGAGGAGATCCGAAGGCTGGTACGGAGGGGAGTGATGGGGACGTTCTTGCCGACCACCCCCTTCGCCTACCTGGGGACCTACGCCGACGCCAGGGGGATAATCGAAGCCGGCCTCCCCGTCGCCCTCGGGACGGACCTCAGCGCGGCCGACATGTGTGAATCGATGCAGATGATGATGAGCATCGCCACCCTGCAGATGAAGATGACTTCGGCGGAGGCCCTGGTCGGCGCCACCATAAACGCGGCTCACGCGCTCGAGCGAGCGGCCGAGATAGGGAGCCTGGAAGTCGGAAAGCGGGCTGACATCGTGGTTTTCGACGCACCGAACCACAAGCACTTCGCCTACCACTACGGCGTCAACCTCGCTGAGAGAGTCTACAAGAACGGAAGGCTGGTCGCCGAGATGGGACACCGGACCGCCTAGCTCTTCCGGGCTGCGAATTCGAAAGCAATGAGGGCGAGGGAAGCAGACCCGTACTTCATCACGTCTTCATCGATGTTGAACTTCGAGCTGTGGTTCGGGTAGAGGCACTCCTTCTTCTCGTTTCGTGTCCCGAGGAAATAGTAGGTACCCGGAACCTTCTTCAAGAAGAAGGAGAAATCTTCGGCGATCATCAGTGGTGGGACCTCCAGCGTTTTCGTCCCAGGTATTGAGCGAAGCAGCCGCAACGCCTCCTTCGCCACGGACGGATTGTTGATTGTAACGGGATAGCCTTCATCGATCTCTATTTCGCATTTGGCCCCGAACGCCTCACAGACTGAGCTTGCGATCTCCCTGAGCAGGGAAACAACTCGTCGCTTCGTGGCGTCGCTGACAGCCCGCACCGTCCCTTCCAGTACGGCGTCGTCCGGAATGATGTTGTTACGAGTGCCGGAGTGGATGGAGCAGACTGACACGACCGAAGGCTCGACCGGGTCCACCATCCTGCTCCTTATCCCCTGTAGCGCCGTTATGAGCTGGGCCGCCACAAAGATGGGGTCGATGGTCTGGTGAGGCGCGGATCCGTGGCCCCCTCTGCCGATGACATGTATCCGGAAGACGCTCGACGCGGCCATGAGGGGACCCGGCCGTAGCGCGAATGTCCCAGAGGGGAAGTTTGAGAAGATGTGAAGTCCGAACACGTAGTCGACCCTAGGCTTCTCCAAGGCGCCTGCCTCTATCATGGGCTGGGCGCCCCCTCCCCTCTCGGCCGCTTCCTCAGCTGGCTGGAAGAGGAACTTCACCGTACCCTTCAACTCCTGGCGATGGTTGGCAAGAATCTTGGCAGCGCCAAGAAGCATGGCGACATGGCTGTCGTGGCCACAGGCATGCATCACTCCCTTGACTTTCGATGCGAATTCCTCCCCTGAGAGCTCTTGCAACGGGAGGGCGTCCATGTCGGCGCGCAGTGCCACGGTTTTCCCGTGCCCACTCCCCTTGAGGACACCGACCACCCCTGTGCCCCCGATCCGGGTCTGCACCTCGACTCCGGCGCCCTTCAGCTCCTCGGCTACGAGAGCCGCAGTAGACCGCTCCTGAAAGGCGAGCTCCGGGTTTGCGTGGACCGTCCGCCTTATCCTGATGAGGTAGCCTTCGAGGTCTGTCGCCTCACCGAGAAAGTTAATCGTGAAGGCGAACTCAGCAACTTGGACTTTTAGGCTTTCTTGGAATCGGAGGCCGTCCGATGAGCTCCGCTAGGGGAGCCTTCCTTCCAACGTCTCCTTAGCGAGGGCTTCTATCTCCGCTCCTTGCGACCTGTCCCCCCTGAGGAGCGGCGAGACAGACCTGACGAAGCCGTACACCCTCTTGGCATGATCCGAGATACCGCTCTCGTTTGACCCGAGGATGTTCGAAGCGCAGATCAGCTCTATTGCAAGGATGCGAGACACGTTGCTGGCGATCTTCAGGGTCTTCATCCCCGCGTTGACGCCGTGGCTCGCATGATCCTCAATCCCCCCGGAGACGCTCGCAGGGTAGGACGACTCGGGGTACACCAGCGCCGAGTTGTCTGAGATCAGAGCGGTTGCCGTGTATTCCAGAATCATCAGCCCTGATTCGAGGCCTGGTTTGCTGGCCATGTACTTGGATTCGGGCGGGGTCCTCTTGAGGAGGTAGTGAATCCGTGCCAGAGAGATCATGCCGAGATAGGAGAGCGCCAACGCCAGCAGGTCGAGGGACATGGCAACCGGCTGGGCGTGGAAGTTTCCACCGTGCAGGACGGACCCGTCCTCGTAGAGCAATGGATTGTCTGACACCGAATTCATCTCGCTAACGACGATTCTCCGGGCGAAACCCAGGGCGTCGAAGAGGGATCCGTGAACCTGGGGCGCACAGCGGATGGAGTACGGGTCCTGAGGAACGGGCTCAGAGCGAATCCTCCGGCTTCCCTTCGTTAGCGCACGGACCACCCTAGCTACGTGCTCCTGACCCGGATCGAGCTTCACACTGATCAGCTTCTCGTCGAAGGACTGTGAACAGGCCCCAAGCACCTCGGCAGTGACCGCAAGGGTCGAGTTGGCTGAATTCAGCAGAGTTTCTCCTCTGTGGACAGAGGCGCACCCCAGAGCGGTTGTGAAGGCAGTGCCGTTGATAAGGGAAAGCCCCTCCTTCGCGTGGAGCACTATGGGCTTCAGCCTGGAGGCCGATAGCGCCCGGGAGGATTCCATGAGCTTCCCCCTGCGATAGGCCTTCCCCTCCCCCACCATGGTGAGCGCCATGTGTGCGGAGGGGACAAGGTCCCCCGAGGCGCCGAGGGAACCGTACTCGGGGACGAGCGGGGTTATTCCCTTGTTCAGCAGCCCTACCATTAGCTCGGCGACTTCCCTCCTCGCCGCGCTGTTGCCGTTGAGCAGGCTGTTCAGGCGGATGAGCATGGCCGCGCGCACGATGTCCGTCGGCATCGGTGAGCCTACTCCGGCCGAATGACTTCTTATGAGGTTGAGCTGGAGCTCGTCGATGTGTTCCGGGCGCACGACCTTGTCAGCCAGAGAGCCGAATCCTGTGTTGACGCCATAGACAACCTCTCCCCGCGCCAGCTTATCGTCCAGAAGGGCCCTGAATCGCTCCATCTGCCTCAGGGCCTGGAGGCTCGCCCTAACGGCCGTTCCGCGCTCTGCCACTTCGATTGCTGATTCGATTGTAAGGGATCGTCCGTCGACGACTACGACCAAGGGCCCAGCCTCTTCGATGCGCTCATAAAAGCCCCACGCGGGTTGGATGGTGCCTCATTCCCGAAACTCACCATGGATGAGTCCGCATTAAATACTCGGCAAAGCTCTTGGCCGCTATTGAAGATCAGAACAGTTCTCGTTCTGCTCCTGATTCTTGCCCTCGTATTGCCTGCATCCTACTCGTTTTACCCCACGCAGTTCTCCGGATTCGCCTACCAGACTGGGACATCAACGCCATCGGTCGTGGTAGTCCTGAAGGAAGCATACATCCTTGCTAGGGTGGAAGTCACCATCGACCCGCAATTGAATGTTCAGGCGAGATTGCAGAACGGGACCATGGTAACGCTCAGCCCCTCCGCTTCAGTGCACTTCGAGAACGGTACATCAAGGACCCTAACCAGCCCAGAGACGTTCTCCTTCATTCTTCCCAACACAGTCACGTTCTCTCTGGAAAGGGTCGGGACCAGCGGCCCCGGGTTTAGTGTTGACCCCAGCAACCCTATAGCGGGGGCTGTGCTGACTGGGAACGACACCCAGGATGTCGCGGGGTGGCAGGGGATTAGTGGAATTGACACGTTCTACTTTCAGGTGACTGGTTACGCTCAGGTTAGTGTTACAGCCGTCGGGGTGTCGGTTTGAGCGAAGCCGCTGTCGTATCGAAGGTCGGAGACCTTATGAAAGCACTAGATGACGTGAAGAGGTACAGGGAACTCGCATTCAGCCTGATTGATTTCGTGGGTATCTTCGTAATCTCTCTTATTGCGGCATGCCTTTGGTTTGATGCTCAAGGTCTATACGGCATCTACTTCGGATTCTCGTTAAGCTCTTCCGTAGCTCTCTTTGGCCCTGCAATTCCAACCTCCGGGCCCACCAGTATCGTTCCTTTCTTCATTCTCTTGGCTGGGTTCGTTATTGGCGTCCTTTGGGTCAGCAGGCGCGTAGACAGGACGAAGACGGGAGAGTGGAAGAAGACCCTGGATGAAGGAGTGCCAGGCGCGGTAAAACTCCTCGACCAGATGGATTGGGAGTCCCAGCTCAGCTCGGTTAGCCTGGCTAGGCTCTCCTTTCTTTTCTACGCCACGATCAAGATCGTCGCCTATTTCCTCTTGATTAGCTTCTTCCTTTCCTTCGCTGAGGTTTTCGTCGCAGGTTTGATAGGATATGGATTCAACTCGGCATTCGTCCTGTTGACAGCGCTTATCTTGGCCCTAATCTTAAACAGGCGGGGCCTAGAGAACGCGTTCCAAAGACTACGATCGCTGGACCTTCTGTTTTGGGACTTGAGGTGGTTCTATTCTGAGTTCAAACGAGCAGAATTCAACAAGGCCTGACCTGTATGTGCTCGCCAGAATCATCAAATCCCTCCGGGACAGGGGGCCAACCAGTAGGACCCCGCTTGCCACAGCCTGCGGACTCTCCTATGATCGGTTCGTGAAGTATCTGGACTGGATTACTGCCAAGGGCTTCGTTGCCGTCGACCAGAACGGACTAGTGCACCTGACGCCTGCCGGCTCCAAGGCCTATGATGAGCTGGTGCAGTGGATACTTGACCATGTAGGAAGCTTGAGGCCTTTGAAACCCCCCTTTGAGTAACACCACGGCGAGTTTTAGGTTGCCCTTAAATAATCAGAACTGCCACCATTATTCGCCGTTTGCGGGCTTCAAGGGCTCTGGGAATCCTTTCTGTCGTGTTCCTTGTTCTCGCGGCCTTGACGGGGTTGCTCCCCGCGGCCTCCGTCGTAGGCCTTCGAGTCTCGGTTGGCCAGATCTCGACCTCGGGTACCACGGCAACCGTGCCGCTGACGCTTACGAACGGAGGATTCTTAGCGCTCAATGGGCTCAAGATCACAGCAACCCTCCTTGACTCAGGTGGCGGAACGATTGGTTCGGGGTCAAGCAACACGGTCGATGTCGCTCCGGGAAGCACAACCCCCCTTACAATTACTGTAACTTCGAATGGGCCCAACATAGGGCAGGTTGCCAAGGTTCAGGTCACCGCGGCCACAAACATCGGAGGGTTCCTCCCTGTCACGACTCTTCTGACCGTCGCCACCCAGCTCGGAGGAACGGGGACTGTCCCCGTGGATCAGACCCCTATTCAGCACGTCGTGATCATAATGATGGAGAACCACGCCTTCGATAACATATTCGGAGTTTACCCCACGGCGAATGGGAGCATCTCTGACCCGTTGGTCTCGACAATCCAGACGCCGGAAAACCTACTGGGAAGGACGAACCCTAGCGGGCTCGCCCCAATTCCTGCCGGCACGTTCTCGACTCCCGACCTGCCGCACGACTCTCAGAACGAGACGGCCGCGTTTGACAGCGGAGCCATGGATGGCTTTGCGTCGCACATGGGACCTAACAGCTTGAAGTATTTTACGAACGCCCAGCTCGCGGGGGAGTGGAACCTCGCAGAACAGTACGGCCTTGGCGACAACTACTTCCAACCGGTCCTCGGCCCCACCATTCCCAACCGCATTACCGCGATAACCGGTACAGTTCCTCCCCCGTCATTCGCCAACTCAGAAAGCATCAACAGCAGCGCGCTGGCCAGCCTCGCACTGAGGAGCATGTTCACGGAGATGACGTCGCAGGGGTTGAGCTGGGGGTACTACTCCGAGGGAGGGCCTGGTGCCCTGGCTTCGCTTGAAGGGAACACGCAGTTTCCCTTTCCGCCCGGGACTCTGGGGAGCACAAACGACTTCTTCAACCGACTGTCGAACGGAACCATGCCTGCGGTCTCCTGGTTGGACCCCTTCGATTGGACTTCCGAGCTGTACGGACAGAGCATCCAGTACAGCCAGCATCCGCCGTACAATGTCACGCTCGGGGAGTCCTGGATGATGAACATCGTGAACCATGTCGAGCAGTCAGTCTACTGGAACAGCTCGGCAATCTTCATCACGTACGACGAAGCCGGTGGATACTACGACCATGTGGCGCCTCCTCGACTCGATGGGGGGCAACTCGGGTTTAGGGTTCCGCTCATCGTGGTCTCGCCTTTTGCCAAGGAGGGATATGTCTCCCACACGGTCCTGTCACACACGTCGCTAGCTGCTTTCATCGACTACAATTGGAAGCTCCCTGGCCTTAGTCAGCTGGTACTCGACTCCAACCTGCCTTTGGATTTCTTCGACTTCAGTTCGGCAAGACAGGCTCTCACGATAGACCCTGCTGCTCCGTTCCCCATGCAGCCCCAGGCTCCTTACTCCAGTCTTTCATACCAAAGGGAAGGGTCAACGAGCCAGACGCTCAGCGGGATGGGGGTGGCGTTATGGAACGGTGTGCCATGATGTCGGAGGGCGGGATATGAAGATCAAAGTGGGAGGCATGATAGTGGGGATTCTGTTCGCCGTCATATACATCATCTTCTTGGTTTACCTTCCCAGCATCGCAAGCTCATATCTCAAGGGATTCGGTGCAGACATTGGCGGCACTCTGGGGTCCGTGTTTCTGTCAAACACGGCCGTAGCCCTGGTCGTCGCAATGGCGATACTCTCTATCCCCATCAGGGGGATAAAAGAAGCACCGAGGATTACTGGGGGCGCGAAGCTCCTGCAGGGGATTGTAATGGCAGCCTACTATTACGTCATCCTCAACGGAGGGAATGTCTCGATTTCTGTCCTCTACAGCAACATTGAGCTGGTCATAACGGCGACCCTGCTCATTACTCTGGCCCTTCTAGAGGTCTCGGCGATTCTAAGGAGTCTGAGTGGCCTTTTCGAGATGAGAGAACACGTTCAGGGTCCGGCGAATCTGAGCCTTGGGACCTCGAAATAGGCCAAAGAACTGTTCGAAATATCCCAATGATGTTAGCCAGACGAGATCCTAACCCAACCATGTATGCATCAATTCTGAAAGCAAAAGCGCGGTGGCCGGTTCTTGAACCCTGTTAGGTTCAGGTCTTACGCTCAACGCCAGTGCACTAAGCTGTGTCAACAGGGCAGCACTCGCGGACTGGTAATCTGACAGTCGTCAATGCGGTAGAGTCGCACCTGATTCCCAAAGGGGGATAGACGTTTATACGAATTAGCGAATAATCGGCATCGTGAGAGAAGAAAGAACCTTCTTCAGGTTCTGCCCCGCTTGTGGAAAGAGGTTCCATATCAGGCTGGTAGGCAAGGAACTAGTCGAGGAGAAGGTCGACAGAGCGGTGAGCAGGCAGAGTACGGTGCAGGGAGTTTCAGCGAGGGGTTTCAATTTTGCGTCCATGCCCGTTCTCGTAGAGCAGGA
>Ga0187771_10002099_pt1 | contig 13695 bp, 7 predicted proteins | sample 0116_SJ02_MP15_1_FD_133139 | JGI IMG/M metagenome (GOLD analysis project Ga0187771, IMG submission 133139) | Tropical peat soil microbial communities from peatlands in Department of Meta, Colombia - 0116_SJ02_MP15_10_MG | ecosystem: Environmental > Terrestrial > Soil > Wetlands > Peat | place... | reverse complement strand
TCAACTCTTTTCGCCCAAACAGGAAGTTTGGCCTGATTGGTTTCAGCCGGGGCAAACGACTCATTGCCGCCAAACCCTTTCGTCGACATGGGCTTTCCTGAAGGGCGCGGTATAAGAACCGCCGTGATCGCGGTATCATTCACGAGGTATTCCCTGAGAACGCGGTTCACGTCTGCTACGGTCACTTTTTTGATCGCCATGATATCGTCATCGGGAGAGGAGCGGCCTTCCACGGCAAGCGCCTGGGACCAAACCGCAGCGAGCCCTGAAATGGAGTTGGACTGGAATTCAGCGTCCGTAATCTCATGACGTTTAGACGCCTCAACGATGTCGGCCGGGACCCCGTTGCTCATGTAGTCTGACACTATTTTTTTTATGGCGGCGACCAGTGCAGAACCATCCCCTTCCGCGGGAAATGCCGCCGTAGCGTACCCGAACGACGCTTTTGGAAGTGACTCGCCGTCGAATTCAGTGAAGAGGGCCTTGCCTTCAGTAACCAGCGTATAGAGACTTCCCCTCCGGCTGTTCAGAACATCAGACAGGATTTGCCCGGCTGCATAGTCAGGGCTGTCGTAACCGGGCAGCCGGAATGCCACGATGGCAAGCCCATAGGGAAGGTCGGTATCGAGCGCTATGGAAGACGGCCTGAGTGCTTCAAGATGAATATCCGGGCGCGGGGGTAATCGTTTCGCAGGGATCGATTCGAACAGTCCCTTCACCTTTTCCAAGGTCTTGACCGGATCTACATCACCCGCAATAATGAGAATAGCATTGTTCGGTGCATACCACCGGTCGTAGAATTCCTTGAGCATTGCACCGGTCGTCTTGTCGAACGAAGGGCGCGTGCCCAAGGCATCGTGGGCATAGGGCGTATTGGCGAACATGTTTTCGAGAAGCCGTACGGAGAGAACATACTCGGGATTCGAAAAGTCCTGTGCAACCTCTTGCTCGATTGCTCCGCGTTCTTGCGCCCAAAGCTCTTCTGAGTCGAGGACATCGCGCATGCGCACCGCTTCCACGTTCAGCGCTACATCTATGTCATCCTTGGGTACCGTCAGGTAATACTGGGTTACGATCTGCTGAGTATCTGCATTAAACTTGCCTCCCATCAATGCAATAATGTTCGCAAGCTGGGCGGCAGACATCCCCGGGTTTCCGCGGAACATCATATGCTCCTGGGCATGAGCCATGCCCGGAAAGCCCTCGGGCGCTTCATTCGAACCCACGAGATAGTTCACTTCCGTGGTAACTACGGGCGCAAGATCATTCGGCACGATCACTACGCGCAGACCGTTTCCCAGCGTCGCGCGGACAAGAGGAGCTTCCGTGGCTGCCCGCGCCGGCATGTTTAAAAACAGGAACCATACGACCGCTACGGTTACGAAGCAAGCCCTGCCTTTCCTCATGCGACCTCCTCAGGGATGGATTTCAGTCCTGTCAATCCTCACGCAAGTGCACCGGTGATAATCGCATTCTCACGGCTGGATCGTGAGGTAGACCGATCCGCCATCCCGGTAGATCAACAGGAGGACTGTGTCGTGCTTCCCGATTTTCGAAACGATTTCCTCGTACTCCTGCGCACTGCGGACCGGTTTGCGGTCCACTTCCTGGATCACGTCATTCGCTTGCAGCAACCCCTGGGCGGGACTGTCTGCGCTGATTTCAGTGACCACGACACCGCCGATACCCTCCGGCAGGTTCAGCTTGTCTCGCAGGCTCGGAGTGAGCTCCTGAACCGTTACGCCCTTAAGTTCATTCTCGTACTCTGTCTTTTTCACTATCTTCTTCTCTTTAAACTCGCCAAGCGTTGCCGTAATCGACTCTTCCTGTCCCTCCCTGACGATCTTAAAATCTGCGCGCGACCCCGGCGCTGCTGCAGCGACCATATTGCGGAGGCTCGTAACATCAGGGACCTTTTTACCGTTCATTTCAGTGATGAGGTCACCCCGTTTGAGGCCCGCTTTGTCCGCAGGACTGCCGCTTTCAACGCCTGATACCAATGCGCCTTCCGTTTCTTTGATTGACAGCGATTTTGCCAGGTCGGGTGTAAGGTTCTGAATGCTTACGCCAAGCCACCCGCGGATAACCTTTCCGTAGTTGATGATGCTGTCCATGACCGACTTCGCCATGTCGGACGGAATGGCAAACCCAATTCCCATGTAACCGCCACTGGTCGAAAAAATTGCCGTATTGATCCCTACAAGCTCCCCGCTGCCGTTCACCAGCGCACCGCCGGAGTTGCCCGGGTTGATTGCCGCATCGGTCTGGATGAAATCCTCGAAATCAGCCAGCCCGATGTTCGAGCGTCCCACTGCACTCACAATTCCCATCGTAATGGTCTGGTTGAGGCCAAAGGGGTTGCCGACCGCCAATACGATATCGCCGGTCTTTAGCTTGCTGGAATCTCCGAAAGTAAGAGTCGGCAGGCCTTTCGCGTTGATCTTTACCACGGCAAGGTCCGTCCGGGGATCGGTGCCGACGACCTTGCCCTTGAATTCACGCTTGTCGTAGAGGATGACCTTGATCTCCTCTGCACCTTGCACAACGTGGTTGTTCGTCAAAATATAGCCATTTTCTGACACGATTACACCGGAGCCGAGGGAAGACGATTTAAATTTTCGCTTTTGCCCCGGATGGCCGAACTGGTCACCGAAAAAGTGTCTAAAAAAGGGGTCGTTGAACATGTCGCCGAAAGGGTTTTCCTCCATGGTCTCGATTGAGGTCGTTGATATGTTCACAACCGCTGGCCGTACTGCATTAGCGACCTCAGAAAGGGCATTGCTCAACCCATTTAGCATTTTAACGGACTCTTGCGGTATGGCCCTCTCCCTGGCTGATACGACGCCGGCTGCAGTAAAATTCGCCGTCAATAAAATAGCTACTGATAAAGCAAGAAAGTTGCGGATCATCGTTGTACATTGCCTCTTAATATTCATTGTTGACCTCCCGATGAAATTTTTTTGCCACATCAGATGTTCCTTCCGCTGATTTGATTAAAAGTATACTATATAACATAACTTGGTGAAATAATTTCACCAAGCTCTGGAACTCGTTGTCATCTGATTTTTACATCTTAAGTTGTACTTTTTACTACAGGTGCATGAATGCCAACGGGAAGGCGCGACATTGATTAAGATTTTTTTTACTTCTGCAGCCTTCCCGTTTTATTCTTGGAAACTATGCTGCTTTTCTCAGTTCTGTATCCACTGCTCGAACCGTGTCTTCTTCATAATCCTCTCGTTGGGTCGTGTCAGGCAGCCGTTTTATGCCTATTGCGTCAAAGATCGAGGTAAGAACAACCGCGACGACAAGGTTCACTGCCAGGGCATACACCCCCGCATACGCCGGTATCGTCATGCTGCCCAAATGGAGCGTATAAATGGCTGACTTAAAGCCCGAAGTGGCCACCATTGCTGTTCCAGTGATCATGCCTGCAAACCAGCCCACGAGCAGCGCACGGTGGTGCAGCCAGCGGCTAAAGAGACCGAAGACGATCGCCGGGAAGGTCTCCACGATCCAGATGCCTCCCAGCAGCTGCAGCACAATGGCGTATTGAAGCGGCAGAAAAATTACAAAGGCAAGTGCTCCGAGTTTCACGACCAGGGACACAAGCTTTGCCACTTTTGCCTCCTGCTGCTGCGTTACGTCCGGACGGATGTATTCACGATAGATGTTCCGCGTAAACAAGTTGGCCGCAGCAATGGACATGATGGCCGCGGGTACGAGCGCCCCGATCACGATGGCAGCAAAACAGAATCCCGTGAACCATGAAGGAAACATCTTGAGAAACAATTGTGGAACTGCGTCGTTGGGGGTCGGGACATTGATACCCGCTGCAAGTGCCATCAGGCCGAGAAGCGCTATCAACCCAAGAAGAAAGGTATACGCGGGCAAAAGTGCAGCATTGCGCTTGATAACGTGTCCGCTGGAAGAGCTCAGGATGCCCGTAATGGTATGCGGATAAACAAAAGCTGCCAGCGCTGAACCGAACGCAAGCGTCGCATAGGCACTAAAGCCGGCAGCCGGGAGGATAAGATGGCCCGGGGTCGCTTTTGCGGCAAGCGCCTTATCAGCCAGTTTGAACACCTCTCCGTACCCCCCCAGCGCCGCCGGTATCATAGTTACCGCGGCGATGACCATAATATAGATCATTGAATCTTTTACCAGCGCTATGAGGGCCGGGGCACGCAGGCCGCTCGTGTACGTATACAATGCAAGGATCACAAATGCAGTAATGAGGGGGAGATCATTCATCCATCCGGCGCCGATGACACCCAAGGCTCTGATTACGACTTGAATACCAACCAGTTGCAGCGCTATGTACGGCATGGTCGCCAGGATCCCGGTAAAGGTAACAGCCAACGCAAGACCGGGCGAGCCGTAGCGTCCGCGCACAAAATCAGCAGGAGTTACAAAACCATGCTGTTTGGCCACAGACCACAGGCGCGGCATGGTGAGATACACGATAGGATAGACGATGATCGTATACGGCAGGGCAAAGAGACCCATGGCACCTAATCCGAAGACGAGCGCAGGGACTGCGATTACCGTATACGCCGTATAGAAATCGCCCCCGACAAGGAACCACGTTACGATAGTCCCGAACCGCCGGCCTGCAAGTCCCCACTCTTCAATGCGGTTGAGATTACCTCTCCTCCACCTCGCTGCAACAAAGCCGAGGACGGTCACCACGAGGAAGAAAAAAACAAATACATAGAGTTCAGTCCAGTTAACCATGGCATTACCTCCTTCGCGTAGCGAGGTAGACAATGCCGGTCAGAATAGCGCTTACAATAACCCACGCAAATTGATACCAGTAAAAGAATGGAAAACCGAACAACACCGGATCAGCCTTTGCGTACAGCGGAGGCCACATCAGCCCGAGGAATGGCAGTACTAAAAGCCAATGCCAGGCCTTGCGTGAAGCCTTCTTTTGTGGTTCTTCTTTTGTCGAATCTGTTATCGGCCGAATATGAGATAGTTCCGGCACGGTATTGAGGCGCGTCATAAACCGTATCATGTTTACCTCCTCCATAATGTTGCACTGTCTAAGCTTCTTTCAGACATGCATCCGTAGACGCTGTTATGCTTACGCAGTATACAGCCCTACCGGCCTAAGGAAACGAAATCGTCCCTTCTGTTCTTTTGCTAGCACTGCTCAGTATGTTCAGTGCAGATCGGCTTATCCTTGCCATAGCTGATAAGCGATATCCGGCTTCCCGAGATGCCCATATCGGTCAGGTATTTTTTTGCGCTCGCCGCACGCCGCTGACCGAGCGACTGATTATACTCAACAGTACCGCGTTCGTCACAATTGCCATCGATCCTGATCTCCACCCCGGGATTCGCCTTGAGCCACCCGGCATTCGCCTGCAATACAACCCTCGCGTCATCGCGGATAAAGGACTTGTCGAAATCAAAATATATCGGCTTAAGACCTTCCGCCATCGTCACGGACTTTTCATGCGGACCTTCGGCCGTTGCAGCAGGCTTCGCTTCGTGCGTTGCGGTTTCCGTCACCGGGGCCGGTGCTGCCAGCGATGACACTTTTTCCGTTTGCGTTTGTGCTTCAGGTGCCGTTGTCACTTCTGCTTTCTTCGGACAACCCCACAAGGTAACAATTGCGACCATCAAGACAATTGACAGGTACAGATGTCGTTGGCTCTTCATATCGTTGTCCCTCAATCTCTCACTCTCATCGATGCCGATTTACGTCTGCTTTACTACCTCGGTATCACGCAATATTGCAGGTCATGTTCATCCCGCCATGCCGGCAAAATGATAAAGAGGCAATGCGTTTCCATTCACACAAATAGAATTTCAGCTGCCACTCTTTTTCTGCTCCTTTTGGTGAATCTTTCTTAAACATGCGAATCAGCTCCACATCATCGCATCTCGGATTTAATCGACCTCTCCATATTAGTTAGACATTGCAAATAGTATTGGTGAAGAATTAGTTTCTATACAAATGAATAGCACTTAGTTGCATTTTTGTCAAGCTCGCTAGACGTTCCGCTTTCTGTGAACACGCTGTCCGAAGCGGTCTAAGAAATAATCGATACAAGAAGCTCATAAAACAGGCCTTTCTGCCCCTTCGTCCCTTGTCGATCAAGATCCGAGCATGAGAAGCAAGAATAATAATTTCGGAGATCACCAGGTGCCTGTACCTCCACTCTGCCACAGTAACCGTCATTCCAATGCATCTGGACAAACGAAGACCAATCGCACGAATAAGCTCGATGAAGACCTTTGTATGGTGAATGTAACGTCTCCAGGACGAGACCAGGTCTTGGTCAGGTAATCGACCGAAGTAGGTCAGGCCCTCCTGGTCGCCGGACTTAAAAATCTTTTCTCCGACAAGCTGAACATCATCGCGTATGTGCTTGACCCGATGGCAAGGACAATCGGTACAAAAATAAACCGTTTTATCATACGTTATCGCTGGCGATAAACAAACCTTCTAAAACAGTTGCCGTAATTTGGCGAAAAATCTGTCTTAAGACGCCGATTCGCTACAACAAGATTGTGATGAAAAGAGGTATTGTATTCCGACAAATATAGCCGGTAGTATGATACGTACTGAATAATACAGATATGACCTCTTATAAAGGGAAGGAGACGCGGTACGACCTCTTCTTCCTCTATAAATTTTAATCATTGTGTCATAGTGCCGCTTTTTATCTGAGAAATTAGTACCACAGAAGTAACCTCATATTTTAGCCCGATTGACCATCTTGAAGAGGAGCGATACAATAATGGTCACCAACGACAGTGTAAGGGATGAATCTGTAGTGAAGGAGGTGCGATTCATGATTAACAAGTCGAATTCGAGGAAAGCTTTTCATATTTTGATGGCCTTCTTCGTGTTGCTCGTTACCGCTATAATTGCCATGTCATATGCGATCACGACATTAGCCGCGGATAGCATGCAGAAAGGTCAGAAGGATGTTGTGAAGGGAGAGGTTGTCGCTATCGACACTCTTCACCATTTACGCATGTTGACGTTGCGCTCAGAGAAGATCGGAACGTTCCCAAATGACACGTTAAACATTTATCTTGATAAGAGCACGAGAGTGAAAATATGCAATGAGCGCGAGCCGTGGAGAGACATAAACGTCGACGGAAAAGTAACATTAACGTTTCATGAAGTTAGAGGGTGGCTGCCTGTTGCAGATGCTATTACGGAAAGGTGCTAGCGCCTTTTCAAACACGGAACAAGAAAGGCCCCGAACACTTCCGGGGACTTTGCGGTGAGTACTAGGCCTATTATCGCAGCGTTCCATGCATGACACAAGGGATTTGTTTCGCCCTCGTCATAGTAGAGTCAGTCCCATAGAACTGCCGCGTGGGAGCAAGGCTTGTTTCAGGAGTGAAGAATTCCATTTGAATTTTTTAGGCAAATGCACCTCCTGAATCAGGTAAGTTTACAATCGTTCCCAGCAACACGTTAATGTAAATCTGCAGTCATTATACAGTAAATAAAAGACCGTAGCGACTTGTCTCAAGTTTTCGTTGTCACTTCCACAAGACAGCAGGATCTTGATACAGATCTCCCATGCCACAAGGCACAGGAGGCATTGCAGGCTTTTAGCCGTCAGTGCAGTGATCAGTTACGCGGTGAACATGAATGAGGCTGTCCATAGAGGCACCATTCCCTTCTTGAGAACTGTTGCAATAAAAGCCACTGGGATGCTCGTCCAGTGGCTTGTATGCAGTTCATTTGAGGGATTCCCGAAGCCCGTCACGATATCTCCAGGTTCTCTTCAAACAATTTCAGTTCATACAGACCTCGGAGCCTGATGTTCCAGTTAAGAAGCTGCAAAACATGATCCGGTCAGTGGTCAAATTAACGTGAATATTTTCAAAGTCTACACTACGCACTTAAACCCAAGCCACGCCTTTTTTCCATAATGTGTGCTATGATAAGATCCGCTGCTCGATCCGGATTGGGTTCGACGGCAAAGCTGGCACCAAAGGCATCTTTCAACCCGGACGTCGCCAGTTTCGTCACGTTATCGCTTCCACCGATAGGAGGCATCACCCCAAGGACGGTAAAGATGCCGCTGGCCATGACGTAGAAAGCGATTGCAACGGCCTTTTCTGAATACCATTCAGGTGCCGCACCCGCGAGGGGAAGTTTATCGATATCGACGCCGAGGGCATTGGCCAGTGCACAGGCAATAACGAGAATTCTTGAATTATCTACGCACGAACCAATATGCAACGAGGGTGGTACCTTGAGAAGGCCGCAGATCTCTTTTAGGCCCGGTCCGGCCAATTCCTTTGCCTCCGGCAATTGCAATCCCGCCTTCCCTGCAGCCACATTTGCACATCCTGTGGTGAGGACAAGGATATCCTTCTCGATTAAACGTTTTATCAGAGCCACATGGCCGTAATCCTGTCTTACTTTCGGGTTATTGCATCCAACGACACCTACCGCACCCTTAATTTTGCCGGCTTTCACCGCGTCAATTAACGGGGTCAGGCTTCCTCCCAGCGCGCCCACGATAGCCTCCACCGAAAAGCCAGTCATGGTCTTGACCGGAGATACGGGAATGGATACTCTGTCCTTGTTTCGTCGGGAATAATTTTCTATCGATTCACTCACCAGCTTGAACGCATTCTCTTTCGCGTTCTCGGGACTGAACTCGACGTGCTCCATAAAGGGGAATTTTGCTTTATTCGAAGTAGAGTAAAGCTTGGTGTGATAGCATTGCGCGACCTGACCCAGCGATGGCATAATGCACTGGTAATCCACGATAATGGATTCAACCGCACCGGTGACGATCGTCAGTTCCGTCATGAGATGGTTTCCTGCCATCGGTATTTTTTTCCGCATCAGGAGTTCATTGCCGGTACAGCATAGCCCGGCAAGGTTGATTCCCTTCGCACCCTTTGATTTTGCAAGGTTGATCATTTCGCTGTCTTCCACAGCGAGTCCAATCATCTCAGACACGACGGGGTTATGGCCATGTACCAGGATGTTGACGTGATCCTCTTTCAAAACCCCCAAATTGACTGTTGAAAAGCCTGGCTTCGGCGTCCCAAATATGATATCTGACAATTCAGTACCGATCATTGATCCACCGTAGCCATCAGAAAGACTATTTCTTACTGCGTGAAGCAGCAGAGAAACGTAATCGTTATCCACACCCATGTGTGTTCTGTGCATGGTTTCCGTGGTCTCCCGGTCTATGCCCCGAGGGACGACCTTCAACTTTTCCCAGAGCTCGATCCGTTGCTTCGGCGCTCTGCTTATGAATGTAGGCCTTCCTTTCTTCATCCCGAAATCTTCCATCATCGCTTCGGCCAACTCGACTGCAATTTGCTTTTCACTGAGGCTGCCATTCTCGATGCCATATGCCTTGGCTACGCTCTTGAGTTTTTCCGGGTCTTTTATCTCATATCCAGCTGCCGTCCCTTTTCCTATTTTATGGAGAACCTCGACAAGGTCGCGGGCATGATCCGAATGAGACGCGGAACCCGCTGCAACCATCCTTGCAATGTTTCTCGCCACAATTGTATCGACGTTGGCGCCGCAAATGCCGTAATGCGCGCCTTTACCGTGCGGATCGATCCTGCAGGGCCCCATGGCACAGACGCGGCATGACAGGCCGTTTCTGCAGAAGAGGCATTGCGGCTCCTGCTTCCTTGCCCGGTCCCATACGGTAGTCACATTGTCCTCATGAGCCTTTTTCAGCATTGACTGTGCATCTGCAGCGATGGAGCATTCCTGATATTTATCCATGACCGCTTCCTCCTGATGATGGCTTTAGCAAAAGAGACCCGCCTTGACTCTGCAGGAACAAAAAGAAAGACTTTGAACTTTGAGTTTTTTCGAGATGAATCCAGAACTTCCTGCCATTGCAACGCCTTCAGCTACCCTCTCCGGGTCTCCAGTAGGCGTGGCAACGCATTTTTGGTTAGGCCGCGTAGCGAGTGTTACCTCTGCCTCAAAACCCGCAGTATGTATAAATCAGCGGCTGTCTTGTCTCTTTGTCCACAATATCATCGTTGACTAAAGTATATCCGATGATATCCCTCATCGCAAGGAAGGGTCTATTTGTTGTCGTTTATTGCTTGTTTGAACCCCTATTTGCAGTTCCATACACATTTGAACATATTCTTTCACTTCTATCCGTTCAATGTTTTTGATCCCGGTTGACGATCGTCATTATGAGATGCAATGTGTTTTCATAAGCCCCATCATCCCCGTACAAATCTCTTTCATTCTCTATGGCATCCCCCGGCGCCGCGTCTACTGGGCTACTCTGGTTTAACGGAGTTTTCAACGCTCACGGCATACGTAGTATTTAGTCACGGCAAATTGCTCTCATGCGTCTGTGGCGATGATTGCGGTCGTCCTAAACATCCATGGTGCATTCCTGTCTGCTCAACCTCCTCTTTTTTGTCATGTTATGCAATACCCAAAAATCCCCGTCGCAATTCTCGTTTAATGCTATAGTATAAATAGAGTTTTTCGAGCAACTCTTCTTTGTTTCATGGGTACATTGAATATCAGAATGCGCACCTATCGTATTCTATTTTTTTTGATAAAGAGATTATCACGATGTGATCCATAATGACGGCCAGACCAACATAATGTGAGTCTATCCTGAAGAGGGCGCTGTGTTTCGCGCCTTTCACCCAAGCCGTTTGGCGATAAAGAAAACGACATGCACGATTTTTACCTTGAGACAAAGCAGGACATCTGTTCGTCAATATGGGTGAAGATGATTGGCTGCTGGATACTGGTGCGCCAACGAGTTAATGACAGTAAGAGCCTGCACTGAAAGCTGAAGAGCATTTGGTGAGTTCACTGGTAATACCCTTTGCCATTATTTACAGCATGTTTAATCACGCGCCACCGGCAGCTGGTAGGTGAAGTCGAAATTCATGTGTCATGAGTGTAGGTACAAATTCATTTTGTATGATTGCATTTTGTAATCAGGTTATCTGTCAACGACTCCATCCTCGACATGTTTATAGTAGCCTCCTTTGAAACACATTCATTTACAGGTTGAAATCCTCAGCAGCCAGACATTCCTGAAGCCGACAATCAACATGAAAATTGTTACAAATTCCAGTGACTTCCAAGTAGGGATTTAATGACTGCAGCGCTACTATTATAATATATGCTTATGATAAAATAATAAGGAAGATTTCCCGTGGCGTCAGGGAATTGGACCGCAGCAATTGAGGTCTCTGCACCGAAAGTCAAAGCTTGAGGGCGGTCACATGAAATGGTTATGGCGCAAAAACTGCAGGGACGGCAGCCTCACACAGGACTAACAATGCGTTCCAATGACAGCTATGCGGCCTAAGCCGCAGTTCAGATCGATATTAAGGAGTCAAACAATGCCAAACACATTAACAACAGTACTCGAGAAAGTTCAGGAGGGTCTTGGACAGGGCGGCGTTTTAGACCAGATCGATAAAATTTTTCGTAAGCAGCAACGGATCAATTTATTTGAAAAGCTGGAAAAGATCGACCACAAAGAGGTAGATCATTGCCCAGTCGTCCTTTATAAGAGCGTAATGCCAAACGGGAAAAAACAGCCTGCGTTATTGCGTTTTTACTTACCCTCGTGGAAAGATTACGACGATATCTTCTGGCAGTCGCTCGGTGATTATGTTATTCTCGCGATGCACCGCGTGACCGATGTCGAATTCGATAGCGCGAGAGGCCGGATGAAGATGAGATACTTTCCCAAGATAAGGGGCCGCATAAAGCATCCGGAAGACATCAGGGTGATTATCCAGAAAATTGCTTATCTTGTGGATACGGAAGGTTTGCCGACAGACTTCACTCGTTTCCGACGTATGACGGAACGACGTGATAGCTTGGGCGAGATGAGCAAAGAACAGGCCGCACTTATCGGCGTGGCATTAAAACTCATCCAACTACCGCAGTTATAATTTACCTGCTGAAAATCATGTCCTCCCCGGAGAGGCTACCGAGTGCGTGATCAGCATGTTTCATCAGTAATGTGATGAAAGTTTCGACTTTTAAGAACTGAACCATTGCAGGTGGAGCTAAGGATATTTACCGGCGCGTCGTGATGCGATCTTACGGATTGAAGTCGTACATCAGGCGATCACTTCGACGCAGGTAATCGCTGGTATCAATGTACAGGATCCATCTGCCAGAGCCTGCCAGAGCCGGCGATCGATTAGCAGAAGAGCTGTTCCGCCTTCTTTTAATCGTATGGTGTGATGACGCCATGCTGGATTTAATCCCTCCTCCTCCGGTTTACAAACCCTCTTTTTGGTTCTTGATTCGGAAATCAGTCACCGGTTTACGGACCCGCTCCTCTTTTCGCTGTTCTTTACGTCTTTTCTCTCCGTTCAACTTTTATTTGACACGATAATTGATGAAGCCTACAATCTATGTTATGAGTACAATTTATTTCCGGGTCCCTGTTCTTGATGCTGGGAGCTGACCACGTACGGAAAAGACGGCACTACTTTTAGCAAGAAACCAGTCAGGGGGTCATTAAAAGCATGCGCACGTTGCCTGAATCCGCCCGGGATGGCGATTTGTAAAGAGTCAAGGAACTACTCCAAGACAATCCTGACCACGTTACCAGCAGGGACAATTATGACAATACGCCTTCGCGGAATGCAGAGTCAAAGGATTATAAAGTAGTGGTCAACTTGTTACGCAGGCACTGCGCCATTCTTACCAACCACATCGTCCCCCTGCGACGGATTTTATGCTGATATTCTGCTGATCTTATTTCGTATGAAAGTTTCTTCCATATTCCTGGTAGGAATGGGCGCTGCCGTTGAGAATAGCATCTCGCTAAACTGTGCTTTATTCTCGTTGTGGTTATTGCTTTCTGCGGTGCACCAATCTTGATAGTACTTTGGAGGAAAAGGAGACGTATGCGGCTGTTAGCTACTTTCTCGACCGTTCAATGAGCTCAGAGTATATTCAAAACGCAAAAGAGCTGCCCGATAGGCGCATCATCAACACCATTTTGCGGGACAAGTCGATTCCCTCTGCGATCGAGTGGCTGCTGGTGTGGGGAACAATCAATTTACTGATGTGGTTTGTGCAACACGTAAAAATTGTCGACCTGCTCACAAAAATTCAGGCTTTCTCCGAAATCCTCGTTTTTTTTATGTATGGGGGTTGTGTGATCGCAGTGGGCATGCTTGCTATTGGAATTTTTGGGCAGGTTACGAAAAGCTCCATGGTTGGTTATCTGAGTGGAATCGCACTCTTCGCAGCTGGCCTTTGGAACGTAAACTTTGATAGTGCTCTAGCCAATGAAATTCGACTCTACGGCTATAATCTCGTTGAAAAAGGTTTCAACATTTTCAAACTACTCGGACTGTTCCAGTGTATTTGGGGTTTGTTACAGGTCTATAGTTTTTGGAGATTCGGATTTCAGCCAAGACGATTAACCAAAGCAGCCAAAGAAGAAGCATTGTCGAAGTTGCGGGAAATTACTCGTAGTCCGGCAAATCCAGATGCCGGACGGTTCAAGTTAACAATTCCGACCTCTTTACTACAATCACTATTACAATCAGTAATCCCAGGCATGAAGCACGGAGGGATGTATACAGTTTGGTTGTTGCCCCATAAAGCATGCTGTGTGCATGATCAGCTGGATGACTATTTTGAGTATGATCGACGGGCTCTTGCAGGTCTTCAATGTAATGCTCATGCTGAGGATCTCACGAATG
>Ga0187771_10002097_pt1 | contig 13699 bp, 11 predicted proteins | sample 0116_SJ02_MP15_1_FD_133139 | JGI IMG/M metagenome (GOLD analysis project Ga0187771, IMG submission 133139) | Tropical peat soil microbial communities from peatlands in Department of Meta, Colombia - 0116_SJ02_MP15_10_MG | ecosystem: Environmental > Terrestrial > Soil > Wetlands > Peat | place... | reverse complement strand
CTTCTTTTTGCCGTGTTCCTGTGGCGCGGCATCCGTACTGCTCTAAGAACTCAAGACCTGTTCGGACGTTTTCTGGCCGTCGGAATCACCAGCATGATTGTGGTGCAGGCGTTTATTAACATCAGCGTCGTGCTCGGGCTGATGCCGACAAAAGGAATCCCGCTGCCATTTGTCTCCTATGGCGGTTCGTCGCTGTTTTTCGCGCTTGCCTGCGTCGGAGTGCTGCTGAATATTTCCAAGCAAGCGGAATAGCCTGGATCCGATGGAGGACGGGCGTCCCGCCCGTCGAGTGTGCCGCAACTCGAAGGTTAACCTGGGGTCATCCGCCAGTTCTGATGTCTGGGTTTATAGTCACCACATGCGGGTGATTCTTGCCGGAGGCGGCACTGGCGGGCATGTAATTCCGGCTCTCGCCATCGCGCAGCAGCTACGGAAACAGTTTGCCGCCGAAATCCTGTTTATCGGTACGAGCCGGGGAATCGAGAATCGCCTGGTTCCAAACGCGGGGTTCCCGCTCCGCCTGGTTGATGTCGGTGCACTGAAAAATGTTGGCTGGACGGTGCGTGTCAAAACACTGTTCGACCTGCCGCGAGCGGTGTGGGCTGCAGGCAGAATTCTTTCTGAATTCCGGCCGGATGTAGTGATTGGAGTGGGAGGGTATGCGTCCGGCCCGGCAATGTTAGCTGCGGTCCTGCGCAGAATTCCCACGCTGATTTTCGAGCCGAACGTCGTGCCAGGTTTTGCCAATCGGGTGGTAGCGTCGTTCGTGTCGGCTGCCGCTGTTCATTTCGAAGAAACGGGAAAATATTTTCGTCGATGCGTGGTCACCGGGGTGCCAGTTCGCGAGGCATTTTTTCATGTTGCCGACGAACCTGACATTCCTACTTTGCTTGTTTTTGGCGGAAGTCAAGGGGCGCGTGCGATCAATCAAGCCGTGACGCAGGCGGCGCCAGAATTGCTGGAGCGAGTTCCCGGCCTGCGCATCGTTCATCAAACCGGAGAGGCTGACTATAATGACGCGAAGGCGGCCTACGTGAATCTGGGTAACCGGGTTGAAGTCTATCGGTTTATAGATGACATGCCTGTATTCTTTTCGCGGGCAACTCTGCTGGTTTGCCGCTCGGGGGCGAGCACTGTGGCGGAGGTGACGGCAGCCGGTAAGCCAGCCATTTTTGTGCCATTTCCTCGCGCAGCCGATGATCATCAGAAACGTAATGCGGAAGCGCTCGAGCGAGCCGGGGCTGCCGTCATGCTGGAGCAGTCGCAGCTTACGCGGGAAAGTCTTATTCAAACTGTGACTTCGCTGTTTGCGGATGAGCCGCGGTTGAAAGCCATGGGAGAAGCCGCTCGCCGGCTCTCGCATCCCAATGCCGCGCGAGAAATTGCGGAGATGGCAGCGCGACTGGCGGGAATAAGTGAGGCTGCGCGCAGCGCGACAAACTAAGAAGATGTTCGCCAAAATCCAACGCATTCATTTCGTAGGCATCGGTGGGATTGGCATGAGCGGCATTGCCGAGGTCCTGCTCAACCTCGGGTACAAAGTCTCCGGATCGGATCTAAAGAGCAGCCCGGTTACCCAGCGTCTGGCGAGTCTGGGCGCGCAAATATTCGAAGGACATAACGCTGAAAATGTCACGGGCGCAGAGGCAGTCGTCACCAGCTCCGCGATCCCGGCGGACAATTCCGAGGTGACGCAGGCTCACGCACTTCACATTCCCGTGATTCCGAGAGCGGAGATGCTGGCCGAGCTGATGCGCCTGAAATATGGCATCGCGGTCGCAGGCATGCATGGCAAGACCACCACGACTTCCATGATTGCCGCGGTCCTCGCCGGCGCTGGACTCGATCCAACCGTTGTAGTCGGCGGCCGTGTAGACGCTATGGGATCGAATGCACGGCTCGGCAAATCACAGTACCTGGTTGCCGAAGCCGACGAAAGCGACCGCTCGTTTCTCAAGCTCTCACCCATTCTTGCCGTCATCACGAACATCGACCGCGAGCACATGGATTGCTATCGCAATCTGCGGGATGTGAAGCGTGCATTTCTCGATTTTATGGACCGCGTGCCGTTTTACGGCGTGATCGTGATCTGCAACGACGACGACAACCTGCGCCGTTTGTTGCCGCTGATTCGTCGCCGGACAGTGACGTATGGGACGCGACGAGGTTCCAACTTCCACATCAAGCTGGGCGAATCGGCAACGAGTGCGGAACATCAGCCGCTGAGCCGGTTCAAAGTTACTTTTAATGACCAGGACTTGGGCGAATTCCGCCTGCACGTGCCCGGCGTTCACAATGTGCGGAATGCGGCGGCTGCGATAGCCGTCGGTATCGGGCTCGATCTTCAGCCCGATCAGATTCGATCTGCCCTGGAGAATTTCCGCGGGGTGGACCGGCGCTTCCAATTACGAGGGAAAGCGGCGGAAGTCAGTGTCATTGATGACTACGGCCATCATCCCACGGAAATTCGTGCGACGCTGGCCGCGGCGCGGCAATGTGGGTTTCGCAAAATTCATGTAGTCTTTCAGCCGCATCGCTACACCCGCACGCGGGATTTGATGGACGAGTTCGCCACCGCCTTTGGCGACGCGGATACGCTCGTGATCCTCGATATTTATCCCGCCAGCGAGAATCCGATTGAAGGGATTAGCAGTGAAGCCCTGGTCCGGCGTATGCATGAGTGCGGGCGGGATGCGCGTTACGCCCCCTCGTTTAGTGAGGCTGCCGATGCGGTAGTTGCGACTGCCCAGCAAGGCGACATGATCCTGACCCTTGGTGCCGGGAGCGTATCTCAGCTCGGGCCTATGATTCTGGAAAAACTGGGTACTCGGCGACCGGTCGCCGCCGAGCTGTGCGTCGGCTCACAGTTTCCGCCTACATAACACCACGAACACCGGATAACGAATTTCCTGTTAGCCCGTCTAATCCGCATAACGGGGTAAGGAGTAAGAAATGGCTTCGGAAAAAACAGTTTACTGGGTGGCCGTTGCGGTCATGGCCGTATTCCTCGGCAGTCATTTTGCGAATAAATACGATGGCGGTTGCCTGGCGAACCGGGCGATGGCGGCGGTGCAACAGCTATCCGGCGAAGCCAACCATTTCCTGGCTACGGGACAGGTTACGTTTGGCAGCGCGCCGGGATTTATCGCTCCGGAAGTCGCCATGGCTCGGGTCCAAAGCGGATTTGCTTCTGTGCAGGCAGACATGGCGCGCCAGCAAGCCGCTTGTGCGAGGTTGCAGGCGCAACACGGGCGCCTGATGGCTTTGCAAATGCAACATATGCGGGTCGTTTGCCCGCGGCAGCGGGTAAACGTAGAAATTCCACAGGTCGCGGTGATTCCCACGGACGGCACAATTTAGAACCAAATTTTTTCCGCTTCTTTTCCTCGCCTCGGATATTCCAACTACTGTCCTACTTTGCCCGCGGAGGTTCCGATGAACGAGACGCCCCAACAGTACACACAGCGCATTCTTGGCCACATGAACGGGAAAGAACCACTACGAGTCCAGCAAGAGACGCCCAAAAAGCTGCACAAGCTGGTCAAGCCGCTTACTAGAGCGCAACTAACCCGGCGACCGGAACCCAACAAGTGGTCGATCGCAGAAATTCTGGCCCACTTGGCCGACGCTGAGCTGGTCGGAAGCTGGCGCATGCGCTTCATCATTGGGAACAATGCCGCGCCGATTCAGGCTTTCGACCAGGACGTTTGGGCTGAAACCTTCGATTACGCCCATCGCGATCCGAAGCTTTCTCTGGAGACATTTCGTGTGCTGCGTGAAAACAATCTGCGGATGTTGAAAGCGCTTCCCAAAGAACTGTGGGAAAACTACGGCATGCACCAGGAGCGTGGCAAAGAAACTATCGCACATATTGTGCGCATGTTCGCCGGGCACGACCTGAATCATCTGGGGCAGATCGAGAAGATCGTCAAAGGAAGCCGCAGCAAGGCGAAACAGGCAGCAGCGGCTTAAGCCTGGAGGCCGACACTAGAGTTCCCACCCCGGCAAAGGAAGCTTGGGCGGGGCGCCGCAAAACGTACCCGCACAAATGCCCTTCTGTGCAAAATGCACCAAATTTGGTCTATCTCAATTGGCAAAAAATCGTTATAGTAATTTCGCTCCGCGATTCGCTGACGACAACTGACCTGGGTTGATGGCGCGAAAGGCCGGTTCGACCATCTCGCAGGAAGAGTTGTACCCACACGCTGACGAGCCAGCGCGTCCTGAACTGGATGACGCGCGGCTGCTCGACTTGGATGTGGAGGAGGAATCGCCTTTCCTTCGCGCGCAGAAGCGCGTTTCCGTCCGCCGGGCTACTCTCCCCAGGAAAACTGCAACCCGGCTGGCGTGGGCAGCTCTGGCTTTGCTGGTGCTGTTCTTCGCCGGGGTAGCCTTGGCTGCGGCCTACCACTACGGCGAGCGCTCCTGGCGCTTCCGCATCGAATCGAGCGACGATCTGGAAATCAGCGGCCTGGGCAACGTAACTCGGTCGCAAGTGATCGAGGTCATGGGCGGAGACATCGGTCGCAACGTCTTCTTCGTCCCCGTGGTGCAGAGAAAGAAGCAATTGGAACAGATTCCCTGGGTGGAATCGGCCAGCGTCATGCGCTTTGTGCCGAACCGCCTCAGGATTGAGATTCACGAGCGCACTCCGATTGCCTTTGCCCGTGTCGGCTCCAGGATTTTCCTTACGGATGCCAGCGGAGTTTTGATGGACCTGCCAGTCGGCAGTAAGAAGAAATTTTCTTTTCCTGTGGTTCTTGGAATGAACCTCGGAGAACCGCAATCCATGCGCGCCGACCGCATGAGGACCTTCAATCACCTGGTATCGGACCTCGATTCCACGGGCGCGCGCTATTCGCAGAATCTGAGCGAAGTTGACCTCTCAGATCCGGATGACGTCAAGGTCCTGGCTGACGACCCGCACGGAGAAGTGCTGGTGCATCTCGGCTCCTCCGATTTCCTCGAACGCTTCAAGATTTACGTAAGCCATGTGCAGGAATGGCGGCAGCAGTTTGCGCGGCTGGATTCGGTGGATTTGCGATACGAGCACCAGATCGTCGTGAATCCGGATCTTCAAGGGGCGGTGAAGCCGCCGCCGCTTTCGTTCACGGCAGCCCGCGCGGCGATGGCGGCGGGCGTCAAGCCGGTTGCGCTGGTGAACCACGAACCGGCGAAAACGCCAGCAGCGACTTCCGCCGGAAAAGCCGCGGTCAAACCAGCAGCAACCCCGAAGAGAGTTGCAAAACGCAAACGCCGAAAAGTTGCCAGGAAGCCGGCGGCGGCTTCTAAGGGAGTTTTACCAGCCTCGCTGATCACCAAGCAGCCTTCGGCTCAAAGCCCGGTTGTACAGACACCCGGTTCATCTACGTCAAGCAGTCCAACACAGTCAAGCAAGCCGAGTCCGGCGATTCCCAAGGGGCAGCAGTAAGAATGGGGAACCAGCATCAACATTTCATAACGGCAATTGATGTCGGGAGCGCGAAAACCTGCGTGCTGGTCGCGGAAATCAGCGACAACGGCTTGCGTTATCGAGGTCATGGAGTGACGGAGTCCCGCGGCTCGCGCAAGGGCATCATCGTCGACCTGGACAAAGCAGTGGCTTCTATTCAAAAGGCAGTCGAGCAAGCGGAAGACGCCAGCAGTATCCCGATCGAGCGCGCGTTGCTGGGCGTTGCAGGCGCGCATGTGCGGGGTTTGAATACGCACGGTGGACTCAGCTTCGGCACTCGTGCCCGCGAAATCGCGCGAGACGAAATTCGCTCTGCGGTGGACAAGGCCCGCGCCATGCCACTGCCCGCCGATCGCGAAATCCTTCATCTGCTGCCGCAGGAATTCATCCTCGATGACCAGAGCGGCGTGCACGATCCGCTGGGCATGATGGCGATGCGACTGGAAGTGCGGGTTCACATGGTCACCGCCGCTTCGGCGGCGACACAAAACGTCATCACCGCCGTGAACCGCGCCGGAGTGCACGTGGATGACACGGTCTTCGAGCCTTTGGCCTGCGCCGATTCCGTGCTGCGCAACGACGAGCGTGAACTGGGGGTTTGCCTGGTCGAAATGGGAGCAGGCTCGACCAGCCTGATTGTTTTCCAGGAAGGCGCGGTCATCCACACGGCGGTGATTCCTATTGGCGGGGATCATTTCACCAGCGATCTCTCGGTCGGGTTGTGCACACCGCTCTCCCAGGCAGAAAAAATTAAGAAGATATACGGCAACGTGATCGTTACCCTGATTCCGGAAGCGAACGAAATCGAGGTTCCGTCCGTGGGCGACCGTCCGTCGCGGCTCATTTCGCAGCGCATGATTGGGGAGATTCTGGAGCCGCGCGCGCGCGAGCTTTTCGAACTGGTGCGCGACAACCTGCGCCAGAGCGGCACATTCGAGGTTTGCGTGGGCGGCATTGTGCTAAGCGGCGGTTGTTCCCGGCTGGCCGGAATCATGGATGTGGCGGAATCAGTTCTGCGCCGCCCGGTGCGCCTCTCCTGGCCGACGCCGTTGGCAAAAATGCCCTCGACATTGGCCGAGCCGGAATACGCGACCGTGCTGGGCATGGTGTTCTATGGCCATCGTTCGCGCATCGCCCGGGGAATGCAAGATACACGCTGGAGCTCGAGGCTGGTGAGCTTGTTTGCCAAGAAGGGTGCGTAGGTAGCAGTTAGGGGCTAGTAGCTAGGAGCTAGGAACAAGGGAGCTAATTTACGAAGTCGGAGTCGTCATGAAAAAAGAAGACATTCGCATCAGCTTTAACGAAGAGGCCCGCAACGACGCAAAGATCAAAGTCATCGGGGTGGGTGGAGGTGGTGGCAACGCGGTCAATCGCATGATTGAGGCGGGGATGGAAGGCATCGAGTTCATCACCGCGAATACGGATCTTCAGGCCTTGCGAATGTCGCGCGCCCCGATGAAGATCCAGTTGGGTGTGAAACTCACCAATGGGCTCGGAGCGGGCGCGAATCCGGAAGTCGGACGCAAATCGGCGTTGGAGGATTCCGACAAAATCATCGAGGCGCTCGAAGGCGCTGACATGGTATTTATCACCGCCGGGATGGGCGGCGGAACGGCGACTGGTGCGGCTCCGATCATCGCATCGCTGGCTAGCGAAATGGGCGCGCTTACCGTGGGTGTGGTCACCAAGCCGTTTGCTTTTGAGGGCAAGCGGCGAATGGCGCAAGCTGATCGCGGCGTCGCCGAACTGATGGAGTCGGTCGATACCACAATCGTCATTCCCAACGAAAAATTGTTGGCGGTCGCGCAGGACGCCGGTTTCTTCGAATCGTTCCGCGTGGCCGATGACATTCTGCGGCAAGGCGTGCAGGGCATCTCGGACATTATTACGATTCCCGGGATTATCAACCGCGATTTTGCCGACGTAAAAGCGATTATGGCCGGCATGGGTTATGCCGTCATGGGCACGGCGACCGCGAACGGCGCGCGGCGCGCCACCGAAGCCGCACAGCGGGCCATTGCCTCGCCGCTGCTAGAGGCTGGGGCGATTGATGGAGCTCGTGGAATCCTCATCAACATCACCGGATCGGCTTCGCTTAAGCTGGCCGAGGTGCAGGAAGCCTGCACCATTATCCAAAGCGCTGCTGACGAAGACGCGAACATTATTTTCGGCGCCGTGATGGATGAAAAGATGAAAGACTCGGTGAAGATCACGGTGATCGCCACCGGGTTTAAAGATTCCGACCTGCGCCGCCGCCGCATGGACGCGGAGAGCGCGTTTGCTCTGCCACGGCAAACCGACGATTTTCCCGAAGCCGAACCGGAGCCCGAACCGCTGCGTCCTCCCCCACCTCCAATGGTCATGGAGAGCGCCGGTGCACAGCCGGCCGCAGCGGTTTCGGACGGAATCGATGCAATGCGAAGCGCGATGATAGCGAACTTCGAGCAGGCAGACCTCGACGTTCCCGCATTTCTTCGCAAACGCAACTGAACTTGGAGCTCGGTTGGACCGAAGCAAGCTTGGCGACTGCTTCCGTTTTTCCTTATCGCCTTCCAAAAAGACAGACACCGCACCGCTCGGGTGCCTTCCCAGTAACCATGCGCAGGTTACCAAAGGCGGATGTCCCCGCTGAAATAGCAGCAACTTACGTGTTCACAAGGGGTTAAGTCAATTGAGACTAATTTCTTAGAGACTTACTTTTCCGTTGCGAACGGAAGATAAGTTTCATAACATCGACTTAGCAGGAACGGCGGGTGAGATGATCCGCCATGGACTTGCTCGTAGTGGGTGAAATTCCGGGGATGGTGTAGGGAATTGAGTCAGGAAAATTTTTTTTCACGCCTTCGTCCTATCGTAGTTCTCCTCTCAGCAATTCTGCTGTGCCAGGCTGCCCCGGCCGCAACGGTTAGCACGCACTCGCTTACCCATAGAAAAAGATCGCAAAAAATCAGTGAGAGCCAGCCGGCGAAGCGGCATGTGCGTCGGCTGGTTCGCAGTCGCGCCACGACGACTCACGCGCGTAGCAGGCACCGCTATTATGAGCGCTTCTACACCAGCTCGTTTGCGCAAGACATAGCTGAGGGCGACGTGACGGGCGGGGACGATCCGATTGTTCGCCAGGCCGCGCTCGATGCCCTCGGCAGTATGAATGGAACCCTCGTGGCAATCGAGCCGACGAGCGGACGCATTCTGGCCATGGTGAATCAGAAGCTGGCGCTTTCGAGCGGCGCCCAGCCTTGCTCAACCATCAAGCTGTCAGTTGCGTTGGCGGCTCTGAGTGAAGGCATTGTCACCAAGGAAACCGAAGTACGCCTGGGCGGCCGCTATCACATGAATTTGACCATGGCCCTGGCGCACTCGAATAACCCCTATTTCGAGGCGCTGGGACGCGAATTGGGTTTTGAGAAGGTTGCGTACTACGCCCATCAGTACGGGCTCGGTGAGTTAGCCGGGTACAACATTCCCGGCGAGCAACTGGGCAGTTACCCGGAGGAGGAAATTTCTCCAAAACTCGGCGGAGTGGGCAAGATGTGCTCGTTTGGCGAAGGCATTTCCATGACGCCCCTCCAACTCGGTGCAATGGTTTCGGCCATCGCGAACGGAGGAACGCTGTATTATCTGCAGCATCCCACGACGCCGCAAGAAGTCGCCGATTTTGAGCCGCGGGTGAAGCGCCGCCTGGACATCGCTCCTCTGATCCCTGAGATTTCCGATGGTATGGCCGGAGCAGTCTCCTACGGAACCGCCCGCCATCTGCGCATAAATTTTAACGAAGAGGAGATTCTCGGCAAGACCGGCACCTGTTCTCACGCAGGCACTCGTTACGGGTGGTTTGCTTCTTACGCCAACACGGATGTTGGCCGCATTGTGGTTGTGATCTTCCTCGAAGGCGGGCGGCCGACCTATGGTCCCAAGGCCGCAGAGATCGCCGGGCAGATGTATCGCAACCTCTACGATCACAACTTCTTTGTGGCGCGACCAACACTGCCCGCGACGAACGCAAGCGCTAAGCCTGCGGGAACGCCGAATTAGCGCGGTCTTCTAGTAGTCGGCCAACTCTTTAATTGCCCTATACACGTCGTCCGCTTGCGGCAGGATGGCGTCTTCTAATATCGGCTGATAGGCAACGAAGGTGTCTTTAGCAGCCACACGCCGCACGGGCGCATCGAGCTGATCGAACAATTCATCCGCGATGCGGGCTACGATCTCGGCGCCGTAACCCCAGCTCAGGGTATCTTCATGGGCCATGATCACGCGGCTGGTCTTGCGCACTGAAGCGGCAATGGTCTCCCAATCGAACGGATTGAGGCAGCGTAGGTCAATCAGTTCGACCTTGATGCCATGCTCACGCTCGATTTTCTGAGCCGCCTGTAACGCGCGCGGAACCACAGCGCCGTAGGTAATCACCGAAAGATCTGTTCCTGGCTGCACGACCTTGGCTTTGCCAAACGGAATCATGTAATCCGGCCCGGGATAAGGCGCACGCCCGAAGGTTTCGCGGTAAAGACGTTTGTGCTCGAGGAAAAGCACGGGATCGTCGCAGCGGATCGAGGTGCGCAGCAGGCCCGCTGCATCCAGCGCATTTGAAGGGAAAACGACACGCAATCCCGGAATATGCGTGAAAATGCTCTCACCGCATTGCGAGTGATAAATGGCGCCGCCGGTAAGATATCCGCCGATGGCTACGCGGATCACAGCCGGCGCAGAAAATCCGTTATTTGAGCGCCAGCGGATCAAAGGCAGTTCGTCGCGTAGTTGCATCATGGCCGGCCAGATGTAGTCGAAGAACTGAATCTCCACCACCGGCTTAAGCCCGCGCGTTGCCATCCCGGTAGCACGGCCGACTATATTGGCCTCGGCGAGCGGCGAATTGAATACTCGGTCCGATCCAAAATCACACTGCAAGCCTGCCGTCAGCTTGAAAACTCCACCCTTGCCTTTGATCTGCTTATCCCGCAAATATTGCTCGCGGCTGCAGTCAGCCACGTCTTCGCCAAAAATTACGATGCGTTCGTCGCGCTGCATCTCATCCCGCAAGGTAGCGTTGATCAGATCGGCCATGGTCTTGGCTGCGGGCTTTTTGCCGTCTGATCCGGCAGCCACAGCAGGCTGAGTCTCGAACGTCGAGGAAGTTGGATCCAAATCCGGAGAGTAGATGTAGTCAGTCACCGTCTCTGGCTTGGGCGGAACCGCTTCCAGAGCCTGATCTACCGCAGCCTGGAGATCCTCTTCCACTTGTTTCTCCAGCCGATTGATTCCCTTTTCGTCGAGAATACCTTCGCGGAGAAGGAACATCTGAGTGCGCGTGATGGGGTCGCGCGCGGCGTCCCGCTGGCGCTCGGCATCCGGGCGGTAAAGCCGCTCATCATCAGAGAGCGAGTGCGAGTAGGGGCGGATCACATGCGCATGGATGAATGCAGGACCGTTTCCTGCGCGACAATAGGCGACCGAGCGTGCGAATGCGCCATACGTTTCGACCGGATCGGTGCCGTCCACCTCCTCGAAATGGAAATTCGGAAAGCCAGCCACCAAGCGGGAAATATTGCCGCCCGGCGTCTGCACCTCGACCGGCACAGAGATCGCGTATTCGTTGTCCTCCACAACGAACACGACCGGCAATTTGCCATTGGACACGGTGTTTAGCGCTTCCCAGAACTCTCCTTCGCTGGTGGTGCCATCGCCCAATGAGACATAGGTGACTTCGTCGCCGTAAAAGCGCACGTTCTTGAATTCCCGATAGTCGCCGCTGGCTTTCTTCGCGGCTTCGGGATGCGCAGCAAAGTAGCGGCCGGCTTCAGCACATCCTACAGCCTGTAGAATCTGGGAACCGGTCGGAGACGACTGTGTGACCACATTCAGCCTGGGAAAACTCCAGTGGGATGGCATCTGCCTGCCCCCCGAATTGGGATCATCCGCCGCACCCACCCCCTCCAGGAACATTTCGTAAGGAGTGGCGCCAAGAGTAAGACAGAGAGCGCGGTCGCGGTAATAGGGGTAGAACCAGTCGTAGCCCGGCTTCAGGACAAAGCCGGCGGCCACACCCACAGCCTCATGTCCTGCGCCCGAAATCTGGAAGTAAATTCTTTGCTGGCGCTTGAGCAGGATCTCCCGGTCATCAATCTTGCGGGAGGTATACATCAGCCGATAGGCTTCGATCAGTTGCTCGCGGGAGAGCCCCTGGTACTGTCCGGCGGTTCTTTGTTCGGCTAGCTCGGCTGAATTCGTGTAAGTTTTCGTTGCCATCCCTTAACCTATTGTCGCCAAGCAAAGCTCCTATTGTAAATCCCTGCCAGGCACCTCGAAAGAGCCGTAGGTAATGAGCAGTTAGGCCCCCGCGAACTGATTGCCACGCCGTCGTCGACATCAAGTGCTTCACGCCCGGTACTGAGAAGGCGGTGCTATTCTGAAATTGCATGATCCGCATCCAACGGGAATTCGATGCAGCGGCGATCAAGCTGGTGGTCTTCGATCTGGATGGCACCCTGATTGATTCTCGTCTCGACCTGATCCACTCGGTCAATGCCATGCTCCGCCACTGCAAGCGTCCGGAACTGCCGGGAGACGTGATCGCGTCATACATAGGGGACGGCGCACCGGTATTGGTCCGCCGAGCCCTGGGAGATCCCAGGCATGAGAAAGACGTGAAAGAGGCCCTGGACTTTTTCCTCGCGTATTACCGGGAACACAAGCTAGATCACACGCACTTATACCCTGGCATTAAAGAAGTGCTTCAGGCGATTGGCAACGTAAATGGAGTGCGCCGCCGCATGGCTGTGCTTTCCAACAAACCTGTGGTTCCCTCGCGCGCTATTGTTGAAGCTCTGGGGATAGCGGAATTCTTTGTTCACGTTTACGGAGGCAACAGCTTTCCTACCAAGAAGCCGGATCCACATGGAGTGCAGACGATCCTCCGCGAGACTAAACTGCGTCCGGATGAAGCGCTGATGGTCGGCGATTCCGCGGTGGATGTGATCACCGGACGGAATGCGGGTTTGTGGACCTGCGGTGTCACCTATGGGTTCGCGCCACACACGCTCTGCGAAGCCCCGCCAGATGCGACGGTGGACAGCCCGCTGGAACTGGCCGAGCTGTTGAGATAAGTGGAGAGAAACCGAAGAGGCTTTCAAAACTCAAAGCGCAGTCTGTTGCACCTTCAGCGAATTTACAACACTGGCGTTGACACCGAGTCTTCCCCACCCTAATATTGCGTGTTTTCCGTAAACAACAAAAGAGGTGTAATTATGAAGCTGGTCGCTGTGTTGTGCCCGATCCTGCTCTTCGCGCTCGCGCTGCCTGCAGTAGGGCAAATGGTTCCTAAAGCGCCGGAACTCAAGAATCTCGACGTGTTTGTTGGTTCGTGGAACCTGCAAGGTGAAATGAAGCCCGGGCCAATGGGCCAGGGCGGCAGCATGACAGAAACCGAAACCTGTAGCTGGATGGAAGGCGGATACTTTTTGGTATGCAACGTTGATTTCAAGAGCACAATGGGCAATGGCACGGGCACTGCCTACATGAGTTACGACCCCAATGAGAAGATGTACACCTACGACGCGTTCAACAGCATGGGTGAGGCGGAGCATGCCAAAGGCACGTTAGAGGCCGACACCTGGACCTGGAGCAGCGAAGAAAAAATGGGCGGTCAGGCGGTGAAAGCCCACTTCATTATCAAAATGCCATCGCCGACGCCCACTTCTTATTCGTTCCGGTTCGATATGTCAGCTGACGGAAGCACCTGGAATACAGTTATGGACGGTAAAGCCACAAAGCAAAAATAGTTTCGCAATCGAGACGCGCCTCACCGCCCGTCTCGGTTCCCACCGTTTATAATCCGAGTTTCGGATTCTCCCGCTAATTTCTAACTGAAAGGCACGTGTTGCTCGATTTCTTAGGCGATCTCCGACGCACCCACACTTGCGGGGCGCTGCGCATTAGTGATGCGGGCCAAAAAGCTGTGCTCATGGGCTGGGTGAACCGCCGCCGTGATCTTGGAAACCTTTTGTTCATTGATATTCGCGATCGTACTGGTGTGACCCAGATCGTCTTCGACCGAGAGAGTAACCCTCCGTTGCACGACAAGGCCGGCGAAGTGCGCAATGAATACGTGATTGCGGCGATTGGCACGGTGAAGAAGCGTGATCCGAACACGATCAACAAGAACATTTCGACCGGCGAGGTCGAATTGATCGCCGAGGAGTTGCGCATCCTCAATGAGGCAAAGCAGCCGCCGTTCTTGCCAGGCGATACTGT
>Ga0187771_10002096_pt1 | contig 13700 bp, 10 predicted proteins | sample 0116_SJ02_MP15_1_FD_133139 | JGI IMG/M metagenome (GOLD analysis project Ga0187771, IMG submission 133139) | Tropical peat soil microbial communities from peatlands in Department of Meta, Colombia - 0116_SJ02_MP15_10_MG | ecosystem: Environmental > Terrestrial > Soil > Wetlands > Peat | place... | reverse complement strand
GAACCGTATGCAAAGGCGTTCGGGATAGGGATCTGCGCCAGCATCAGCTGCGGTTTGCTGATTCCACATTTTTGGCTCAGGCTACTTACAATCTGGTGAAGCTGAGGATTCTCTGTTTCTGAGAGCTTCCGAACCTTATAAAAGGCACCAACCAAGTACGGCGCAATCAGCCATTGGACAACGTTAATCGCCACCACAATAATGCCTAAGGTTATGATGTCAAAGACGCCCAACAGAATCAGGACTGCCGTTAACACTAGCGTGGACAGGCTGATGATTATGGCAAGGGTCGCCAGCATTGAAAGTCGAAGTTCCAGTAAACCCATGGCTATTCAACGTAAGGCATGCGAAGCAGCATCTTATATTCTTTGCTGCATATGTTCAACCAAACCTTCGTCGGCTTTGGGTTTCAGAGATTTTTGTTTTAAGTTGGTTACCGCAACCATCAGTGGGTTTTATCATCCATTGCTTTTTATTGAGACCATGCCACTCGCATTCTTGCAATGATCATTAAGTCGTTTTTTGGTATTTTAAGAGTTTCTTTGTGGCTTCTTTCCTTTTTTAGTGAAGACCTCTATGTGAAAAATTAATCTAAGCCGTTTAGAAGCGCTCATTAATGAAGCCAAATCAATTCTGCTTCAACGACGGCGGCGATCGCCAATAAAGCAACGTAGAGTATTAGAGACTTCCAAGTTTGATGTTTGAGGCGTTCTTTGATTGTTCCTTTTCCTAACGCTAATGTCAGAAAGAGGCTCTCAGTGATTATTACGGAATAAGCCATGCTTTCAATTATCCCGACTGGAACATAAACGCCAATTACGTAGAGCAAAGGGGACACGCCGTAAGAGTAGGCTAGCTGTCCAATGGTTTGCCCTGTGTTAATCCACACCCTGCCGAAGAGGATAGGACCCGCTACCGGAATGATGGCAGGAATGCTAACAAGAAAATTGTTCAAAAAAATGCTTTGTGGCGTTATAGTTTGCCGAACCGTGTTTATGTGTTGCTGAGTTTGACTTGCAGCCTTCGGTGTGGTCGTCAGGTACGCCTGTTCAGCAACCGCGTAGGTCATCATCGCCAACACTAAAAACACGAGTAAGAGTACAAGCAGGTAAGTCTTCGTTAAGAGATGGTTTCCCATTTTGTTCACCTACAGCTAAGATACAGATTCCATAGCTAAGTGTTCGAGACGGTCGTAGTTGAAGCGCCTATGCGACGTCTGTTATTTAGCCTTTCCTTTTTCCGGGTTCTGATCCACCAGGTTTCGCATGACCAAGAAGTGACGGCGTTAACTAAAGGTGTCTTGGAATAATGCGCTAAGTTACAAAAAGATACAGGAGAGTGCTGCCGATCGGTCAATCTTGCTCGTCGTCTAAGGCCCCGGCAGAGTTTTTAATGTTCAAGAGGGGATCAATTGAATGAACCAAGAGATCGTCTTACGTTGCATATTCTAGAACGTTTTGCATGATTTCTCACCTAGATTTTGGCGCCGTCTTTTTGTTGTTTGAACATCAAAAGCTTAGGTTTCATCTTGCCGATTGTTTCAAATGGTTCAGTAGGCTGGCTTTTTCACGTTTCACCTTTAACTGTTACAGTTTCATCCAGATTAACTTCGTTCTTTTCCCTAATGCAGCCGCTGGGCCTGTAAACCAATACTAATTCCTCGCATCCTCTGCCTTCAGCCTTACCCAATTCCGTGCATCCTCTGCTTTTTGCATAATCATCCGGCACTGAGCACATTTTAACTTTGGCTTCTTCCAACCTTAGCAGGGTACTATCGTTCTTTACAAGATACTTGTTGATCCTAACCTCGCCAACTTTCTTACCTACTTGCTGCATGACAAACAATCTCCCTGTAAATTACCTCATCACGCGATATTTGCAAACATAATAATTATCCACGATTTTTAAGAGTATTGCTTTTCACTTTTGTAATCGTTCTCACTCCAAACTTCTTTTCCAAACATTTACTTATCCAAGAGTCTTATCTGATAACGTGTAACTTAACCAACAGAGTCACGCTTGTAAATCAGGTAATTAATCGATTTTAGCTTCCCGAGTTTTGGCTTCTAATATCTGGAAAAAATTAAGCGTTACGAATTCTAAGAATAACGAGTCTATTTCTCTTCAAACTCGCTGAATTCATGGAATTGCGTAGTGCACATTTAGAAGCCTCAAAAACTAAAATAGATAGAGCTGCATAACACAACATAATCATCAAACAACCCTTTCGAGCCATGAGGGTTTAGGTGAACTGAATGGGCGGTTTATCAAAGAATCAAAAGAAAATCATGGAGCTTCTCCAAATTAAACCTGACATGACGACGAAGGAAATCGCGGAGCTAATTTTCGGCAGACTTGTGTCGTATAAATCGAAGGAGTACGCTTCGGTCCACCGTAGCCTGCTTTCTCTAGAACGCTTGGGCTACATCCAGAGGGTTCAGGTTCAGCTTAGATGGCGCCTAGCAACCAAAAAGAAAGCTGAGGGAGCTCCAAAAATTACGGAATGATTTCGCGCCCATTTCTTGTGGTGGTGTCACTAATCTCCGCGCGCAATTCCCTTTTTTTGGCTTTTCTCAAAGAGTTTTTGCATTAGTAAACGCTGAAAGGCTAATCGAAAGAAACCAAGTTTACCCGTCAACAATTGCAGTAGTAAAACATGAAAGGAAATCGTGACCATGCAAGGGGCGTACATTAGCCTCTTTTTTCGAGTCATAAACGGGAAGTTTCTTCATTTTTCTTACGTTCAGTCATGTCCCGTATTATCATGCTTGTTTTAACGCTGCCGTCCGCATCTGTGAAAATACTTGCGGATACTTCTCCCTCAAAGTTCGACCCGTCTTTCCGAATAAATGTAAGTTCCGCTTTTGCTTTTCCCTTCGTTTGGCGCTCTTCAATTGCAAGCCTAGCGCGTTCATCATTAACCAGTACACCTGCCCGTCCAGCATCTATGATTTCTTCCTCGCTCATTCCAAACATGCTACAAGCCGCAGGATTGGCTGACAGAATACTCCCGTCGAGCTTGGTTAACAAAACCGCGTCAAAGCTGTTTTCATAGACAGTACGAAAACGAAGCTCACTTCGCTTAACTGCATCTTCAGCTTCCTTGCGTTCCGTCATATCTACAACAATGCCTCTTGCTCCCGTAATATTGTTATCTTTCACGACTGGAATGCTAGTCAGAAGAACTGGAAATCGCGTCCCATCCTTTTTGAGAAACATGTACTCACCACTCTGTCTAACTTTCCTTGCAAACATTCTTACCAAATTTCTTCTCGCGCGTTCAACATCTTCAGGAGCAACAAGCCGACTGGCATCAAAGTCATTACCAAAATCTTCAGCAGAATAACCAGTAAGTTCCAAGGCTGCTCTGCTTGCAAAAACTACTCTCCCTTTACGATCTATTTCAAAAACTATTTCAGGTAAACTGTCAACAAGCTCATGATACTTTTCTTCACTCTCCAAGAGAGCCATTTCGGCTCTTTTTCGCTTAGTTACGTCAACGAATGAAGATATAAGAAATTGTTCGCCGTTGATCTCAATTATAGCAGCGGACATAATAATATCTACAAGTGTCCCGTCTTTTCTTCTAAGAACGAGGTCGTGATCATGAACCGAGCCTTTTTCCAAAAGTTCTTTTACAAAACCCTGGCGGTCATCTGGATTTGCCCAAATACCCAATTCAAACACAGTTTTTCCTATTACCTCTTTCGGATTGTGGCCCAGAAGCTGGACTACTGAGTCGTTCGCGTCAATTATCTTTCCATCACTTAAGCGAGTGATCGATACTGCGTTAGGTCCATTCATAAATATCTTAGAAAACTTTGCCTCGGATATCCGCAAGGCTTCCTCCGCTTTCTTGCGGTGTGTAACCATTTTCAGTCCGTGCGCGAGTTCCCCGTATACCGTTTCGGTTGAACCTTGCTTATTGTAGTATCCGTCAGCCCCAAGATTGAGAGCTAAAATAGCGACTTCTTCTCTACCTTTTCCAGTAAACAAAACGAAAGGAATACGGCTTCCTTGTTCTCTGAGTTCCTTAAGAAAGCCCAATCCAGTCTTTCCAGGCATCTCATAATCAGAAACAATCACGTCATAATTGTTAGTTGCGAGTTTAGCCATCGCTTCGTCGACACCGCGAGCATAATCAACATCAAAACAATTGTCCATTTCTTGCAGAATAAGCTTTGAAATGTGAAGAAATGCTTCGTCATCGTCAACATGCAAAACACGAACACTTTGATCATTTGAAGAAGCCAAATCTGCGACGCTTGCGACAACACTTCTTGCCTGATTTAATGCTTGCAATGGGTTGTTCCTGATTGGATATTAGTTGCCATTCACAATAAAGCGCTTATGAATCCGAAATATTGAGCAAAGAGCCGACTGTGCTTGTACCCTAGGTGGAAATGTGACTTGAACTTAGTGCGCGTTAATGTTTCTGCCACTTCAGACGATGAATCAAGCTAATGGAAGTCGGTTTCGAGTTTGACGCTGAAGTAGAAAGTCATAAACTCTTCAGAAAACGGAGATGATGGGAAAAAAGACAATGGATCATCCAATTCTCAAGGGATAATTTCGCAACCGTTGTATTTGAAGTAATCAAAGTCTGCTAAGCTAATCGTACCGTTGTTGACGAGTTTTCTGATTCTTGGCAACTGACTCTCAACAGATCTTATCAAACTCTTAACAGTGTTGCAAACTTCAGCGTAGGTTTGGTCGTTTCAACGTTGTTATTTCAGCATAGAGACAACGCCCTAAGGCCCGCTTAGCCTTTTTCCTTTCGCGAAATGATTTCCTCCATGATCAGTAAGTGGCCACGTAGTTTGACTTCTTGTTGTTGAAGAAGCTGTGGGAATATTCGGATGGGACTTTGAAGGACGTGATACGCAACCAATTGACTTGTTCAAAATATACCGAAGCCTTGAGCAGCATGACAACGAAGGATTAAAGGTCATCATTTGTTTAAGAAGCGAAAGTGATGTGATGAATTAATTCGTGGTGAGTCATGTTGACTGAGGTAAGTTGTGTGAGCGCGGATAATTTTCCACCAAAAGAAAGGAACGAATCTTTTCTTGCCTAAGGTTTTATAAATCCAAGCGAAAACATAGAGTAAGAGGACGATAAATTTGCGTATGTTGCAATTTAGAGTTAAGAATTACAAAAAAGTTGATGATGCTCGCTTTGTTAATTGCAGCAGTCTAACCTGCTCACTTTGGAAGACCTGAATTCCGATTCACGATCATTGACATAAACGGAGCTTGACAAACTGGACTGGTGCAAAAGGTGAATAAGGAAATTGCTTGATGTTTTTGATGTAGGGATTGTTGGAGCTAGGGTTGCAGGTTCTACCTGCGCTAAGGTGCTGGGAGAGGCAGGAATTAAAGTAGCGCTCTTTGATAATTCGTATCCTAGGGAGAAACCATGTGGCGGAATACTTGACGACAGAATTGTTGAGGAGTTCAGCATTCCAAAACAGGTTCTAGAGAACGAGATAACATATATCTTAGCAGAAAGATACGAATTCAAGGAAAGATTATTTGTTGAGCCCTCGATGTTTCTTGTTTCAAGAAAAGATTTCGATAACTTCTTGCTCGAAAGGGCGTTAAGGAACAAAAGTGTGACATTCTACGAAGAAATGGTAAATGGCATAGAAAGGGAACAAAGCGACTGGATCCTTACAACAAACAAGGATAGGTCTGTCAAAGTCAAATTTCTTGTAGGCGCAGACGGTTGCCCTTCGCTCGTGAGACGATACGTCTCAAAGCCTATTGATGGAAAACTCGTTGGGGCAACTGTGGGCTACATTTTTCAATGTTCGAGAAAATACTTGCAGGAAAACTTCCAGCCGAATACTGTGGAGGTTTACTACTCACGCGTGTACGTTCAAAAAGGAGGTTTCATATGGATTTTCCCAAAGAAAGATAGTATAAATTTCGGCATCGGTGGGCTGGAATCGGGAAGGGATCTCAAACAATCGTTGGATAGGTTCCTCTTTTCTCACACTGCTGGAAGGCGACTGTGCCCTCTGAAAGGGCATTTATTTGGTGGCTTGGTTCCGATTATATGGCAAAAAGGCTTCTTTGATATGCCCTGCACTGGTAATAACTGGGCATTGATAGGCGATGCGGCTGGACATGTAAACTCCATAAATGGTGCTGGAATCTACTATGCCATGAAGGGTGGAATGCTTTGTGCGCAAGCAATTCTGGGGGGAGACATCTGCCTTTTTGAGAAATTGTGGCGAGAAGAGTATGGCGACGAACTTTACTATGCAGCCAACAATGAACTAAAATATTACGGCAGCATGGGATCAATTCTTTGGTTTCAATTTTACTTGCGGAACGTATTACATCACACACTTCACAGGTGACTACTTATGGTGCACGGCGCTGTTAAGCTGATTGAAGTCGGTTGCGAATTTCACGTTAATGTTGAAGGCGATAAACTTTTCGGGAAAAGGAAGTAGAAAGGCAAATAGATTATTGAAGAGTATGTAGAGCAAATTACGGGATTATCTCACAGCCATTATACTTTATGTAATCGAAATCGTTAAGTTTTATTTTTCCTTCCTTGAGCAGTCGCTGAATCCTCGGAACCTCAGTTTTGACAGCTTCCACGAGCTCGGCAACCGTGTTGCAAACCTTGCCGTAAGCCTCGTCACTCCATCGTTTAGTCACATTTGCGTATAAGCATCGTCCGCCGCAAACATTCAGATTCGAGCATCCTATGCATGGTTGCTGATTAACAAAAATTTTCCTTAATTCGAGCGGATCAGCATCGTTTATGTGTCCTAAATAATATTTTTTCATGCCCCACATTGTTGGGCAAGGAATAATGCAACCGTCAGTTTGAATAGCATAGTTTATCCAGCCGCCGCCACAGCGAAGAAGACAATTTTTCTCATTATGCAAAAGCGAGTATGCTATTCCCAGCAAAGGGTAAAGCTTCAAGACAGCGCCACTTTTTTCCATTTGGTCCACCCAGAATCTTGCAAGTTGTTTTACACCTGGGATGTAACCCGTCTGAGACCACTGCTCAAAGTTACGTCTTTGATAATCGTTCTCCCAGAAACCAGCGTTCAGTTGCCAATGCACTGAGGAAAAAGAAAATTCATCATTATGCAGCAGCCATCGAACTTGTTTGTAGATGTCAGTTCGCTCCATAACTGTCATTCTAGCAATTAATTCGCCTCTAAAGCCGTTTTGTTTGATTAATTTGACGTTATCTAGGACTTTTCGGAAGGTTCCGTTTCCCCTGTAATAATCAGTTAAAGCTTCTTCGCCATCAATTGAAACTAGAATGGTATGGAAACGGTTAATATATTTTGGCTCCAATTTGTCAAGCAACAAACCGTTTGTTTGAATCATAAAATGTTTAGCGTCAACATTATCCATTATCTGCTTGATTTTATCTGCGCAAAGTAAGGGTTCACCACCGTAGAAGGTCAAAATGCATTCAGGGTCTTTTCGGCTGAACTTATCTAACAAATCAATATTATAATTAACTTTGCTGGGTAGATCATAATCCACTTCTGCGTCGTTGAAGCCCTCCTCAAAATCCTCCAAGCTCTCGCCAAAGCAGTATCGGCACTGCAAGTTACAATGTGTGGTGAGGATCACGTGAAAGAACATGGTTTACTTATGCATGATGCTGACTTAATAGTATTTTTCCGCTAGCTTACGAGCTTCCTCATCCTCAGGGCTTTCTTGAGACTCTTCTTTTAACTCTTCGTTTTCCTTTTTAGTTTTTTCCATATCTTGTTTCTCGTTTTTCCCAGTTTCCTTCTGCACGAATTTCTGTGCCTTCTCAATGTAGCTCTTGAGGTTCCTGTCTACAATTGCTTTTTCAGGTAAAGTCTCAGTGGCATACATCAGAGGTATAACAGCCATGAAAAGGAAGAAGCTTGCCAAAGAAAAATCCAATCCGGTCGGGATACTCTTGGCATAAGGTTCGATTATTACTGACAAGAAGATAGAAAGAAGAAAAGGAAGCCCGCCTAAAGTATAATATTTCTCTTTTACTTGGTTCCCACCTAGATCTCCCCAAATTATTGTGAGAAATATTGTGTACAGCAGTCCCCAGGTTATGCCATCCAGAAACAAATATGGGTATAACATTAGACGCGAATTAGAGAACAAACTCAGTATAGCAAATTCGATTCCTAACATTATAAAACCTGAAATTACTACCCGCTTTCTTCCATAAAGATCTCCTATAATGCCTCCCACAACCGCAAAAAGCCCTATGATAGCAAACTCAACAAGCTGGATAAAAGCAAATGTTCCTGCACCAAAAACGTTTTCTAATATTGGAGCTTCTGCGAAGTTTATAATAGAAAACATAGTCCACGGAAATAGATACAACAGAATCTCCCTTTTTCGAATGAGTTCAAAATAACTAGGGGTTGTTTGTACAAGTTGTTGCTTTTTGGATTTTCTATCCAAGCCAAGAAAACCAATACCACCAAGTAACCTCCAGATCGCAAGCGCGATGAATATTTCCCAAGTGCCCAGAATGTTTAATAAAAATGCAAAAAGCAGGACAGTTGCTCCCACGCCACTCCATGTTAAACCACTAGAAAAACCACGTGTTTCAACAGAAGTTGATTCCGCAAAATAGCTTAGGCATGAAGGGAAACCTATCCCGACCGAGGTTCCCAAAGAAAAGGCAATCAAAACGTCAATAAACACGCTTTGGCCAGAGAAGGCGCCCAATAGTAAAGTAGCAATTGCCCCAAGGAATGGCCACAAATACAAAAATCTAGTCCTTACGCGTGAAAGATACTTTGAGCCTATTATTGCGGTGACTCCAACGAAAGCAAAGTAAGTTCCATATACTTCTAGGTTTTCAATTCCGGGCAAATGCAGCCCATTTACTACGTCTGCGAAGACCGGGTAAGATAGGATATACCAGACAAAGCTGTTAAACATCAATAGGGTTGCTGGTGCTGCTTTTCTCAAATCGGTTTTGTTTCTGAGTGACCTAAGTGAATTCATACTGCGACTCAGGTATGGATATACCCTTTAAGCATAAAACTTTTGTTTATTCAGGATTCTGTATTTCTGTTCAACACAAAGCTTATATGTATACGCGTTCTACAGATAAGCTACAGGAGAACGAGTATGAAGGCGACTAAGAGAGCGAAAAAGAGAGAAGTACCAGTTCGAGCAGGACCATAAGTCCTACAAGTCTTCGAGCATAAATGATATAAATGCTTGAAGCTTGCTTTGCAGCTTCTTCTTTGGGAGTTTAGTTAGTAAGATCGTTGCTTCCTCAATAAGAAGTTGCATTCTATCTTTAATTTCAGCGACTGGCTTAGCTTCTAGGGTAAGATCTACTAGTTCAGAGACATCACTTCTTGTCATTTTGGGTTTCGAGAAAATAGTCGTAGCTTTGGAATTTATTGTTTTGTTCTGCATTGCGAACAGAAGAGGCAATGGCAAATCTTGAACGACGATTCGCTGGCGGAGCTCTTCAATGTCAAAAACATCCACAAGATCATCACGTAAAGTAGCTAATACTCCGAGGATTCTGCCTATTTTAGCCAAGTTTGCAACTTCGGATTCGTCTCCTCCCCCGAATAGGGCGCCGAGCATCAGGTCCGACTCGATCGATGCAGCCTTCAGTTCGGTGATCATCATATAATCATTCGGTGTCACTCTCTTCCTCTGTTTAAAGCAGATTTCCAAAACATGTGCATTTCCAACTTCAAAAAGCAAGTTTTTAGTTGTCTCAAGGATGTTCACCGTTTTTTCTTTCGGAAATGTTATTGTTGCATCGGCAAAAGTTTTGAACCCTTCAATCAAGAACGCATTACCCAGAAGTAGCGCTATCTCGACACCGAACTTGCCATAGACAGTGAGGATCTTGTTTTTCGCTTTTGATTTGTCCAATATGTCGTCGTGTAAGTCAAATGCGGCTGCCATCATGGCTACTGCAGCTTGCGCGAGTACACTATCATCTGGATTTCCTCCTACAGCCTCGCATGCCAGTGAAAATAAGCCTGCATGGGTGAAATCATCCCAGTGTTCAAGGTAATATTCGAGTGCGCTACGCAGTTTCGGGGGATCCATTTTTTCCGCATGCAGAATCTTTTTTGCTAGAGCCAGCCCTTTTTCGCTTCCTCTTCTCAGTTCCGCAACTACTATTTTTCCTTTTTTCTGTGGCATGTTCTATCTATATCTGCTTTGTTGTTTAAAAGATTGTTTAAGTCAGAAATGGACCTATCGACGATTTTGGTCAATAATACTACTTAGACAAACATTTCTTTATGATTGGTGCAGGGGGTGGGATTTGAACCCACGAACCTCTGCAGGATAGGCTCCTGAAGCAACCGCGCCGCGATACGCTTGAGTCGCGACTCTACGCCTTTGGCCATGCTCGGCGACCCCTGCACTGTAGTCTGTCAAATTTGGGAGGGCCGAGGCAGGGATTTGAACCCTGGCAAAAGGCTCCACAGGCCTCTAGGCTACCAAGCTACCTCACCTCGGCCGCTTTTTTGGTTGGCTTCAGCCTCTTTTTGCGCTTGGGTGAAACATTTACGTTTTCTCAGCAATATTAACTTGTCTTTTTAGGAGGGAAATTCAAACAGCGAACTCCCTTTTCTTTTGGATGCTGTAGGCTCTAAGCCTTAAAATGCATCGCTTCCGTTGCCTGATTGGAAGGGGAGTTTTTGGTCACCCTGTGGATTTTGCCGGCGCCGCTTTGATAAGGGTAAGCGTGCCTTTCGAAGGGACGGGAAAAGCCGAAAAATGGACATGAGGAGTGGGATTCGAGGGGAATGTAGGGGAGCATTGGATGGAATGGAAAAACACCGACTAACGTTATTTAAACACTGGCAAAAAACAACCCAAATAGACCTGCTTAATACTGTTTGTAGGGTTAGAAGAACAACTACCAATGGTTTTCAAATTGTTGTTGTTCTTTTGGAAGAAGAGGAAAATGTTTTTAGCCTACTTTTTTCGTGGAGAATTGCTAAATGGGGTAGCGTTTATTAGTCTCGAAAACATTTTTTACCATGCCCAAAATAGGGTCGAAGTCTTTGTCGGTCAAATCAAGCGTGCGCTTGGTTTGGGCTTGCAACGGCTTTGACGGCTTATTATTTAACTTAAGCAAGGGTTAGAAGAAAGCATCGGTCAAAATGGAGGAGTGTCTGAGTGGCAGAATCTAAAAAAACCATACTTGTTGTTGATGATGACAAATCGATACTTCGAACGTTCACGCGTATTCTTCAGAAGAGCGGGTATGAAATTGATGTTGCGGAGACTGGAAGAGAAGCCATGGACAAAGCGGAGACTCAACATTACGATTTAGCATTAGTTGACATTAGGCTTCCAGACATGGATGGCACAGACTTGCTCGCTAAGCTCGAAAAGCAGCTTCAAAACACGGTGAAAATAATGATTACGGGTTTTCCATCGCTGGAGACAGGTGTTAAAGCGCTTGATGAAGGAGCGGATGCTTACCTGGTTAAACCTGTGAAACCTCAAGAGCTGCTGCTGCTTTTGGAAGAAAAACTGAAAAACCGTTAAAAACCCCAAGAAACAAGCAACTAAAACGTCGATGAAAAAAGTTCCGACAAACGAAGTATAGGCTTAACCCGGGGACACTACATCTGAAATTTTCTAACAAACTAGAAAATAATTACGCTTTTTAGGATCAAGATTGCGGCGTTCCCAAAACTTCATGTTCAGGTTCTTTGCTAAAAGGTTAACCAACGGTTTTTTGAAATGAGGGTCAAGCCAGCCTCAGCTTCAAACCCAACTTTCTAGAAAGACTCTCAAGGTCTTGCACTGTGTAGAAGAACGCCATCCAAGACCACTTGCCCCACCTGCGGATCCCTTCGCTCTTTACCTCTTTGATGGCCTGCCTGTTGTTCTCGGGCTCCTCACCGAAGAACAGTTTGCCGAAAACCTCGGCGGACCAGACATCTATTGGGAAACCGCCGTGCGGATTGATTATGTCCGCGGAATAGTCCCCTATGCCGGGCAATTCAAGAAGCCTCATTTTTGCATCCTCAGGGCTGAGCCTTTCAAGCTCCCGCAGCGTGGGGAAACCTTCTTTCACCAGCTTCTCAGCAAGCTTCACGACGCGTTTAGCCCTGTAGCCGATCTTACATTCCCTTGCAAGCACTGGAGGACTTAGAATTGCCAGTCTCTCCGGCAGGGGCCAGATATAGACTTTTTTTCCGTCAAACTCCGCCGCGTCGCCGTAGTTCCTTATCATGCAGTCCATCATTTCGTTGCTTCTTTTGAGTGGGGCCATCTGGAGAAGTATCGCCAGAATTGCGTCGGGAAATATGGTGTCTCCCGTTGATGTGCTGTGCATGCCGTTTAAGTCGGCGACTACGTACTTGAGAATCGAGTCCTTTCTTGCGAGCGCATAGAACTCAAGAAGGTCATCATCCGCGCCGAGACAGTGAATCAGCGAGCTTTCTACTTTGTAAAGTTTTTCACTCGTGGGCTTGCTCTTGAGGAATATTCTTGCGGCTACCCTTGGTTTGTCTGTTGAACGTCCCGAAGTAAGCCTTAACCCGACGAGTGTGCCGTCCAGATGCACCGCTGTCCAAAGGATTCCCTTGTCATAGATTTCAAGAGGCGTAAACAACGACCAGCCAGCTGGTTTTCTGACTGTTAGGCGAAAGTTGTAGGGAGGAATCGGTCTTATCTCATAATTAAACGAGTAATCAAGCTTCACTCGTGTCGCCTTCATTTAATGTTAAACGTGCGATTATTTCTTTGGGTTTCTCACGGTCTTAAGAATTGCTGTTACTATCATTCGTGAGGAATCGGTTAATAAAAAAATTGCCCTCATTTAACACATCTACGCCTCAAAAATCAACTGTGTTGTCAGCAATTAAATGTTAGTTGAGTCAGCAGCTTGCGAGGTGTTAATTCGTTATCCAAAAGCAGGTTCACAAATAATTAATTTTTCGATTTTCACGGTGAGGCAAGTTAGGAAAACGTGCGAGTTACGAATTTAAAATAGGGAACGAGTCAATTTACTCGATGTATATTGCAGGCTGGTAGGGCAGAGCCATGGCTGCACGATGCTTAGGGTCATAACGCTTCTCGTCCTCTTCGCTGTAAACTAATATTTCAGCGCTGAAGCGTTCCTTCAAGAAGCCAAGCGCGCTCTTCAGGATTTCTTTCTCGTCTGCGATCTTAATCTCTAGAATGTTAGCCTTTCTTTCATTCGGTAGTCTCGTCAAAGACTTAATCACTCTGGGAACCAAACCTGCCACGTCTTTCATATGCGGCTTAAGGTCCCTGTCAGCGGCGAATTCTTTCATCAACTCGTTAATCTTTGCCTCGCCAGCCAACGTTTTATCTAAAACTTTCAGGTAAACCTGCCACTTCCATAACGGCGCAGTATAGTAACATACGCGTTTAGGCGTTATCTCTATGGCTTTCAGAATGTTTGAAGTATCTGACATTACGTCCATTATCAAGTTTTCAAGTTCCTCAGCGGCAACATCCACTTTTTCCTCATCGTACACTGGCCATTCTGCAACGCTGATGAAGCCTGCCTCGCCTGCTTGGCTCCAGAGTTCCTCGCAGATGAAAGGCGCGAAAGGTGCAAGCATCTTAACCCAAACTTTCACCGCTTCAGCCAGCTCTTTAGCGTCGGCGCCGCCTTTTCGTTGGATGTACCAGCGCAGGTCGTTCCAGGTTTCAAACAAGGCAACTTGCAGGGCACTGCGG
>Ga0187771_10002094_pt1 | contig 13705 bp, 10 predicted proteins | sample 0116_SJ02_MP15_1_FD_133139 | JGI IMG/M metagenome (GOLD analysis project Ga0187771, IMG submission 133139) | Tropical peat soil microbial communities from peatlands in Department of Meta, Colombia - 0116_SJ02_MP15_10_MG | ecosystem: Environmental > Terrestrial > Soil > Wetlands > Peat | place... | reverse complement strand
GTAAACACGACATCAAACTCGTATCCGTTCTCTGAACCCGACGCGATCAGCATGTAACTGGACGTCCTCGCACCGCCGACCGCGCTCCAGGTCGTGCCGCCGTTCACTGAGACCCGCCACTGGGCTTTCGGGGTTGGCGTGCCCGACGCCGCGGCCACAAAGGTCGCGGTGCCGCCCGCGGTCACAGTCACGCTCGTAGGCTGCAAGGTGATCACCGGGGCGGTCGTCTTGCGATAGTTCGCCAAATCGATCGCCAAAGCTTTCGTCGTCGTTCGGTACTTCGGTGTCATCTGGACGTACAATCTCGCGGCACGCGTCCGTGTGGATCCGGCCACGTTCACAAAGACGGCTCGGAACTCGTCGCCGCGTCGCGAAGACGAACTCACAACCGAGTAAGCCAACCGCGTCGCGCCCGTGATCCACTTCCAGGAACGGCCGTTGTTCGTCGACCGCTGCCAGTCCACCTTCGGTGCCGGGTGTCCACTCGCCGAGGCAACAAACCGCGCGCGAGCGCCCACGGTGACAGTCACGCTCCTTGGCTGTGACGTGATCACCGGAGCGTCAGATCGCCCGATAAGAGGAGAAGCAGCGCCCACGCCGCCGACCTGGCTCGCCATGATGGCGACAGCGACGACGATGCCACTCCCCACGCTCAGCCGTCGGATTCCTCTGTTCCGCCCGATCAGTGTGAGGTGAGAAGAGTCTGACTCACTTGCGGGACGCAGCCACTCTACGTGGTACCACTGCCTGTGGTTCGCGAGCGGCACGCGATCTGCCATGGAGGCATCGTCTATCCGGGGCTACCGCGGGTACAGACACGTTCACGGCGACGTGAAGCACCATATTTCCCTGAACGCGCCTAGGCGAGAATTGCTATGGAATGCAAAGTGACACTGCCCGGTAGCAAGAATTGACCATTCTCAGCGGATCCGCCACCACCGAAAGTGGTACCGCGCAAGCGCTTTGTTCCGCCTCGGAGAACACGGAGCGTGGTTAGCTGAACTCCGCAATCGTGGTGAACCAAAGGCAAGCGGGATCTCGCACACGTGCGCTCCAGTTGCGCCGGTCCAAGTCGGCGCAAGCCGGCAGTCCGCGCCTACGGCCGCCTACCGTCGGAGGCGCCTGGGTGGCACGTGAGAACCGGCCCGTACCGTCAACCGTGTCGCTCCAGCCACAGTTGCGACGAGCCGCAACCGACCGCCTCCGCCAGTGGATTCAGTTTGAAGTCCAGATCAGGGTCGGTACCGTTGACATGCTGCATGAAAGGTAATGAGACGCAAGGCGGACCTGCGGCCGGTAACCATTTCGAGCGACGGCTGCGACGATCGGAAGTCGAGGACATACGTCGCGAACTTCAGCCGCCTTCTCACGACCCGAACGGCGCCGATATCTCGCCAGGGCCATCCGCGAATCGACCCGACCGCCGGCGAGACGTAATACAAAGCCCGGGTCGTTCCCAACCAGTCTGAATCGAAAACGTCCGCTCCCAGGATGAACCCTCGATCCGAGCCATCCTCTTCCACCAGGGCAGCGCCAATCTCTTCGTCGAGAGACTCGATCCGGGCGGGTCCGCCCAAGATCGGGGCCTCGTTCAGCACGCGTGTCGCAAAGAAACGCAGACTCTCCTGTTGCGCAGCTCCGAAACGCTTTCGCTTTTCAGTGCGGCCAGTCGACGAGGCCTTCCCGGCACTGGAAGTCGTTGCACACCTCCGCTCACCGATCCCGCCACAAACCCTACTCAAGCCGGTAGCGGTCAAGCCGAAACAGGTCGATTTTTCGGTGCGCTGACTGCCGCATCTGGTCCTGGCGTATCCGCGCTTCTGCCAACATAGATCCGCGATTCAACTTTCGAACGAATCTTCCTTGATTCCGACCCGCCCAGCCCGAATTAAGGCAAACACCCAGATACGATCTTCGAAGCGCCGATATCCTCAGGCCTTGTTGCAGCAGCGACCGAAACTCACTACGTGTATGCACATTACGAACTATCGGCTCGATAGCCGTGATCATGTCGGGTCGGCACTTTCGCAAATAAAAGTTGTACCAAGAAAATTCCAAAGGAGCGATCGTCATCAAATCAATTAGCGACAAACCCTCTGTCCGACGCCACTCCTCGAACGAAGAGAGAACATCCGAGATCAGAATTGCGTTGCCATGGCAAGTCGCTCTCATGTGCGGCGGCAGGCAGAGGTAGTCCGCGATTCTGTCGATCATCGCCTTCCGCAGCTCCACGAACTGTGAATAACCAGGACTTGCAAACTGATCCCGATCCTCCGATAGGACGGTGTAACCGCGTCCGGATTCGTCCAGAAAGTCTTCATGCGAGAACTCCCTTATGAAAAAGGAATCGCTGTCAAGAACGAAGTAGGTTCTGGCGACATCCAATTTGTGTAGTGACAACTTGATTAACTGCTGTTCTATGTAGCCAATTCGGAAGCTGTGTATCTTCTCCGTTACCGCGGGAATCCGGAACTGAGAGTCTGCGATAACGATGACAGCGTCCCGATCGAGGAGATTCGAAAAGAACGTCACTTCGTCGTCCGGAACCGCGAGGTAAAGGGGTATATTCTCGACGTTGAACTCGGCGGCAGAACGAACGAGCCGCCTCACGAGCTGTGCGTCAGGTCGAAAGCCTTTGACAAAGATTGCGAGGTCATCTGCCGGCACAGTGCCCTCGATTACATGGGGCCCGACGACCGCTGAGATCCTCCGCGCGCTCGACCAGTTTCGAGGCAGAACCTGTCGTCGTCATCCATAAGGCGGCCTCAGCAAGGCACTTAGAGCTCATTTACCTGGTGGGCGCTGGCGGACTCGAACCGCCGACCTCAGCCGTGTGAAGGCTGCGCTCTAACCAACTGAGCCAAGCGCCCGGTTGCCGAATGGTAACCGCGTCTCGGGCTAAATCGTCCCAGAGGAGAGGCCCCGGGGCTTCGCGCGTTTGTACTGCGTGAAAGTCCCATGCAGGCAGGGGCGTCCATTCCCTGCCTCGTCGGCTTCCCAACTACCCTTTGGACAGTGACAAGTGATCCGCCCGACGACCAGCTCCAGCCTGACCGCGACAACGTCGTCGTCACAGGAGCGGCGGACAGCGGCGCTCCTCGGGACGCTGGATCGCAACCCCCGGTGTTCTCCATCTGGTCGCCGACCTCGTGGCTGCCCCGAGCTCGGGTACGAGCTAGGGACGGGGGGCGACCATCAGAGACGCTCGCCGTGGGCCTCGACGAGCGCGAATACAGGCTCAGCGTGGCCGCTACGGTCCTCGCGCTCGGCCTTGTCGGGGCCGGGTACGTCGTCAACCGCCATTCCACAGTCGTCAAGGTCCGCGCTGACGCGCTGACGCTGCTCGTCGCAGGGCTCATCCTTATTGCCGTCATGGCCGGCGGCGTTATCTTCCGGCGCGGCTCGATAGTCGGCATCGCAAGCTTCATGATGGGTTTCGAACTCATCAGCGCTGAGGACATCCTTGGTGCCCTGTTCCTCATTTTCGGCGGCTGGCTCATCGTCCGGAGCATGCGCCGCCAACGTGCCGAACAAGCGGCACGTTCCAGACCAGCTCGTAAGACGAGAGCCACCCCCGCGAGACCAGCCGGACGGCCGCAGCCATCGAAGCGTTACACGCCACCGCGCCGCTCCCGGATCTCGTCGCGCCGGCGATGAAGCAAGCACTGGCCCGAGCATCGTGATTGCTGAAGCTCTCGCGAACAAGCGCGTCGCGATCACCGGTGCGACCGGATTCCTCGGTACGGCCCTCGTGGAACGCCTGCTGCGCTGTGTGCCGCACTGCGAGGTCGTCGTCATAGTCCGCCCGGGCCGTCGACAGAACGCGGCCGAACGAACGGCACGCGAGATCATCCGCAATGACTGCTTCGACCGGCTCCGGGGAGAGCTCGGCGGTGACTTCGACACGACCGTCTCCCGTCGACTCGCCACTGTCGCTGGCGACGTGACGATCGATGGCCTCGGGCTCGACGAGGCGGGAAAGGTCGTCCTCGCCTCTTGCGACATCGTCGTGCACGCTGCCGCGTCCGTGAGCTTCGATGCTCCGCTCGACAGCGCGATCGAGGTCAACCTGCTCGGACCGTCCCGCGTCGCGGCAACGATGACCGACCTCATCACCTCTCACCGGCCGGCGGGCTCTCCTCCCCCCCACCTCATTTCGGTCTCGACTGCGTATGTGAGCAGTGGTCACCGTGGCGACGCCCTAGAGGAACCGATTTCTCAGAGCCCCTACATCGCGCTCCCAGACTGGCGCGCCGAGGTGGAGGCCGCGCGTCGGGCGCGTTCGGACGCACACGCCGAAAGCCGCACGCCGAGGCAGCTCGCGAAGTTTCGCAAAGCCGCGCGGGGCGAGCTCGGTGCCGCGGGCACCGCGCTCCTCGCCGAAAGGACCGAGCGGCTGCGCGAAGAATGGGTGACCGACCGTCTCGTCGAGCTCGGTCGGGCCCGCGCCCAGTCCCTCGGTTGGCCGGACGCCTACGCCTACACCAAGTCCCTGGGCGAGGTGGCCCTGGCCGACACGAGGGGCGAGCTCCCTGTCACCGTCATCCGCCCGTCGATCGTCGAGTCCTCGCTCACCGACCCCGTGCCAGGTTGGATCCGCGGTTTCCGGATGGCCGAGCCGGTTATCATCTCCTACGCACGCGGGCTTCTCCGGCAGTTTCCAGGCGTGCCCGAAGGCATTGTCGACGTGATCCCCGTCGATCTGGTCGCCGGAGCGATCATCGCGGTCGCGGCCCGCGGCCCTGGATCGCCGGAACAAAGCGTGTTCCAGATCGCCTCGGGAGTACGCAACCCGTTGCGCTACGGAACCCTTGTCTCGCTCTGCGAGGCGTGGTTCACCGAGCACCCCCTCTACGACACCCACGGCCAGCCAATTGTGGTGCCGAAGTGGTCCTTCCCCGGGCGGGGCAAGGTCCAAGGTGACCTGCGTCGAACCTCGGCCGCGCTCCACCTCGCCGAGCGCTTCGTCAACCACCTGCCCATCCGGGGTGATCTCGCCGAGCGGGCCCTCGGAGTGGAGGAGAAGCGACTCCTTGCCGAGAGGGCTCTCGGCTACGTCGAGCTCTACGGGTCGTACGCGGAGACGGAGGCGCGCTTTCGCATCGATCGCACGCTGGGGCTCTACGACTCGCTGGATGCTTCTGACCAGAGAACGTTCTGTTTCGACCCGGCCGTATTCGACTGGTCTTCGTACGTGCGCGACGTCCATCTGCCCTCGGTCGTCGCCCACGCCCGGGTTCGCACCGCGCCGGGCAAGCGGCTCCCCGAACAGCGCGACGAGCGCTCCCGCCGCCGGATCCTTACGCCAGAACCGCGCTGCGCGGCCTTCGACCTGGAGCAGACCCTCATCAACTCCAACGTCGTCGAGTCCTACGGCTGGCTCGCGACCCGTCACCTGGCACCGCTGCGCCGGATGCAGGTAGCGGCGGAGCTCCTCCTCGCCGGTCCACACCTCTTGGCGATTGACCGCCGCGATCGCGGCGACTTCCTGCGTTCTTTCTACCGACGCTACGAGGGGGCACCCGTCGACCGAGTGCGCGACGATTCCTGGGAGCTCTTCAGCGATCTGTTGCTCACGCGGGCCTTTCCCGGTGCGATCGAACGCGTGCGCGCCCACCGGGCCCTCGGACATCCGACACTCCTCATCACCGGGGCACTCGACTTCGTCATCGCGCCGCTGCGGCCACTTTTCGACGAGATTGTCTGTGCGTCCCTCGGCGAGAAGAACGGCCGCTTCACCGGCGAGCTCGTCTCCACGCCCCCAACGGGAGAGGCGCGAGCGATCATGCTCGGTGAGTGGGCCGCCTCCCACGGGCTCGACTTGGAGCGGACCGTGGCCTACGCCGACTCGACGAGCGACCTGCCGATGCTCGACGCGGCCGGACTCCCCGTCGTCGTCAACCCGGAGCCGAAGCTCGCGGCCATCGCCCGCCGACGCGGTTGGCCGATCGAGGAGTGGGAGCGAGCCCCCGGTGGGCCATGGGTGCCGCTCGCCATCGCCATGCGCCGGACCGGGCCCCGTTCGCCCGCACCCCGGGCGCTCGGGCCGAGCGCTCCCCCCGACGGCAAGGGAGCTCGACGATGAGGGCTCTTCTCGTCGAGCGTCTCGTTCACCGCTTCGCCGCGGCCCGCGTGGCCGCCTTGCTCACGGGATCAGGCAGCGGGATCGCGATCGGTCCCCTCCGCCTGGCGGAGATCGACCCGCCGGAGCGACCGGGTCCCCTCTGGCACCGAGTCACGCCTCTGCTTGCGGGGATCTGCGGCTCGGACCTCGCGACCCTCGACGGGGAGAGCTCACGGTTCTTCGAGGACATCGTCACGTTCCCGTTCGTGCCCGGCCACGAGATTGTCGGCGTCGTCACCGACGGCCCCGACGCTGGCAGACGAATGGTCGTAGAACCAGTCCTCTCCTGTGTCGTGCGGGGCATCGAGCCGCTCTGTCCGTCATGCGCCGAGGGCCGCACCGGGGCCTGCGAGAGGATCGCCTTTGGGAACATCCGTCCAGGGCTGCAGACTGGCTACTGCGCGGACACCGGTGGCGGCTGGTCGGACGAGCTCGTAGCGCACGAGGCGCAGCTTCATCCCGTCCCCGAGGACTGGAGCGACGAGGCCGCGGTGATGGTCGAGCCGGCCGCCTGCGCGATCCACGCCGCGTTGGCTGGCCAGGTCGTGCCGGGCGAGCGGGTCGTCGTCCTCGGCTCGGGAACGCTCGGGCTCTGCACGCTCGCCGCCCTCCGGCGCCACGCGCTCCCCTCGATGCTCCTCGCCGTCGCGAAGTACCGGGTGCAGCGGCGCTTCGCCGAGGATTTTGGGGCCGACGACGTGGCCTTGCCGAGCGAGCTCGGCCGGGCCGTGCGTCGCGTGACCGGGACACTCGCCCTGGCCTCCACGGCGGGCCGGGTCCACCGCCTCGCCGGAGGCGCCGACATCGTCTTCGACTGCGTTGGCTCAGCGCGCTCGATCACCGAGGCGCTGGAGGTCGTCCGACCGGGGGGCCGCGTTGTGCTCGTCGGCATGCCGGGAGTGCTTCGAGTCGATCTCGCCCCCCTCTGGCAGCGGGAGATCGCGCTCTTCGGCGCGTACGCCTACGGCACCGAGGACGTTCCCCCGGGACCGCGCTCAACGTTCGCCCTCGCTTTCGAACTCGTTGCAGAAACGCAGCTCGAGCGGCTCGTCTCAGCCCACTACCCTTTGGAGCGTTACGAAGAGGCGGTTCGCCACGCAGCCAGCGCCGGCAGGCGTGGGTCGGTGAAAGTGGTCTTCGACCTCCGACGCGAGAACCCGGCGTGGCGCCGTACGGCAGCGCCGGCCGCGAGGAAACAGCGTGTGCTCCGTAACGAGAACAAACTGGAGACGAGCGCGTGAGCCCGAGACCCGGATTCGTACTCGAGGTCGACCGATCGACCCCCCCGACGCTGTTCTGGCACGGAGAGGGCTTCCGCTTCGAGCAGCTGCCCGAGGGCGCTCGCGTCGTCTACCCCCCGGAGCCCCTCGACGCGCTCAGCGACCCCGAGGCTGCTGTCCGCCACGCCCTGGAACACCCCCTCGGAGATTGCCCGCCGCTCTCCGCCCTGCTCCGGGCCGGCATGCGCCTGACGATCGCCTTTGACGACGTCTCGCTGCCCCTGCCGCCGATGCGCCGGCCCGACATTCGTCAGCGCGTGATCGAGGCCGTGCTCGACTTGGCTGCGGCCGCCGGGATCGACGACGTCGTCCTCATCGCGGCGCTCGCCCTGCACCGGCGGATGACTGACGACGAGCTCCGTCACGCCCTCGGCGACCGGGTTTTCGACGCCTTCGCCCCCCACGGTCTCCTCCTCCAGCACGACGCTGAGGACCCTGGCGCCCTAGTCCACCTCGGCATGACCGAAGAGGGCGAGGACGTCGAAATCAACCGGCGTGCCGCCGAGAGCGACTTACTGATCTACGTGAACATCAACCTGTCGGCGATGGACGGCGGCCACAAGTCCGTGGCGACCGGGCTCGCCAGCTACCGCAGCCTCCGGCACCATCACAACGTGCGAACCCTGCAGCACAGCCGGTCGCTGATGGACCGCCATCACTCCGAAATGCACTCCTCCAACTGGCGGATGGGCCGGCTGATCAAGAACGTCGGCGTGAAGATCTTCCAGATCGAGACGACGCTCAACCTCGACATGTTCCCCTCGCAGTTCGCCTACCTGCAAAAGCGCGAGTGGGAGTGGTCTCTCGCCGACCGGGCCGGCTTCCACGCGAGCCGTCTCGCCCTCGAACGCATCCCGCCGAGACTGGCGCGCCAGATCTTCCAGTCAATGCTTGCGCCCTATGGGGTCACCTCGGTGCAGGCCGGCGAGGTCGAGGCAGTGCACGACGTCACGCTCGAGAACCTCCATCGTCAACAGCTCGTCGCCGTCGAGGGTCAGACCGACATCTTGACGATGGGTCTGCCCTATCTCTGCCCGTACAACGTCAATTCGATCATGAACCCCGTCCTCGTTGCCTGTCTCGGTCTCGGCTACTTCTTCAACCTTTACCGCGGTAAGCCGCTCGTACGCGCCGGCGGCGTTTGCATCATGTCGCACCCCACTCCCTGGGCGTTCCATCCCGTCCACCACCCGAGCTACATCGATTTCTTCGAACAGGTTCTCGCCGACACGACCGACCTCATTGAAATCGAGAAGACGTACGAGCAGGCTTTCGCGACCGATCCCTGGTACGTCCACCTCTACCGGACCTCGTACGCCTACCACGGCGTCCACCCCTTCTACATGTGGTACTGGTGCGGCCATGCGCTTGAGCATCTCGGCGCCGTGATCATCGTCGGCGGGGACCGTGCCGCGGTGCGGCGGATGGGCTTCAAGCCGGCCTCGACTCTTGCCGATGCCTTGGAGATGGCCGAGGACGTCGTCGGCCCGAATCCGACGATCACGCATCTTCACGCCCCGCCTCTTCTCGTGGCCGACGTCTCGTGAACGCGCGCCTTCCTCGCGTCCTCGACGAAGTCGTTTCCCGCCCAACGTGGCCGGGAACCCTCCCCCGCCCCATCGAGCGTCGCAACCTCGGGGTCGACTACGACACGACCTGGACGCGGGCGCCCTGGGCTCGGCTGGTTCGCCGGGCGCTGGTCGACAATGTCACCCGGCCGTTCGTCGCCGTCGCCACGTCACCGAAGGTCTTCGGACGAGAGCATCTCGACCCGCTCGAAGGACCGGTTATCTTCGCGGCTAATCACTCGAGCCACCTCGACACCTCGATCGTTCTGTCCTGCCTGCCGGAACGGTTCCGACGTCGCACGGTCGTCGCCGCGGCCGCGGACTACTTTTTCGACCGCCCGTGGAAGGCGGCGTTGTGGTCGCTCGCTCTCGGCACGATCCCCATGGAGCGGACCAAAGTGAATCGACGCAGCGCTGACCTGGCGGCATCGTTGCTCACGGACCGCTGGAACCTTGTCATTTTCCCTGAAGGTGGCCGGAGCCGCGATGGCTGGGGCCAAGAGTTCCGGGGGGGGGCTGCCTATCTCGCCAAGCGCTGTGACGTCCCGGTCGTCCCCGTGCACCTCCGGGGTGTGCGGCCGGTCTTCCCCAAGGGCGGGCGCCGGTTGCGACGCGGCAAGGTCGAGCTCCGCTTCGGGGATCCGCTCTGGCCGAGTGACGCGACCGGACCGTCTGGCCGGGAAGAGGACGCGCGTCGCTTCGCCGCCCGCATAGAGGAGTCCGTCGCGCTCCTCGCCGACGAAGCAGAGACGGATTGGTGGTCGGCGCGCCGACGCGCCGCGGCCGGAATGACTCCGGCGTTCCGCGGGCCGGACGCCTCGCCCTGGCGACGCGCCTGGGCGCTGCCGGCAAGCGCCCGCCGCACCAGGTCGTCACGGTCCAAGTCCTCTGCCAAGCCGTGGTGAAGCCCGCTCGATAACACGACCGCAGGACCCCGGACGCGAAGAAGGGGTCGGGGGGGGACCGACCCCTTCGTTCAGTTCACACCCACAGGGTCCCGGTGGGGGACCGGCACGCCCGTGGTTGGCTCACACTTTTGCCAATTGCCGGCCATCAGTCAAACAGTTGCAATAGATAGACACTATCATCGAATTCGATGGATCTCCGGCAGCTGAACGCTCTGGTCGCGATCGCCGAGCACGGCTCGTTCTCCGCAGCGGCCGACGCTCTCGCCACCGTGCAGTCAAACGTTTCGACGCACGTGAAAAAGCTCGAGCTTGAACTCGGTTCGGCTCTCGTCGATCGCGCGACGGGCGAGCTCACCGAGGCGGGTGTCCTCGCGGTCGAGCGGGCGCACCGGGTGATCAGCGAACTCGATGCGCTCAGCTCGGACGTCACGGCTCTCAGCCAGGAGATCATCGGGACCGTCCATCTCGGCCTGATCGGGACGGCGGCTCTCTGGCTCGTGCCACAGGTTCTCGACCTCGCTCCCGCGCTCCACCCTCACCTGCACCTCGTCTTCCGGGAGGCGACCACCCGAGCGCTCTACGTCCAGCTCGCGACGGGAGACATCGATCTTGGCGTGCTCGCCCTGCCGGCCTCCGGCTCCGAGGTTCACGCCGTGCCGCTGTTCGAGGAGGATCTCGGGCTGTTCCTGCCCCGAGGTCATGCTCTGGCGACTCGCGCCTTGCTCACGGTGGCCGATCTCGCCTCGGTGCCGCTCTTGCTGCCGATTTCCGGCACCAGCTACCGCGACGACCTCGATGCCGCCGTGGCCAAGGCGGGCGTCACGCTCGACTGCCGAGCCGAGGTTGACAGCCTGCGGCTGATGCGGTCGCTCATGGGCGAGCGTTGCGGCTTCGCCATCCTGCCCCCCAGCGCGCTGCCACCGAACGCCAAGCGGACCATGGTCTTCGTGCCCGTCGACGGAATCGGGCCGCGCCTCATCGGGGTGGCGCAGCGGCGGCGGGCGCTGCCCGGCGCTCCCGTCCGGGCCGTGCTCGACATCCTCACGCGAATCCTGGCCGACCGACGGCGCCTCCCGCCGGGCGTGCGTCCCGTCCCGGCCGAATTTCGCCAGGCGCCGAACTACAGTCCTGCCGCCACACGAGGGACCCGGCCGCGCCGCCGGCGCGCGTAAGCCCGACGAGACCAGGCGTCCTCCCGGGGGGCGACCTCCGGCACGGTTCGACCGAGGCGGCAGAAGTCGAAAAGAGGTCTCGGGATCGCCTCCTCCCCGGGGAGTGGACCCGGGTGACGCGCCCGTCATGCCTCGTAGGTGTTTGGTTCGCGCCACATGAGCCACAACCTCGGACCGCCACCTGGCGCCTCGATCTCGTTTGTGACGCGGAATCCCAGCTGGCCGTAGAAGTGCGTATTGGCATCTCGCGAACATTCCAGGTAGGCGCCGACACCCGCGGCGTCGCATCGCGCCAGGACCGGCCGCATCAGCGCCGTTCCCAGACCCCGCCGCTGCTGTGCCGGCACAATGCCGATGGTGCCGAGGTAGTAGTGCTCCGTCAATGGCCGGAGCCGCTGGAGGAGGAGCGTGAGGCGGCGAGCCGATCGCCAACGTCCGGCGATCAGCGACACTCGCAGGTAGACGAGCTGGTCGCGCAGGCGCGTCATCGCCGAGTTCGGGGGCAGCCACATCGACGCCCCTGTGCGGTCCGCGGTCGTGTAGACCTCGCCGCGAGGCAGATAGGTCCGAGACAATTGCAACGCGAAGACATCGCCGAGGATCGACTCCCGGCGGGCCGCGTTCGGGAAAAGGAAGGCCGAGACTGGGTCATCGATGAACGCGGACGCGAGCGAACCCACGAGAAAGGGCGCGTCCTCGGGGGTCGCCCGGCGCACCTCGGGCACGAACCGATCGTACCGCCCTGACTCGCGGCCACCAGAACAGCCTGTGCCATCTAGGATCGCGCCGGATCCATCAATCCATCGGAGCCAGGCCATGAAAGCGACCGGGCGAGACTTCTCCATCACGTTCGACTACCGGTGTCCCTTCGCTCGCAACGCGCACGAACACGTCCTCACCGCTCTCGCCGCGGGCGCCGACTACCGCGTCCGTTTCCTTCCCTTCTCGCTCAGCCAGGCACATGTTGCCGAGGGGGAGACGCCGGTCTGGGAGGACCCGGGAGCCCGCGATCAGTTACTCGCTATTGCCGCGGGAATCGTTGTTCGGGAACGCTACGTGGAGCTGTTCCCGGCAGCGCACCTGTCGCTGTTCGCCGCCCGCCACGACGACAGCAGCGACCTGCGTGACGAGAAGGTCGTCCACGCCGCTCTGGCCCGTGCGGGTGTCGACGACGCTGCCGTCTTCGCCGAGCTTGCCGCCGGCTGGCCCTTCGACCTCGTTCGGAACGAGCACGAAGCCGCGGTGCGAGACCATGCGGTCTTTGGCGTGCCGACTTTCATCGTCGGTCAACTAGCTGTCTTCGTCCGGATTATGACCCGTCCCCGGGACGACGCGGAACTCGCCTTGGCGACGATCGAACGCTTGCTCGAGCTCCTCGTCGACCATCCCGAACTCAACGAGTTCAAGCACACCTCGATTCCCCGCTGAGGGTTTGAGGAACTCAGCCCTCGAGCGAGATCGGCTCGTCGTCACCGATTCCCGCGCCGAGCGGGACGTCAGCGGCGACCGCCGCCACCGTCTGGCGGATTCGCTCGTCGATCTCTACGACGAGCTCAGGACTCTCTCTGAGGAACTGTTTGGCATTCTCCCGACCCTGGCCGAGCTGTTCACCTTCGTAGGTGTACCAGGCGCCGGACTTCTTCACGATCCCGAGGTCGACGGCGACGTCGAGGATGGAGCCTTCCCGGCTGATGCCCTGGCCGTACATGATGTCGAACTCCGCGGAACGGAAAGGAGGCGCGCACTTATTCTTCACGACCTTCACCCGCGTGCGGCTCCCGACAATCTCGGCGCCGTCCTTGATCGACTCGACCCGCCGGATGTCGAGACGCACCGACGCATAGAACTTCAGTGCTCGGCCTCCCGGAGTCACCTCGGGCGAGCCGTAGATCACGCCGATCTTCTCGCGCAATTGGTTGATGAACAGGGCGATCGTGTCAGACTTACTCAAGGTCCCGGTCAGCTTGCGCAAGGCTTGGGACATCAGTCGGGCCTGCAGTCCGACGTGCGAGTCCCCCATCTCACCTTCGATCTCCGCACGGGGGGTCAACGCTGCTACCGAGTCGATGACAAGGACGTCGATCGCACCAGAGCGGATAAGCATGTCAGCGATCTCCAGCGCTTGCTCGCCGTTGTCCGGTTGGGAGATGAGGAGCTCGTCGATGTCGACACCGATCGCCTTCGCGTAGACGGGATCGAGGGCGTGTTCCGCGTCGATGTAGGCGCAAACGCCACCGTTGCGTTGAGCCTCCGCGACGACATGGAGGGCGAGGGTCGATTTGCCAGACGACTCTGGGCCAAAGACCTCGACGATGCGACCTCGCGGCAGACCACCGACACCGAGTGCGAGGTCCAGCGACATAGCACCGGTGGAGATCGCTTCAATGCCCAGGGTAAGGCTCTCGCCCATTCGCATCACCGAGCCCTTCCCGAACTGCTTCTCGATCTGGCCGAGCGTTGTCTCGAGTGCCTTGTCCCGCTCCATCGCCCCTCGCTTTCCATCACCTACGTCACCGAGCTATCAACCGGGCGGCCCCGCAGGCTACGACCTCGCTGTATCGCTAAGACCGCACCCTCCGAGATCATGCGCTCCCGGCGGAACTTTCATCAGTGTAGTTGCGAACGCATGTTCGACAGTGGATTGTGTGGCGAT